>Ga0247757_10000290_pt1 | contig 42390 bp, 47 predicted proteins | sample UWRJL126311R4_FD_180929 | JGI IMG/M metagenome (GOLD analysis project Ga0247757, IMG submission 180929) | Plant litter microbial communities from Arlington Agricultural Research Station in Wisconsin, United States - UWRJ-L126-311R-4 | ecosystem: Environmental > Terrestrial > Plant litter >... | reverse complement strand
ACGAAGCTCGTATACAGCTTGCAATCCGCGCTATTCAAAAAGACGTGTCTTACTCCCAGCGACGCGCTGCAATAGACTATAGGGTCTGCCAAACAACGCTCAGTCGACGGCTGGAGGGAGTAGTCTCCCGACGCGATTCCTCGCCCAACTCCAGAAATTTTACGAACCTTGAAGAGGAGGTGATTTTCTAGCACATACTACAACCTACCATACGAGGATTTCCTCTGCATCCCATTGATGCGGTGTTTATGGCCAATCGTCTACTCGCCGAGCGAAGTCAGAACCCTGTAGGCAATAATTAGGCAGAAACTTCATTAAGCGTCGCTCAGAGCTCCAAATGCAGTTCAATCGAAAGTATGACAGTCTGTGGGTTATCAGAGACTGGTTCCAGAGGGTACAGAAGTTCAAGGCAGAGTACGGTATCCTGGACGAGGATACCTATAACTTTGACGAATCTAGGTTCATGATAGGCATGATATCAACAGGAGCGGTAGTAACGGGCGCCAACAGTCAACAACGGCCCAAGACTCTACAACAGGGCAACCACGAGTGGGTAACGGCTATACAGGGCATTGGCGCGACTGGCTGGGCGATCCCACCCTTCCTCATCTTTGCAGGCAGCCACCACCCCACAACCTGGTATACAGCGGAGGACCTGCCCCGCGATTGGGTTATTGCTGTCTTTGAGAACGGCCGGTCGAGTGACCAGCTTACTTTTGACTAGCTAAAGCACTTTGACGCGCATACAAAGACGCGTACTGTTGGCGACTATCGACTGCTCATCGTTGACGGTAATATGAGTCATACCACGCCTGAGTTCCAGCTATACTGCGGAAAACAGAAGATTATCAATCTCTGTATGCCTCCGCAATTGTCGCACCTACTACAGCCGCTGGACGTCGGTTGTTTTGCCCCGTTGAAGGAGGCGTACGGACGCCAAGCCGAGAACCTGATGAGGAGTCACATCAACCACATTGACAAAGCGACCTTCCTCTCATGCTTCAAGGCTACTTTTAAGGATTCAATTACCGAGGAAAATATCAAGGGAGGCTTCCGCGATACCGGTTTGGTTCCTTTCGACCCAAAGATAATACTTTCATTGCTTGAAGTACGGGTACCCACCCCTACGCCACCTACTGTCGACAACAGTCAACGGCAGTCCGAGACACCACAAAACAGTGTGGAAATTGGGTCTCAATCAACACTAGATAGCTCACCAGCCTCAATGGTTGAGGCGGTAGAAAAGGTTGCAAAAGGAAAGAAGTCAAAAAAGAAGTCGCGCGCAGCAGAGGCTGGCCCATCTTCAAGACGCTGTAGTAAGTGCGGCGAGACTGGGCATAACACACGAACCTGTAATCAGACTGTAGAGACAGTTTCTGATTAGATTGATATACTATATCTCACCATGAAATTCTGTGGGATAGAGTATTTGTAAGGACTAGATAGGGAGCTAGTGGGGGCTTGGTAAGAGTGATACACTCGCTTGTGCTCTACGTTGCAAGATTTTACAGTTGATTATCTAGGCGTTATTAAGATTGCAAGAATCTATTTTCGCGATTTTTGGTGTATTTTGGGGTGCGCAGTTAACTGTCCTAACACGTTAAACCCCTCGTATTCCACCGAGGCTCGCTCTCACGAAAATGTGATAAGCGACAAATAGCAAGGACGCGCGTGTCGTGAATCAAAATAACATTCTCTTGAAGGCCTTTGGAGAGGAGTTTGGAGATGAGTAATAAAAAATACGAAAAGGATCAAGTGCACTCTTAATTCCAGCTGTTTACTACCGTAAGGTATTTATTCACCGGTATCTCGTTACGCGAGAGACTCGGTAGACTATCCTTTCCATCACGCAAATATCGTCACTTTACATTAACGGCATCGTTCTACGAAGGACTCGTCACTACACTAATGAGAAACCAGGAGTGGGGAGTGTCTATATCCACCTGCTCAAGAAACCGTATGTGCGCCCTTATGAGCCGCGCTGTTTCAGTGCTGCAACTATGACTCCTTGAAGCTTCGCATCATATATATGCACGTCAAGAACCTCGAGACCCGCGGCTTCCAGCAAGTCATTGAACTCGCATCTTGTGCGTTCAACCCCACCTAGGGCCGCCATCATAGTAAGATCCACTGTAAATTGTTACTACTCGTCTCCCAATCAAACCGGGCATCAGAGGCTCGTCGTCACTTACTGTACCCTGCCTGCCATGGCAGCTTCTCGTCCGGCAATATAACTTCATCAATAACGATCCGTGACTTGGATCCCATAGCAGACACGACCGCCTTCACTATCCGGACGCAGTCTTGATCATCGAAATCGTGCAAAATATGCCTGAGGTAGTAGAACTTTGCCTCCTTGATCGGCTGTCGCTCGAAGAAATCGTGGACCCGATATTCCACGTCGTCGACCTTCGGCGCGCGGTCCAGCGTCTCTGACAGGTCCTGCACGACAATCCTGCCCTCCAGGCCAGGAAATGCCTTCTTGAACGCCAGGGCCTGCTGCCCAAAGCCTCCCCCTATATCCACAAGCAGCGCAGAGTCACGTCCTCCGTCGAAGTCCCCCACCTCCTTGACCACGTCATACGTCTCGGTCCAGCTTCCCTCACGCTGGATCGCCATGGCGTGGCCAAGGGACTTCATCTGCTCGGGATGCTCCTTCATCCACTCGAATGGTTTGAGCCTCGTGTTCAAAGCTGCTTGGAACGGTAAGTCTTCGTTGCTGACAATCTCCTTGTAGCTCCTCTCGGCGAGCCAGCGGGGCAGCACGTGTGCGACGGGGACATGAACGTCGTAGACATGGTCGAGGGCACCTGCAACATGGACCGAGGCAAGTATATATGTTATCCTGTTTGCAGCATAGGTTGTTGGGGAGCGTTGAGCGATGAGACCGAAGGATGCCATGGTGCGTAGCAGACGAGCGAGGAGTTTAGGGGCGGCCGAAGTTTTGGTGGCAAGATCCTGGATCGAGAGGGATGATTGGGCCTCATCAGCAAGCATGGAGAACAGCTTGAGGTCTGAACCAATTTTGACGAGGGCAACATGGAGGCTCTTGGTTTTTGTGTGAGAGAGTTACCAGCAGAAGACTCGGGACGAAGGCTACGTACCCCAGACATAATGCGAACGGCTAGGTCCCATTCAGTATCAAGAGAATACTGAAGGTCGCGGAGCCGTTCCTGGATTAGTTGCCGACCTTGGTTGTCAGCCCGGGCATAAAGGTCGCGAATCTGGGTGGTGAGGGAGTCCATAGTGGATTCACAATCGATATTCGTCATCTTCTTAGGAGAGTCTGTAAAAACAAGGTTGGGTAGAGGATAGAGGATGATGAAAAAAGTTCAAGATAGTTTATCAGATCAATCGCACGAGTCTTATACACCGTGCAATTGTAGAAAAGTTCGCTCTTTATCTTTCTAGTAGGAAATGACCGAGTACGAGGTCCTAGCAGCATACACATTTGAACTATGGAAGGCTGCTACGAGCATGCTATTGGCCTGACAGAGTCTCCATATCCTCTTAAGTTATCTAGTGCCTCTGAGCTGGCGCCACACGAAACTATGGCCCAAAAGGAAAAGAGCGAGATAGCCGGACAAGCCTGAAATAGCCGAAGTTGGCACAAAGACGGACATTATATGTATATCAGTTCTTACTGATACATGCGCACTGGCACTCATACATATAACCCTGTCTAGCTTAACTAGCATGCTTACCTTTCATAAGCAACGTCTGAGGCGCTGGGGCAGGTGGGCAGTAATGACCTCGAGTATGATTACGCTAATGCGCCCCACTACCTCCACATCCGAACTTTCGCTTGTTATCATACTTCAACCCACGCTCATCAGCCTTACTCCGAGTTATTGTGATGAATGTCGCCGCTAATAACTCGCAGTACGGTTATCTAAAGCCTTATAGCTCGTAACACAGATCTGTTACCGTCCACCCGTTTCTTTTCTCTGGGCGATGTGGAGATACCGGTAGTTCAATTTCAGAGCGGAGCGCTGATTTGCCCTCTGCCTCTGCACCCACTTTATTGCGGGTTCAAGTGGGAGTGTGTAAATGAAAGCCACCCCTTTCCATTGTGCCGGTATATGGGTCGCATATACGAATTCGAGTATGCAGCTTACTCTGCACAAACAAAGTACTCCATCGACGAATCACCAACACTGAACTGCTGCACTCATGAGTTCGGAGCTCATGCGTATGTCCATATCCAGGTATGTCGAGCGGGTGGGAATTAGGCCACGGAAGGCATACCCAATCGGCATGCGGTATATAGAATGGCCAAGCAAAACAACCCCTATCGAAACGTGCATTAGCACCGTAACGTAAAGGCTCCCTGCTACACCACAATACCTTAAACATACATTGGGGTAAGATCGACTATCTCACCTCTTGGTGGGGTTCGACCTGAGGTATGTGGGGTTGAACGGATCGCGCAAGATGGGACTAACACTACCAACATAACACCTGTGTATTTATATGAAAAGCATTAGCCTCTAATTCAGTCTTTGCTTTATTTGAAGGTATCTATCGCATCCATCGAGATGCCGGGCTTTCTTGCTTTCTTCGTTTTGGTCACTGCACTTCGAGAAGTTGTCGCTTACGATCTACACTCACGTCAGAATTTTCCCTTCGAGCAAACACAACTAACTGACGAGGATGTCATTGGCAAGCCCGACATTTCCTTTGGAACATTCCCTGGTGAAATCAAGGCCCGATGCAAGTCTTTTCCAGGAGACCGTGATTGGCCTAACGTCGAGAGATGGAACGCCTTCAACGCGAGCTTGGCTGGAGCTTTGATCAAGGGAGTACCCCCTGCAGCAGCTTGCTATTCCGGGCCTTATCAAGACTCTACCAAGTGCGCTGCTGCCCGACAAGGATCCAGGAGCTCAAATTTTGTGTAAGGGTATTGTCATAGGTCTATGTGTTTCCGTGAGGCTGACTAAATTGAAGCAAAGAGGACCCTTTGATCCCTTTTGGGCAATGGCAGCTTGGGAACCCATGCCCAATTCCATCTGCTGCGTCAACACCTCCGCAGGCTTTGTGTAATATATCGAGTTTCCCTGCCTATGTCGTAAATGCATCGACGGTCAAGCATATTCAACTTGCAGTCAACTTTGCTCGAAACAATAACATTCGTATTACTGTAAAGTACGCAACAAACTAAAAACATTCATGGGAACCACTAACGTCCACAGAAATACTGGTCATGACTTCCTCGGTAGGAATACTGGCGGTGGTGCTCTTCAGATCTGGGTACACCGCCTGAAGGCATTCGAATTTCTTCCAGAAGTGAGCATTGGAGAATACAGTGGCAAAGCTGCAAAGGTAGGCGCGGCTTTGGAGCAATATGAGTTGTTCCCACCCATGGAGCAGAACAATATTACCTTACTCGCACCTGGTTCTTCGACTGTGGGTGCCTTTGGAGGCTACATGCAAGGAGGAGGCTTTTCGTACATAACCTCCAAATTCGGACTTATGGCTGATCAAGTACTATCCCTGCAAGTAGTGACGCCTGATGGTAGGTTTGTCCATGCGGATCCTGAGGAGAATGAGGACCTGTTTTGGGCTATTCGAGGCGGCGGACCTGGTGAGAAACTCGCCTTCAATTGAATTTTGTTCGTCGTATTGATAACATGCAGGTAATTTTGGCATTGTAACATCGGCCATCATTAAGGCACACGATCCCATAACTGTCTCGAGAGTTACCTTTAACTTTCAAACCTCTGGTACGAATAGCGTTTCCAACAACGTCTTCTGGAAAGGAATCAGCACCTATTTCTCTCACCTCGCCCGGGTTATCGACTCGAAAGGTATTGGATGGAACAACGTCAATACCCAGTCTTCAAACACAGCTCCCAATAACTCGCGGATCTTTACATTCACAGGCCAATTCATCATACCAAACATGCCTGCAAGCCAGTTCAAAGATTTTATCATGCCGGTAGCTCAAGAACTGAGCAATCTGGGCATCAAAACAGCAGCATCACCAACGCTAGAATTCTGGGAAACGTATCCGAAATACTCTTTCCGGCCCAGTGGTCCTGGAGAGGGTGTCAGCAATGGCCGCTTCGCTTCGCGCCTGTTCCCCCGATCCAGTTTCGTAGACGCCAAGTCAGAGGAGTTCGTAGCGATCATGGCATCTATCCGCACGTGGGTTGAAACAGGTGGCTATGGCTTCCATAGCGTCGACTACCACCCATCGCTGGAGACGGCGGGATACCCGGGCGCCCATTCGGCCGTGAATCCACACCTACGCAAGGCCGCCATGCATGCGACGGGCTTTGACACAGCTAGCTATGGACCTGAAAGCACACCCGAGGATATGATCAAGAGCCACAAAAGGCTGAGCGAATTTGCCGATCGATGGAGGGCCGCGAGCCCAGGGAGTGGGGCTTATATGAACGAAGCAGATACCGAGGAACCCAACTTCCAATCCAGTTTCTATGGATCCAACTACGATAGGCTCCTAAAGATTAAGAACGAGCGGGATCCCTGGGGTGCTCTCTACGTAGTCACAGGTGTGGGTAGCGATCAATGGAAAGTTGAAGGCACGAGCGGCTTACCGACACAGCAGGGTAGGTTATGTAGAGTATAGTGACAATGCATAAGGATTTGAGGGGTCTCATTCTGCTCTTACATACCAATCAGGTGCATGTTTGGATAATTATATGCAAGGTTCCCACAGGGCAGGAACCCGCCGGGGAAGCTGCAAGCTGCAGTGAGAATGTCAAAATCCATTTGCAGTGGTCACATCTGCAGCTTATACGCGTCAGATTCGCTCGTCTTGGTTATGCATCGTGATCAGAAAGAGCCGAGACAGCAGCTCCGTGTCTGGATATGTCAATATGCCCCCCTTATTCAATCTCGGTCTAGAAACTGGGGTCGATTTCGAACACACTGTATCCAGATGAAAGCATACCATGGTCTCCACAAACACAATCTCAAGTTATCACGTGGAAGGCTCATAAACCATCCCAAAGTCGCGCGTTCTTCCGCTTTGTCATGCTTAGCCTGAGTGCGTACGTCTAGCGCACCTCTTTGTCATGCCATGCACCCCTCAGCTAATACAGTAGGTAAATAGACATTATAGGAAAGCTGTGACGTGTCGCACAACATGCCAAGTGAATCTTATATGGATGCCGACCGAGATGCCGCAGGATGCCGCAGCAATGCCGAGAGATTTCTACGCACGCACGTCTCGAACGTGCAACCGTCCCTTGATCCTAGTGCAAAAAAACTGCAGGTTACTCAGTCTGTAGGAAGATCTCCACTGTTTTGTGCGGCAAGTGGAGGGGTATGAGGGGGTTGTCACACCATCTCTTCGGCATGTACGGAGGATTTCGCTGAGGACGGCATGACGGGTAAGGGAATTGGCTGGTAGCAGGGTAGTATGCGGCAGAGAATCGAGTGTACAAGATGGTATATAATGCACGGCTTTGCGGCAGCAAAGAATCACTTCCTATCACTCATACAAACTTCCACTTCATTACAATTATCGCTCCATCTTCAGCATGGTCCTCACCAAGTACAAAGCAGCTGCTGTAAGCCAACCTTCCTCAATGTTGCTTTGATCCTTAAGGTGGTCATGTTCCTGACTTTCAACGTAGGTTACTTCTGAGCCTTCATGGTTTGATCTTGAAGGTGGTGTCCAGAAGACAATTGATTTCATCAATGAAGCCGGCCAAGCCGGATGCAAACTGGTTGCCTTCCCTGAGGTATGGATTCCAGGGTATCCATACTGGATGTGGAAGGTCAATTACCAGCAATCGCTGCCGATGCTGAAGAAATACCGCGAGAACTCCATGGCCGTGGATTCTGAGCAGTTCCGACGCATCCGAAGGGCTGCAAGGGATAACCAGATGTCTGTGCTCACAATCGAGTCTTAAGATGAGCAGCAATTGACCAATGCAGTTATGTCTCGCTCGGCTTCTCCGAGATCGATCATGCTACACTGTACCTTGCACAGGCACTTATCGATCCTAACGGCGAAGTCATCAACCACCGCCGCAAGATCAAGCCCACTCATGTGGAGAAACTTGTCTACGGCGATGGCTCTGGCGACACTTTCCTCTCGGTAACATCGACTGAGCTCGGCCGGCTTGGACAGCTCAATTGCTGGGAGAACATGAACCCATTCCTTAAATCGCTCAACGTGTCTTTTGGTGAGCAAGTACACGTAGCAGCTTGGCCAGTCTATCCGGGCAAGGAGACGCTCAAGTACCCGGATCCGGCGACGAATGTGGCTGATCCCGCCTCGGATCTCGTGACACCAGCATATGCCATTGAGACTGGGACGTGGACGCTGGCTCCATTCCAGAGGCTAAGTGTCGAGGGGTTGAAAAAGAATACACCTGAGGGCGTAGAACCTGAGACGGATCCATCGGCATACAATGGGCATGCGCGGATTTACAAGCCAGACGGCACGCTCGTGGCCAAGCCTGACAAGGACTTCGACGGGCTCATGTTTGTGGATGTAGGCTCTCCATAATGCGGGCCAGCATGTTTTGACAGATGCTGACCTCGAGCAGATTGATCTTAACGAATGTCACCTGACGAAGGTGCTAGCGGATTTCGCAGGGCACTACATGCGCCCAGATCTCATTCGTCTCCTCGTAGATACTCGACGCAAGGAGCTGGTCACAGAAGCGGATCCCAATGGGGGCATAGCGACATATTCGACGCGTGAGCGTCTCGGACTAAACGCTCCGCTCGATAGCGACAGGGACGGAAAGAAGCGAGGGCCGGTAGGAGCGGCAGGTGTCCAGCTGGCTCCCGAGCATGCAGACAGGGTTTGATGGGTCGCATGTAGCATGGCATGGTGCAGTGCAGGTATCCACGGCTCTGTCCCCTTGTAATAAATATCTCCTGTGCTGTGGTTACTGGGAAGGAGGGAAAAGGACTGGTGTCGGTGCTGGAGAAACAAAGTCCCGGACCTCCGAAGCTAGTTGATGTACTTCTAATTGTATCTCGACTCCACGCCAATCTTGTCAGTGGAAGTGACATGCGTGAGACTTGAAAAGATGCCGAAGAGCAAGACGCTGGCCATCCCCGACCCGTTTGAACCCGCACCGTCCTCCCTCGCGCCGCTCCTTGCCACGCTGGACCCGCAAGCCGTGTACATCACACACATCGACAGGCATCCGGCATGGTTCAAGAAGCGCATCTTCCTCGTGCCGCTCGGGCTAAATGTGGGCATCGCGCTGCTTGTGCTGTGGCGGGGATACGTGGCAACGCCCATGTACTGGGCCATCCTCATGTCGGTGCTGGGCAATGCGAACGAAACGACCATCTACTGGGCGTCGACGGCATGGGGCGGACTGGTGCGCCAAGTGGGCTGGCGGGCGGCTGTATTCTTGATGGACTGGATGTTGGCCACGGTCGTGGCGCCGTGGCCTTATAGTTTCTTCGCTGAGTCGCCGGCCAACCCTGTGTCGTGGCGGTTCAGCGTGGGCTTCCGCGATGCTGAAGTCTACGTGAGGCAGTCGCGCGGATGGGGCGCCGACGACCTTCTGGGGAGCGCAAAGGCCGGCGCTGAGAGTCCATTCTTCAAGACGCGTATCCTGCCCGCCGTTGACCGCCGCCGCCTCATTGAAAAGACGGGCTACCTGCTCATGGACAAAAACTTCGACCTTGACTTCGCCGCCATGGTCACCGCCACCCAGCTGGTCGACACAAAACGCCTCGATCTCGACCAGCTACGCACCAGCGTTTTTGTGTGTCTTCCTGACGCCAAATGGCTCGTCTGGAACTGCGGCAAGCTCGATGACGACGCCGACACGGTGGCCCGCGAGAAGATTATCTTATTCAAAGACAGCCTGACACGAATGGGCAAGGAGTCGCTATTTTTCGCCTGGGTCGAGCTCGTGCAGTATGAGAGCTCCGCTCCTGGTGGCTTCACCCCTGAGAGGCAGCAACAAACGGTCGACAAAGCCAGGCGTCTGTTCGAAAAGGAGGGCGTTGACTTTGATCACTTCGTCAACCACATTGGCGGCCTCAAGGGCCTACCGGGAATGGACTGATTCAGTTCGTTTCTATACACTTCCTGCTAGAGCCTGGCCTTGCCCTTCACATGCCTTGCGCAGTACGAGATTGCCGCTTCATATCCAAATACCCCCAGTCCGCAAATCACCGCTTCTGCCTTGTCGCTCAGATAGCTGTGATGCCGGAACGCCTCCCGCTTGTGGATGTTGCTGATGTGCACCTCTACAAACGGAATTTCCACACCCACAAGTGCGTCTCGGAGCGCTACGCTAGTATGCGTCAATGCCCCTGGGTTGATTACCACAGCATCAACTCTGCCCCTTGCTTCATGGATCCGGTCAATCAACACCCCTTCATGGTTGGATTGGACCTGCTCTAGTCGTATGTTTTGATCTGTGCATTGTTTTGTCGCTGCGTCGACAACTTGCGCCAGCGTCGTATTGCCGTAAATAGCTGGCTCTCTGGTTCCAAGAAGGTTGAGATTGGGACCGTTGATTAGGAGGATGGTTTGTGCCATAGCGGTTGAAGGTTTCGACTGGTTAAATTGGTACTTCTGTCTTGGAGGCCCACTCGATGTTTTTCTATGTATCAAGCCTGCTATGCCCAGGTCGCCTTTCTGTATGGATGGAATTTTGGTGGAAGAACACTTATCCCCGATCGGCAACTCGCACTCCCCACCCCTCGCCCACCACATCATCCCTTCAGTACCCACACATAACCGCATTCTCGCCTCTGCGCAAGACACGCTCGTGCCAATGGGCCAGTCTGAACCAGTCCACGCCGCGCCTTTGTGTCCACGTGCACGGCTCGGAGCGGCCTCTCAAGGTTAGCAACCGACCCACCTCTTAGGAGTGCCTAGACATTTCTCCAAGACGGCTTTTGCCATGTATCCCACACCACCATGACTCCAATCCCAAGCCATGAGCTCCAAGAGATATACGCGTTTGCAATCGAGCTTGGCAAGGAGGCTGGGAGAATGCTCATGGCGGCAGCGCAGATGAGGATGGGAGACGCGGCGACTGGGCTGAGGCAGGAGCACGTGCAGAAAGAAAACGCCGTAGATCTGGTCACCGAAACAGACGAGGGTACGTCTCTAGACTATTGATACTATAGCCGCCTGTTTGGCCTGCCCGCATGTCGGAATGAGCGCTGAAAGAAATGGACAGATGTGGAAGCTTTCATTAGAGACCAAATTGCGCTGAAATATCCCTCACACAAGTCGGTTAGAGTTCTTCAACCCTACCAATCACTACTCATATCATGCTAGATTTGTCGGGGAAGAATCGTATTCAAAAGGTGCATCGCGAGACTACTTGATCGATGGCAGTGCGACGTGGTGTGTCGACCCGCTTGACGGTACGTTCCCTCTTCGCAATGTCTAGACTAAATTGATCCCTTTTAGGAACAGTGAATTATATCCATCTGTGTCCTATGTTTTGTGTATCCATTGCTTTTATCTTCGAGTCGAAACCCCTTATTGGCGTTATCAACGCACCCTTCCTCAATCAGTTCTTTTCATCCTGCGCTGGACAAGGTGCCTTTCTTAATGGTACGCAACGCTTACCTCTGGCTTGCAATCCAGTTCCTCCAATGCCAGAAAAGGCCCCAAGCGGCTGTATTTTTTCGTGCGAATGGGGGAAAGATAGGAAATACATTGCAGGCGGCAATTTACATAATAAGGTGGAGAGCTTTGTGAACATGGCAAGTGAGATAGGAGGAAGGCAAGGTCGAGGTGGTATGGTGCATGGAGTGAGAAGCTTGGGGAGTGCGACGCTCGACCTGGCATACATCGCTATGGGAGCTTTCGATATCTGGTGGGAAGGGGGGTGTTGGGAGTGGTGAGAACCTCGGATTGGCTCCCGCAACATTAACTGACATAGAACAGGGATGTTGCAGCTGGTATAGCTGTTCTTCTAGAGGCTGGTGGTTTAATCACGACAGCGAATCCACCAGAAGACTGTGGCACAGCCCCGATTGAAGACGTGAAGCTTGGAAGTAGATTATATCTTGCTATTAGGCCGGCTGGTGATTCGAGTACAGAAACGGGACGCCAGAGCCAAGAGAGGACCGTACGTGAAGTTTGGAAGCGGGTGCAAGGCTTGGATTACGCACGTCCTGGGGCATGAGATGATGACTTGGTCATTGTGCTCGGCGTACATCAGACGATTATTTCATATATACAAGCCAGAATAGAACCCTGCAAACAACCTACTATAACCTTGACTCGCTTAACTTTGCAGCGATGACCTCGTGCACTCTCTTCACTGGTAGGTCTTCCACCTTTCTTCCCGTCCAATACTTGTCTTGCTCAAGGCCCTGGTATATCATAGCCTCTGTCCCCAGTATGACCTGCCACCCCTCCGCTCGACTAATGTCCGCGATTTCTGTCCACGGCGAAGGATGATAGCACATCTCCAATATTGCGCCCTTATGAGGTCTCGTCAGAAAGCTTTCAAGAACTCTTCGAGCCTCTTTCTCCTCTTCTGTCTTGGGCGTAAAGTTGGGTACACAAGCTACAATAGCACCCACATCTTCCAGTTCTTGCGCCTGTGCCGCTGTGGCCACATCAACAAGCCCGTCGCCATACCCACGAGCGGTGCATTCATCGATGACTGCCTTGACCTCTGCACGATCGCGGTTGACAAGGTACACCTTGCTAGCCTTCATCCACGTCCTAAGAGCGTAGACGGCACTCCTCGCGGCTCCCCCACCACCAACCACCAAGGCTGGGCGAGCGTGGAAACATGAGTCTGGATCTGAAACGTTCTGGTAAAAGGACTCGCGGATGCCGACGACGTCGGTGTTGGTACCCATGTACAGTCTTCTTCCTGTGGACGGATCCTGCCGTATGAACAGAGTATTTACAGCCCCTACAGAGGCACCTTCTTCAGTAAGACCATCGAGGTGCTTAAGAATGGCGACCTTGTGCGGCATGGTTACTGAAGCGCCTAGACTATTGATTAGTGATTTGAACCGTATCAGGACAGGCTGTTCTTGGACTTACCGTAAAATCGAGGGTCTTCGCGCAATCTCAGGAACAGATCCATGTCTAGCGAGTCAAGCGGAAATTGGGACCATTTGAAGCCAATGCCATCGTATACAGTTTGGTGGAGGAGGGGAGACAGCGAGTGCGCGATGGGATGGCCGAAGAGATAGCCATGACGCTCAACGGCATCAAGTGAAGATGCTTCGTGCAGTTCGGATGGTTGTGCCATGTCTTCGCAACTCGACTAAAAAGGGTTATTTTCGAAGCAAGGACAAGATATATGGATCGAATCTCCAATGATGTTCACTCGACTAATTCATGCGGCGCTTTTTGTAGATCTGCAGGTTCGCCGCCCGCGCTGCAGGTCTCCCCGCAGAGTCCGGCCAATGCCCACGCTGCGTTGAACCTTCATCCACAGGCGCGAGTCATGCGTGGGCAACACATGCTCCGACATTACAACCACCGACCAATTTTCCTGGCCTCTGCGGTTAAACGCTCTTCCGGCACCTCAGCGCGTGCCGCCTTCCGACCACGACGTGAACACACAGGGCCTCTCCACAGGACGGCGCTTCTTCGGGCGCTGCAGGGCATCGTGAAGTAAGACTTTTTCCAGACGACACCGGGAAGAGGGGGCCTGGACAATGGCCGAAAAATCGGGTTGCATGGCTGCACCGGCCACCCCGGCCTCGTTTGGTTCGTTTCTCCAGATGCTGGGGTAAAGACCTGGGGTAAGGTATTTGAAGGCCGCAGCGCACCCTGCATCTTTCACCAGACCACTCCCCTGGATCCTCAACCCCTACTTCCCTATCCTTACTATCATCTCCCATCAGAGTGGCCCAGTCAACTTGCTGTAAGCTGCAAACAGCCGTACACCATGGGTATACTCGCTTTTGTCGAGGACAGGCCGACCCCAAAAGCCGTCTACAACTGGCGCGTCTATACTGCCGCCGCTGTCGCGTCATGGGCATCATGTATGATTGGATACGACTCAGCCTTCATCGGGACTACTCTTGCATTGCCGTCCTTTGTCAGTGAATTCGAGTTCAATAAAATGGACGCGGACAAGCTTGCGCTCACTAAAGCAAACATCGTATCCGTCTATCAAGCTGGTGCTTTTTTCGGTTCATTTGGCGCCTACGCATCAAGCTACTACCTAGGACGAAGGAAATCCCTTCTCATCTGGGTCTTGATCTTCATCGTCGGCGCTGGTATGATGCTGGGTGCTAACCGAGAGCGAGGTCTCGGTTTGATTATTGGAGGGCGAGTATTGGCTGGACTGGGAGTGGGTGGTGCTTCCAACATGGTTCCAATCTACATCTCCGAGTTGTCACCGCCGGCTGTGCGTGGAAGACTCGTCGGCATATACGAGTTGGGTTGGCAAATTGGCGGTCTGGTTGGCTTGTAAGTTATGAGCCCTTGACTGAAATGCGTTGGTCCTGACAACGTCGCAGCTGGATCAACTATGGTCTTCAAGAGACCATGGCACCCTCGCATCAGCAATGGCTAATTCCCTTCGCGGTGCAACTCATTCCCGCCGGCTGCCTGCTTCTTGGTGCTATCTGGATGAAGGAATCACCCCGATGGCTCTTCACCAAAGGCAAGCGTGAACAGGCTATGAAGAACCTCTGCTGGATCCGCAACCTACCCCCCACGGATCTCTATATCGTCGAAGAGGTGGCCGCCATTGACGCCCAGATTGAACACGACCGTATTCACATCGGGCCGGGTTTCTGGCGACCGTTCATCTCCCTTAAGCAGAAAAGAGTGCAGTGGCGCTTCTTCCTCGGCGGCATGCTCTTCCTTTTCCAGAATGCAACCGGAATTAATGGTAAGCCAGAATGCCACCTTGCCGTCAGCCAATGTAAAACATGTGAAAGATGCTAATTCATGTTTAGCAATCAACTACTACTCTCCGACGGTATTCAAATCGATTGGAATAACGGGTACCAGCACCGGTTTCCTAACCACCGGCATCTTTGGCGTGGTCAAAACAGTCGTCACTGTTATCTGGCTCCTCTGGCTCATTGACCGTCTGGGCCGCACGAAGCTTCTCATGCTTGGTGCCGTCGGAGGCTCCTTTTGCATGTGGTTCATCGGCGCCTACATCAAATTATCAAATTCTGGCGCCAACGCAAACAACCCCAACGCCAAGCTGTCCTCGGGTGGAATCGCTGCTATCTTCTTCTTCTACCTGTGGACCGCATTCTACACACCTTCGTGGAACGGTACGCCCTGGGTCATCAACTCGGAAATGTATTCCCAAAACACCCGTTCGCTGGGTCAAGCCTCGGCCGCTGCCAACAACTGGTTCTGGAATTTCATCATCTCGCGCTTCACCCCGCAGATGTTCAATGCTATGGGGTATGGCGTATATTTCTTCTTCGCTAGCCTCATGATCCTAAGCATTCCGTTCGTGTACTTCTTGATACCCGAGACAAAGAGCGTCCCGCTAGAGCACATGGACGAGTTGTTTGCGATCAAAGAGGTGAGGAAGGCACACGGCATCATGATGGCGAAGTTGAGGGAGCAGGAGGAGGAATTCAGGGTAGACGCGGAGGGGGCCGGGTTAACGATTGAGAAGACGAAGGACGAAAGAAGAGAGGATGTTTAGATTGTTGTATAGAAATGAAATGAGCGTGCTTGTATAATGATAATATATTATGAATTCATTGGGAAGCATTCGTCGCACCGGGTTTTTGTTTGTTGGATAGTAGCCAAAATTTTGGCAATTGATCTACAGAATTGCAAAGACCATTGAACATCGTACACTGTATTCAGAATTGGCATCCGCTTATGGGGGCTTGCTTTTATCGAGAGGTAAGCGAGATTAGGAAGTCACTACGAGATGTGCATCGTGTGGAATCTGAACGTAAGACGGCCTTGTACATGTAAACAATCAATTGACGGTGAATCGAACGTACAATTTTTTGCTTAAATAGGCATCATTCGAAACTCAATATGAAAAAGATATAATTATAACATTGAACACAAAGCATCCTCCTTCACCCTCTTACACTCCCCATATAGGCCTAGAAGCCTCCAAGCATCACCGCAGCGCCGACACCAAACAATGCTGAGTATCCAAGAGAGCCGGTAGCCATGGGCATCGCCGCGCCTGGAGAATCGCTCGCGCCGCTGCTCGTTGGCTGAGCACCCGGACCGGCTTCTGTGGGGTTGATGGTAGTGCTGGGGGTCGGCTGGCCGCTGGTGAATGGTGCTTCGCTGACGGAAGAGCCACTGTAGGCTGGAGCGCCGGCTGTGGCACTTTCGGTAGGACCGGTAGTGTTACTGGGGTTGAGGATGCTGGATGAAGTGTCAGTATGTACTTGCTGGCGTTGAGAGCCCAACCGCATGCGGCTAGGTACTGAAGGGGAGTCATCAAAACTTACTTGTCAATTACATGTACAACACCATTTGCAATCAAGACATTTGGCACTATCACCCTGGCCGCATTGACGAACACGTTTCCGTCCTCCACGGTAATGGTCAGCTCATCACCATTCACTGCTGTCAATGTCGTCCCGTTCTCCAACGTTGAGCTGTACCTCACGCTGCCGTTCACGATATGGTAGTCAAGGATACCCTGAAGATCCGAGACGGAGAGATTGGACAGTGCAGATCCAATAGACTGAAACGCTTCGTTGTTGGGTGCAAAGATGGTGAGATCAGGAGCACTGGCGGCTTCGAGTCTGTCCGTTGCATTGAGCGCTCCGCGAAGCGATGTGAGCCCTGCAGCACTGGCAGTGTCAAGAACAGAGGCTGGGATAGTAAGAACATGGTCGATGACGTGAACGACACCGCCGGTGAAGTTCACATCCTAGTTAGTGTTAGTGCAATTGAAGACGATGGATATCAAGGGTGAACGTACGGCTTGGGTGACAGTTGAATTTGCGAGTAGACCAGAGTAGAAAACAACGGAGTCGTCGCGGGCAATCGCTTCGACTACTTGGCCTCCAGTAACGTTGGAATACGAGGAGTTGACTAGTAGGGTCGGAACGAAGGCACTGGTGTTTGATATCTGGCTTGCCGTATAGGTGCCGTTCAGAACGTGATATGACAGGAGTGCAGCAAGGTATTCCGGATCCGTAGCCATTTCGGCTTGGCTTGAGTTCTGGAATTCAGCGAAGGCTTCATTGGAAGGCGCAAGGATGGTAATGTTTGAAGCTCCACCCAGAACAGCCAAAAGTTCTGGAACAGTAGAGAGCAAAGCGGTTAGGTTGGAGAGATTTTCATTTCCGCTCAGTGTTGCATTAAGCGACTGAGTATCATTCTGAGCCAATGCGTAACCCGCAAGGGCAAGCATCGCGATAGATTTGCTGTGCATGCTGGCAGAGACGGACTCAACTCAACTAATGCCGAAAGAAGATGAATGGGAGAGACAAATATTCAAGTAAAGGCCACTAGAAGTAGTTCAAGAACGAAGAGGGACGAGCATTCAAATATCACCGAGGAGAAGCCCCCCCTCTAAGCAGCCAGAACCTGCTTGAGTGTATACAAAAGCATTACATAACAAAAGGCCAATACAAGCGGAGGCTTGGATCGAAAAGCCACCCTGTCTACGTACACCAAGCGCTTCGACAGCTACGGCTCAATGCAGAATCACCTAGCTTGTCCTATGAGAGGACTCGTAGTCGTGAGGCCAAGCACCGTGATATCCGGAAACATGACATGATGGCATCAGAGAAGAGACGGATTAGCTTGACGTGCATAAATTGAGAGTACGAGCTTGGAGCTTTGCCGCATGCTGTATAGATCAAAACGGCTCCGGTCGTTCTGTTGGTTTCACCTTCGCTCTCGGTCCATGAACCAGAAGGGCTGTACGCATTGCACTCGATTCTCCGTACTTGACGACCAGTCCGGCCCCCGCATTGAGTTGTTCAAGTACCAGAAAGGGTACAAAGACCGGTGCGAGCCCTGTCGATAGGCAAAATACTGTGACGTGCGGCGATCGAAGATTTTGGTCACGAGCGGCGGCATCATTACGGGATGCCGCCTGTTCCTTCTGGGCGATGGACCGTGTAGGGTTTGGCGGGGTCCACAGCCACCGGCTTGTCTTGGCTCACGTACATGATCCTACTAAAGCAGCAAAGCGGACCAGGTAGCATCAAAGAACCCCCCCGCGCTTGGCTATTTGCTGAGCATCGACTGTTGCTGCAAATCGACCACCACGTGGAATCCTTGGGGGTGGCTATCCGTGTCAACTTCTTGGAACAACCCGGCTCCGATCTCCGGCTAGCGTCCAAAATCGCCAGAAGCTTACGCACGCCCATTACTATGAGGAGTCGCGGCCAGCTTGAGACCTTGGTTGCTTGCCCTCCCTGCTTACGCTACCTTAACAGTCGAGTATGGAAGCGAAATGCCGCCGCAAGGAATCCGATCCACTGCCACCAAGACCTGCGCCTTTCCAGACTTTGATCATATCACAACTTCATCTGCATCCATTCCCAGCACAGCGCCCGAATCCTCCTCAAACCTAATGGCCTGTTCAGTAGAAAATATGCTATTCGTCGTTACCGTTGCGGAAGCACTTGTTACCGCATCTCTTGCCTGGGTGGTTGAGCCCCAAAAGCAGGCAGCAATAGCAGTCCAAATCCAACAAAAAATCCCCCATATTGGCCGCCACCAGACTCGGATGAAGTTGCGATAGATTACGGTAGGTATTACATAGGGAAACTTGGGTGCATTCCAAGTTACGCCGTAACCTTGGTAAGAGCTGGCGTAGGGGTAGTGGCACCAAATCTCACTGTTGCGTGTCAGTACATCTGTAGGCTGAATGCGCACATCAGGAACATACCAAGCAACATTCTCTAGCACGAACCATGTGACAATGATAATCAAGCTGATACTCAACATCGTGAGGCCCCAACCTCTTCTACTGGGCTTCAATCTCTCGTCGTAAAACATACCCTTCATCGCAGTCCACAGCGGCGACTGATGCCCACTGTGGATTGCGCAAGGACAGTCGTGATGAGTAACATAACTCGATGCTCTGTCCTGAACACCTTCTGTCGCATGCTCAACTTGCTCGTTTACTCTCCCAATGTGGCGGCTGGTGTTCCGAATACTGGTCCGCGTAGCACGAAGCCTATCGTTCATTCGATGAAGATGGCGCACTTCATCTTGTTGCCGGCGCTCGGTTTCATTGCGAGGAGCGGTCGAGGGAAGCTGTAGCCCTTGAAGGGTATCTTCGTCCGGATCGCTTGTTTCAGGATTATTGGCCATAGGCGAGATAAGTTCTTCCAGTGAGTTGATAGTGGAGTCACCGTACTCCCTGGTAGGGTATCGTCCGCTCGAACGCGCTTCCTCAACAATTGCTTCCAGTGCCGATCTTGGGCCTGGCCTGGGCGGTCGCCTGAGGGCCGTGTCTTGGTCCGCTGCAGATGAACCAGCTTGCTTTGATTCCTCGGATGGTAAGATTTTTGCACCAGCTACTTGAGTAGCTGACGACGGCTCTAGGTTCTGCTTCACGTCTGGCTTAGCGACCGAGTATGGACTCTCTATGACTGTGTCTACCCAAGCACCCGTTACCACTGGTGTTTTAGAATTCCGAATAAAACTCTCTGACCGCATGGGAGTGGTGCTGGCGTTTTCAACTAAAGGCTGCGGCGAAGAGTTAGAAAGGGCTTGAGCACTTAGCGTCCTAGTACCAGTGGCTTCAAGACTGAATGTTTTACCTGCTGAGGCTGCAGTAGGTATTGGGATTTCGACAGCTACTGGAGGGAGAGGCGCTTTGATCGCTTCTGCTTGCGAGAAGCCCTCTGGCTGGCCTGAAGAAGCGGGTTGAGGACCTAGGGCCACAGTTCTAGCCGGGCTGGGCGTGTGGGACAGCCTCGCCAGCCGGCGCAGTAACTCATGCGAGTCTTCCTTGCGATGCTGGACCTTGGGCAAATCCTCTTTCATCGAACCAAGGCCACTGTTAGTCGCGGCTTGGTCCCCTAAACTCTCTAGCTCCCTCAAGCGTATCTCGTCGAGCGCGGTGCTGCGTGGAAGATAGGGTGTAGACGCGATGAGTGAGGCTTCATTGAGATCAAAATCCCAATCTTGCCCGCGCGTTGAAGCAGGGGTTCCGTGAACGGAGCTTTTGCGCGAAAGAGGGCTGTCCTCAACTGACGGTCGGACTGTATCTGCGGCCAGATTCTCTCGGATTACGTTTGGCGTGGATTGGTCTTCATCGACAATTGTTCGGATCCAATTCCTCTTCAGTCTCGCCTTACGGCCCCATGCGCTCGGCGGCTGCAGCGCCGGGTCAGACCGTGCAGAGTCATTGCTGCTCGGTGGGCTATTGGATTGAAACTGGGCATTGGCGCGGTCGATCGCATTATGTCTCTCTAGATTCTCCAGCGTCACGCCGACGCGTGGGCGGGTGCGCGCTTTGCGAAAGGCCTGCGGTCTAAGGCGTTCGTCGTCGCGGGCCTGCTGGATCATAATCTTCTCAAAGTCATCGGCGCCATCCTCGAGTGATGACAGCGACACATGAGTCCCTGGATCCAATGGGGCATCCTGTTGAGGCTGGCGATGCATCGAGGACAGCCCATGGGTAACAATGTAGGGCGACAGCGGAGAGAGGGGCGTGTATGCGCTCATGGACATGCAGTGCGGCGGCGCGAGTGCGCATCGCGTGTGATGTCAACAACAAGCGGCAATAAAGGACCGGTGTCAGATATTGAATGTGGAATATTTGTGGAATCTCTTGGGAATGCTTTGCAGGCTGCGGATATGGCCGATATTGCAGCTGGGCGGGATTGAAGCCAGACGGGCGCTTTCCATCGTGTTTATGTTGATCCGTGGGTCGCGCCAAGATCCCGGGCATGTGACATGGCGCGCGATGCCAATGCTGACAGGCCTCGACGCGTCCCAACGTTCCATTCCGCTCGAATGATGCATTAACATATATGTCTGTTTGCTTATACACTCCTCTCCAACCTCTTCTACCGTTCCTGGTCGTCGATCGCCTCCAGTCTCGTCTGCACCATTGCTGGATCAGACCGCCCCTGCTCGTCCGTCCACGATTGCAGTACCTCTTCGCGCATAACTCTTCGTGGCGCCCGTTTGCCCGTGTATAGCTCAAACTGCGCAAAGCCTTGCTCTGGCAATAGGTCCAACCCGTCTAGACACACCCACGCACCCGAGCTTTCTGCGCGGATTTGCCTCATCAGGGGCGTGTTTAGCGTTCGGTACGCCAGCTCAATCACCACCCCACCAGAAGTGCTATGCATCCATTGTTGTGGAAGAGTAAACCCTGGCGCTGGCGCATCACCAATGGGATGCGTAGGAATGCAGGAGAGCACTATGGTTGGCGGCCTAAGATCGCTTGGCCATGTGTCAGTTCTCGACTCTAGTATTCGAAAACTTGGCCGCGGACCCTGTACGATCCAAGGTAGCAGCCCTGTGCTTGATGCCGAAGAAACCAGACGTTCAAAATGTGCCACGAGCTTTTCCGCGTTGGCCAAAGTGCGATTGTAAATCAGAATGTTCTTTACGCCAATCTGCAGCATCGCATAAACCGCTGCTCTTGCCATACCTCCCGCGCCAATAACCAGCCCACAGCTTGTTGGCCTTACGGCATTCGCGGGCGACAACCCTCTTCGAATGCATGAACGGATACCAATCCAATCTGTATTATCTCCATACAGCGCCCTGATTGGACCAGATTGGTTCCGCTCCATGAATAGATCCAGATCTCCTGGAATTGTGCCATCTTTATTGAGATGCCGCACAGGAATCAACGTATTCACAGCTCCGATGGCTCGTGCGTGCCTGCTCATCGAGTGCACAAGTGAGATGACCTCGAGTTTGAACGGCTGACTCACAGCTGTGCCCCCAAAGTTGGAATCCTGCACAAGTCTTTGTAGAGTCTTCAACGTCGTCGTCTGGAGCCTCTCAAAATGATGAGGCATCCCACATGCTCTGTATGCGGCATTATGCATTGCTGGTGAAAGACTGTAGCCCGCGCTAGCACCCATGATATAGAACTTCATTGGGTCATAAGTGAAGGAAGCATAGAGAATATGCGTTGCTTCTCGCACCGAGAGCCATGACGTTTCCGGGTTTCGTTCAACTCTCGCAGCGAAAGACGGCCCATCTCGCACGGACTCGGGAACCACACTGGTCAATACTTGGTTGAAACACGCGGAACGGCGTCCTGCCCGTCCGGTGTTGTAACATATTAATGGGATCCCCATCTCCTTCTCATAAATTTTGTTTCGAAAACTTTGGATCGCGGCATTATCATCCATGAAGTTGGCGGGCCGTGTAAATCGTACAACGCTGCAACCCAGTCGCATTGCTCGGTCATAGTTGTCGACCCAGAACGGATCGTACCAATCAACTGCGGCATGTAGATGGCCAATGATCTTCGTCGAACCACTTGTCTCCGTCACACTGAGCACAGTCTCTTCATCCAGCGACAAGTCGACAGTAGCAAACTCTGGTGCCATACGTAGACCATGCTGCACATGCTCAAGATATGGTGCTGCAAAGCGTTGATCTCTTGCAGGTGTGACATGATATATAATTGGGACTACAGTGCTTCTTCGAACTCGGGAAATAGCACTGCTAATGAGAGCCTCTCTTTCCGAAGCAAGCTCGGCATGCTGGCCGTCTATGTGCTCAGGCTGAATGACGATCTCGAATGCGTCAGAACCAAACTCCAAATCTTCTATGTCCACATGACTGGAGCATAAATCTTCTAAGGGCACTTGAACTGCTACCGTGTACTTTCTCATTTCCACTGGCACCTCGGAAAGCGGAAACCCTGGCTCCAATAGCGTCGCTTCTTCGGCTAGGGGTGTCGTGATAAGAGAGAGAAATTTGAGAAAAGTCCGCTCTGCCCGCTTGAGGGTGAGAAAAGCAGGAACGGATTGTTGATTAACGGGCGCCTGAACAAATATCTCAAATCAGCAATCCGATGTGCTCTGAATGTGGGGCTGCTCACCACGGAGAAGGTTTCCGAAATGTTATAAAACTCATAATTCGAGCACCGTCGGAACATTGGCGCGCTAAAAGCCACGATATCCTTTAGCTTTGACAGCTCGAGGCCCTCAAGGTGTTCATGCACACTTTCTAGATCGCGCAGAACGTGTATAACAGGATGAGATTTTGAAAAATCCTGCAGCAGGATCTGGCCACTTCGCTCTAGAGAGCTACCGTTACACACAATGATAGCGCCTTTTTCATGTGTTTGGAGTATGTTGCGGAGAAGCTCTTCTTGACGCAAGTTATGGTTTGATGCGCCGAACTGTTTCCGATATTTGGAAGTGGAAAATCCAGTGGCTTCCTGAAATTGGATTTCTACATCCACAACGCGGCGTCGACAGGCTATGGATGCCATGATTGCAAGTGTGGATTTACCGGTACCTCGAATGCCAATGAGCACAATGGATGCATCTGGGTCGAACACGCGTCGGGAACGGACAGGAGGAATGGGGGTGGGAGTGGTTCGTGGCGTTGATCGGGCGCTCGATTGCAAAGAGTCTACAAACATTAGCCATGCATCTTCTCTGGCTGAGTCGATGGTGTCGGAGCGCATCAGAGCATAACACATAACTGAACAACAGGCTGGGAAGCTCTTGACATCCGTCGGTATGAAGGTTCAGCCTTACAGGATCCATCCGCACGCGACCGATCATATGCACGAGACAGAGATGATATCCCGCGAGGACCGCAGTCGCTGTCTCGAACCGCCTCTCCTACCATCGCAGAGAAGGTCCGCTTTGACCCAACAGCGGCTGAAGCCATAGCTACGAAACTTTCTGACGGCTACGCGCATCTGAGAAGTGCCTTTCCGGAGCACAGTCGCTGGCTCAACACCGTAAGATAGAATAGAGGCGTAGTACGGAAAAGAGCCTAGACAAGAACAAGTGCGGATCAACACGATGCATCCAACAGCGGGGGTGGCCCCTTCGCTGGATGAGCCTTTATCCGTCGGTCCACGCCCGGGCTACTCTAGGGCCCCGCAGCAAAACGCGACAACCTCCATACCACTTCTCAGCACTGTGACATCGATCCCACAAGAGCACCCGCGAATTAGCGGAATCAACACAGAGACCAACAGTTTTCCTCCTTGATGGATGAGAACATTGGGACGCTGCGGATTTGGACACGGGCCTGACGGCCGCCAGGCCTCCTTTAGCGAGTTCAGCCTCTTCATAATTCATGCCAATCCAGAATCAAGATCGACCTCCCGCGCACGATGAGCGCCCGGCCAAGCGCTCTCGCGTGTCGCGCGCCTGTGACCAGTGCAGAGTTGCTCGAGAGAAGTGCGATGGGACCCAGCCCGGCTGTTTGACTTGCGCTGCCTCAAACAGATCATGTACATACACTTCCGCGCCCAAGAAAAGAGGAATACAGCCTGGGTACATTCGAACGCTGGAGCTAACTTTGAGCTGGCTATTCCAAAATACCGATTCGGAGGCTGTACTGAGCCGCAAACTTGTACAAGAGGGAATCTCCTCAGCCCTCTTCGGCCGCGATACCAGGGAGTCCAACAAGCTTCATAAGAGTTGGCGGAGAAGCAAATTTTGCAAACAGGTGGATAAACTACTTTCGGGAGAACAACGGATGCCCAACGAGGATGGCTCTGTCAGAAGTGACGATGAGGATAGCGATCCAGATGCAGATCGCGCCAGCCTACCAAATCGCCAACTTATCCCGCCTAATGACGATTTTTCTCCAAGTGCGCACTTCATTGCTCCTAGGGTGGCCGATGCCAACCTAAACCACAACCCAGCCCCACACGACTCTTTTGCGGTGCTCAATTCTCGTCAATCTCAATCAGATGTGGCAACGAAACTACCCAGTAGCACTTGGCGGTTGTTAGAAGTTTATTTTGCTTACACCCAATCGTGGCTGCCTATCTGCGAAAAGCATGATATGCTGAGAGTTTCTTATTCATACCCCGAGGCCGGTCTCGACTTAACTTCAACCGATCCCTCTAATTCTGGCGATCACGCAGAATTGTGGAGTGTTCTAGCTGTGGCTGCTCACCAAGCAAGGATGGGCATTCAACAAGAGTCGAGCGAAGTATTAGACCCTGTCCAATTGTATCGTGTAGCGCGCGATTTAATTCCAATCGATTCAGGCGTTTTTCAAGTGGGGCATGTCAGAGCTTTGCTGAACTTAGCTGTGGTAAACCTTGCCTGTGAACGCATTGAAGTTGCCTGGTTGCTTGCAGGCTCGGCCTCGAGGATTCTATCAGTGGTCGAACGATCGTCGCAAACCAACCCTCCGCGGTGGGAACATCTTGTTTCGGGATGCTTTGTATTGGACAGTTTCCTATCCCTCCAGCTCCGTCAACGCCCACATCTACAAAAATCGGACGTGGATCACGCGGGCTATATCCGAGAAGACGGCTTGGAAGAATGGCAGCCATGGATCAACCCGTTACAGTCTACGTCGGCTGCCTTGCCCAGGACGCCTGCCCTTAGTCTAAGTAGCTTCAACAAGCTGCTCGAAATCGTTAACATTTTGAACTTAAGCAATAATGACACGAGTACATCATCGTTTTCGTCGGAAATGATCCATATTGGGAGGGAGCTCAAGATGGCACCACTAAATCCAGCGGCAACCTTGCTACAGCTTACTTATTTCGTTTGCGCATCCACTTCATCACTAGCTGATATTTATCTTCCACGTATCTGGCATTTACTAGAGCAATGTCGTACCCAGCTTGGAATTATCGCTGTTCCGCCTCCCACCATCTGCTTGCTTGCGTATCTGCAAACAAGCCAGGCATTTAGAACATTAGACAGCCGATCAAAGACCAGGCTGCAGAGATTTGGGAACGACCTTGTCCAAGCATGGTCCATCTCACCCCCCGAAAATCTTTCAGCTCTTACTTCGACGCAGAGTGGGCCCAGTGGCAGTACACTTCAAATTCCTACCCCCGAATCTATTCAAATTTCTTTCAACACGTCTCATGCGCCATCTGACCGACAAACGCCTGCTAGGCATCGAAGACCAAACACAAATCTTCTCGATGATCTTCTCCCAGACATGAATCCTACCGCACCGCTAACCCGTGGTGCTGCCCATCCCCAAAACTCCTTGTTACCAAATTTCGACTCTGATGTTCAAAGGACCTCATTACATGGCCATAGCTCAGCAGTATCACGCGACCTCGAAACATTCTTCGATGAGCTAGCGTCTCTGGATGGTGCAGAAGGGGTCAATAACCAGCCTCAATTCATGCAGAATCTAGGCTTCGCTCCTGATGCGAACATGGCGGACTTCCTAGCAGCTGAGTTTGGCCAGTTTACTGCTACTAACTCGACAAATTTCATGCCACAGAATAATGATTTAACTCAGCTTGACCCATCTTTCTTCGGTCCCACTTGAAGGTTCGGACTAGTTTTGTAATAATACACACTGGATATTCTTTGAAGGAGTAATGGCGACGGACTCACTACAGTATGATTACTAGACGTTGTCCCCAAAATCTGTGTCTGATCACACCATGACCGGCCAAGTCCATCGTCCGCTACATCTCGAATAGCGAGTTAGTTGTTAGCTCTTGATTACGAACTTATACTTCAGTCTTAAAGGGGGTAGACCTTATGTTGGCCTCTAACTGAGAGGGCTGTACCTGGATAGGCCTACATATCCCATGTTTAAAAGAGACAGAAAATCTTCAAGGCAAGGATTCTACATTCAGCGTCAACATTGAAGGAAGGATGATTTTTCGTATACGTTACGCTGAGGATCAGGTGGAGCCAATTCCGTGTCGAAATTCACGCATGTATAAATAAAGCCCTGTTCGGTTCATTGCTATTAAGTCTACAGTATAGCTGCGATAAAAACAGCGAATACGCATGTGATGCCCAAGCTGGTTAAATATCATGCATCTCTTGAACAATTTTCTGTAGGAACGTTCTGATTGTAGACCGTGAAGGGTCACTGATCGCAAAGTTCTATCCAACAGAGGGAGAGCTTGTACGGTGAGCAAATCACACAAATTCTTATTCGCCGGCTATTCTAGCGACCACCAGCTCTTGGTAAAGAACATGAACAACGCATCCTATCATCGCTTTCGATATCGAGTTGTGTTATAGGTGATAAGATCACGCCATCTACGTAAGTATGAGATACGCAATTGAACTCTTTCGTGGCAGATATCCTACGGCCAACCCTTTCTTTATACTACAGAGTAGATTTCGGCAACTATAAACAATTTACATGATTTACTGTCCTTAAGTTTGGCAAGTTGTGGTTTAAGGGCTCCTCGCCTAATTTTGCTAAGGTCATCGCAAACCAAACATGCTCGGAAGAAAGACGGATAAAGTCTTTCCCATCTTGTGTCAACATTGCTCCCAAAGCAAGTCCTTATCTGAGTTATATCATAACTGTAGCGAACATTTTTCCCAAAATATGTGGGCCCACCCAACGCATTAAGTCATGGCTTGGATCCTATATCACTACTAGTGCGAGCAGACTCGAGTGTATATACTGCCCGATCTGTAAGTGAAGGTAACCCGTCCAATTTTCCGACATTATATCATTTATTCTCCAATCCACCTTACATGACATCAAAATGTCTTGTCGTCCTGCAATATCCTCAATGTCTCTTGGCCGGTGTTACGCCGGTCATTCGATTAAACACAAGCTTTCAATGGCAGCGAAATACGGCATGGAGGGCATCGAACTCTTTTACGAAGACCTAGCCGACTTAGCACGACCTGTTACTGCACCTAATCTCCTCGCCGCCGCCGCATATATTCGCTCTTTATGCGCATCACTCGACTTGGAAATTATATGCCTACAGCCATTTATGCATTACGAAGGTCTTGTTGATCGACAGAAGCACGCCCTCAGGGTAGAAGAAATGCGTCTCTGGATTCAGCTCGCTCATACCCTAGGCACAGATCTCATCCAAATACCATCATCGTTTCTCCCTGCTGAAGAAATATCGTCGGATCTCGACATCATTGTCTCAGACCTGCGCAAACTCGCCGATATGGGTCTGGAGCAAAAGCCCACCATAAGATTTGCATACGAAAGCCTCTGTTGGGGTACTTACTCTAACACATGGGAAGATAGCTGGTCCGTTGTGCAACGTGTTGATCGCCCAAACTTTGGTCTTTGTCTTGACAGCTTCAACATTCTTGGAAGGATATATGCGGATCCATCGGCACATACCCGATGTATGCCGGACGCAGAGTACGAGGTCGATTCGTCGATGAAGAGGCTTGTTGCCCAGGTGGGGCCACATAAAGAAAAGATCTTCTTTATTCAGGTTGTCGATGCGGAGCGCTTAGCGGAGCCTCTCACGATAAAGCATCCGTTATATAATGTTGAGCAGCCGGCGCGGATGTCGTGGAGTCGAAATTGTAGGCTCTTCTACGGCGAGACGGACCGACGAGCGTACTTGCCTGTGAGGCAAGTGGTAGATACTATTATTAATGAGATTGGTTATAGGGGGTGGGTCAGCATGGAATTATTTAATCGGAGAATGGAAAGTAGCGAAAGTGACGTTGTAGAGGAATTAGCGAGTCGAGCAGCGCTTGGGTGGATGAGAATGACACATGATCTGGGGTTAGTCGTAGGGGGCAAAAAAATTATGGATGGTAAAGAAGGAACTGATAGAACAGCAAGGCTTTGAGGCTCTCTTTGATTTTTGCCCAAGATACTTTTGCAGCTATTACGCCCTTTTCAGTTATCCTATCCCAGTATCTTCGGGTATTTGACTAGTACATAGCATGAGAATTGAAGTGTACACTGGGGTTATTATCTCCATCTTCGCCATTGTTGTGGGTTGGACTTGGCTGACCCGGACTTGAATCTTAACATAAACCATAGATACCCGGTCCGCGCGTAGTGTCTTACAACTAGCGCAGTTAATGAAACGATAGAAGAAGGTAGTATTTTAAGCACAAATGAGCGACACATATGGGAAAAACTGCAGGGTCTTATATGCGACAAAGCAAAGACTACAGAGTCGTGACTCTTGTCCGTTTTTTAATCTAGAATCGGTATCCGTTCCTGCCATATTCTTACAAGCTTGGGCAGTAATAAATGCCCACAAATGCCCATGAGTATTTGCTACTGGGGACTGATTGTACAAGGGATGCTATAAACTAAGCAAAGCGTTAAGTCTTTGTCGTAGCATACCGTACAGTGCCAATCCAGCCACAGCAGCTGACCTGCATTGAGCCAGGGGCATAAATGCTTCCCAGTAATTAACCTACGTAATACATGGAAGCGTCATCACTTCTGACTTGTAATTACGCCTTCGTATTCTCTGCTTGCAATGTAGTCCAACGTACGCTGAAAATGCCGGCGTGGATTCTCTAATGCAGAAGCGTTCTCGTTTGACTGTAAATTAGAGTGAATGAGTTCAATGAGACCATTCAGATATTTTGTGGTGACCTGTTCATTTTCAGTAGACAGTCAGGAGGATTTCGACTTTGCAGCACAAGTTGACTTACAGCTTCATTCTCCTGGTCGAAATAATACACATAACGGTTCAGTATCTCAACAAAGAGCTCGACCGATACCGCCGCGTCCATGCAAGCATCAGCTACACGGAGAGCGCGTTGTAAACATTCCAATACACGTTTTCCATCCCGGTAGAGCTTTGGGTCGTCAATTAGCATTATGACGTAAAGGAAGGTGCAGTGAGACTTACTTTCTTGGGGTCTTCTTCACCCAATGCCCTAATTTCGGTTGCCCACCAAAGGTGACTTGCAAGATATACAGCACGACACTGGTCAGGCTTCTTTAAGAGCTTACTTCCGTGGAGTGCACATTTTGTTATGAGCGTGTCATAATTCTCTTTGTCAAAATTTCTAGTGGTATGCAATGCACTAGCAATAACGCATACGGCTTGAAACTGTGCCCTTGAGTCGCTGATAGCTTCCTCGTAGATTGTAAAAGCCTGGGCGAAGAACTCGTACGCGACCTCTTGAAACTTGTTTTGGTCAGCGACTTGTCCGCAGCTGATGAACAACCGAAGCGAAAGATCTGCTGATCCTGTTACTCGTGTGTAAAGAGCGGACAGAGTGTTGTGCATGAATTTGTAAAGTGCAGAAGATTGCGAGGACCAGTTATCCTCGAAGTGCTCACGAGCTTTGTATCGACGAGCAAGTTTAATTGAAGCTGTGATGATAGCTGGTGTGGTATATTTGACGCGTTCGTTGCCCTCGGAGAAGGCTTTGCGCACGGTTTGGAGGAGCTGCGCACCGATTTAGAACAAATTTGCTTTGGCAAAGATACGGGCAACAAACCTTGAATTGAGAGTCATTGTCGGGTCCGTGAATAAAGTGAACTATTCGTGCTAGCCAGCCTTGCTCTTCTATTGTTTCATCAGTTTCCGTTGGCCTCCGCTGGATAGGGCCGCCAGGGTAGCCAGCCGATTGTTGCATGCCCTCTTTGATAAGAACTTTCAAAATTTCAAGCACACTTTCGAGGTTCTCCACAGAAGTGATAGGTGTATGGTTTCTGAGCAGGCTTCTAGCTACTTCACCGGCCACAGCTCTTCGGGTAGGGTAAGGCTGATTGTGAAGTAGGGGAATGAAGTTCGGTAACGCAAGCGCAGTGAACATGGAGACGTAGGTCTTGATAGGAGCTAAAAGTAGACTAAGAATCTGACTCTGGCATGCTTGGGAGTGAAGGTCAGCGCTATTGGCAAACTCCGTAACTTTCTGGTTTGCAAAGGCTAGCACTTGATCCACATAGTCGAGGCGTTCTGGATAGATATTCCTATAGAAGTCAATAATCACAATCACTTTAGGGGTATGCCCACCTACAAAGAGAGGTTGGCTAGCGAGACAAGCAGTCCGATAGTATCCTGAATCGATAACCGCTGCATCTTCACCAGTGTAGCAACCTGCTCGTGAAAAATTTCGAACAGTTTCACATTCTTAGGAATGCCTCTGGATTTCTCAATTCCGCCATCCGTTTCGGGTGCCTCAGAGGGTGGAGTTTCCGCAATAGTCGTAGAAGAAGTAATCGAGGCTTCTTCAGCATTAAAATGAGCTTCGGATGCATCGCCGTTTTGATGCGCTACAAGAGATGGCGACTTGTCTTGATTTTGCTCCTTCTGCACCTTTAATTGCTCCATCAGGTGCGCTATTGCCTCCTCCTCGGTCTTTTTACGCTGCTCGGGACTTTCCGATTCAGATTCGCGCTGAGCATAGGCGGATAGACGATCCATGAGGCCTACGACGATGCCTTTGACGTTTACATGTGGGTTAAGACGGGCAACTGCAGAGAGAAATTGGTCCAAGGTGTGCAGGTGAAATTCATCAGGGAAGACCTGGGTTACAACTGGATAAGAGGTCAGGTTCAGCTGTAGGCTTTTCGAATATGAAACTTGCCTTCCAATAAGTATTCCTGCGCTAGCACATCCCGGCACTGCACAATCTGCTCCAGTAAGGGGTTCAAAATCTTTTTGTAATTTTCCAAATCCACTAACTGACTCAAACGAACCAAGTTGCTGCCAACCAAAAGTTGCAGCTCTTGACGCTCCTTGGTCCGCTGTTCCCGCTCCCTCGAGTGTCCTTGATGTTGGAGACGAACCCACAGTTTATTCATTTCCACGAAATTAGTGAGTATAAAGCTGATTGAATCCTGCAGATTGCCCTCTGGGCCGTCACTGTCGCTCTCGGGCAGATGGTCTCGTGCCTGGCCGGCAAGGTAGTATCGAAGGAAGAGGCCTCTGATAGGATGCTGCACTCCGCGACTCATTTCCATCATGTCTTTCATAATCTCTTTAACAGGTGCATCCTCAATGGCCATGTAGACGGTGCCGACCGTGACCATAAGATACAGGCGCGGAATGATGTTTCCAGCGTACTGGACGAGCTCGTATAGATCGGCGAGGTGATTGACGGGGTGATTTTCGCGCAGGTACACGGCGAGGTGGCGTAGAGCATCGAAGACGGACATGTAAAGCTCATAGTACTGCTTGGGTCCTAGGCTACTAGTCCGCAGCTCTGACACAAGGGTAGAGCTACACAAGCACATCAGTATGTCTACATAGAGATTTACGGTTTGTTTAGGCCTCTAGGTTGCGTACCTGCACTTGAGCGCATCCATCAGTTTGCCAGGCGTCTCCAGGCAGCGGCGCATGAGCATCGTCTGCTGGCGCACCACGGCCAGGGCATCTTCAAGTAGACGCGCCTGATCCTCTACCGGTGGCGGCGACGTCGCCATTGTGCGTGTGCGTGTACGTGTGCGTATGTGTATGTGGAGAGGGCTGCGAATCGGGACGTCGTGCGGAGGGAGCAGCCCTGCCTTAGCCTGGCGACCAATCTGCACGTGACAAACCTCGGCTTGGCGGTAGCAGGAATCAGCTCTTAGCTCTAAATCGGTGCTTTCGTCATTGATTCTGTATATCAGAGATATCGTCTGCGATACACTTGGAAGCTAGCCGCGTGAGATAGATTCGGTCCTCGAGTCTGAGCGACAACTTTCTCTGGCAAAAGTACTAGATTATCTTAAATATTTTACTGTCTGTAAGAAATTAGGTGCTGCTCACGAAGCTGTTCCTCAACGATTCGGCGCTTGGATGCCAGCCGCGCGAGGTAGACGCTGGCATCCAAATGCTGAATCGTCGAGGAGCAGCTTCGTCTAATTCACCAATGCCTAGATGATCGTATATCTTGGGCCAAACTCTCAAAAACGCCGTTCTAATGCACCCAGCCAAGCGCCAGTCCACAAAGATCCCCCAGATGTTCGTCAAGCAAAAGACCAATCCAAGCACACAGACCATCCACTCAGACCATCATTATCTTTAAATCAGCTACATTATCTGTCCTGGTCAAGCCGTAACGATCTGGGAAGTTGAGCTGCTACGCTCAAAATGACTTAATAGCATAACTCGTGTGCCAGAAACCGTCGTCATAATATTGGGTAGGTTTGGGGCTTTGTGTGATAACAACAGTCACCACGCTCGTTGCTGGTGTTGGTTTCGTGTTGCTGGCTGACTTGGACGAGCTCAAGGAGCTAGGGGAGATAGATGAACTCGTCAACATCGAACTGGAGATCTGGCTAACTGTCGTGATAACCGTGTTGGTGATTGTCGGGCCAGCATCTGTAATTTGAACTGTCCGGGTTGTATCCTCCGTGACCGTGGTCGGTTCTGGAGATGAAGTAGATGAGCCACCGTCGACATTGACAATGGCATATGAAACAGCGCGTGGTGAATGATTGCGAGCTTTTAATGCGCCCTCACACGGTAGGCTAGTGATAATTATAGGTAGGAGTAATAATACATAAAGCGAAGTGACGTGCATGGCTGCGCAAATCAATGCCCGTGGGGGTTTCGATAGAATATTGTGAAATCTTCTGCACTGCTCTTTTCAGGTAATTGTAGAGAGCAGCATCTGCAAAGCGCAGGGGTCCGACTTATACGCGACATGGTAGCACAGTGAAAATGTGATGGCGGGAAGGCGAGAAGGTGGAAATGCGATGGCTGGCGTTGGCATGTAGCGAGGTTGGCACAGATGGTCTGTGCGTGTGTCACTGTAACCAGGCACGCCAGGATTAGTTATTGCGACTATGTATGTAACCGAACTTGCATCATAAGCGACTAGGTACACATATGTTCGGCCAATGGGTGTATTCTTTATTATGACTGATATCAACCAGATATGTAACGAATAGGTATTAGCGTTGTTTTACAGCTGATTAGCTTGGGTATATGTGTTACTGTCTGATCATGGTTATATCGCCACATTTGAAGTGAAAGCGGGGGTCAGCTATGGACACGCCATTGGATACAAATACACTGAACAATCGAAGCGACTGACGCCCAATTGGTCTTCTAAAATTAGGTTTCCCCATTAATTCTTGATATAACTATTTGTGAGCTTTTGCCCTGTGTGGTTGAAGCAGCTCTCTGGCAGGCTTCGTGGAAGATCACAACGAAACGGTGAATATCCCAGAAGGAATTATAGAGTGGAGCGGGTGCCACACGAATAACATCGGGCTTGCGCTCATCCACAACAACGCCGCGTTCTTCAATATACTCCAGAACATAGTCCAAAAGTCCCGGATCTAACAAGACACTCAGTTGTGCACCTCGTTCAGCTGGGTTTAGAGGAGTAATGATCTTGTACGGCCGGCTCTTCTGAGGATAACGTAGAAGTCGCTCTTCAAGGTATGCCGTCAGCCTTAGACTCCTCTCCCGTAAAAGATCCATCGAGGTCAGGGCAAAGACGTCCAAGCTCGCCATGACTGATGTCATATCCAAGGCGCTTGGGTTGCTGAGCTGAAACCCGCTTGCTCCCGGTATAGGAACAAATTCATTTTCCATCCAAAACCTACTGCTCTTATCGCTGCCCCACCAACCACTCAGTCGTGGCCGATAGACAAGCTTCTTTCCATCATTGCTCTCGGCCTTTTCTACCCTTCCGTGAGTATCGTGCACAAACAGGCCCCCTATAACTCCTGGGCCTCCATTCATGTACTTGTAGTTGCACCAGGCAGCGAAGTCGACGTTCCAGTCATGAAGTTTGAGCGGTACGTTACCTACCGCATGGGCCAAGTCCCAACCCACAGTTATGCCCAGCCCGTGACAGTGGCGTGTTATTAGTTCTATATCAAAGAACTGGCCTGAATAGAACTGAATGCCTGGAAGTAGAACGAGAGCGGTCGAAGCATGGTGTTGAGAGATGACCGAGAGGATATGTTCGGTCGTCAGGTATGGAGAATCAGAAGATGGTGGCGTGATGGTGACGAGAGCCGAGGAAGGGATGTTGTGGTGTGCTAACTGGGATTGTACGGCGTACTGGCCACAGGTGAGTCTCTAACATGGTTAAATCCAATAGATAAGAAGCTCACATGATCACTCGGGAAAGCTTTGCCCTCGATGATGATCTTATATCGGTCGGAAGTGGGACGGTAAAAGCTTGACATAAGGAGATGTAAATTCGCCGTCAAGGTTTCCATTACCACTACTTCGCTAGGTAGCGCACCCACAATCTTGGCTGTCTGGTGCTTAAGTGCATCATCGAGATGTAGCCATGGCGGAAGCCCTCCCTCGAAGTCTTTAAAGTGGCCAAACACACCTTTGGAGGCCCAGGTATCCAGATAGCGGTTCACATACTCACGCGTGCGACGAGGTTGCAGCCCAAGAGAGTTTCCGCATAGGTAGATAGACTCTTCGTCGCCGTCGTCGCGTGCAGCCTCACTGGGCTCTGCAGTCCACGTTTTCTTTGGGCCATATCGTTTGCTGCGCAAGTCGGCCTTTGTCGGGATGACGAACTCAGAGCGCAGGTGGCTCAAGCTATCCTTATCGTCTTCTCTGCGGGCGAAGTCTTTTGAAAGCAATTCGGCGTCGCTGATGCCAGCGTAGGGATTGGCATGTTTTGGCATTGTGGCGGAGTGATTTTGGTGTTTTGGGCCGGGGCGCCGTACAGAAAGGGACCTTTATGTGAAGTTGAAGTATGCAGGCGTGAAACGGCGGGGCAATTTACAGCGGGGACGCGGACGCGGGCATGGGCGGGGGGCGCCTCATGCCGGTAGCCAAATCCAAATGTCCGGAAATAAGCCGAGGCTAACACCCAACAGACATCACTAGATCAACTTCAACTGCACCAGCTTGGGCAATCATAGACACAGACCCAGCCATTTGCCAAGATGGCTTCTTCCTCGCCCATATGCAAAGCCTGCCTACGGGCGACTTCAATTCTTTCCCCCGTCCCGATTGCAAAGCGCTATTCCTCCCGCTTTGTTTCCGCCACTCTACGACCACTTTACCTGGACTTTCTCGCGCCTGCTATACCAGCGCGCGACCTGCTATCGGGCGTGCCTCGATCGGCTACTCGCAGACCTCATCTTGTTATCAGCAGGTCTCTGGCTACGGCTTCTACCTCCGCCTCCACCGAGCCTCCGCCAGAACCAAAACTCGCCCGAGCCATCCTCAATCCCCGCAGTACACCCTCCGGTGATCCAATGCAAATCTCGCTCAGCCCCCGCGCTGCTCACCGTCTCTCAGCCATTGCCACCACCGAAAATAGTCCCGAGACTGCCCTCCGAATAACTGTTGAGAGTGGTGGATGCCATGGCTTCCAGTATCTGATGTCTTTGACAGATTTGTCGAAAAATAAGGCCACAGAGGATGACACTGTATTTGAAGGGGACAAGGGTGCCAGGGTAGTCATTGACGAAGCAAGTTTGGAGCTGTTGAATGGGAGCATCGTGGATTATACGATGGAGTTGATCGGAAGTCAGTTCAAGGTCGTAGGGATACCAGGCGCGACAAGTAGTTGCGGCTGTGGGACAAGCTTTGATATCAAAATATAGTGCCCGATGCCTGCTGGACCATCTAATAATTTGATGCTTGTCGCGGGTTGTATATCTAAAAATCCTGTGTCTCGAAGCTGGACGCCATGAAGCGATAAAATGAATCATAATAGCCATGAAATTTAATAATGCTAACTAAGTTTTCAATGCGAAGGCGAACAAACTGTCCATCTGTACCCACTGCCGCCCGTTTCTCTCTAACCACTTCTCTACCACGCCTCGGCACGTTGTAAACTTCTCCCTGTTGATCTCTGCCAAAGCCTTCATCTTCTCTCTCCTCTCGTTCTCTCCCTCGACTTTTACTCCGTTAACTGGGATCTCCTCTTTTCCAAGTCTGTCAACATCAAACAAAGACTGGAAATACAGGAGCTGATTCCAAACATCCTTTTCAGAGTACTCATAATGGACTCTTCCTAGACAGTCACGCGCCAGGCCCTTAGGCCCAAGACAGCGGTGCCCGTATACGCTTATTTGTCGTGAACGAGACGAACAAGCTGGGTCGTTGCAGACAGCCGTGCCTGTGTAGTACGTAGATAACGTTTGACGAATGGCGGTCTCGATCTGGGCTACTAAGCTTAGAGTCGACAAGACTTGGGTACAATCTGTATTGGGGCATTGCACTCCATGGGACGTTACGGTAGTTAATGGGGCGGTAGACGAGAGACCTTCGAAGGGGAAAGCGGTGTGACAAGCACGACATCTTAAGTACAGTGGTGTGCAGTCTTGGAAGCGCACCGAATCAGGGATCTGAGATTCGAGTGGCTGGATCTCGATGTCGCGGTTATTGCTGGAACTGGAGACTGACGAGACACGGTATTTACTCGTGTCGAGTCCCAAGCATGCCGCGAGCATAGTGATATTCGTTCCACTAATAGGCGCACAAAGTCGCTCCACAGGCGGCAGAATCTGCTTATGGAGATAATATTCGACATCCGGTTTCAAACCGCTATCAGGCTTCATAACGTCGTCTACTGGAAACGCATTCTTCGCAGCAGTCTCGGCACTTCCAGAGCTTTCCCCTGTGATAATAAAGCTCATAACATCCTTAGCTTTGACATGCTTGCCCCGGTCCTGGAGTTTGAGCGCAACCTGAACTGAAGGCATAGAAGCACCGTTTGGGTACTCCTGTGGATTTTTACCAAGTTGGGTGTAGATCGTATATTTCCTTGGAGGAATGGAGTAAGAGCGCATATTCTGACTGAGAGTACGTAGATATTCATGGATATTGGACACGACGGTCTCAGGGTCCTCGCCGGATAATAGAAAATTTAACAGGTCGCTGCTCAATGTGAGTAACGCTGGATTATCAAATGAGGGAAGTAACTTCTTACGTTGAGGTCTCCTTGGATAAAGCGCAATATTCGCGGCGTCTCATATCAAGGCCTTTCACCTCCAGCTTCTCAACATACTCTCCATTAATGGGAACCATGTTGATGGCCGCGTACTTCTTTTTGGCATGAAGTAATATCCGACGGAACACATTGTCGATATCGATTTCTAAAAGCTTGTAACTATCGTTCACGTCTCTTTTAAAATCATTGCCAAGCTTCAGAGCCTCTTGGATGTTGTCGACATTCGTATTGATCATCACCGAATCAGTGTCACCGTAAATGACACGGAGCATCTTGTCCTCGGCCATGTCTTTTGTTCGTCGCAAAATTTCACGACCCTTAAAAGTTGTGAGCATGGCCAGAGGTCGAGCGTAAAATCTTGACTTTGTATAGCCCAAACAGCCATACATAGAATTAGCAGTAAGCTTCAAAGCAAGTTGCTTGATGTCCCAAGTGGCAAGTTGATCAGGTGAAGCAGTGGGGCTCTTCATGAGTTTCTTTACCTCTCTTCGACGTTGAACTAAAGTTGCGATAAGCCGAGGGAGTATCCCTTGATCCTGGTCCTCGTCGGGAATATCTGGGACCTTTTCATCGTCCTCTGATGAGTCCGAACGCTCTACGGTTGTAAAGCAGATGTTGAACTCCTGGATGATACTTGGGTATAGGGAATTGAAGTCCATAACAAGAATGAACTTATCATACAACCCCTTTTCAGGCTCAAAAACCAGACCACCCTTGTACTTGTCCTTCTTTTTTGTGTCGACACCTTCTTCACCTTCAGCAACTTCATCGTCAACCTTTGCCTTTCCTTTGCCCCATTGCTTGTCGGGACAAATATATTTGTTTTTATGGAACTCATGAAGAAGAATGTATTCGTTTCGCTCGGCACGAGTGCCGCTCAAAGTTCGTGCCCAGGAATTACCAGCCAGGTTCGTAAGAACTTTAGTGAGAGGAAGCATCTGAACTTTAATTGAGATAGCAGCAATGAAATATGCATCAGCCTGACAGTGCTTGACATAATTCAGTAGACCGTCCTTTGTCGTGGCCCATGTCTTCAAAGCAGCCTCATTGTCGAGCTCTTCACGGCGCTTGTTGAGAACAAGGTGTGCCATCTCTTCTAAACTCCAGGATTGGCATTTAGTCATAAGAGATTTACCAAGGTCATTGGCCAGGTCGCAAAGCAGACGTCCAGCGGCCAACTGTCGCTCGACGAAGAAACTACCACCTCCCTTACCCATGTTCTTTGGCCAATCGCTTCTGCGGAGTCGGCCTATTCGGTGCCATCCTGGAGTTTTCTTCTCGCGCATTCGATTTAGTAGAACACTGTAATCGACATCATCGAGGCGGTGTCCAATGAGTACATCGGGGTCGTGTCGTTGAAACATAGTCATGAAAACCATTAGAAGATCTTGCTCAGATTTCCTGAGCATGATTGTTCCTTTCTGCTTCTCAGCCTCTAATTTAAATCCTGTGGGGTATGCGTCATCAACGGGGCGCATAATGGTGAAGCTCTTGCAGGGCAGTTGATCGGCAGGGGTAGTATCCGTCAACGAAAAGTTCTCGTACACCATAGCGCTCGCCATCAGTACTTCTTGCTTATTGTCCTTGACATTGAAAGTGGTTCGTAGGGAAATACTCATCAGAGTAAGGGGCGGCGTTCCTATGCTGTCCGAGTCTTCAAGCACACTAATGCGTTTGGGCTCTTTTACCTGTACTTCAAGCTTACACCACGAGGCGTTGTGAATGGAAGTGCAGTCTGCATCGTCAATCTTGATCCAGCAGGGGCCCATGATACTTTTCCAAAGCACAAATTGCTCGAATAATGATGTGTTCGTACCAAACACATGTGAGAAGGTTTCGCCTGTAAGGTCGGACGCAAGAGGCATTTTGTCGTACCCATATAGCAACTTTAAATAGTCGGCTTTCCTCGGTATGTTTGGTAATTCGAAAGCATACTTCCGCGTGCAAGGTTTGATTTTATGCATGGAGATACGGTGTTTGCTCATGAGACCATCCACCTCTTCATAGACGTCGGTCATCTCCACCTCTTCATCAGTAATTTGTCCTCCTCTTAAACGGTGTTCCCGAGGCAGAAAGTATAGCTTTCGAAGAATGTTGTCGACTTTGACGAAACAACTGACAAAGTTGCCGGTATTTTTATCTTTCACCTTTCCAAACAAACAAAGGCTGCCATTGACTTCAACGTAGTCAATCCAAAACATACATAAACTACCGTCAGCCTCGAGAGCAGCTTCGGGGCTCATTTTCCCTCCACTCATAGTCATAGCTGGAACTGGACTGCTCATGACGTGAAGCTTGCTCGTCACATCAGTCCAAGACGATGCGTCAATGTTCATGGCAGCAGGCGCTACTGATGACGAAGTTGGCGGCGTAGAATGTTCCGACTTTATCATTTTATGAACTGGTCGCTTTCCAGCCATGTTGACGCTGGCTGCAGCAAGACCGGCTCTGCCAATAGGCTGTGCTACCTCCATGAGGTCGTCTTCTTCTTCGATTTTGATTAAGGGCTTTGCCTTGCGTTCTACTGCCTTCGCTACGGGTGAAGATTGTAAAGGTGGGTCGCTCATGGCAACATCTTCATCCATGATAGGAAGGGGATCGTCGTCATAAGTATTTTGGGCGGGGGGGGTGTTCGGCATATACGCGTCGGAATCTTGGCTGACCTCTTTAGGTATCGAACTCGGACGGTTTTCTGTTGTCGAAGGATTCAAAAGACGTGTCTTCCTCCGTGAATTGGACTTGACCGGGTGAACACGAGAGTGCGGGTGCCCCTGGTTGGTATCAATCTCACCCAAAAGATCGTCCATGAAGTCCTTGTCAGCAGCAGTCGCTACAGGCTGTAAATTGTTATCAATGAACCCGTACCCGAACGTATAAGAGTTGGTTCATACCTTGGGTTTGGTTGGTTGAGCGGCCGACTGCGCGTTGAAGTACTTGCTGATGCTGTTATTCTCTTTCGCACGCTTCTCTTCGTCTGCTTCGCGCTTTCGCTTCGCTATTTCGCATCAGAAGACCCTTGTGCAACATTAATGAAGAAGAATACACACCAGCTTTGCCTGTAACTGGCCTGGCCTCCTCCTCCTCGCTGCCTGTCATGCTGGCTTCGTCCCAATCCTCTCTGCCGTCGTCTACGTATCCCGCGCCGTTGTCATCGACAATGAAATCATCCTGGTCCAGGCGATCTCTCACAACCTTCTTGTATCCCTCCTCATCGACTTCATCATATAATGATTCTTCTTCAACAACCTGGTACGAAGACAGGCGCGTCTTTCCACCAGCGCGGTTCTTGCGCAGCTCTGCTAATGCTGCTCTACGGCTAGCCATAATTTCAGCCAAGGATCTGGCGTGAACTGAAAAGAGTATGCAAAGGTGAGCAGAGCCAAATGCGGCCTCAATATTATGTGCAGAGTGGTCTGGTGAAGGAGCAGAGCAAATGCACTGACGACACGAGACGCGCACGCGACCCCTGCCAGGCAAAGTCGCGTAAAGTGGAAGCTCAGACCAGCGCGTTTAATAGCCCCGTCCATTCAGAGCACGTCTTCGTCTCCACGTCTATTGACGATGAAGACCTCAAAAGATCCGCTCGTATGGATCGACTGCGAGGTACGATTCCTGAGAACTCAATAAGCACTTTTCTAAATGCCCGCAGATGACGGGTTTGGATCCCGACAATGAAACTGTCATGTCATTGGCTTGCTTCGTCACGGACCACGACCTCAATCCCCTCGACGACCATGGCTTCGAAGCTGTCATTTATCATACTAAGGAGCAACTCGACCTCATGGGCGAGTGGTGCACGCGGCATCACGGCGCATCTGGTCTTACTCAAGCATGTATTGACTCAACCACAACAGCTGAAGAGGCTGCCCAAGGTCTTCTGCAATACATTAAGCGGTATGTCCCTGCTGCACGCACAGCGCTGCTCGCTGGGAATTCGGTGCATGCAGATAAGTCTTTTCTCGTAAAGCCACCCTACAATGTAGTGATTGACTATCTGCACTACCGCATTTTGGATGTGTCCAGCATTAAAGAGGCTGCTCGGCGGTGGGCTTCGCCTGAGGTTCTGAAGAGAGCCCCTCGGAAAAAAATGCTGCACGAAGCCAGGGCTGATATCCTTGAAAGTATTGAGGAAGCAAAATTTTATCAACAAACCTTCTTTTCTCAACAGTCTTAATGCAGCTCCACACATTGGCACTGCATTGTCAACCCATGGAAATGTATTTTACCAACAAAATAACTAATTTATCTGATTTTTATTCTCTTGCACCTGCTGCTTTGATTTTCTATTAATTATAACAACAACGGATGGGTGTCTCCTTAGATTACTTAGACCATGGGCGCATGCGCATGCTGCATACACAATCGGATTCACCTATGTCCCCAGATGTCGTTCTAGATGTCAATTTACACTAACGTGCTTCTCATCTGGCGCTAGCTTTGCAGGTGGCCTTGGCATTCCCCCAGCGTGCAGTTTTACGCTTATTCATCAATATCCAACCTCGAAACCATTGAACCAGCACTGACAAGTGCTCCTTCTTACCACCACGACTTCGCACAAAACTAAATCCACGATGAATCTATCTACACTCCGTTCGAGCCTCAGGCCATGCAATGTCTCGAAATACCAGATACCTAGTGCTCTTCCGAAACTCCCAAAACCCCTGCCCGCATCCACAATGCCATTTTCCACAACAGCACCCATGTCAAAGCGGCGGCGCGGTGGCAATGCTACAGATCCACGTATCAGTACGACTCCCAGGCTACTCTCACATCTAGAAACTTTGTTTTGAGCATTGTATGTAGATGCTAACATGATGTCTCTAGCCGCCA
>Ga0247757_10000289_pt1 | contig 42492 bp, 45 predicted proteins | sample UWRJL126311R4_FD_180929 | JGI IMG/M metagenome (GOLD analysis project Ga0247757, IMG submission 180929) | Plant litter microbial communities from Arlington Agricultural Research Station in Wisconsin, United States - UWRJ-L126-311R-4 | ecosystem: Environmental > Terrestrial > Plant litter >... | reverse complement strand
CCAGTCTCTTAGAGCGTCTTCCCTCTCTGGCCGTTGTTCCGCGGCAGACTTGGCGTGAAGGTACAGTCCCTGGCATACCGCCCAGTTCTCGTGTTCTCCTGTCGGAAAGGCGGCGCAAAGGTTGCTTACAAAATGCTGCTTCCACTGCTCGAGCCGGTCGTGCACCTGCAGCCATTTACGCGTTGCTAGTTGCACCAGCCTGTGCATCTCGAACGTCACGCCGTCTGTATTCGCAGATATGAACGAGTAGTCGCGCAGCGTCTGCACATCGTCTTCAAACGCACCATCGCTCGCGCTAGATTGCGATGCGCTATCTTCGTCCTCACTAGCCCGGTCCTTGACGTCGCTCTCGTCCTGGTCTGCCTGGGCGCTTTCCGCTCCTGGTTGGTCCCGAAGCAAGTATTCCGGTATGCCTTGGCGGTCGAAGAAACTCATCAACGCCAGCAAGTCGCCCGCCGACGGTCTGGCAAGACGGATATAGTCAAAAGATATCTGCCATGTGATGAAGATCGAGTTCTTCGCCTCCCAGTCTCGCCGAAGCTGTCCTCCTTCGTAGTCAAGAAGAGTCGTTTTCTTGCGGTCGCTCCTTTGGAAGTCTCTGAGATACTGTTGCACCGAGCAACGTGGTCGCCGCTGAGAGATGTATGCGGCCGCCTGCACAATAGCAAGCGGCATGTACTCAAGCGCGTCCGCAAGCTCAGCAACCTTCTCGCTGCTATCCTGCTTCCCCAGCTTCCTTTGCAACAGTGCCAGCGCATCGCTCCTTTCCATAGGCTCAATGCCAACCATATCGTGCTCTTCAACCAGCTGCCGCGCTGCATCCCTGCTGCGCGTCGTGATTAGGACTGATCCGTGCTGGCATCGCGGAACATAGCATATCAGTGGTTGCGAGCTTTTGCCCTCCACGCTGCCCATCTCCCCGTTGCCACCACGGCCAGCGCTTCGAGCCTCCCGCAAGAAGCCAGCATCATCGACGTTGTCGAGGACGAGAACCCATCTCCCCTTTCTTTCATCGTGCAGCCAGTCGTGCACGAGCTGATATATGTCCGCCTTAGGATCCTGCCGCCTTGGCACCTTGACGCAGTTGGCGATCCTGCGATAGCCCTCCTCGAATCGCCCCGCGTTGCTCGCGTGCACCCAGAACACCCACGTCTTAGGGAATTGCTCTCGGGTCCGGTGTGCCAGTTCGATGGCAAGCTGCGACTTGCTTTGCAGCGTCAGCTGTCAGCTGTCTGTTGTGGCTAACAATATCCATACTCACCCAACGCCGCCGAGACCGATAAGCGCAGTCCACGAGCCTGGTGCAGCGCACCTTATCTGGATCTGATCGAATACCTCTCTCTCGACAAAGTCGACGTCGCGACCGAACGGGATCACAGCCGACGGCTGCGGTGGAGTCTCCGGTCGTTCTATGTGGGCTGGCTGTCAGCGCTTGCTTGGACATTGCCGTACAATAGATCACGGATCCTCCTGCGCGCGTCTTACCAGGAAGGTGGAACGTGATGCTGACGGGGCCTTTAATGATGCCGGCCTGGAAGCTAGCGTTCGCATCGCCGAGAGAGATGGCAGAAGCCATGTGATTAATGACGTTGTCTGTGGTAGTATGTTCTGGGGAGAAGCGCCTACTAGGCCTCAGCCTGCCTTTCAAGCAGCTGCCTGACCGAGATGCAAGGCTGCGGGCTAGAGGCCACCAGTAACACGAGCCTCGTCATGGTCGCTCACCCAGCCTCAGCTTTCTCACTTCTGTTCAGTTGCTTCGGCTACGTATAGAAACAGTTAAAGAGAAGGGTCTTTATTGAAAAAAGCACCTGATGAGGATGTAAAGATTGTATTGAACTACATGTAGATGTGGAGCTATCAACCAAGGAGATCTCATATAATTATATAGGGCCCATCACGTGTTTTCCATCCACGTGCTTGATCTCCTTTCAACAGTCTTTTGATATTTTTGAACGAGTCTACGACTAAGTTGTAGTCTATTCTCAAGCTAACAGGTTCTTAGATAGGATATGAAGATGTGATAGCTCATCTACAAGGCCGTTATAGCGTGGTCATATTTATGTGTGTTAAGAAGAATTTTCCCTACTAGGTCCGGTTGGAGCGGACGGCTCATCATACGATTGTCTAGCTGGCTGTCTTCGAGGTCTAAGATCGGTAGCATGATTTGCATGGCAGCACTCTTTGCAGTCGTCAAGCCTAGTATCTCAGTGCTTGTATCCGGGCTCGAAGAGCCTGTCGTAGATGAGACCCAGATCATCGTACTAGTGCTTTTGCTATTTGCCAAGCTTAAACCACACGCGAGGAAGAACAATGTAAGGTAGAATAAAGGCTGAATTACGGAAGAGGAAGTTATTTAGCTTTCTTCACTCCCCTAAGCGCAGCTTGCATAGACGCAAAGCACATAGACTTACTTCAGGCATTACTCCCAAAACGAAGACTGCCAACGCCTCCGCAAATACTACCATTCTGAAAATCCTTGTTGTTGGCCCCAAATGTAACATTTTGTATTTGTCCACTTTCCTGTGCCGAGCGTGATCTAGAAGGCTCTGCTTTTCCCACCACCGCGACCAGCGCCATCGAAACTAGCGGCTCCTTCGCGTACGTAGCAACTACCGCAGCTGCGTAACATTGCCATTGCTTGTTCTTGTGCGAGCCGAAGTAGTCACAGATGCCCCGAACCACTAGACAGGCCCCCTCCATCTCTAAGCAGATGGCCTGGCTCAACACAGAACAAAACCCGCATATCGAGTAAGGCTCCCCGCTCTTTAGGCCTCCGCATCATGCACTCCATCCTCCATCTTGATCGGTGCGCCTGAGTAGCGGTGCTCGTAGCAACCAAGTATCCAAGCAATCCTTCCTCCGAAAATACGGTCCCACATGTGGCCCGCCTCCCAGGTACAGAAATACCGTCTACCATATACCGCAAGTAAATTCAGCAGTTATCTTAGACTTGCTCGGCATATATGGTATCATTTCCATTGCCAAAGGCTTAGCTTTTTTACTATTTTTAGAAGCGTGGTACGTAGTAAGCAGATGGGTTACGTTCTGATTGGGCTAGTCCTAGGAGTGCTGGCTTCGGAAGCGGTGGAGAAACAAGCATGTAAATGACTTGACATAGGAAATAGAAATGCTAGTGGAGGGTTTCAAAATTTATCCTATTTTGAAATTTGTTAGAAGGGAACTATTCTTTCTCGGAATTACTGAGATAAGGATAAGAAGAAATTTCATAATGCGCCCATTAGCATCGAGGGGGAATCTCGAAGGGTAATCGAATGGATCGTTTTGAATCAGATGACCGTCTGAAGTTTGTATGTTGATATTCTTTCCTGGGTTTAACAATAGTTCTAAAGTTTTTAACGAAATTAATATACTGATCGCTACAAATGAGTAACAGGTGCTGTGCTCTGATAAAGGGTTAGTGGGCAGGAGTTCGCGGCCGATCCCAAAGAAAATCTCTAGCCCATACATGGACTGTTCCTCATGGTGCAAAAGTTCCTCCTATAGCACTATGGATACATATGAGAATCCCTCTTAGTGTTTAATATCTATAGGTTTTTTTTTGTTTTGTTTCCAGTATCTGCAGCTTGACCGTAGACAGGCTACGTCGGAGCTTGGGCTACATTCCAAGCTTTATATTCTTTTACTCAAATTTCATCTTGTTGATAATACTCCCAATACCCTCTACATAAATCTCCACTTCATCCCCATCCTTAACGAACCCCTTCGGATCCTACACACAAACGTTAGCCCAGGCCATGAACCTTACTCGTCCATTCCCCTCCCTTAAATACCCAAAGCAAAGAGAAAGAAGAAAAGACGAGAAAAACAGTCAAACTCACCATGAAAATCCCCACCCCACTCGGCGTCCCCGTCATGATACATGTCCCTGCCTTCAACGTCGTCCCCCTGCTCAGATGCTCGACGATCTTGCCCACGCTCCAAATCATGTCGTCGGTGCCCGTCTTCTGGCGCACCTCGCCGTTCACCTTGGTCCAGTATTGCAGTTTCTGCGGGTCGCCGCCCAGGGCCTCCGCGCTCGCGATGCACGGCCCGATGGGCGCGAACCCGTCGAACGACTTGGCGTAGCCGAATTGGCCCCCCGAGACGGAGGCTGGGATCTGGAAGTTGCGCGCTGAGACGTCGTTGCCGACTGTGTAGCCCAGGACGTGCGAGGCGTAGGAGGAGGCGGGGATGTTTTTGCCCGTTTTGCCGATTACTGTTGTGGTGGTGGGGATTAGGAAGACGTTTTGAATAGGGGAGGGGAGGGAATGGCACACCGATAGTGAGTTCGCCTTCGTAGTCGAGCTGCGATTGACAGTCTGGATGGATGGGTACGTCGTCGAGGGGTCCTGCAAGGGCCGTCGAGGGCTTCGTGAAGATAGTGGGGTGCTCAGGGATCTGGAGATTTGCTTCTTCGGCGTGTTGTTTGTAGTTTAGGCCGACGCACATGATGATGTTGGTGGTGGGCAAGGGGCAGAGGAGCTGTGTATACCATTAGTTGAACTTGTCGTCTTCGTCTCGTTCTGAGTTTCATTTGATGGTGAGTTTTGTACCTTTGAGACTTTGGCCTCCTGGTCCGTCTTCGTAAACCCGCTTTCTACATCGCCCGTCACGACTTTTACCACCCTGCCCGGTATCTCCCGCGTAGACACTTCTGCCCCGAGATCCCCGTAATAAGTCTTTCCATCCTCGGCCTCGAACCTAATCAATCGCTCAAAAGCCGCCATCCTAAAGCTCTTCGGACCTAAGAACCCTCTCCTTTGATTAAAGGTTGCCCGGAAAGGCTCCGCTTGCAGCTTAAACGACGATGCAGCAAATGTTGTGGTTAGTGGACGTGTAATCGATGAAGCAAAGCGGAATTGTCGACAGAGTAGCGGAGCCGGACGCAGCAACATGGATGGAAGGTGGCCGGCGTGCAGCGGGCGTAGCTATACATAAGCTATGAGATATTCCGGGTAATGCCCCACGTTTTCGCGGGGGTGGGGTCGACACACCTTCGGCATTTGATGCGCCGACTCTTGTTTGTACCGCTACTTAAACGCTTTCTGCCGCGCGGCTCCTGCTCACGGGACTTCGCGTCGTTGGCTGCGCATGTGTGCGCATCCTCCGAACATCGGACGTACATCTGATGCCGACAGTGTTATCTCTCCTGTACGAGGGGAAGAGTCAACTACGAACATGAAAAGACAGGGGTGCTTTTCTGAAAGAATTCATTAGGAGACTGGTATCGTGCTTTCCACTAGTCAATCTATCCAAACGCTCGAACAAGTGTTTTCGTACAAAAAGGGGGCGCCAGATCGCCTCGATAATCGCTGGTTGCATTCAAGAAACTCGCAAAACAATCACTCGCAATCATTATCCTGTCATTTCCACATCACCGTCACCAGCATCGGCCGGGTTGATTTTACTCAAGCAGCCAGGGCAGTTGTGCAACACCATGTGGCAAAACATATCGCAGTCGATGCAGAAGTGGCTTTCGCAAACTCTGCATTCGTAGCGCGCACTTTCACTTGCCTTTTGTTCTTCTCCATCCTCTTCATGCTGTTGGCGCTGTCCAACAGGTGTGTCTATTTTGGCTCTAGGGTTGTGTCCGTTGGACTGGTTCTGGTCAGTCGGTTCCTCTGCTGCTGGCGGCGGCTCGGGAAACATCGAGAGACAGCCCACACATTCTTTACTGTTCTTCTCTTTGGCCCGCTGCCAGCTGACTTCCGACCAATTACGCAGAGGAAAGAGATGGTGGTAGCTTCGAGCAAGATGCGTAGATAAAAGAAGCGTGAGCTGACAGCTGGGACATGTGACGGGCAGACTACAGACTTTTGCGCTGCATCTTGAACATGTGTAACCGCCTGACGTCAATATACCATGGCAAGCGCACATCGTCGGGCTATCTTCGACAACCCTTGAGGGGAAACCCATCATCATGAGCGCAGCAGCAGACTCTGGAGGCATGCTGACCGGTGGTGCGATAGTGGCGCGGACCACAGGAGGCGTTGTAGTCGCTAGTAGTAGCTCGCGAAAAAGTTCTTGGTCTGTGGCTACGACGTATTCGCTTTCATCTCCAGCATTTGTTCGACTGACGATTTCAGAGCATATCTTTAGACGGGCGCCCATGCCAATAACGCTGACACGTACTCGATCCTGTATGCATGCTCTGATCGTTTGGTGTATATCGCTTGGATCTAGTGATAGTAATGAGCCAAACACAATTATGACCTCGCGTGTTCCATGGCTCGGAGTATGATAGAGTGTTGCTCTTGCTAACTCCAACGCATTCTGTAAGCTAGGTGACCCCTTTGGTTCTTTTGAAAAATCTTGAGGATTGCGTGGGACCCGCAGCCCTTGTATCGCAGCAATGTGTTCCGCGGGGTTGCCCGAGAGCTCTGAAACTCGTATGCAAAGGCCATCGTGCATTCCCAGGACGCTCATCTGGGAGATGGGATTCTGCTCGAAGAATTCGCGGACGTATTCCTGCGTGTACTTAATCATTGCATGGTATCGATTGGGTCGCATATCCTTCTCCATCATCATTTCCGAGAGGTCAAGTACTAGGACAACGTGGCGTATAATGCCACGCTGGAAGGGCTTCGTATCCTTCCGTAACCTCTTCCGTTTCCTGTCCTCTTCAATTTGTTGCAGACTTTTTTCCTGTATCTCTTCCTCCTCCACTGCCTCCTCCGCGGGTGTGTAGTGGAACTCCTCATCCGGAGTGCTACCCCTCCGCGCCCAAGCTTGCGCCTTTCGCTCTGGAGCTTTAGGTTGACCCTTTCTCTTGCTTGGGTCTTGTGCCTGGGAGCTTGATCCGCTCTTTGGTCCTACATATTCGTCGTCGGACGCGTCTTGACCATCGTAAGAGTAGTCCGAATCCGCCATCTGTGGTACGTCAAGCTCGTGCGACGGATAGGAGGCGCGTGTATTTTAGTAGTAATGTGGTGCTATGGGGAGAATGGCCAGGTAAGCTTGTATCACGGACTAGATCTTGCGCGATTCTTAGGAAATGGTGCTTTCAATGCCTGCACGCGGGCATGAAGCAAAAGCGAGCGAGCGAGCAAGGAGCTCGGCAGCGATGTCGCGCCCTTCTCTCGCTACACGAAACTAGAAAGCGGCGTAATCAGTAACTCGTATGGGTGAAACGGAATGTGGTGAAGCGGTTGGGAAGGGGTGATCTTTGAAGAGGCACCACTGATGGCATAATGCAAGGATCCGCAGCTTCGGAACGCATGAGCACGTGACGCAACTTACCCAATCGCCGACGCGTTTACGACGCTGGCGGCCGATAGGTGTATTCCCCAAAGCACGCAGGAAACATCGAAGATGAAAACGTTTTGAAATGTCTTCTATATTAGATGGTCGTCATGGAACTTAAGCTACATTATGTGTACATCAAAAACCGATATTTTAGATGGCGAACATCTTTCCGTTTTTCCCAAGCGTGGTATAAAGCTGTTAGAGGATCATAAAACATTAGAATTTCTCTCCAGTCGTTGTTTTGCTCACTCTACAAAACAGGGCTTCTTTTGATCCTCACTAGTACGCCCCAGAACCTGGAGCAGCGGGGACAGGCCAGTCATCTTCCGTTATGCTCGACCAGAATACCCAAATCATTACCACTGAAAGCAGGGTAAACAGGGTTTCGAAAAGACCTCCATTGATCTTCCCGTCCGTCCCATTGCAAATGTGTACGCTAATTACGTACTGGAATATTTGTCCAATTGCAAAGAGCAGTGCCGCACCGACGAGGTACACTGATTCCAGTTAGCAGGTCCTCATTTGTGTTCATGCAGGGCACGTACCCATAGGCTTCTTTTCTCCAAGTATACGAAGTACGAGGAAAGCTTCCAAGCAGAAAAAGACGAATAAGAAGACCAACGGTACGAGTTGGTAGAGGGTGTAGAGCGCATAGCTACGGTCGTTGCCAGTTATGTCTCCATTGAAGTATCCGGTCCAGCTAAACCCAGTATCGAGCGCGATATACCCGGTTCCTATGAAGATGACAGCGGCAGATATGAGAATGAGACCAATTGAAACAGGAGTCCCGTCGTCAAGTAATTGGTAACCAACCAAGCCGTTTAACATGAGAATCCACAAGGTTGCAACGATGGAAGCGATATGGACGCCCACAAAAGCCTGTTGCGCATGTCAGTTGGGTGAAGTGTGCAATTGAACTCCTGGCTTACCCTGCGAACTGCACTGTCCAATGGGAAACCGCCGACGGTAAAGATTTCACATATAGAGACGATAACGTAACCAATTAAGAATAATTGCATCTCTCTGGTCATTGTCAGTCCATGGATGCGCGCATTCTGTACGCCACGTACCTCCTCCCAACAGCAGCCTTCTTTCGTTCAGACCTCCATATCAGGAATAGAGTTGTTACTATTGCTATGCCGCAAAGAAGTATCGAACCTGGAACTATTAGCGACAGGACGGAGTACTAGTGTGCCCAAATTGCTGACCGAGGTTCGCCAGATATCTCCCTTTACCAGCGTCGAGTGTTATGCCTGTCAATGTACAACCACCCCATCCTGTGCCGAGTCGTGTAGGTGCTTGATCAAACAGCTGTTGGGCGATGCATTAGTATCTTGGGTGGAGACATGAGGTATTTGGGGCGCTAGCAAGCAACGTACATAGCACACTGTGGTGGGTCAGTAGGGAGGTTGGTAATTTAAAGGATATGCCACGTAGAGCACAGCTTGAACATACCAGGCAGCGTAGACCACAGGTTCCCCGAGTCGCGACAAAAGTCGTCGAAGTCGCCATAGCGCGTCATAGCGATGCAGGCTGTCGGTCAGCGCTGGGGCGCGCGCGTAGTTGTGTGGGGAGGCCGGTGTCTTGGTTGGGTGGTAGCGATGGCTGAGAAGCCACGGCTGAAGGGAAAAGGCTGTGCCGTTCGCTCGATCGGGTAACGATGGTGTGAGTGAATGGACACTGGCGATGGTGTGAAAGGACGAGCGAAAGCGAGGAGCTGGCTGTGCTGTGCTATGCTATGCTATGCTACGCAGCGCCGGTGGCTGGTTGAAACAGGATTGTGTTGCCGGGTCAGGGGTGCGCGGTAACTGGAGCACTGGGCGCAAGCGAACAATTGCTCTGTTCGCCCTAACGCGCACGCGGGGGCTATCGCGCTGGACGGCGCTGGAGCAGGAGCTATGAAGTAGCAGTAGCAGTAGCAGCAGCGACGGGCGGTACAAAAGGGCTGGGCTTGCAGGTGGTGCACGACGCGGGGCGCAACGGCTATGAATGGCTTCATCTCTCTGAGGAGTCGAGCATCCTCTTGGAGACAGCGCCGAGCCGACAAACAAATTAAGATTCATGGGGGCCAGCCAATCAGGGCGTCGCACATGGGGCCGGTTTCAGAGCCTGGAAAGGGAGCAGGCGTGTTAGCGAGCCCAGTCGCTGCGACGCACTGCAATCCACGCCCCAGGGGAATGGTGGAGGCGTGAGTAATGCCGTCGCGCAGATTGCAGCCTCATGCACACCCAGACGGGCACTCTTCGCGCACGCGGCGGCATGATGTGCGCCTGAGTTGTTGGCACTGCGATCACGGGACGGGGGCCTTCACACCAGACCATCTCTCTCTCTTTGCTGCACGCGGCTGCCTCGCATGTCGCCTGCTCGCTTGCCGGCGACCCGTGTCTGGGGGGCGGTTGGACGTTTGGAGTGAAGAGCTATCTTTGGATCCGACCTGCCTGTGAATACGGTGCGGTATAGATGTCGATGGAGCATCTCGCGTCTGCCCGCTGGATGCATTAGTCTTCCAATTCAATTGCCTTCACGTGCCTATTGTACAAGATCCCGCATCTCTCTGGTCCACGTCCCCTATGCCCTCATCATGCAGCAAACCCGCATCGCCCGCACATCCTTATCGCTTTCATACCAGCCCCGGGCCAGGTCGGGCCGGCTGCTTTCTTCTGCTGCCTGCACAGCACCGTGGGACTTGGCAGCCGTGCGACGGAGACTGCACTAGCCATCGCATCTGTCTGCTGCATCCTCCTTGATCACGAAGCCTGTAGCGTGTGTCGGTGGTACCCTGTCCCCACTCCCGCTTAGCAGCTTATCCCCAATGTGACCACCCTGACCGCCTACTCCACCTATCCGTTTCCTTGCCTTAGGCCCGGTGACGTGCATCGCTTCGTTCACTTCTGCACTTGGAGTCAGGCTGCTCCCACCAGCCGCCAACCTTCAAGATTCCTTCCCACCCGCCCGCCAACAGGAGGCCCGCCAACATCCCTCTCCACACGCTCTCGTCGTCGGCACGCCATCGCGAAGACGCCCAGGTCCATCTGCTCGACGACCAAGACAAGGAGAGCACTCGTTCATCCTTCGACACCCCCGAATCCGACTCCGGACTCTCGCTTTGGAGCGATACCGGCGACCTCGTCGACCAGCTTGCCGACCAAGAGGACCCTCTGAGCATCCATCTGGATCAGCTTGAGAGAGGCCAGTCGTCCAAGTCTCGTCGTCAGCAGAAGCGTGTTCACTACGAGGACGGGCTCAACGAAAAACCCACAGGCTCCCGCCGCCTCACCAAGGAGGACATCGAGATCCCCGACCCAGGGCCACGCTCCATCTCGAAGGCGGAAAGGATACTCGCCGCCATCATGGCTCCCAACGATGGCCCTTCCCGTATCCACGGGCTGCATGGAAAGAAGCTGATGTGGGTCTGGGTTCCCTGTGTTGCCAGCCATCAATGCTGACAGATTCTCATAGCTACTTCACGAGCGTGTTCGTATCATTAGGTGTCTTCCTGTTTGGCTATGACCAGGGAGTCATGTCCGGTATCATTACGTGCGCTGCCCCGCAACCCTTCGTCGTCGATTGTATCTGACGAATACTACAGTGGACCGGAATTCAAAGACTCGTTCAATCAGCCGTCCAGTGCTGAACTCGGCACCATGGTGGCCATCCTGGAAGTTGGGGCATTCATATCATCTTTGCTGGTCGGCCGCGTTGGAGACGTGCTGGGCCGACGCAAGACAATTCTTTATGGCTCTATCATTTTTGTAGTCGGAGGAGCTTTACAGACGTTCGCCACGGGAATGCCAATGATGTTGCTAGGCAGAATTACAGCCGGTCTGGGAGTCGGTACATTGTCGACCATTGTCCCGGTCTACCAGTCGGAAATTTCCCCGCCGCACAACAGAGGCAAGCTCGCTTGTATTGAGTTTACCGGAAACATCACGGGCTATGCAGCGAGCGTTTGGGTTGACTATTTCTGCAGTTATATCGGGGGCGATTGGTCGTGGAGGCTACCGCTATTCATGCAGTGTGTTATGGGCAGCTTGCTTGCCGCAGGAAGCCTGCTCATCTGCGAATCTCCGAGGTTTGTTGGGCCATTGCCCTGAGCCGAATACTCAGCTGACTGTAATCAGGTGGCTGCTAGACAACGATCATGACGAGGAGGGTATCGTGGTCATTGCTAACCTCTATGGTAAGGGTGACATTCACAACCCGAAAGCTCGCGATGAATATCGAGAGATCAAGATGAACGTGCTTTTGCAACGCCAGGAGGGTGAACGCTCCTACTCCGATATGTTTAAACGATACTCCAAGCGCGTGTTCATCGCCATGTCTGCCCAAGCCCTCGCGCAACTCAATGGCATCAACGTCATCTCATACTATGCTCCTCTAGTGTTCGAAGAGGCAGGCTGGTATGGCCGTCAGGCTATTTTGATGACCGGCATTAATGCCATCACCTATTTCCTATCTACGATCCCACCTTGGTATGTGGTTGACACTCTAGGACGACGGAAAATTCTGCTTTCTGGTGCCGTAGCTATGAGCATTTCGTTGTCTGCAATCTCGTATTTCATATACCTGAACACCCACTGGACCCCGAACCTGGTCGTCCTTTTCGTCATGATTTACAACGCTGCATTCGGTGCATCCTGGGGACCCATTCCATGGCTATATCCACCCGAAATCCTACCGCTCAGCATTCGCGCAAAGGGTGCCAGTTTGAGCACAGCAACGAATTGGGCGTTCAACTGGCTCGTTGGAGAAATGACTCCCATACTTCAAGAGGCTATTCAATGGCGGCTGTATCTCATCCATGCCTTCTTCTGTGCCGCCAGTTTTGTCATTGGTAAGTATTATGACTGACAACCCTTATCTCGAACTGCATCTAACGTATATGTAGTTTGGTTCATCTATCCTGAAACGGCCAACGTCCGTCTAGAGGACATGAATTCGATTTTTGGCGATGCCACATCCGTGCAGCCGACGCCACAAACACTTGCTGAAGCGGAGTCCTTGTTCAGTGGAAGCGCTCGCTCTCCCGTTCCATCGCTTGACATCCGCAGTGGGCGTGCAGCCGATAATGCCATTCCAGGCCTTGACATTAACCCACCTGATGAAGTCGGAGGCCGGGATGGTAAAGGAAAGGAAGGAGAGACGAGCGAGGGCATTGGTGGGTGGATCTCGAACATGGTAAAGAGATCGAAAGGCAACGCAGAAGGCGACAGCTCGAGCGGGCAGTACAGGCGTATTGGCCAAGAGGATGGCGACGACTGAACGTCCGTTGTACTCGGGGCATTTCATGATTTGTTGCATATACTGGTTTGGGGAGTGCTCAGCATGCCATGATACCTCTGCGCAGCTTGCAGATTTTGGATTCATAGAGGGCGTACAGTGTCGATTGGTCTGACCTGTTAGGGCTGTCTAAGACCGGCGTAGTGTCGTTTTTATTGTAATGAAGGCTAGATATTCTTACCCGGCTCTGGGGCCTTGTAGAATAGCAAAGATATTGATCGACCCTAGCCCCGGCAGCACAGATTCCACACATGCTTATAATAGACGATGATTACTGCGGCACGGCCCACACTGAACAAGCGTCCAGGCGCTCTCGGGACCAGGTGTAGTCTGGCGAGCCCGTCAAACTGTGCAGGCATGGACCAGGGTCGGGGGTCCAGAGTGCATGGGAGTATAGCGAAAGTCACGTGAAAGCATGAATTGACAGGTGTTCTCCCCCGTTCGGGGATCGCGGCGCTACCTTGTGCGGCTAGCGGCGCCCTTGCTCAGCTCTATGAGCTCGTAATTTCTATTTCCGTAACCGACGTCTCCTGCCACGACCGCATCGCCGACGGGAGTGAAGTGGTCTTCTTCACTGGCAATTCGTTTTGTGCCTCTTCGAATTCTCCTCCTTTACTTGTAATATTCTTTGTTAGCCCTTCGTTTGCGAGGTGCTACCCCTCAAAACTGCATCTCAGCCCCCACCGAGACTCGACCGCCTCGTATTGCGAACCTGAATTTCTCCTGAACTGCGACAGCCTACGCACTTGCAACGAAACCCAGGATCGGGACACTCTCTACGTGCTACCATGGCGTCGAACGCGCACACAACGGGTGTAGACCCAAGAGCAGAAGAGCTACGGAGGAGAAACGTTGCCGGGCAACAGGCTGCATCGTCAACAGTAGCCCAAGCGCCAGCAACAGAAAAGTCAAAGGAGAAGGTGAGTAGGATGCGCAGTAGGAGAATACTAATATTGGGATGGATAGCTAACATGCGCGTAGCCTTTCAGCGTCATTGGCTTTCTCGACGAGTATGAGTTCATCTGGGCTCCACTCATCTTTACTGCACTCGCTTTCTTCACGCGCATGTGGAAGATTGGTCTCTCGCCTATTGTAACGTGGGACGAAGCTCAGTATGGATTCTCCAGCCCGTTCTATCACCACGCTTCTAATCGCTCCTTAGTTTTGGAAAGTTTGGCTCCCATTACCTCAAACGCGAATTCTACTTCGATGTCCACCCACCGCTCGGAAAGATGCTTGTTGGCCTTTCGGGATACCTCGCAGGATACAACGGTTCGTTCGAATTTAAGTCAGGAGAGACATACCCACCTGAACTCAACTACACTTTTATGCGCCTCTTTAACTCAGCCTTTGGTGCCGTTTGCGTTCCGTTGGCCTACTTTACTGCGAAGGAGCTCAACTTCCGGAGACCCACAGTGTGGCTTGTGACTATGATGGTCCTGTTCGAGAACTCGTACACGACCATTAGCCGATTCATTCTTCTCGACTCCATGCTACTTTGCTTTACCTTTACTACCGTTTTCTGCTGGTCTAAGTTCCATCGCCTCCAGCGCGATCCCTTTTCTCCAGAGTGGGGTCTATGGTTGATGTTGCTCGGCGTCTCTATTGGATGCGTGTGCAGCGTCAAGTGGGTTGGGTTTTTCGTAACCGCATTGGTAGGACTGTACACTATTGAGGATCTCTGGAACAAATTTGGTGATCTTAAAATGCCTAAGGTATGGTCTCCCTCCAGACCAAAGATCAAAAGCTAACAAGTACAGGTGGAATTGGCCACGCATCTTGCTTTCCGTGTGTTCGGCCTGATTCTCATTCCTCTCGCCGTATATATGTTCTCTTTCTTCTTGCATTTCCTTATTTTGGAGAACAGTGGTCCCGGAGACGCCCAAATGAGCTCCCTCTTCCAGGCGAATCTTCGAGGTACCGAAGTTGGTAAAGACAGCCCCTTAGAAATTGCTTACGGCTCTCGTGCAACTCTCAAGAACATGGGCTATGGAGGAGGTCTGCTCCACTCTCATCACCAGACGTATCCAGAGGGATCAACTCAACAGCAAATCACTTGCTATCACCACAAAGATGCTAACAATGACTGGTTCTTCTACCCCAACCGCCATGAAGCCGACTACCAACCTGAAGAGCCCCTCCGCTTCCCCGGAAATGGTGATGTCATTCGTTTGATTCATGCTCAGACTGGCCGTAACCTTCATTCTCATCAGATCGCCGCTCCCGTTACCAAGGCTGACTGGGAAGTCTCTTGCTATGGAAATACTACTGTGGGTGATACCAAGGATCACTGGAAGATCGAAGTTGTGCGGGATGCTGCCTCGAGGGATTATTCTAAGATCCGCACCTTGACAACCGCTTTCAGGCTGAAGCATGTGGATCTCGGATGCTACCTCCGTGCTGGAAATGTCAACTTGCCTCAATGGGGTTTCAAACAGATTGAGACTACCTGTGTCAAAGAGAACAAGCCCCGAGATGTCTACACGCACTGGAACGTTGAGAGCCACTGGAATGAGAAGCGTAAGTCTCATGGCTACATTTCTAAAGATTACTACTGACATGACACAGTTCCTGCCGGCGACCCTGGTTCCTACAGATCTCCGTTCCTTCAGGATTTCATCCATCTCAATGTTGCCATGATGACCTCCAACAATGCCTTGGTCCCAGATCCAGACAAGCAGGATGACCTTGCCTCCCAGTGGTGGCAGTGGCCCTTCCTCCACGTAGGTCTCCGCATGTGCGGTTGGAACGATGACAGTAAGTTCAATGTGTTCCCCTCTTGAAACTCATCTAACATATCTGCAGTCGTTAAGTACTTCCTTCTCGGTAATCCTGCCGTGTACTGGGGCTCCACCGCATCCCTCGGTATCTTCGCTCTGATGGTCGTCTGGTACCTCGTCCGCTGGCAACGTGGCTACGACGACCTGAAGCCCGTCGATATCGACCACATCCACTACTCGGGTCTCTATCCTGTTGTGGGCTGGTTCCTGCACTACCTCCCCTTTGTAGCCATGGGCCGTGTCACATACGTCCATCACTACTACCCCGCACTCTACTTTGCCATCCTGACGTTCGGCTTCTGCGTCGATTGGTCTACGCGCAGACTCAACAAGCAGGTCAACTGGGCCCTTTTCAGTGCCCTATACGTTGTTGTCATCGGCCTCTTCTGGCTGTTCCGGGCTATTTCTTTCGGTATGGTGGGACCGAGTTCCCAGTGGCGCCATCTCAAGTGGTTCAGCAGCTGGAGGATGACGGATTAGACGGCACATGTCTCTGTACATGTTTTTCTTGTGTGTTGCTTGCTGGTTATATGGTATGTTTTTTCCGCTATGGAAAACGCCAAAACAAATACCGCCTCACACAAAACTTCACAGCTGAGCGTCTCCCTCCCCCTTCTACATCACCTGTACTATCATGTTTCTCTTTTCTATTCTCTCATCATCACCGTCATGTTTTACATCTTTTCTTCTCTTCTTCTTCCTTTTATTTTACATGTTAGGGTGGGCGGAGGTACGCGGACAGGATTCTAGGGTCCTTTTTCTAGGCCTTTTTCACAAATTAGACGAAAAGATTTATGCCATAGTAAGGTAGGGGTTGGAAAGGTGGTTTTCCCTTACCTGCCTGCTATCTGAGATGGGAGTGTGGGATCGGAGAGAAAGAGAGGAGGGTGTAGTTGGGCTATGGGGGAAAGGGTGGCTGGGAGGTGCAGAGAGGGGGGAAGGGGTGTGATAGGGTAAAGTAATGAACGCTTGAATGCTACACACTTGTGCTCGATATGATATAGGAGATTGAGCTTTGATACGTGTATGTGAATGGTTGATCATGGATATGATTGTGACTGTGATGGTGTGAAATGAGGGGGGCTTGTCAATGCCTTTTCTAATTCGCTTAGAATTGAGGCGATACTTTATCGTTTCTTTTCATCGCGCCGTTGTAGGGTAAGCATATATACCTTAACATGTATCACCTCGTCCCTTTCCCAGTAAGCTTCCCTCTATTCAAGAGACAAGACACAAACAAAAATGAAATACTGAACAAAAAGCTACGGGGGGGGTTTTTTTTTACAGTAAGCTGGTAAATACACGCTTGCTTAATCACACCACGGTTCTAGGGCCACTACTATTCACGTGATACTGATTTGCTATTACCGAGAATCTTAAACATTGGATCCCATATTTAAGGTTAACTCTAAATCAAACACCGGTTTCCCTTTAGTAATGGCCTATAGACCAACAATCATCACCCGAAATAGCAACAGCGCTGGGTTGCCGGGAAGATCTCTGTCGGAACATTCAAATCTCTTCTTCCAGGGAAGTATCCCAATGGGCGTAGAGAGTTCGGTCGTCCGAGGACGCCCACGGCCCGTACTGGCCATATCCTGGATAAAGATTGGGGTCATCCTGGTCATCCGTGAGCTGCTGCAGAAAGTTATGAATGACCGGCGTTTCAACAGCTGCCTGTGATGAAACATTTGCTGGACGTTCTTCTTGTCGATTTCCCGGCACTGTGTTACTATTTCCGTCTATGCTCTTTCGCTCCAGGATATCGAAATATGTGGTAGATGATGAGGGTAGGGTCGAGCAGCAGTATGAGGAATCCAATGCGCCTTCATTGACGATGGTTCTGCATGCTGGAGTTATAAATCCACTGGAGTCTCTTGACGTCAACATTGAAGATGGGTCCAGAGAAAAGTCCTGGGAAGCTGATCCTAGAACGTAGGCTAGCTGTACGGTGTTCAAAAGGTCATGGTGATTCTCCTGATATTCAAGACGCTGAAGTAATTCGCTCGTCAATTTGGGATTCCAGACGAATTCCCTCCGCATATCTTCGGATGCTCCGTCCACCTTTTGTAAAAGGGACCTCCAGGCTTTATCTATCTCGGGTTGTGACAGCAAGCCTCGGATGACTTTTGTATGATCCCAATTCCGTTTGGTCATCCTTGGAGACCCCAGTGCTCCTTCAAAATGAGAAGCGATATGATCACTCCGGGTGTTCCAAGTACGAAGAAGACAGCTACAGAATCCGCACCCCCACGCACACTTCCTAGGCAGGACTTCGACCTTCGCAAAGCCTCCGCACCAGCAATTGCGACAGCCATGGTCATTCCTGTGGTGCGAAACAAATTTATTTTGCGCTGAGAATGTTCTCTTACAACCATTGCTTGGGCATTTCCACTGCCTCTGAGGTTCATGGAAGTTTTCCTCATGTCTCTTCCAGCTTCCTTTTCTGCTAAACGACTTATCGCAATAAGTGCACCAATATGCGTTGGAGCTGGAAGAATCTTCGCATGAAGGCTCCGCTTCATCTTCGATGGTTGACGGCTGTTCCGCTTCAGACTGGGCCAAGGAAAGCCGTTGATGGTGGCCAGAGGTTGAGGGTTGAGCTGACGATTCTTAGGAGACTCGCTTAGGAAGAGGAATTAACTTACATGAATGAGCGACTTCCAGCCAGTGCAAAACTTGGTCGATGGGATACCTCAGCAATGCGTTCACATGTTGTTCGGCTTCAGAAGGAATTGTAGATACGAATTGAGGATGTGTTGTTTGTTCAAATAGCGTGTGTCTACTGTTGTCAGCATGTCCAAAGCCGAGTCGCCGCGCCGAGGTAGGCTGTTCCGTCAAGCTCTGATTAGGAGGAGCCATATTTAAGCGTCGCCACGAGCACCGCGGGCGTTCGGTCCTTTCGAAGTCAAAACTACGGTTCGTGCCCAGAACTGCGTGTTGTACGTGTGTTTAGATTTTCCGCTTGCGAAGATTATGATCAAAAGATCCAGAGTTTATCGGCTTGTGCTCTTTTAACCTAGATTGATTATTATTTCTGTACTGTACTTGTCCCTTTTTTATAGCGTCACTGCCTAGGGCAAGAGCAAAATCGAGGCTCAAACTAGTAGAGTGCGCAAAAGCGGAGCCTTGAATATACCAGAGACAGCTGCAAGTGGCGTCTCAGTGGCTCGGTCTAAGGGAACTTCTTTACCTCAGCCTTGTGAGAGTCAGTGAACTTAGTTACTTCGCCTTGATGTTTATCGGCTGAGTATCCACAGTCTCCAGAGGTTGTAGTAGGTCCCATTCACAACGTTACCTCAGCGTTAGCCTGTTGATTTGGCATCTGAATCATTTATCATCTATGTGTATTTTGCTCCAAGAGTGGATTAAAAACTTGTAACGAGACATAAAAAGACGGAGCAGAGCCTCTCGCCCAATTCGGTAGACCACCCTTGGGCCAATGAATCATCTTTGCGCAAAGAGAGTCAAGTGTAACCAAGGCAAAATGTAGCTAGATAAGTAGTAGTGGCGCATAATGGACGTATCGGATGTACGGAGACACCAGCTGTGGCTTCCTTCCGTTCTCCCGAGGTCGATAGATTCCTCGTCTTCTTGCATCCCCACGCTTAATTTTGCGCACCTCTCAAAAGTTTGGTTTACTTGCCGGATTACTCAGCCAATCGCACTCAATGATCACACTTACTCAGATTCGCAGGGCCCAGTTCGGGGAGATCTATTGGTTGCCTCTTTTTTCGAAGTTATACCGATATAAATATTTTTGCGTGATGAGAGCTTTCAGAATCACAGGAAAGTTACAGTTTGTAAGTAGTATAATAGTCATGTCTGATTATCGATCGATTGGTTGACTGAAGGATGAACGTAGTTGTAGGGTAAGCTGTGTATATGTTTTAAATCCCCTTCTGCCATTTCCAAAAAAAGGGTAAAGCGAAAAATTAATGATGATCCTTCACAGTGATTCGGTAATACTAAAAAATAGTCCTTCACCGTAACACAACATTCACACGCTCGATCAATTCATCCTATGCATCCTTGTCGCACCTGTGGCACCTATGGCTGAGCATTTAGCTAAGCACCCAGGAAGTCTGGATACACGCTCCTATATACCGGAGGAATATACCTCCGGTGCGCCCTATATCTCACGTGGGGCTCTAGCTTAGAGAACCAGACCTATCGCTCTTCTTCTAAACTCGCTTCCATAATCCTTCACAGAATATAGTTTCGTTCTATATGATGGGGATGGATGCAAAAAAATTAGTTGGAAACGGGACTTGATGCTGACTAGTGTGTTACTTTGGGTTATATGGCTTTTTGAGAGGTGAAGAGAAAAAAGAAGTGGATGGTATTTTTTAACATTTCTTCTCTCTTCCAGGGTGTTGGAAAATACGGGGTGGGCTGGCTTAGTGACAAGGAGGGAAAGGGTGATGAGGGAAAGGAAGAAAACAGAGTTAGGAATGGGACTCAACTCAACTGAAAGAAAAATCAAGCCTAAATAGGAGATGAGACAGAGGGGAGATTATATGGAGTGTGGTTGGATGGAAAGAAAGATGGGAAGTACGCCGCCTTCCAGGAATAGATGGAGCCTTTATTCTAGCACGTATTACGAGACGAAAGGGATTTTTAGAGTATGTAGATGTATCTCACATCTCACGGGACGGAATGGAGCCTCAGAACCTCGCGATTCCTAACTCCGCAACAAAAGAGAACAAGTGGTTATGACTGCAAAGACACTATCGTACGGGCATCGTGTATGTGATGAAAAGGTTTAGGTAGCTCCGTCTCACATGAATGAACTGATCCTATTTGCCTTCGCCACCCGGCTTCCGGGCTATGGCATCCGCTTCTGCAAGTCTGTGGTGCTTTGCAATATCTGCGATAACGATCCTTTGCATATATTTTAATATACATGTTTCGCGCGCAGCCGCCGTGATAGGCGGCTATATATCTGTCCTTATGATAAGATGCGGACTTTCAGCCTACAACACAAAGGGCTTAAGTAATCTCTTAGGGCTGAAAATCTGAAGAGTGAACAATATGCCGAGTTGGAAATCTCAATCAAGTTGGCGCGAGTCCGTATCCAGCAGCTGTGGACAGGATTTTTCATTTCCATTTCCTACGTGATTGACCGCCTGCAATGGCACATACTCATGTAATCAAGATGTAACTACTATACCCAATCTCACTCTCAATCCCCATTGCTCTGCTTTCAGGTTCCGCTCCCTCCATCTTCCACCAATGCAAGATCTTTCTGGTTCGTGTCGTTCAACCGAGTTGAATGATGCCGAGCGATGATGCTTTTGTGCGGGTCGAAAGACGGCGTGTCAGCCGCAAAATGAGAACATGTACAGTGAAGGAAACTCGTGATACCGATGGCTCGTAATCGTGATTCAATGGTCGTAGATATGCCATTCGTCGCGTTGAAACTGGATCCGGGGCGAGTAATCGGCGGCAGCTGAACGCCTAGTTCGGGCAGGCGTTCTGAACGTGGCCAGGCTGCTTGCAGCGGTAGCAGACACGTTCCGAGGTTGTCTCAGACGGGCAGTCACGGGAAAGGTGACCGACCTCACCGCAATTGTAGCACTTCTGCCCCTGAGTGCAGTCACGGCTCATGTGACCGAAACCGCCGCAGGAGTAGCAGGTGGTCTGTCTGGGTCCGCCATAACCACCACCGTTGCCACCGTAGCTGCCACCGTAGCCGCCGCTGCCGCCACCGCCGCCGCTGTAGCCGGCACCCTGAGTGCAGTTCCTAGCGATGTGGCCCCGCTTGCCACACTTGTAGCACTCCTGGCCACCTCCATTACTGGCGGGGGCCCCGCCATCCTTGGTGCACTCACGGCTGATGTGACCGGTGGCGCCGCAACGGTAGCAGCTCTTCTCGGCCTGAGGTGCTGAGCAGTCACGACTAAGATGACCCTTCTCGCCGCAGTTGTAACAAGTAGGGTTTCCCTTGGTGGGACAGTCGGCAGCACGGTGAGACATGTCACCACCTATAAAAAAATCAGCCCAGGTCAGAGAATAGTACCATTGTGATCCCAAAAGCAGGAATAGAGCAGATCGGATATGCAAGCAGCAACATGAGCCTCAAGGGTGGCTGGTGGGAGGCCCTGGTGTATCACATGACGACAACCAATTAGATTGATCATGCTAAGATAATATCCATGACGTCCATCCATAGAGCCCGCGGTTGAGTTGCGCATGTCAAACCAACTGGTTTCTTGCAGCACAAACAGGGACCGACTTACAGTTGTAGCAGCCACGGCCACCGGCGCCACTTGCGGGAGCTTGGTAATCCATGTCGAAGGTAAGATGGTGTTGTTAAACCTGGGTCTGGTGAGGACTTGGACGACAAATACACGAGGGCGCGTCAACTGACTTGAGATGCGGGGAACTGGGGTATCGAGTAAAAGAGGCGTGTCGCACGGAGAATACCCAACTGTTGTACTTGCTGAAGCAAGAAATCCGCCAATTGAGTCGTGGGCACGCGATGTTGTCGTGAAGGTGAGAGAAAACGAGGGGAGCTCGAGAAAATATCTGCCCGCCAAAGTGGCAGGTGTGGGCGAGCCTGAGGCTAAGCTAAACTGGCTAGCGTGTCTGTTCGCCACACTTGGATGCTTGGGATTTGGGTGAATTCGAATCCCAGCCTGTAGAAATATTGGGTTATGTCTCAGGTGCGCGAGTATGCCTGCTCCCTTGTCGACCAGTCTATACCGAGGATCTCTCGATGTATGTTTGCTTTTGTGTCCTCACTCCCCGCCAGAGCCACTCGTTTGCCACACGGCTGGCACTATTTTGGTTTGCAAAATGTCCCCTCACCTCAGGCATAGCAGGGCAGAGCAGGGCAGAGCATGCAGATCCTAGGGCTACCGATCGAGCTAGCCGGACACAGAAAGTCCTAACTAACGTAGCCGAGCGCCGTTCTTCGGTCCACATGACAAGAGGCCTTGCCCCGCCATAGAAACGCCGCGGGTAAAGCGGGCAGCACAATTTCACAGGTGTGCTGAGGGTCTCACAGACTGCGGGGAGAGGGTTTCGATTAGAGTCAGAATCCACCCTAGTAGAGCCGCTATGGCTAGAGTGACTCCATTTGGCGTGTGGATGGCCATATACGCACAGTGTCATCTGTATATACCATTCTCATCCCTTTGACGTATTCATGGTTCAAGCAAAATCATACACCACGAGTGCTTGACTACCCTCTCCCTTCTCCCGCAGAACTATGACATTCTGTTCATCAAATCCTACCCAACCTTTATTAACGGTTGAGTCGTCGAATCGCTGCTCTAGCGCGAATCGTAAACCAGACATCGGCGGAGTGTCATCGTCTACGCTATCGTCAGCTGAGTCCGATCCTTTCGATGGTCGAACCCGGACGCTCAATGATCCATCTCGGAGTCGTTGTCGGTTGAACGACGATGCCGTTCCGCCCTCTAGGTCCCATACGCGAAGCTCCTCCCCTAAACGACCAACTGAAACAGCTTTGCCACGCATGCTGACATGCGCACCAGAAACTGCTGAAGTATGCCCCCAAAGTCGGGTGCCTTGGCTGATTGAGAGCGACGAATCTGTAGATTGGACAAGATATGAGGAGAGAGTGTTGTCCGGATGCGTCACAAGAAGGTAGGGGTGCGAGTACGACATTGTAGTAGGTTTGTTTTGGCTCAACGGTTGCTGATCGGCCGCCATTGCCAGTCGAGACTCCAATAGTATACCTTCACGCGAAAGTCGCATCTCTTGAATACCCACACTCCACCCGGACAAAGAAGTCGGCAATGCATAAGCAACAGCAACCGTAACGCTAGTCACTGCAATGCGAACGGACAGCGAAGCGGGCGATCCTACCGTGTGGGAGCGTAACGAGCGCAGCAGTCGAGGTGGCTCTAGGACAGGCTGTGGTTCCTGCTTTTCTGAGAAAACATAAGTGGAGAGCAGCCGTCCTTCTGTCATCGTTAGGAGGTATGGGGATGCGTACGCAAGGGCTGATAGCAACCCATTTGTCGATGGGGCATGTTCAAAAAGGCTAATGAAGGCCTTTTCTTCCTTTTTGAATTCGAAGATAACGAAAGAACCGTCATCGAACCCTACAACCACTCTCTCTTTACTAATATAGTCTTTGCATGTGTCTATAGTTATTGATGTTGGTAACCGCGTGTGGTCGGTACTACTAGAGAAGTGTATGGAAGCGATTGGATCGCGTTGGGATCTGGTACTCCATGCTCGAAGGCCGGATGTAGAGTCGGCCGTGTATATGGTTCCACGCGACATGACGACGAGAAGTGAATGATCCGGGGCTTGCTCAGCGACCACGATCTCACTGACGGCGCATTGGCCTCGCGTCCAATTGTGCCGTAGTCTGTACTGCTGTTTCCAGTTGGTCTGGGCTCCACTCTCCACAAGATGACCATCTTCTAACCATCTTGACTGTTTGGAAGAGTGATGGGGTAGATTCGAGGTGCCGTTGGCGTTTTTGAAACCAGGAATTCGCGCTGCTCGTGGTCGCACGAAGCGTCTATAATACAGCGCTTTCCAGAGTTCGGTATCGACAGAGAGGCGTCCGAATTTTTTTGATACGCTGATATTGCATTAGCTTCATTTTTCGTCAGAAAGGAAAGCTGGGTACTGAACAATACCTTTGGCACAAAATAAGTGACGACACAGAAACAAAAGACAGAATGCGAACAAGAAGTTCGTCACTGAGTTTCGATATTCTGTCGGTGGTGAAGGTATTGTTAGCACCCGGAAGACGGCGCACCTTTTCAGGTCGCTCACTGTGGTAATCGTCGCGATCCCGTGCCCGCTTCATGGTTGTGGGTTACATGTAGGGGTGGTGAAGACGGGCGCCACTATTGTTGCCCCACAGTTGTTATCGATCGTAGGACAATGTGGCCTGTGCGTCGTCGCGTTCTTTCCCAGGAAAAAAGAAAGTCCGACGAGGCGTTGCCAGGCTCTTGTATAACGACGCCCCTTAAGGACCCTCATAAGGGAGATTTATATGGGACGATAAAGGAAAATAATGGCCTACGGAAATCTTTTGAGGGCAGTATTCTGGGGTCTTGCTTCTAACTTTTTTACATCCGGGAGGATCGGCGCTTAATTCAAGTCACAGATTTAGTGCTTTTGAAGGCCCTTACAAGAGGATTTGAAATGGTATGGGGGAGCAGAATAAAGAACTGTGAGAGCCCTCTCGCAGGGGTGTGGTATGCCTGGCTTTCAACGTTTTTGCTCTTGTGGGGGGCTGCACATGTGGGCCAGGCCAGGACGCGTGATTACGCGCTAGTTACACGTTAGGTCCAATCCCGCGGAGTTTCAAGCAGACACACCACACCGCACTACCATGAGCACGCCTCACCAGCCGAAAAGATGCCTGTCTATTCCTACCGATGACATCCAGCGTACCACTGCAACAATGGATAATGGTAGTGCAGATTTCGAGTCGTGGGTAGAGTCGAACAAGGCACTCTGGACACGCGTCTACGATGAGGTCATGGTGCCGGATCTTGAGAAAGAGTGGAAAAAGCGTATGTTTTTTATATCGCCTGGATGTTCTTGTCTTAGTCTTCCTCTAGGTAATCTCAGCCACGAAGAACATGCGGATTCTAGTACGCTACCACCTGTCCTATTCACGTGCCAAGCTCACATTCAGAAGAAGATGAACAGTATCGAATCCTATCTACACAATTCAGCAACGAAGTTGTCAAAACAGCACGGCTGCAGGAGGAAAATGCCCGTCTCAAAAAGCTGCTTTTCAAAGAAGATCGTGGGACCACACCATTAGAGGCAGCATCCAGTACGAATGACGCCACCGTCTCCGCTGAGGAATATCGGCAGATGACCGAAAAGTATGACGAGCTTCACAAGAAGTTTCAGGAGTCTTCCCTAAAAATAAAATATTTGGAACGAAAGAACATTGCCGTTATGCAAAAGAACAGGGAGATGAAGGCAAGCGTCAAAGCTTGGCAAGCGTTCTGCGATCGACATATTGGGAAACGCAAGCCAAAGACGGAGAAGGATAGCGCCAAAGCAGAACAGAGCCCTTCTGCTGTAGTAGAGACGCATGAGCCTCGACCACGTTTGCCTGCAAGCCCAGGATCAACGACTGCCAGAACACCAGGATCTCTTGTCGACCAGGAACGCTCATCCCCTACTCCTATGGTTCCCCTTCCCCCGCAAACAGTCAACCCAGAAGCCTCTCATGGAACTGTACCTGGTGTACGAGACCGTTTAACGTCAAGCCCACCACTAGAGTCAGTGTTGCGTATTATGGACGTTTCTCCTGGAGACAATTCAGATGAACAGCCGATTCCTAGCTTAGGCAGCAAACGAGATGGAGTCTTGTATAACTCTGGCTCCGAGCGGCTAGGTTCGAGCCAGACGACGGAAGATGAGATTGCAGACCGCAACGCAAACATGACTGCCGATCAACATAACCTGGCAGACGATGATGATGTACCTCAGGTTGTATCGAGCCGGTGTCTGAAGCGTAAACGAAAGGCCTCCACAGGCTTTAAAGTCTATAATGATCGCTCGGATGGCACGCCAGCAAGGCCCGTGCGAATAAAAGAGGAACAGTTCAGCAGCCCTCCTCCAGAATCAACAACGCGCAAACTTTTACAGGAAGAAACATTGGACCTTGACGAGATCAAACCAAAAATCATCGGCACGCCACGCAGGCGGATGGTTAGGGGGTCCTCGGTTCACTCGAATCCTATAGAGGCTTTGCAGCAGCAGCAAAGAGCGAATAGCATGCCTTTCAGTAATCCCATGATCAAACCGGAGCCGATTCAAGAGCTATCTGAGAGAGAATCTAGGCTAGAGTTGGACGTATTCGTGGGGGAAGAAGATTCAGGTGTTTTGAGCGATCCGGAAGGCTTGGCACAAGGACCTGTAGAACAGCCCATCAACGTTCTACGGCCCATAAGTGGAAACGTGATGATGAACAGAGCCAATGAAGGTGCCCCTAGTAAGCGCATCAAGAAGGAAGAGCTCCGCGAGCGAAGTAAGTTTAATATGCTAACAGAGTCAAAAGAGGCACCGCCTCCATTGAAAAAGAGGAAACAGCTGGCACCAAGTCTTGCACGAGAGCGGTTCAACGAGCGCATACGAGCGACGAAAGCCCTCCAATCTCCCGCGAAAACCGCTGTAACCACTCCGAAAAGCGCTCCATCGAAGACATGCATCACGCAGGTTCCTACTCCCCCATCCTCTTCTAGTAAACAGCCATACACCCCATCTGCACGGCAGCGTCCAGTTCCCGCAACCGAACCGAAGGACACCCGTCCACCGGTCATTCCAGACGGCCGTCCTGTCTGGAGGATGGATCTATCGACAGAACCCTCGCGAAAGTCTCCTGTCAAACGCGCACCCTCTGAAGAACCTGTCCCCCTCCGGAGCAAACCGCCCTCGGAACTAAGCATCCAGGACTTCAAGCTCAATCCAAAGTATAACCAAGGCTACACGCACGCCTTCTCTGAGACAGTCCGCAAGCGCAGCGACCGCCTCTGCCTCCCCGGCTGCACCGACCCCAAGTGCTGCGGCTCCACCTTCCGCACGCTCGCCTCGGCCGCCGCCCCGCTCAGCGCGTCGCAGGAAGAAGAGCTCCTGCAAGAGTACCTGGGCGATGCGTACGACGGCTTCGGGCTGACGCATATGGACCAGGAGGAGAAGAGCGAGATTGTTCTGCAGGCGCGGACGAGGCAGATGGCGATGCAGCATGGAAAGCACAGGCAGGCTTTCGAGGGCCGCAGCACGCCGCCGGGGTTCTGGCGCGTGGATTTTCCGACTACGCAGGAGCAGCAGGAGGATCTGGAGAAGGCGGTGCAGATGCAGAGGGAGAAGGTTAGGGAGAGGTGGTTAGAGGCACATCGTACGGGGGGGAAGTGGATGTTCCGCGATGAGTAGCAGGGTTGCTGCCATCGACGTAGTACTGTTCCCGATACACTGGATTTTTAGATTGTGGTCTCAACGTACGCCTAGATTTTTGCCTGCGTAGTTCCTTTGCCCCCTTCCCCTGACCTCTTCACCAACTCCGCAGCCGCCCGGCCCGCTCTCCTCCCAAACACAGTCCCGCTCGTCAACCCACTCCCGCCGGGATAATTCCCGTAAAACAACCCTCCCACCATCTCGCCCGCACAGAACAGCCCTTCCACCTCCCTCCCCGTCGTCTCGCTCACCACGCCCGCCGTATCCGGCCTCACCGCCAGCCCCCCAAACGTAAACGTAATCCCACACGTAACCTTGACCGCCAGAAACGGCGGCTCGTCAAGCGCCCGCGCCCAATTCGACTTGGGTATCTCGAGCCCCCTTTTCGCGAACCTCGTCCCCAGCCCATCCTTGACGGCGGGATCGAACACCACCTCAGGATTCTCCTCGCGGAACGCATACACAGCCTCGTTAAACGCCCTGATCGTCTCGACGAAGCGCTCTTCGGACTGCAGCCCCTTCGCGGCACACTTCGCCGCCAGCTCGTCTATCGAGTCCGCCGTGATCCGCTCCACTACGTCCGCTCGATACTCCTCCTCCCGCAACATGCCGGCCCCTTTCTTATCCCACACTTGAAATGCCACGCCACCGTCCTGCTCTAGAATCGCCCTGCCGAACTTCGCGTACGTGAAGTTGCGGAAGTCGATGCCCTCGTCGACGAAGCGGCGCCCGTGCGCATTCAGCATGACGCCGAGCGGATACCCGCTCTTAGTGAACTCGTTGCTGACGCTACGGTTCCCGGAGGCTGGCGGGGACGCAGCGTCCCAGGCGACGGAGTGGCAGCCGGACCAGTGGCCTGCGGAGCGGGCGTGCAGGGCGTCGAGGCACAGGGAGAGGCATTCGCCCGTGTTGTAGGGCGTGCCGCGCACGTGGGCGAGGTCCCAGCCCGGGCCGAGATACTGGGCTCGCAGGCGGGGGTTGGCTTCGAAGCCGCCTGCTGCGAGGACGAGGGCGGTGCAGGAGAGGGCGTCCTCGCGGCCGGTAGCGTGCTGGACGCGGGCGCCTGTGATGCGGCCGGTGGAAGGGTCCGTCGTGATGGAGGTGAGTGCTGTGCTGAAGTGCACGCGTATGCCGCGCTGTTTGGCGGCGGCAGAGAGATCGGATATCAGGCCCTTTCCGCCATCTTGTGTCTTCAGACACAGGCCGCCCCAGAACTTGAAGCGTCCGTTTACGCGGTACGCTTGGCGGTTGAAGGAGAGTTGGAAGCGGACGCCTAGGGCGTGGAGCCATTTCACGGCTGCGTTGCTCTCGCCTACGAGCACGGCGCCTAGGTCAGGGGAACTGCGTCCTTCGGTTACGCGCTTGAGGTCGGATAGGAACTCGGACTCGGTGTATGCGGGGAGATCAATGTGTGCTGCGGTTTGGGCATCCACGTTGTTGACGATAGGGAGGATGTCTGTCAGGCCGTCGTGCGTGGCACGGAAGGCGCCTGCTGTGAAGTACGAGTTGCCGCCTGCCCAGTCCTCAGGGCATTTGTCGATAAGGAGGATGGAGGAGCCTGGAATGCCAGATTCGGCGGCGGAGAGGGCGGCGCAGAAACCTGCGTTGCCAGAGCCGACGACGAGGATGGTGGGGTCTGGCATAGAGGACATGTTGGTGGTCGTTTAGACTGTGTGGTGAATCGTCTGGTCACCGGTAGGATACTGGGTCGAATGCTTTGCCCTTGGGAAGAATGTGGCTGATGCGAAAGTGACGATTCCATGCTTGGGGATGATAGTCTTGGGATGAAGTTTTTCCCGAGGTACTATCGTCATTAGCGGCCGCGCAGCTATATCCGGCCGCGCAAAGAGGTGGTACGATGGCTTGTAGTGTTTAGGCAGTTTTCGAAACAGGAGCTCCTTCTTCTACTAAATATCTTTACTGGGAAGCATTTCGAACTGCTATCGGATCCTATTACTTTTAGTAGAGTACGATACTGCTGAGAGGTCATAAACTGTTGAACTTGTGTCGAGGCACATCCAAAGACCAGAGAATATATAATCAATTATGTGGTGCCATGGCGCACAGCACCCTCGAATTCGGTTCTATTCATCTTTAGATACATGCTGCATTCCATTCTTCAGCAGCTCGTATTCAATGCCTCGCCCCTCTGAAGGCGGTGCCCAGTGGGCAAAGACCACTTTGAACCATCGGCGCCATCTAGTGATGTGACTTTCCTCATAGTCCCCATGGTCTTCATTATTCCCAGGGCCAAGGGGTCGACTGGCTACTATAGGCTGCTTGTGCAAGGCGATCCGGCATGCAATCTGATTGGTCCAGACAAGCCCAAGCGATGGGGTCTTGAGAGTGTGTTGGGGGTCAGATGGGATGTCACCCCAGCCTGTGAACCATGACTGTTGATGGTCAAGCGCCAATGGGTCGGGGGAAAGTACGAGCTCTTCCCCGTTCTGCGACGGGGGGTTGGTCGGCAGCTGGTTGCTCTGTGGCTGTGGCGTATTCTGACGCTCCGTATTTTGGCTGTTGGTGGACGTTGAGCGCGATGGCGCGTTGGAGGGTGGGTTGATTGAAGGGGACGTGAATCGGTCTGCGACCTGATTTGCAACGACCACAGCTATGCCGTGCATTCGAGCCAAGCCGCGCAGCAAAGCTCCGAGCTGAACTAATTGAGCGCCTCTCTTCGCCATTGCAGCGGCTCCCTGTTTCACGCCATTCTTCTCGAACTCAGCACGGTAGTTGGCGGCGACCGAGTCCAGGACGACGAGCCCCACATTATGCTTCTTGATGGCGACAGGAAGCTGGTAGCGTACTATATGATCCTGCGATTCCAGGTCGGGCGTCTTTATGGCCAAGATGCGCTCGAGCGAGGGTTTCTCATTGGGCGGGAGTGCGGCGAGGGAGGCATGTGCTGCGAGCAACTGGGTGAGACGGGTGGTTGCAAGCGCGGCTTCGGTCGAGATGTAGATGGCGGCTTTTTCTAGGCCATGGGGCTTGGGCAGCTGCACGGCGAGCAGAAGCGTGAGGAGGAGCTGCGTCTTGCCGGCGCCGCTCAACGGCTGTTAGCTGAGGGCCAGCAGTGCGGGAGAAGGCATGTGAAAGCAGAAGCATACCTCTCGCCTGTGACCTCGACCAGGTAGCCAGGGCGGATGCCGCCAAGCAGGGCCGCATCGAAGACGGCGTCCAGGGTGCTTATGGCGGCTGCAGGGCCAGAGGCATCCAGGAAGACAGCACCGTCTGCTTCCTCTGCTCCGAAGCCGAGGTGGCGGTGCAGGGCGGCCACGACGGCGTCTATCAGATTGCGCACATCAGCGGGCGGGAGCTGGGCGCGCTTCGCAACGTCGGCGGGCTCGAGCGTGACCAGGTCGTTCGTCGACAGCAGCGCCCTCTCCAGCGAAGGCAGCAGGTGGGCAAACGGGCGGGTGTCGAGGTCAGGCAACACCTGCAGCAGGTCCGCCATGGTCCAACGGCGCCAAGGTCATTCTCCGCCGCAGCGGGGGGGCTGTTGAACACCACACGCTCCACGCACCGCAACGCGTGAATGCGCGTCGGACTCTCAACGAAAAGAAGTGACAGCAAAGGCCCGCGATGCTGACTAACGGCGAACTTCCGTTCCTCCGCACCGCGACGTCACCGCGCCCATGCCCCGCAGCTCCAGCCACAGCCCTACAGTCCCGTCCAGTCCTGGCCCGTCTGGTCTGCCTCTCCGACTGCTCCCCCCAAAGGGCCTCGTGAGCCCTCCGAGGGCCCTTCTTTCAAAGACAGCGGCCCTGCCCGTGACTCTTCCGTCTGTCCGTAGCACAAGTCCCCCCTCTGGACCGAGAACGCGGTCTGCTGCTTTTGCTCTCTCCTGCGGCTGCCCTTTTCCGGCCCTCTGTCCTCGTCACTGTGTCGTGTATTTTTGCATTTGCTGAGTCTGGCGGACTTCCCGATAGGTAGGCCACTGTAAAGCTCTCCACTGACCGTCCCAGCGCTGTGAAAGACCGTCCATAGCTTGCGTTGGCGTGGCGCTACGCGGTACGTCTGACTTTCTTCCTCTTTAAAGACACTTTCCTCAAATTGTCTCATCCCTCCGTCCTATCGTCTGTACCCCCTCCTAGTCGTGGTCTGCTGCTCTTGTCCTTCCCCTTTCGTCCTGCTCTATTTAAGCCGCTCGAGCGCCTGGCTCTCGCGTGCTCCTGGCGGACCACTTGCTCACTGCCCCCGCCCTCCTCAATGCCGGCCTACTGTCTCCAAGACTGCCACTACTTTTACCGCACCGCCTTGCGGTTACTCTCCATCAGCACCTTCATCTCTCCTCTTTACGCCTAGCTAATTTCTGCCCACCATGACAGTTCGCACTTTCACCCAACCCTCCTCTCTCGAAGGCACCTTGGCTCTCCAAGCCGTAACAATGCCCGGTTCTGAGCCCAACGGCGTCCGCTCCGAGGCGTCTGCAAAGGAGGTTCAGGCTTCGTATCCCGCCGAAGCACGGGACCCGCTGAGCCACCACAAGAACCTGAATTCCAAGCCAGGCATCACGTTTGCCGCGCAGGGAAATCTCCCCAAGCTCCCCATTCCGGAGATCGAAAGCTCATGCAAAAAATACATTGCTGCCCTAAAACCGCTGCAGTCTCCAAAAGAGCACCATGAGACTGCGATTGCCGTCCAGGAATTTGTGAAGTCAGACGGCCCGGCGTTGCAGGAGAAGCTAAAGAAATATGCCAGCGGCAAAGCCAACTACATTGAGCAATTCTGTGAGTACTTTCCGAATCTTCGGGACGGTGTAGCCTCCCGTTCTACACATGGCAATTTGTCCTGAATCAGTATCACCACGCAGTAGCATCGCAGATATGAAGCATGTGCTAATCTGCTTCTAGGGTACGATTCGTATCTAAATTTTGAGAGCCCGGTGGTGCTTAATCTAAATCCGTTTTTCCTACTGGAGGACGACCCTACCCCGGCTCGTAACAACCAAGTCACCCGCGCAGCCTCTCTGGTAGTGTCGGCACTCTCGTTCGTCCGAGCTGTTCGTCGAGAGGAACTCCCACCCGACACCATTCGCGGTACGCCGCTCTGCATGTACCAGTATTCGAGGCTCTTTGGAACTGCACGAATCCCCACTGAACATGGATGCCAGATTGGCCAAGATCCCACGTCCAAGCACATTGTTGTCCTCTGCCATGGGCAATTTTACTGGTTCGATGTCCTAGACGACAATTCTGACCTGATCATGACCGAGAAGGATATTTCCCTAAATCTTTCAGTCATCGTTGAGGATGCTTCCCAGGTTCCCATCCGCGAGGCCGCTAAAGGGGCATTGGGCGTCTTGAGCACCGAGAACCGCAAGGTGTGGTCAGGTCTAAGAGACGTCTTGCATAGTGAAGAAGGATCTAACAACTCGGATTGCTTGAACATCGTTGACTCTGCACTTTTCATTCTGTGCTTGGACTATACCGAACCGCAGACAGGTGCTGATCTGTGCATGAACATGCTCTGTGGCTCCAGTAAGATTGAACAAGGTGTGCAAGTTGGTACCTGCACCAACCGCTGGTATGATAAGCTCCAGATCATTGTGTGCAAGAACGGCAGCGCTGGCATCAACTTCGAGCACACGGGTGTCGATGGACATACCGTTCTCCGCTTCGCTTCCGACGTGTACACAGACACTATCCTTCGCTTTGCAAAGACGATCAACGGCGGAGCACCGAGCCTCTGGGCATCGGATAGTCCCGATCCTGCCAAACGAGACCCCGACAGCTTTGGTGACGTTCAAACTACGCCGCACAAGCTCGAGTGGGATATGCTCCCTGAGCTCAGTACCGCTTTGCGTTTTGCAGAGACTCGCTTGGCAGATCTAATCCAGCAAAACGAGTTCGCGACATTGGAGTTCCCCCATTATGGCAAGAATTTCATGACATCCATGGGCTTCTCTCCGGATGCTTTTGTTCAGATGGCATTCCAAGCTGCCTATTATGGCCTGTACGGTAGAATGGAATGTGTTTATGAGCCTGCGATGACCAAGACATTCTATCACGGCCGCACAGAAGCGATTCGGTCAGTTTCTGAAGAATCTGTGGAGTTTGTGAAAACATTCTGGGGTGAGAACCTAGCAGCCACCAAGGTTGAGGCGTTGCGCAAGGCTTGCCAAAAGCACACATTGACCACCAAAGATAGCGCGAAAGCACAGGGACCGGACAGGCACCTGTACGCTCTATATTGCATTTGGCAGAGGGCAATCGAGGACGACGATGCCGAAATAGCCAGCAGCGATGGTTGGGATTCGACAAGGCCTTCAAGCCCAGATGGAATGAGTTCTGCCATCAGCTCCCCCAAGCGCATTTCCGTTCTCTCCGAAAATGGCTCCATTAACAGCTCGCCAGCAGGGCAGGTGCAACATCAAATGCCTTCTATATTCGCTGACGGCGGGTGGGACAAGCTGAACACCACGATTCTATCCACATCAAACTGCGGTAATCCCTCACTCAGACAATTCGGTTTCGGACCTACTTCCGGTGAAGGTTTTGGTATCGGATACATTATCAAGGACGGTAGCATATCCATTTGCGCGTCGTCTAAACACAGGCAAACTGCTCGTTTTATCGATGCCCTGGAGTCCTACTTCCTTGAGGTACGCAAACTCCTTCGCCAAATTCAACGACGTGGAGCCGATAAGACCGCTTCCCGAGCGCGGGAAGCCGAGGACCGACCCAAAGTCAAATCTCGAGGACGTGTCATTCCAAAGGACGGAAAAGCACCAGCGCCTACGACAGACGAGGAGGTTACAGAAGACGATGATGATGGTCTGGGTGGATGTAGGGCTTCCCTTTCTTCTCTTCTCCCTAAAATCATTCCCGGCACTGCACGCCCCGCTTCTCCTCTCACTCCTCCTCAATCACCTTCCTTCAAGCCTCTTACACCTATTCACGTGAGCTATCCGCCGCCAGCAGCCATCAAGCCGTTCAGGCCGCGGAAGAGCACCAAAGCAGCCGTTGTGAGACGGCTGTATCCCAACACGTTTTCTGCTTTCTGGTCATACCCCACGCACACTTCTTCATTCCGATACCCTACTTCAGTAGCCTCTGGTTCTTAGTCCATCCTTTCCCACGCTCATTGCTCATCCCTTCCCTTCCCCGTTCGTCATGCGCTTTCCATCCCTCTCCCGTCTTTCTGCTCGCATCAATTTCGTTTTACTGATTCCATATTTCTTAGATGGATTTTTCGATGCCGGTGTGCTTCTCTCGGCGCTCAAGGCCAAGGAGGAAGTAATACCGAGTGAGGACGTGCGCGAAGTCATCAGGCGGAACATTGGGAGGAGGCTGAAGCTCTACGAGCACTAGACACTGCTATTTGCTGTGAGTTCGTGTGCTGCAGTTAGCGTGGCGGCTGGGAGTGGAGTTGAGAGTGTGGGGAGATGCGTTCGCTACAATGTGTACATGTGCTACGATATATAGATGTCGTTCGTTCGTTTGCTCTTTTATGTAGATGTATGCCTATCAAATTGGTTTTTATGAATGTTTGGTTTTGTGAGACGCGTGTGCGTGTGGTGTATTTGCCTTGTTGTACAGGATGCTCAAAACGCGTTGCACGGTTGATAACCTACCTATGTACCTACCTACATGTAGTGAACAAACACCGCATCACGTCATATAACCTACTTACCCAACTCAAGTCTAGAATGAATACCCTCCCTCCCTCCCTCTCTCTGTCTCTATATATTTTCAGTCGACAAACTGTCCAATCGAATCCATTATCCACAAATTCGTATAAACGCACCCTAGGGCTAGGGCTTCTCTTGAAAGCAGCTCTAAGAAGTTAGGATTTACGAAAGGTGGGGGAAGGGTTCGATTTTTGGTCGCGGCCTCTATTTCTCTCCTGTTTATTTTTGTGGTCTTATGTCTCGCGTTTAATTTTCTGGTCTTTCATCCCTTCTTTTCAGGACGTGTCGCAGGTGAGAATAGTATGAGAGTGGATAGGAAAGTTCCCACTGGGATGGGCAGGTAGTCACATGATTGGCAAAGTGCATGTGCATGTATATGTACGTTGCGATTCATGCTCCCGAGAGAAAAGAGAGAACGAGAGAGAGAGAAGAGAAGATCCAGTTCCATTGCGACCGAACAGCCACCACACCCTCCTCCTCCTTCTCCCACGATACGTAGACGGAGAAGAGAAAGCAGCACCCCGCGCCATCGCCCATTTGGAGAACCCAAAACGAATGCGTGGCGAAAAAAAAAGGGCAACTCCCCGACCCTGCGTACAAACGGGGACTAGTTACCAGCCACCCCATCCGGCCGCGCGCGGTACCACCACCATCGGAGTGCTTCGTCGGACGAAAGAAAGACACAGAGAGAGACAGAGCGAGAGGCGAAAAAAAAAAAGACGCATCTACAATATCTACATCAACAACAAAGGAACGAAACGAAAAAAAAAAAAAAAAAATGCCGCTCCGCTCCGCTACCGTCCGATCCGATGCGGCTTGTCGCTTCCGGTGTGAGGTGGGTAGGTATTGTAGGATTCTATTTCGCCACACACGATACTTACGAGGTGCGAGATACACACACACACACACACGAACGCACATACCCCCCGACGGAAACCGGAGGGCCGTAGTGGGTGGTTAGTACGTCGGAGTGGGGAACGCTTTTCTTTCCCTCTTGCTTCTCCCTCGTGGCTGTTTTTGGATTCACCGCTTGTTGCGATTTGCGTGCGGATGCAGTCGGGGAAAGGGAGATGGGGAAAGGGCATGATGCAAGGCGGACGAGGCGGACAGGAGAAAGCACGTTTTTTGGGGTTTTTCGCCACATGTACCTTTTTGCGGGTTGTTTCGGTGGACACGGAGGGAGCATGGGCGTTTCCTTACGGTCCGAAGTCGCTCGCTGGGCCGGAGGGGAGGATTGCCTACAATACGTGCTGTGCTTGGCTGCGTGGTGGTGGTGGAGGTGGTGTGTATGGGGGATAGGGAGAGCGGTACCGGTACGGACCGGGCGTTATGCAATGCAGGCGTGCATTGCATGCCTGCATGCACGCGCGCAACGACAGGGCGGCGTGATGCAATGTGTGCAGACGGAGCGAGAGACGGACGTACATTGCAGACGAGCGGAGAGGTTGAATTGTTTGTTTCCTGTTGTATTTTTATGACAGGAAGGCTTGGGGCCAAGGCGAGGTAGGTCATACAAACATACACACGCAGACAAGTACCTATGGGTACGTTGACGTGTCACGGACCTTTCCCCCCACAGGCCCAGTGCATGCGACAACGCGCTTTCGCGTTCCGTGTGTATGTACTCATCTGTCATTTACTGATGTCGTTCGGCTTTTGCTTGGGCAGGGCAGGTCAAGGCGAAGCAAAGGGGGAAGGAAACGCGGACGGGAAATTGAGCATCCGCTGCAGCTGTACCTACCTACCTACTCCGTCCAACGATATACCCGTTCCCAGCCTCTTACGGTCAAATCAAAATAGGTGCTAACCTGCATTTCCTTCCCCCCTTTCCCCTTATTCATTCGGCAGGAAAATCTCCGAGCTATCTTCTTGGAGAATTTGGCATGGTGGTTTACCGTAGCACGATGCACGTTGACGAGGTCTGCCTTGCGACAAGGGAACGTCTCTTCAAGAAACTTCTAAAAGTCTTGACCGGAGCTTGTTCTGGCGATCACGCGCGCGAGGCCCAGACGACGGACGGTGCTTGCTATGCTTGTCGTAGACCCACTTGCGCACTAACGTCGGTTCTTGTCCAGGTAAGGCTTGATACCAGGTGCAGGTAGTTGAGATGGGAATGTCGTTACTTTTCAGCAATCCAGTCGGATGTGCGTGCATGCATCAGCATGTATGCACGAAAGAAGTTATTGTTGCTGTGTGTTTTTGTTTGATGGAATTATTTCCGTCGCGCGCGGAATGCTGGCTGCGTATTTTGCCGCGGAGAATCGGAGCCTGTCTGCACGCACGCGTCTCTCGCATAGTGAGGGTTTTTGTTACTTTTAGTGGGCCGGGCTTTTCAAACGAGGAAAAGTGCCTTGAGCTACTTCTAGTTTCGATTCATGGCTGAGACGCGATATCAAAGTCCGAAAGCGGGTAAAAAGCCATTAGATAGGGCTTGTGCGCGGCGGGCGGTCGCACACATACGCCCAATCAGGGATCGAGTGACAATAAGGAGCTGCTTGCGCTCTTTGCTTAGGTTGCACAATTCGGTTGAACTCCGTTGGGTGGAGGCCAAGACGTTCACCGTTGCATTCTCTTTTTCACAAATTGCATTTTGTTTGTGTTTCTTTTGCCACTGAAACCGTTGGCTGTACTGCGCTACGACGTGTATCTCTGCTTGCGTGCTGAGGGAGTTTCATTGATTGTTTCCCACGGCCGGGCAGGGGAAATTGCACGGTTGAGTACCAGGAAACGAGATTTGTTGCTCGATCAAAAGGCGGCGCGCGGGGCGTGCGTGTGTGGATGGGTGGGCCCAATCTCCCGTGTTTCGCGTCCCCAAAGGCCGTTTTGTCGGGAGCGAGTATCCAAGGGTGGGAAGCGTGAAAAAGTGGGAAACGTGAAAAAATTACTCGTCTAGCACTTTGACACTCGAGCGAGGATGCAGGGCCGGCTGGGAATAAGATCAATTTTCGCGTCGCTACCAGAGCGTGGATAGAATAGCGTGGAGCGTAGAAGCTCAGGGAACATGGAGGCTACGCATGGTCATGTGACGTAGCCGTGGTACCTCCGGCACACTGACCAGTTGACGGTTGTCGACAGTTCAACGTCCAAGGAGCGGGTTCTTGGCCTTAAATCACGGCAAGGCTCCGGTGATGTGCATCGGGCATTGGGGGTACGGGCACTATGGCTCTGGGCAGCTGGGCCGCTGGGGCAATTTTCGGCGTTGGAGAGGCTTGGGAGAATGCTCGGGGACGTGGGCGAGACAAGCGACACGTTTTCGCTGGCGGTCTGGCCAGAAGAAGGGCGGGAGGGGGGCGATGAGGGATTTTGGAGGGAGGTATTTGATTGCGGCGGCCGGCCACAGATCGGACGGGCTGGACAGGCTGGATAGGGTGGATGCAAGCGGACAGGGCAGCGGTCACGTGGCCTCGTATCGGCTGTTTCCCCGCGCGAGACCAACGAGAGGCGAGGGCGCTGGTGCTGTCAGTGGCTCACCTGCGGCACTGGCTTAATCAGGCGGCTGCAGCGCGCTGGCCTTGTCTCATCAGCTGGCTCTCGCCTCGCTCGCTCGCTCGCCGGCGGCCACGGCGGAGCGGGGAAGAGCGAATGGGCACCGCGCGCGCATGGTGGTGGTGCACCAAGGCGCGTTGGGGCCCGGCGGAAGCTCGACGGCGTTGGTCGCTGAGCACGGAGGAGAGTGGAGGAGTGCCTGGCGGGAAGAGGCAAAACGCGCTCGCTGGGCGACGGGCCAGGCACAGGCTGGCTCCGTCCCTGTCCGACCAGGTTGGAAGACGACGAAGCGACAGCAGGGCCGCTCTCTCGCGCCAAGTACGGCGAAAGCTTGACGAGCCGGCGTGGGAAGCTTGTGCCCTGGCGGCTGCTTAGTGGGCATCCGGCCCACCCGCATCCACCAACGTCATCGCGAGCGCGCAGGCGCAGGCGGCCACAGGCAACTCGATAAGCTGCACTAGCGCCAGCCTCGGCCGACGGCGGCGCATGGATGGCTGTGGAGTGATGAGCGAGGCCCAGCACCGAAAGCGAGAGAGGCATGGGCACGTTGAGAGCGAGGGCGAACGGCCGACCGCGTGCTGATTGGCCAATGGCTTGCTGAACCCAGCAACCCAGCGCCCGATGAGCTCAACACCCGGCCGCCGCCCGCACGTTCCCCAGCAGAAACACCCGCCCCAACGCCGACGAGGTGAGTGCGGCGGCGGGCACGGTGTGGGCGCCGGCCCAGCTGCAGAGCGCGGGCAGAGGGCAGCGAGCTCAGCGCAGAGCAAGAGCACGACGCACAGCAGAGGTCAGAGCAAGCAAGCTCCAAGCACGCAAGCACGCCCAAGCATGCCCCCCCGCCCAGGCCGCAAGCCGCCAGCAGCTCCGGCGTGGAGCTTGGATCGCCCGGGGTAAGCTCCCAGCAGCTACATCATCACTTGCCTGGTTAGGCCCCGTTTTGTTGTGAAAATCGCGCGGCTCTGACGGTCGGATACGCCGGCACAACCACTGATAGGATGCTACCAGCGCCCTGGCTTGCAGAAAAATTATCCATAGCGCGGGTTACGGTTGGGAGACGTCAAAGGGTCTCTGCATGATAAAGCGGCCCTGCCCCTCCCTGCCGTCGCCGAAGCCTTTCCTTGAGCTGCTTCCCTTTGTCTTCCCAGCCTCGCAGTCAGCCGACCGTCAAAAGGAAAGCGACAGCCCCGACTCCCCTCCAGCAGAGAAGACCACCCCTCGCACGCCTTCGCACCCTTCGCCTGCCGGTGAGAGAGCCGCTCATTTGGTCGGCCACACCAACCATCCGCAATGGCGCGCGGTCAGAGCGACGACATCGAGCGCAATGCCTCGGTCGCGACCCGATCCAAGTCGATCGTGTCGTTGACGGCATTCGACGGCATGGACGAGTACACGGCCCTGCAGAAGTTCATCCAGTTCTACCGGGATCCCAGGAGTCAGTCCTCCGAGGCGGCTGCCAACGCCGCAGACGCGAAGAAGAGCTCGCCATGGTGGAAGTTCTGGCGCTCCGGCTCTTCTCCCAAGGCCCAGCCCGGCCTCGATGCGGGCACTGTGCCCGACAATGTAAGTTTGCCCATTCCCATGAGGTCCCATTGGCTGCCCGCGGTCCAAGCCGCTTTCGTCCTGCGAAGCGTGCCACGCCGCACAGCACCAACATCACCTCCAACCAACCAACCCCCGCCCGCTCCCCATTGGTCAGCCCGCTAACCCAATGCCTTCGTAGATGCTCGAAACCGATATCCGCCAGGGTATCACCGGTCATGAGGTCGAGAACCGTCGCAGGCGTTTCGGCTGGAATGAGCTGTCCACGGAGAAGACGAACTGGATCAAGCAGTTCCTCAGCTATTTCCAAGGTCCCATTCTCTATGTTATGGAAGTCGCCGCCCTGTTGGCCGCCGGTCTTAGCGACTGGGTCGATTTCGGTGTCATCTGCGGTATTCTTATGCTCAACGCTGTCGTCGGTTGGTACCAGGAGAAGCAGGCTGCCGATGTCGTGGCCAGTCTCAAGGGTGACATTGCCATGAAGGCCACCGTCGTTCGTGACGGTGGCGAGGTCCAGATCCTGGCACGTGAGATCGTTCCCGGTGACATTGTCGTCGTCGAAGAAGGTTCCACCGTTCCCGCCGATGTTCGTCTTATCTGCGACTACAACCATCCCGAGGATTTCGAGAAGTACCTGCAAATGAAGGAGGACGATCTCTTTGACGATGCTTCCGACCCTGATGACGAAAAGAACGAGGATGACCTCGATGAGGAACGCCCCATTTCCCAAGGTCACTCCCTCATTGCCGCCGATCAGTCCGCCATCACCGGAGAGTCTCTTGCCGTCGACAAGTACATGGGCGAGGTGGCCTACTACACCACCGGTTGCAAACGCGGCAAAGCCTACGGTATCGCATTGGTCTCCGCAAGGCACTCGTTCGTCGGTCGCACCGCCAGTCTTGTCCAGGGAGCTAAGGACCAGGGACATTTCAAGGCCATCATGAACTCCATCGGTACTTCGCTTCTCGTCTTGGTCATGTTCTTCATCCTCGCTGCATGGATCGGTGGTTTCTTCCGTCACCTTCGCATCGCCGAGCCCCGCCCCGGCTGGGACAGCTCCGTCACCCTTCTCCACTACGCTTTGATCCTGCTCATCATCGGTGTGCCCGTCGGTCTTCCCGTCGTCACCACTACTACCCTGGCTGTCGGTGCCGCCTACTTGGCCAAGGAGAAGGCTATCGTCCAGAAGCTCACCGCCATCGAGTCTCTTGCTGGTGTCGACGTTCTCTGCTCTGACAAGACCGGTACCCTTACTGCCAACCAGCTTAGTATCCGTGAGCCCTACGTCGCTGAGGGCCAGGATGTCAACTGGATGATGGCCGTCGCTGCTCTGGCTTCTTCCCACAATCTCAAGTCCCTGGACCCTATCGACAAGGTTACCCTCCTCACCATCCGTCGCTACCCCAAGGCTCGTGAAATCCTCAACCAAGGCTGGAGGACCGAAAAGTTCACTCCTTTCGACCCCGTCTCCAAGCGTATTACTTCCATCTGCCACATGGGCGGTGACAAGTACGTCTGCGCCAAGGGTGCCCCCAACGCCATTCTCAAGCTGTCCGACTGCGATGAACAAACCGCTCGTCTCTTCCGTGAAAGGGCTACCGATTTCGCTAGGCGTGGTTTCCGTTCGCTCGGTGTTGCCTACCAGAAGAACGACGGTGACTGGATCCTCCTTGGTCTCCTCTCCATGTTCGACCCTCCCCGTGAGGATACTGCTCAGACCATCGTCGAGGCCCAGCAGCTCGGTGTTCCCGTCAAGATGTTGACTGGTGACGCTATTGCTATCGCTAAGGAAACTTGCAAGATGCTTGCTCTCGGAACAAAGGTCTACAACTCGACCAGGCTCATCCACGGTGGTCTCTCTGGTACTGCACAGCATGATTTCGTCGAGCGTGCCGATGGTTTCGCTGAGGTCTTCCCCGAGCACAAGTACCAGGTCGTCGAGATGCTTCAGCAGCGTGGCCATTTGACTGCTATGACTGGTGACGGTATGTGAGCTACCACGATGTTTATTTTCCAGATGCTAATTCGCCTACTAGGTGTCAACGATGCTCCCTCGCTCAAGAAGGCCGATTGCGGTATCGCTGTCGAAGGTTCCTCCGAAGCTGCCCAGGCCGCTGCCGATATCGTCTTCCTTGCCCCCGGTCTTAGCACGATTGTCTTGGCTATCAAGATTGCCCGCCAGATCTTCCAGCGTATGAAGGCTTATATCCAATACCGCATCGCTCTTTGCTTGCACTTGGAGATTTACCTCGTCACTTCTGTAGGTTTTCGCCCCGATTGTCCTCTCCGAGCACGGCTAATATAACTACAGATGATCATCATCAACGAGACCATCCGCGCTGACCTCATCGTCTTCATCGCCCTCTTCGCCGATTTGGCTACTGTCGCCGTTGCATACGACGTAAGATACACATGCCGCTAGAACTATAGAAACTATGCTAACAAGGTGCAGAACGCTCACTCCGAAGCGCGTCCCGTCGAATGGCAGCTGCCCAAGATCTGGATCATCTCCGTGATTCTCGGCGCCCTACTTGCTCTCGGTACCTGGGTCATCCGTGGAACGCTCTTCCTGCCCAACGGTGGTATCATCCAGAACTTCGGTTCCGTCCA
>Ga0247757_10000288_pt1 | contig 42514 bp, 23 predicted proteins | sample UWRJL126311R4_FD_180929 | JGI IMG/M metagenome (GOLD analysis project Ga0247757, IMG submission 180929) | Plant litter microbial communities from Arlington Agricultural Research Station in Wisconsin, United States - UWRJ-L126-311R-4 | ecosystem: Environmental > Terrestrial > Plant litter >... | reverse complement strand
TTGCGCGTTGAGCAAACTCCGGGAGCTGAGGTTCCATTTGGTTCCTTCAAAGTCATGCGTTCGCGATTGACTTGCGTTCTTCGAGCGGAATCGTAAAGCCACCGAGATCGCTACAGTCCAGGGCTTAGCGAGTTCGCGTCCTGTGCCAGACTGGCGAGCTATCCTCTTGGCGCGCCCCGCCGAGTCCCTGGGCAGACCCGCGTCCTAGTCGCATCTGCTCGCAACGAGAGCGACTCCGCAGAAATAATCTAGCAGCAACATCAAACCCGTTCGTCGCATGCGACAGGCTCGGTGCGTTTCGGACGCGCAGCCTCGAACTCTGCGCTGTCGGCCCGCAGCGTCGAAAGCGAACCGTTGAACCGATCCTCGTCCATGTCGGCGGTGCCCGGGATCCCGGCAATGGTGGCCTTGTTGGTAAATTGCCAGAATGTCCACTGCTGGTATCCGTGCGCGCTAGCTGGTGTGCGCGCTCCCCCGATGAGCAACCCAAAGATCAGCTTTGGTTGCTAGCTCGGGAGTCGCCGGCAACGCGTTCCAAAAACGTTGGAGCCGCCGAATTTTCGGACCGTCTGATCTCGGAAACCGCCCGCGATGCGGCTGCGTTGCCCGTCTCAACATTCGATGAGCGTTTGGCGAGAGAGCCCGACGTTCAGCTAGTCGCGACGGCGACCCCGTAGAGGAAGGCTCACGCCTCGGTTGCCGTCAGGTTGCCATGACTCAGCACCAAACCGCGGAGGGCCGGAACAGGGTGGAACGCACGGGAACGATCTTCGTCAGTGACTCCGTGGAGATGTCGGTCAAAGCCGCGTTTCGCTTTGGGTTTCTCGGCGGAGGGCTGATCGTTTCAACTCCCCGGCGCCTCCACTGAAAACCCCAACGAAGGTTGGGGTTTTCGACGTGCACACCGACGGCCGGGGCGAAGAAACGGGTGTGAGTCGGGTCAGCGAGAACTAAGTCACTGCAGCACGAGGTAGCCCGTGGATGCCGCGACGTAGAATGTGCCATTGCCGACGTACACCAGGCGCGCGGTGCCGCCGCCCGAGACCGACAGGGTCGTCGGGTTGGCGCTGTAGGTCCAGAGCAATCCGTTCCCGATGGTCGCGGCGAGCTTGCTGCCCTCAGCGTTGGTCGAGAGCGAAACCCACCATTGCTTCGCACGCGGTGTGCCTTCGGTGAGGTTTTGGAAGGTCCAACCGTTGCTCGTGTAGTGTCCGACATAGATGTTGTCGCTGCCTGATACGTAGATCGTGTTTCCGTCCGCGCTCGAGGTGACGACGCCGAAGGAAAGGCCGTCTATGTCGTCGCCTTGCTCGGCGAGGTTCTGCCAAGTCCACACTCCGAGGTTGTTTACGCCTGCCCAGAACTGGCCGCCGCCGCCCGTGGCGAATACGCGAGTGCCGTCCGCGCTGGAGGCGATGGAGCCCCAGTCGTGGCTCCCCACGGCTGGTTGGGTGCTCCAGGTCGCGCCCGCGTTTGCGGTGGTCCATAGGGCGCCGCCCAGGTTGCCAGCGACCAGGTGATCGCCGCTCGCATCCGACGCGCTGGCGTACCACCTGCCGGTGCCGGGGCCCGTCTGCGCGGTAAAGGTCCAGCTCGTGCCGCTCTTCACGCCGATGTAGAGTGAGTAATTCGGGTTGCCGACCACGACTCGGTTGCCGCTGGCGTTGGACGACGCGCCCGCCCACTGCGGGTATTGATTGGGCGTGCTGGGTGCGGTTTGCTGCCAAGTGACGCCGTAGTCCGCGGAGGTCCAGATTGCCCAGCCCGCAGCGGTGATGACGAGGTTTGCTCCCGAGGTATCAGAGGCGATCGACGTAAAGTTGCTGTAGGCGGCTTGCAAGGTCATGCCCGTGCCACCCAGAGACGAGGTCCACGCACCCTCACCGTACGACGCCCCCGCGACGTGCGTGCCGCTTGCATCCAAGGCGATCCCCGTCCAACGTTTGGTCAGAGTCGGGTTGCCTTGACTGCGGTCAGCCCACGGGGAAGCCACGAGACCGGGCGCGTATTGAAAGGTCTCACCGCTGTTGGGCACGACGATGAACGCAGCGCCGTTACCGATCACATCGATCTCTTGGCCCACCGTGAGCGTTTCCTTCGCGGGTAGGGTGAGCGCGATCGGCGCGGTCACGATGTAGCCATGGTCGGGTGCCGCGTTGGTCGCGACCGCGATCGACGACCAGCTGAGCGAGCCGGCTGGCCCTGGCACGCCCATCGCGCCCGGCACGCCCATCGCGCCTGGCGTGCCCATCGCGCCTGGCGTGCCCATCGCGCCTGGCGTGCCCATCGCGCCTGGCGTGCCCATCGCGCCTGGCGTGCCCATCGCGCCTGGCGAGCCCATCGCGCCTGTGTCACCCATCGCGCCTGGCGAGCCCATCTCGCCTGTGTCGCCCGTCGCGCCAGGCGTGCCCGTCGCGCCCGTGGCGCCTGTGTCGCCCATCTCGCCGGGCGCGCCGGTCTCGCCTGGCTCACCGGTATCGCCCGTGTTGCCAGGCTCGCCTTTCGGTCCGACCTGGCCGCTCGCACCTGCTTCCTCTCCTTCACCACTTGGCCCCGGTTCACCTTTCGGTCCGGCCTCGCCTGCTGGGCCACTGCAAGCGGCGAGTGCGGTGGCGACGAACAGAATACTGGTGCCTGAGAGAAGGCGAGTCGTACGAATGATCATGACAGAAGCTCCTGGGTTCGTGCTCGAGCCTCTTGTCCGAGCGCAACGAGCCAACGACCGAGGTGCACCCCGCGTAAGTGTGCGCGCAAATTGAGCGAGTTTAGGTGTCGCCAAGGGCGATCGCGAAGTTGCAATAATATGCCTAGCTATTTCCAAAACGAGCTTGGTGCAGAACGTGAACTCGAGATGACACCGGCGAATCGCTCGTGGGTACCCTGAAGACACGCGATGACCGTGCGTTTGCGCGGCTGTAAGCGGCTGATTCGCGGCGCGTTGCTTCAAACGCCGCGAGCAAAGCCAGCGCGATCGCGTCGGGCCGTTCGACCAAGCACGCTTCAGCGCCAACCGCGCGCACAATGCCGGCAGCGTCGCCCTGCGTTCGAGCGCACGAGTGTGTTGAAATGACCAGCGCATCGCGGCTGGCACTCGCGCTATAGGTTTCGGCGGGTCTCGCGTGAACCGCGATTGGACAGGAGTAATCGGTGCCGACTCCACTTCTGACGAGGAAACAAACCGCTTTTGTGCTCTGGCGGGTGGCGAATCCCGTTCCGCCGCCGAAGTTGATTTTGGAGCGCATTGCCGCGGGCGCGCCGGTCACCGTCACGAGTCATACGGAACACGCACTCGCCTTGGTGGCGGGCTTTACCGATCTCTGGGAAATCCCCGTGGCGGCTTGCGGTTTGATCGAGGGCGAGACCTACCACTATTGGTTCGAGGTCACGGTGCCACGGCCGGGAGGAGCCGTCCGCGTGCGCATCACCGACCCGACCGCGACGGCCGTCGATTGGCGAGTGCTCGCCCCCCTGGCGAATTCTGCCGCCGTGGATCCTTCTTCGTCCGAAATCGTGCGCTACCCAGCGGCGGTGACGAGCTTCCGAGGCGGGCAACTACATGCGACCGACGGCAACGGGGTGGAAGGCAGTTTCGCCGGTGAACCGTCACCAAGCGCGCTCCCCACCAACGCCCAACTCGTGCTCTACGAGTTGCCGACAACGTGGACCCGACAGGCCGACGCGGGCGGTCGAGATTCGGCTGTCGGTTCCTTTCGGGACGTGATCGCTCTGCTCGATCCGGCGGTCGCCGGCGAGACGTTCAACGACTCGGAACTGACAGAAGTGGGCCAAGCGTACCTGCGGCAGCTGGGGGTCAATGGGCTCGAGCTATTGCCGCCGGCCGATAGCTTCTACAACCGCCAATGGGGCTACGGCACGACGAATTTTTTCGCTCCCGACTTCGAACTCGGCTTCCCCCGTTCGTATTCCTTCCCGGCATCGAACCGTGACTTGACCGACCTGGTCCGGAGCTGCCACGTCGCGGGCGTGCGCTTTTTCGCCGACGTGGTGATGGCGTTCTCCAAGCTCAATCCGTACCTGGCCGCGGCGCCCGACGACTTCTTCATCGTCGACCCGGTGGGGCACCCGAACGATCCGGACGCACACAGCTCGCGCGGCCTGAGTGACAATGACTTTCGCAACGGCTTTGGCGCAACGCTCTTTCGTTACGCTCGCTTCGTGGACGCTTACGACCCCCTCGATGGCAGCCTCCGCCGGCTCTCGCCAGGCCGCCAACTGATGCTGACGGCGCTCGAACGCTGGATGGCCCACTTTCACATCGACGGCTTTCGCCTGGACAGCGTGGAGAACGTGCAAAATTGGGACTTCGTCCGGGAGTTCACCAACCACGCGCGCGCGCTGTTTCGCGCGCGGTTCGGCGGCGCCGGTGCCGATGCGCGATTCTTGGTCGTCGGCGAGGAACTGCAGGAGCCGAAGGGCCTCGTGGATCCAGACCCCGCTCGACGCCGCTTGGACGGGCTGTGGCACGAGAGCTTCAAGAGCTACGTTCGCGCGGCCCTAGTGGGCAAGAATCATTCGAGCGAGAGCACGTTCGAGCAGACCGTGCGTAAAGCGATCGATTGCCGCGCCTTTGGCTATCGCGACCTCACGGAAGCGGTCATCTACCTGACCTCGCACGACGTCGAAGGGTTCCAGAACGAACGGCTGTTCAATTACTTCATGTCCAACGGCGTGGCGGACGCCGAGAAGCGCACCAAGTTGGCCTTTGCCTGCCTGCTCACGGCCGTGGGTCTGCCGATGATCTTGGCGGGCGACGAGTTCGCCGATCAACACGACTTGTTCGACGCTCACGGGAACGTCACCCAAGGCGGTGGTAAGCAGGTCGACCCGGTCAACTTCAGCCGCCGGCTGGATGATTGGCGTCAGCGCGTTACCCAATACGCCTCGCGCTTGATCCGGGTGCGCACGAGCAACCCCGCGCTCGCGCAGAATGAAACCGCTTTCATCCACGTGGACTTCGGGGAGGGCAAGCGCGTGCTGGTCTGGCGTCGCGGCGCCGCCAACGCCAACGATCAAGTGATCGTCATCGCCAACTTCTCGGACTTTGCCACGGCCAATGGCCTCTCCAATCCGGCTGCGGAATACGTGGTGCCGGGCTGGCCGGCTCCACCGGCAGGGCGCCGCTGGCGCGAGGTCGCCCAAGATCGCGACGCGCCGCGCGCCGGCCGCGAGCCGATCTTCCCTTGGGAGGCCAAGGTTTACGCGCTGGTGTGAAGGTGCCCCCTCAGCGGTGCTTACCGGTGCGCCTTTCGTGCTTTCGACAGTCCGTGCGCATTGAGCTTGATGACGCCCTGCGGCGCGTCGTCAAGCGTGCGGCCCGGAAACCGCGCCGCGCCGCGCGCAGAGCGGCCCAAAAAAAGGAAGATTCCACCCGCTGCCGAGCGCGCCCGGTCGGCGTCGTTTTTTGAGCTCATTCGGGCCACGCGGTTCGGGGCGCGCGATTCGTGCCCGAAGGTCGAGAGGTCGAGAGGTCGAGAGGGGGGCGATCGCGACCCAGCGTCGCACCTCGTGGCCTGCTGGGTTCCGGGCTGAGACGCCGAAGGCTGTGACGGTCGCGCGCGACTCGTGACCATCCACCCATTGGTCAGTGCGCCCGCACTCGAGAGTTGCACGAGGCAAGCGTGACCCGAGGCGCGCAAGGGGCGTCCGGTGCGTGTCTCCCGCGGCGCCATGACTTCATGCGCTTTGCGCAGAGGAGGTAGACGGCATCGCGGGCGTGACCTATCGTTTCCCTCAAAATCGGAGAAGCGCCCTTGAAAACTCGTCACATTCCGCTCGCCGTCGTCACCGTCCTGGCTTTGGGGAGCGGCGCGTACGCGCAGCAGGCCGCCTCGACCGAGGCCGCACCACGCCCTTCGCTCGCGGCGCTGCCCGCCGCCTCAGGCACGGTCATGCCCTTCAAACCCCCGCCCAAGCTGAAGCCGAACGTGATTGAGAGGCTGGTGCCCCAAGTTCCCGATCTGACCATCACCGAGCTCTCGGCTGATGTGGGCTTGAGCGCGGGAGCGGTCGTGAGGTCCGTGATCAAGCTGTGTAACGTCGGCGCGCAGCCGGCCGACTTGAATCGTATCACTTTGAGCGGGGCGTTCAGCGGTGGGCCGCGCCCATATAGCAACATCTCTCTTGCCAAGTACGGCACGGGCGGGCGGCCGTTCGAGGGCGCGTTGGCGGCGGGTGCCTGTGCGACGGCCGATACCTATGCTTCGCTGCCGTTCGGTCCGGATAAATTCGATCCTCCTGCAGACGGGGACACCTTCACGCTCAGCGTCAGCTATTCCGGCACACCCGCCGAGGTCGCCACGGGCAACAATTCGAAGGCGGCGACGCTCCGCGTCCCGCCGAACGACACGGGCGCAAAGCTCGAGATCAAGAGCGCGAGCGCGCAATGGGATGCCGCAAACAAGACGCTGAGCGTCACCTTCCAAGTTTGCAACCGCGGTTACGGACGCTTGGCACAGGGTAAGGTCGGCGGCTCTTTCTTGGTGCCGTTGCCGGGAGCGCCCAATGCGTCCGCGGGTGCTTTCAGCAATCTCGCGCTCGGGCAAGACGTTCTGCCGCGTCAGTGTTTCAGCAAGACCGTGACTCAATCGATCGGGAACAGCCACTACGGAACGCCGACTCGCACCGCGACTGGGCTGTGGTTGTACGTGTACGACCAGCCCGCGACGCAGATGCCACCGATGTTCGCGTCGTATTCCGGGCAGACCTATTTCCCGGGACGGTTTGCGGACAAGAAGTTCGAGAATATTTTCTCCCCTATCCCGCTGCCGAACTGAGCCGGGGCCGGATAGAGACGCACCGCGCAAGGCGCGGGGATACCGCGCCTTGCCGGCGCTTCCGGGTGCGGTACGAGGGCGGCACGCCGGTCGAGGAGATTCACGACGCCGCGCCGCGGAGCCGTGCGCTCACTGGCTGACGAACGTAGTGACGCTCATCGCCGGTAATGCGGCGCTGAAGATGCCACCGGTGACGGGCACGGCGGTCTGCGCGGCCCAGTTGGCGGTGGCCGTCGTCTGGTACGGAGTCATCGAGGTGGGGGCCGTCCCGCCGGCGATGGTGATGGGGATCGACTGGGCCGTCGTGGTCTCGTTGATGGCCACGACCACGACTTTGCCGTCGTCGCTCTTGTAGGCGGAGAGCAGGACTTTTGCCGGAATTGCCCCCGACAAGACGACCCGGCGGTAGCCTGGCTTCACATAGCGGGTGAAGTTGCCAAACGTGTAGTAGCGCTTGGCGGTGGTGCCGCTCTTGGTCAAGAGGCCCTCGTTGTCGTCGGTGTCGATGGCCTTGTACCACCAGTAGAGCCAAGCGTTGGCTTCACCATCCACCAGCCCGCTGTGCACCCAGCGCGCGACGGCCACGCCATTTTCGATGTGAGTCGTCGGGGTCACGTTGTATCCGCCCACGGACGCTCCGCCGCCCTGGACGAGCGTGCCCTGCTCCGGCCACCACTTCACGCCAGACATCTCCGTTTGCCAAACCTCTTTGTTGCCTTGAGGTACCGTGGAGGGCCAGGGATGCCCGACCTGCGTGTCGTACTGATGGGTGCCCATGATATCGAAGGCGTCCCAGGCGGCCTGGTCGGCGTACATCGCGTGGCCGTACTCGTAGCCGTCATCGAAGGGTGCGCCGGGCTTGCAGTTCTTCTCCGTGCCGGTGGGGAAACCACAATCGAGCGGGTCGGAGCTGCCCAAATTCGACGGCACCGAGCCACTCGCCGATTGATTCGACCAGACGTGAATCCACTCCGACGCTTCGGGCGACATGGGGATCGTGCCGGCCGCGCGCAGCTTGGGCCCGACAATCTTCATGAAGGCCGCCGCTTCGGCGCCGTTCATGACGGTGGTGTCGTAGTTGCCGTTGCAGGGCTCCTGCCTGCCGCACGAAGCGAAGTCCGCCTCGTTTTGCGGAGACATCGCGTACAGCTTGGTGTTCGTGTTTGCCTCGACCTTGGCGGGGAACGCGGCGATCGTATTGGACCAAGACTCGTAGCAGCTCGCAAGCAGGTGCCCGCCATCAGCGATGCTGCCGTTGCTCTTGCAGTTCGCGGGAGGGCTCCACAGCGTGCCGATGATGTACTGGGCTCCGCGCGCGAATGCGGCATTGATGTCGTCCCAGGTGCTGGTGCCGCCGTTGGCATGATTGTACGGCTCACCGTTGGGCCCCATGCCGATGCGCAGGATGTTCAGATCGAGCGCGTCAGCACCTTCTCCGAACAGGCGCTCTGCGTCCGTGCCGATTGGCGCCCAGTTGTTGTTGATGCCAAAGCCCCGGATCAGCTGCCGGACTTGAGCGAGCTGCACCGTCGCCGGCCCCGTATCGTTCGGTCCGCCGGCGCCCGAAGCGCCGCCGCTCGCCGCACCCGCCGTGCTCGTCGTGCCTCCCGTCGAAGCGCCACTGCCGCCCGCGAGCGCGCCGGAGGAGCCGCCATTCTGGCTGGTTTGGCCGCTCTGACCGCCGCTCGCCGCGGGTGGTGCACCGCCGGTGCCCGTCCCGGTGCCAGCACTGCCAAGCGCGCCGCTCGCTCCGGGAGTGCCCGCCGAACCAGCCGAGCCAGAGCTGGAGCTGGACTCGCTGCAGCCCCACGCCATGAGAGTGCTTGCCAAAATGAAGCCGTGAAACTGAGCCTTCTGCACGTCGACCTCGCACGCTGAAAAATGGGAGTACGCGCCCTGTGATCGCGATGGCAGCGCCATCGCCGGCGGGCAGATGCCTCGCGCCAAGAGTGGCACTTCAGCAACCGCCCTTTGCTAACACGAGTCCGACCGCTGCCCACAATGAAACGTCACGATCGCGGCAGTCTAGATTTCGCTCTAGCGCGTGTTCATCCGCAAGTGAGCGGATACGATGCGTCGCCCTCAAAATGCGATCAATAAAACGAACAGCTCAGATCAACAGACAATCAATGAAGCACGCTGTGTGAGCACTCGATTGATGACAGTGATGTCACGACGACCGCGACCGCGTGCGCGTGCGCGTGCGAAGATGCCGCGCAAGCCCTGGCGAGGGCGCCGCACTCGGACGCCGAAGGCTGCGCCGCCGCGTGCGCGCCGAGTGACCATTAAAAATAACTCTTCGACCCCTCGCTCGATCTCCGTCGAGCCGCTGGCGGATCTCGAGCCACACTGCGGTCGGTGGCGTCCCCGCGAGGCGGGTGGCCCCCGCGCCGAGTTGCGGGGGGCCGGGACGCGATCGCGCAAACCCCAAGCCCGTCGCAGAAGGGGTAGCGAGCCACTCCGCCGAACCAAATTCACAGTAAGCCGCAAAATTGAAATGCGACGGAGAAACTTCTCGCGCTGACCCTGAAACACCCATGGATCCCAGTGTGGGGGCGTGGCACAGATGAGTAATTCTTATGCGCAACCCGCACCGTCCCAATGCCCGTTTCCCGTTCGCCGCGTCTGCCAGCGCGGCCGTCTCAGCGCTGCTCTTCGGATTGATCGTCGCGGCCTGCGGGTCTGGAGGCTCTGGCCTGACCGGGCGCGACGGCATCGACGAAGGAGGCAGCGGCACTTCGGGGACGCCTCAGGGCGGTGGCGTCAACACCGGCACGGGCGGGCGCCCAGAGCTGATCGTCGACGATACACCCGAAGAGCAGGTCCCGCCGCCGGGCTGCGGTGATGGCACGCTGACCTCGGACGAGGCGTGCGACGACGGCAACAAGCAATCCGGTGATGGCTGCAACGCGGCCTGCCTCCTCGTCGAAAAGGGGTTCAGCTGCCCCAATCCGGGCAAGGCCTGTCGAGAGATCGCGCGCTGCGGCGATGGCATCGTTGCCGCCAGTGAACCGTGTGACGACGGCAACGTGACCCCCGGTGATGGCTGCTCCGAACGCTGCCGAATCGAGCTCGGCAAAAAGTGTGAAGGGTCGCCCAGCGTGTGCACGGATGCCAAGTGCGGCAACGGGATGGTCGAGGGCGCCGAGAGTTGCGATGACGGCAACACGTCCCCCTTCGACGGCTGCTCGGCGCTCTGCCTGCGTGAGCCGAATTGTTCGGGTGAGTCTTGCACCTCCGGCTGCGGTGACGGCCTGCTAATCAACGAGGACTGCGACGACGGCAACACGATCGACGGCGACGGTTGCTCCTCGACCTGCAAGACGGAGACTGGGTTCACCTGCAAGCAGCAGCCCCAGTGCGAGAAGGTCAACGACAAGTGCGTGCTGCGGGTGCCCGCCATCTTCCGCGACTTCTCCGACAACGATGCGGATTTCGGCTGGCCCACCTATCCCGACACCACGTGCGGCATTGCCGAAGGTAAGCCGATCGTCCCCGGTATCGCGCAGGATCGGCTGGACGCCGATGGGCGCCCCGTGCTCGGCAAAGCGCCCCCGGAAGCATGCATCGGCTCGACACAAACGTTCGCGCGCTGGTTCCGCGACAACACGGGGACGGTCAAGGTCGTTGGCGACCTCGTGCTGTTCGACAATGGCAACGGCGGCTTCGTGAACCGCTTCGGCAAGAACGGCGAGCAGCTCAACGTGACGGTGGCGCCAGCGACTGGCCAAGGCACGGAGCAGCAAGTTCCGAACGCCACCAGCCAAGCGACCTGCCAAACGGGCTGCGCGACGCGAGTGCGCAGCTCGCTGCAGTGCGACAACGTGTGCCGACCGCAGCACGACGCGGTGAGCTCGGCAACGCAAACGCTCAAGCAAGCGACCGATCAACTGGCTCAACTTCAGGCCGCGGCGACGCCCGACGCGATGGCGATTGCGACGCTCGAAGCGAGCATCTTGACCCAACAGACCGCGCTCGAGACGCTGACGGCGACCGCGACCAAGTGCGACACCGATTGCCAGACGAACTTCGACGGCCAGGTGGCAACGTGCGTGGCCGATTGCAAGCCCTGCAGCTACAGCGCCACCCAGTACTGCACCGGCGGCAAAGTGATGTCGTATGACGGCACGCCGCTGTTCTTCCCTGTCGATGGCGTGACGGGCCCCACGGTCGACGCGGACTTTGCTCAGCTACCGCTGCAGTACGGCTACACGGGTTGGCCGTCCGAAGACAAGGTGTTCCCCGGCGCCAAGAAGCACAACTTCTCGTTCACGAGTGAGGTGCAGTACTGGTTCCGCTACGAACAAGGCACCAACGCGCGCCTCGACTTCTCGGGTGACGACGACGTGTGGGTGTTCGTGAACGGTCGCCTCGCGGTGGACCTCGGCGGCATCCACGTGCCGATGGACGGCACGGTCACGATCAACGCACAGTCGGCCGCCAAGTTCGGCCTCACGCTGGGTAACGTTTACAAGATCGTGGTCTTCCAAGCCGAGCGTAAGCGCTTCGGTTCGTCGTTCCGGCTCACGCTGTCGGGCTTCGAAGCAACCCCCAGCGACTGCAGCGCGGTTTGCGGCGACGGCATCCTGAGCTTCGGCGAGGAATGCGACGACGGCATCAACGACGGCGGCTACGGCGAGTGCGATGTCGCGTGCAAGCTCGGTCCGTTCTGCGGTGACGGCGTGGTTCAGGCCCCCGAGCAATGCGACAACGGCCCGGGCGGCGGTGTCGGTTGCCCCGGCTGCCGGCAGCTGACTCCCCCGAAGTGAGCGGAGGCCGTCGGTCGAGACCCGAGAGCGCGTTCGCACGTGGTGCGCCGCGCTCGGGTCTCCGCCCAGGGACAACGAGAGTGAAGCCACCGGCCGCTTGCGTCGAATACGGCTTCAGGGGCGAGCAATGCCCGCCAAGATCAGGTCGATGCCCGCGAGGAACTCGGCGCGGTCATCGTGGTCACGCAAGGGCGCTGCCATGGTGCGTGTGAACGCGTATTCGTCGGCGTCGAGAGCGGCCCAAACCGCGGCGGTTTTGGATAAGAACTCTCGTCGATCCGCGGCTGCGTCCACCATTCGGGCGTTCGCGGCGTTTTGGCTACCCACACCGAGCATGTAGTTCACCAAGGTCATGGCCGAAGTGAACTGGGCCGCCTGCGGAACTTCGAGCGCTTGGACCGCTCGACCAATGCCTTCGAAGATGCTCAGCATGGCCGAGTGTGACGGTGCGCGCGCGAGCTGCGTGCCGAGCCAGGGATGCGCGTCGATGGCGTCGAACACGCCGACTGCGATCGTACGCACCGTTTCCCGCGGAGTCGTATCGCCCGCATCGTCTGCGTTCGAGAGGGCCGCGGATACCACGAGCTCGGTGGCCGCGAGCAGCAACTCCTCCTTGTTCGCCACGTGCCAGTAGATCGCGCCGGCGCCTGTCGAAAGCTTGGTCGCGAGCGCGCGAAAGGTCAGCCCTGCATCGCCCTCCAGGTCGAGCAGTTCGATCGCAGCGGCGACGATACTTTCCCGGGTCAGGGCTTCGCCCCGTCGCTCGGCCCGTCGCGCCTGATTCACCATGGCTCACCTTGACCTGTCTGGAACGACGTTCCAAGATGAATTGGAACAATGTTCCAGGCAAGAAATAAACGGCAAAATGGCATGATGAACGAAATCACGATCATCGGCGCGGGACTGGGCGGCCTCACACTCGCCCGCGTGCTGCACGTGCATGGCATCGCCGCGGCCGTGTACGAGGCCGAGGCCTCGCCGACCGCTCGCGCCCAGGGCGGCATGCTCGACATCCACGACTACAACGGTCAGCGGGCGCTCAAGGACGCCGGACTGTTCGAGCAATTCCTAGGGCTCGTTCACGAGGGCGGGCAAGCGTCGCGGCTCGTCGATCAGCACGGAACCGTCTTGCTCGATGAGCCGGACACGGGCAACGGAGGACGTCCCGAAGTGCTACGCGGGCAGCTGCGGCAGCTCCTGCTCGACTCGCTGCCGATGGGCTGTGTTCACTGGGGCCACAAGGTCAGCGAAGTCCGCTCGCTCGGCAACGGTCAGCATGAGGTGACGTTCGCGAACGGTGCGCGCCTCGCGACGGGCCTCTTGGTCGGAGCAGATGGGGCCTGGTCGAAAATCCGCGCCCTCGTGTCCGAGGCGAAACCGCAATACGCGGGCATCTCTTTCGTCGAGACCTTTCTGTTCGAGTGCGATAGCCGTCACGCGGCCAGCGCGAAGATCGTCGGTGGCGGGGCGCTCTATGCGCTCGCCCCTGGCAAGGGCATCATCGCTCACCGCGAGCCCCACGGTACGCTTCATACATACGTGGCGCTCAAAAAACCCGCGCACTGGGTGTCCGCAATCGACTTCGAGCGTGTGGACTCGGCGGTCGCGCAGGTCGCAGCCGAGTTCCACGATTGGGCACCGGAGCTGAGAGCGCTGATCACGGATGGTGAAACCGCGCCCATTCCGCGCCCGATCCATGCGCTGCCGTCCGCGCACCGCTGGCAGCGCATGCCCGGAGTGACCCTCCTCGGTGACGCGGCTCACCTCATGGCGCCAGATGGCGAGGGCGCCAACCTCGCCATGCTCGACGGCGCGGAACTCGCCAAGGCCATCGCGACACACCCGGGTGACGTCGAGACCGCGCTTGCCGAGTTCGAGCGCGCGATGTTCCAACGAGGCGCGATCGCCGCCGCCGAGCCGACGCCAATCCTCGCGCTGTGCCTCGACGACGATGCGCCGCACAGCATGTTCCGATTCCTCACCGGTACCTCGCAATGACTGGCCGATTCAGCCAGTGCTGCGTGCTGCCGTCCCTCGCGGGTGCGTGTGTGGGCGCGTGTTCGCTACTTGGGTGCGAATGACCCACAGCGGCTGATGCACGCACACCAATCGTCGAGCGACGCAGCCATTTGCCTTCAGACAGCCCGCGAAGCGCTCGCATACTATCGACATGCTTCGCCGCGCGCCCCTGATGGCTCTGCTCCTCGGTTCGGTTGTTGTCTTCAACGCATGCGGTAGCAATCCCGCGGTGACCAACGACGGGCCACCGTTCGAAAACGGTGGCAATGGCGGCAGCGGCAACAACGGCAACGATGCCGGCAACAGCGCGAAGGGTGGCGATGGCGATCTGATCGTCGGCAGCGCCGGCACTGACGATGGTGTCAGCGACACACTCACCGTGAAAGCAGAGACCACGACGGTGACGGTGAACCTGGGCGAGGATTTGCCGAAGGTAGCCGTGACGGCATTCCTCGGCGACGTTCCCGTCAAAGTCGCGTGGAGCATCGACCGCGGCGACCTTGCCAGCGTCACTCCCGGGGCGGGCTCGAAGACGTCGCTCGTTCCCACGGGCAGCGCGGGCGGAGAAGTCACCGTCACGGCGGTCGTGGGCAATCAGCAGGCCCACGTCACGATCACGATCGAGATCCGCGGTGCGCACAACGGCGCGGACCCCAGCGTTCCGGGGCAAGCTTCGCAGATCCCCGGCAGCGTAGGCAAGCTCACCGAGGGCGGCGGACCGGGCGGAGTCGGCGGACAAGGGCTGGGCGTTGCGGTCGAAGACAAAGACATCTTGAAAGCACTCGACGAGCCGAGCTCGGATGGCAGTAGCTCGAACCTCAAACTCGTCTACCCCTACGACGGCACGGTGTTTCCACGCGGCGTACTCGCCCCGCTCATCGCGTGGGATTGGACGAAAGCCGACGCCGACGCGATCAAGATCGAGCTGTCCACGAAAAATGGCTCATTTAGTTGGTCGGGCACATTCGGTCGGCCCGCGATTTTGGCCGAGACCAGCGGCCCCTTCGTGCAACACCCCATCCCTCAGGATGTGTGGGAGCGCGCCTCGAACAGCGCTTCCGGCAAGACCAATCCACTGACCGTGTCCGTTACGGTCGCGAGTGGCGGTGAAGGCTACGGGCCGGTCGAACAGCACTGGGTGATCGCCGACGCGCGCCTGTCCGGAATCATCTATTACAACTCGTACGGCACCCAGCTCGCAAAGAACTACACGGGAGCCGTGGCCGGCGACGGTAAGTTCGGCGGCGCGACGCTCGGCATTCGCGTGGGCGACACCGATCCGAAGCTCGTGGCCGGCAGCGACGGAGGCTCCGGCAACTGCCGGGTCTGTCACTCGGTTTCTGCGGATGGCTCGCGGCTGATTAGCCCGAATCAAGATAGCGGCACGTGGTCGTACGCGCTCAATGCGAACGGCAATGCGGATGAGACGAAGATGGGCATCTACGCCGAGTTTCCCGGCATGTACCCCGACGGGAGCCTCGCCCTGACCGGGCAAGGGCAGGTCCTCCAGTTGCCGGAAGCGGCCGCCTCCCTTGCGTCGACCGGACTGAGCGACATCGCGAGCAACATCGGGACGCCCGTGTTTTCACCGGACGGAAAGCGGGTCGTGTTCAACCCCGTGAGCGGCGGCTCGCTCACCAATCCGAAGCAGAAGCTGGTCGTGGTCGACTTCGACCGTCAGAGCCTCGCCTTCTCGAATCCCCTCACCGCGGTGGATTACACGGGGTCGCCCGACGAAACGCGACCCGGTTGGCCCGCGTTCTTCCCGGACGGCAAGTCGATTGTCTACCACCATCAGATCAAAGCTGGCTTCGATGGCAACGATCTCGGTGACCTGCGGACGCGCAAGGGCGCACTCGCGCAGATCTACTGGAACGGGCTGAGCGGAGACGAAACCTCGACGGCATTGAACCGCCTGAACGGTCTCGATGCCCAGGGCAACTCTTACCTCGCCGCGCTGAGCGCTCCCGTCACCTTGGGCTGCACCGGCGACGGCTCGGCGGTGGGTGGCATTCAAGCCAGCCACGAGAGCGACGTCGATCTGAACTACGAGCCGACCGTGAATCCGATCGCGGGCGGTGGCTACGCCTGGGTGGTATTCACGAGCCGTCGACGCTACGCGAACGTGGCGACCATTCCGCCTTTCTGTAGCGACCCGCGCGGTGTCGACCTGCTCAAGAACATCACCCCCAAGAAGTTGTGGGTGGCCGCCATCGATCTCGACGCCAAGCCGGGCACCGATGCGAGTCACCCGGCCTTCTACCTGCCGGGGCAAGAGCTCTTGGCCGGAAACTCCCGCGGCTTCTGGGTGCTCGACCCGTGTCGCGCCGACGGTGATTCCTGCGCGACCGGTGACCAATGCTGCGGTGGGTTCTGCCAGCCCGACGCCGACAGCGGCGCGCTGGTCTGCGGGGCGAAGCCGCCCGAGTACTCGTGCTCCGGTTTGCAGGAGAAGTGCTCGACGAGCGCCGATTGTTGCGACAAGAACCACAGCTGCATCGGCGGCTTTTGCGGGCTCGAAATTCCGAAGTGATGCCTCGCTTCGCTTGGCATCGTAATTCTTCAGTGTTTTTTGGATAATTCGGATGATTTCCCTCGCTCTAGCGCGGGCGTGATCACACTCGCTGGTGTTAGCTTCGCGCACGATGCGAACGCTTACACTGGCTTGTTTGATGACTGCTTGGTCAGCCGCGCTCTCGGGTTGCTCATCTTCGGATGTGACCACGGGATCCCCGAGTGGAGCGGCCGGCAGCGCGCCGGCAAGCGCGGGGACCAGCGGCGGAAACGGAGTCAGCGGCGCGAGTGGCAGTAGCGCGGCGGGTAGCAGCGGCAGCGCGGGCGGCGGCGCGGCGGGCAGCGCCGGGCAAGCGTCGAACGGCGGAGGCGCCGGCGCCGGCGCGAGTGGTGCGGCCGGCAGCGCCGGTAGCGGCACTGCGGGCAGCGCGGGGCAAGCGTCGAACGGGGACGGCACGCTCGGTAACGGGCAGCAATCCGGCACCGGAACCTCGAGCGACCGCTACCACACGGCCACCGACATCAAGCGCAACAACCAAAACTACGTGCTCATCACCAACGGCTGGGGGCCCGGGTTCCAGAGCCACACCATCTCCTGGAACGGTACGGCCTTCACGGTCGACAAGATGGAGGGCAGCGCCGGCGACGGTGGCCAGCCTGCGTCGTACCCCTCGGTGTTCTGCGGCCAGTACTCGGTGATGCAGCGCGGCGATTGCGGTCTGCCCAAAGCCATCAGCGAAATCACCAGCCTGCGCACCGGCTGGCGCTGGGCATCCAACGGCAACGACAACGGCGAATACAACGCCGCGTACGACATCTGGGTCGGCGACGCGACGCGCTTCACGGGCTACCTCATGGTTTGGCTGCGAGACCCTCCGGGCTATCAGCCTGCAGGATCGCCGAACGCCATGTACCAGGGCGTGACCGTGACGAACGTGGAAGGCACCTGGGACATTTGGAATGGCTCGGTCAACAGTCGCCCGATCGTCAACTGGGTCCGTCGGCAAGGGACGGACAGTCACGAGATCGAGTTCGACATCATGGACTTCGTGCGTGACGCCGAGATGCGCGGTCTGACCATCGCCGGCTCGACGCACATCCGCGCCGTCGCGGTCGGTTTCGAGATCTGGGAGGGCCCGATCATGGGCCTGCAAAGCCAGGATTTCTACGTCAACGTGAAGTGAACGCGGGCGGGGGCGGCGCCTTCTCGACTCAATCGGGCACGCGCACGTACAAGATTTCGCTGCCGAAATCTTTCAACGTTCGATACTGCGCGAAAAAGCGTGGCTCGCTCAGAAGCAACTTCGCGTACCAATAATGCGCCGAGATGTTGCCGGCCGCGTCGCGGTCGACCAGCAAGAGCACGTACTTGGGGCGCCGAGCGAGTACGTAGTCGACGTCGAACTTACGGTGGATCGTGCCCTTCAAGTGCGAAAGATGAGCGTCCATCAATGCGTTCATGTCGAGCACCGGCAGGTCGACGTAGTACGGGATGATGCCGGCCTCGCCGATCGCAAATAGCCCCGGCTCGCGAACGTTCGACTCCATCCAGCGTGCGATCGTGAAATATTTGGAGCGATCGAGGTGCAAGCCGCCGAAGCCAGATAGAATCCAGCCGCGCGTCGGCCCGAAGCTGGTGTAGCTACCGAGCGCAAGCGCGAGCAGTAGCGCCGCACGCATCCCGACGCGACTCCAGCGTGCCACGGGCGCGGCCCAGGTTCGGTCGCCGAGGGCGCGCACGCGGCTTTGCCAACGCTCGAGCCAATCACGACGGATCACCCAGGCCGGGAGCGTCCGACGCGGCGCAAGCAGGGCGACGGACAGAGAGCCCAGGCCGAGCCACAGCTCGTGAACCAGCAGCGCGACCAACGGCAAGCAAGGCACGATCAGGCGGTACATGGGCATGACATCCCCGCCCTCGTACCAAACCTCGATCAAAAACGTGGTCGTCAGCGCCAGCGCGACCAGCGAGCGATACGTCAAGCGCCGGCAGAGCGGCAGGAACACGACGCCCAGGGCGGCCAACATCGGCCAGTTCAAGAGCTTGGCTACGCCTTCGAGGTAGCGCTCACCACGCTCGAGCGTGGTTGCATCCAAGTACACTTTGGCAAAGTACGTGTTCGGAACGAGCTGACCGTAGTACGCGAAGCGCCATGCGATGAACGCCGCATATGGCAACGCGAACAGCAGCGCGTAGCCGAGCTGACGAACGATGGTTCGGCGCCCGGGGGCAAAGCCAACGCTTCGCCAAACGCGCAGCAAGGCGAGTGGGCCGAACAGCACCAGCGGCTCGGGGCGCGTTAACGCGGCGAGCAGCAACGCGACGTATGACCACGGCCAAGCTCGCTGCCCGATGCTCAGCGCGCGATCTTCAGCGAGGTGCAGGTGCACGCTCAGGGCCAGCAAAAGCGCGAGCATTGACGTCTCGAGCCCGCCCATGCTCCAAAAAGAGAACGGACCTAGCGTGGCCAGGTATAAGGAGGCAAGCGGCGCGGAAAGACGTTCCGGCTCAGGTCTCCCCGCCGCCGCCGTACGAGACACCAATACGATGGTGGCGACCCCGCACAACGCGCCCAGCACCTTGGCCGCGATCAGCAGGCCGAACTCGAAGCGATCCAAGCCGAGCCAAACCGGCAGCGCGAACAGCACCGTCCAAGAGAAATTCGAGAAACCCTCGACGCGCTCGCCCACATTGAACACGAGCCCTCGACCAGTCGCGAGGTTGCGCGCGTAGCGAAAAGAGATGAACGCATCGTCGATGGTCTGGTTCACGAAATGCACGAAGCCGACCAAGGCGCACAGCAGCGCCAGCCCCAGCAGTAAGCGCGAGACGAGAGGCGCGGCTCGGCTCAGGGCCCTGCTCCCTCGTGGTCTTTACCGACAATGCGCGTGGCCGTGCCCAATCCGCGCGAAGTTAGGCTGGTTTCCCGCCGGTTGCAATTCCGAGCCCGCACCTCCCGCGCGCGCCCGCGCCGCGCCGGATTCAGAAGATATCGCAGTTGTGATCGAGCGCGTCGCAACCCACCACTTGCGCGGCGCACAGCCAGGAGCGGCGATCTTCGTCGGTACCCTCGACCAGATCGTTGCCGCCCAGGGATACGCCAGCAAGACAGCTGCCGAAGCAGTCGTTGCAGGTGAGCGACTGGAGATCGGAGTCACCCGTGGGTTTGCAAGCCAGCACGTGGTTGCAGGCGGCGGAGCAATCGATGTCCCACTCGTCGTTGCGCACTTCGGCTTGGCACGACTCGACCCCGGCGCGCTCGTTGGGCGGGTCCGTCCCCGGGCCGCAGCCGCCCTCTGAAAACGACAGCAGAGCCAGGAGGACTGACTCCAGTGTCAGGGTCAACGCCCCGCGCGCCCACGATTGCCGAGGTTTTTCCATCCCAGCGGCGCACTATCTCAAGAATCGTGCCCGACGGCCAGAGCTCCGGGCTCAGGTGCCGCTGCGTCTACCCACGCGCAGCGTGCTGGGTTCTGGGCGCTCCGCGTCCTCCGGCAAGTCGAGCGAGAACGCACCGCTCTTGGCTCGAGTCACCATCGGGGCGACCAGTGCATCATAGGCCGCCACGTAGTCGTCCTCGGCAATGGGCACCCGCAACAGTGTGTTGTCGATACCGAACGCCTCGACCAGGTCGTGCACGTGCGGTTCGATGCTCGCGCACGAGCGGTCGCGATCGGCGGGCAGATTCTCGATCGCTTCCTTCGAGATGCAGCCTTGACTCAAGAACCAGCCGGAATGGCGCTCCACGTGCCCGAGCGCCCACAGCGAGAACACGCGGCGCAGCACGAGCGCGCCTGCGCTATCGGTGCAAGCGGCAATCGCGGTTTCGAAACGCTCGGCCAGCGTTCGCGTGCCGTAGGCATTGGCGAGAGCGATCGTGCGATTGACGTTGTCGTTCCAGATCTCCAGTGCATCACGCGTTCGTCTCCGCGCAACACCCGTGCTTTCCTTGAGTTCGTGCTTCAATCGGGCTTCGCGGTAAGCGAACAGTAACACCGCTTGCTCCGGTTCGAGCGCGGCCGATGTCGCGCACGGAGGGATGACGGGGAGCGCCGCGTCGGGGCTGTCGAACAACTGGCGCCCGGCTTTGAGCAGCATCAGCTGATTGTCGCCCTCGGCCGTGATCAGCCCCTGAATCTGATTCCAATAGTCCAAAATACGATTGGCCGAGAGCATGCCCACCGCGCCGCAGCGCTCACGGAGCCGCGGCAACGCATCGCTCACCTCGTTCGTCACCACCGCTTTGAGGGTTGCCGTGAGTCGGAAGATCTCCGGCTCGTTCTCGGCCGTACGCAGGCGAAACCGCGTTTGCAGAAAGCGTGCGGCGAAGGTGACCGCGTAAGCCGTGGCCAAGCCGCCGAACACGTCGCGTTGCACGTTGCGGTAACCGAGCAGTGGCACGCTTCGTTTTCCCGGCGCTGCGGCGAGTCGCTGTTGCGTGTAGCGAACGCAGATCCAGGTCGCGGCCCGTAGCATGGCGGCGGCCGTCCCCGTAAAGCACACGCGGCCGGCTTGAACTCGGTCCATCGCGATCAGGAAGCGTCGCCGATGACTGGGAACGCGGCTTTCGAAATGGCCGTCCTCGTGGAGTGCGCTCCCGCTGCCCGAAAGCAAGTGCGCCTTGGGAATGCGTACGCCGTCGAAGACGGTGATGCCATTGTCCAGTGCGTAGCCGGGTTTCTCGCTGAGGGGCGCGATGCTGATGCCCGGACACGGGAGACCATCCGCGCCGCGCAGGCGCACCACGAACGGAAACACGCCGTGGTCTTCGTTCTGGGAGATCAAGCGCGCCATGACGACCGCGAGCTTCGGCACCGCAAGCGCCGTGTTGGGCATGAATTTGCTCGATTCCCGCGTGGGGGAACTGAGCGTGAACTCGCGTCGCGGCGGGTCGTACACGGCCTCGGTCTCCAGCGCGGCGAGGTTGTTGCCGTAACCGAGCTCAGTGGCGAGGAAGACCCCGACCGAATCCATTCGCTCGAGTTCGCGAACGAAGGGCTCCAGTTCCGGACGATCTTCACCGTGCTCCAATAGGGAGCCGAGGGCCAAGCAATAGTGAATGGACGTCACGGTGCCCGCGACGCCGTCGACCAGTCCGACCCACTCGTGAACCGCGAATAATCGGCGCGGGTCATTGCGCAGCTCATCTGCGCTCATTTTCAGGGCGAGGGCGAGGAAGCGGGCGCGCCGATAACCGAGCGCCGCCGCCTGCGCGGCCGTCAGCCCTTCTCGACGCGTGAAGATCTCGTCTTTGAGCAATGCGCGGATTTCGTGGGTGTCGGCTGAGCGCAACCCATCGAAGAGCAAGCGCTCGAGCTCGATGGACAGTGGCGATCGCGACGCCGCGTTCGGCGGCAGTGGACGCGCTGGCTTGGGAACATCGAATCTCGCGTGCTTGGACATGGGTGACCTGCGACTCCGAGTGGTTCGCAGTCCATAGGCCTTCCACTTCGACGCTGGCTTGTACGAACGTGCGAACGCCCGTGACGGTGCTCGGCGCGCGTCGCTCATCCATCGGCAAACTGCGCTCGTTCGCGCTCAACGTCTGATTCGTGACGCTGCAGCATGACAGCAGTGCCCGACGTGCGAGCTCGTCTCCGGCGAGTGGTCGCCGGTCGCGCCCTCGCGTCGTGTCGCGTCGCAAAGGCGAGCGGTTCGGCCGCGCAGCCAAGGCACGGCAAACCGCACGGAAACCCCAATGACTCTCCGCACCTACCCGCCGCGCGCCGCGCGCCAGGTTCGACCGCGGGCCGAGCGTGCATTTGCGCCAGAGGGTCGTGTTAGGTTCCGCCAATGGGCGCGACGCGTCGTTTGTGCGTCAGAGCCGTGGTGCTCACGCTCTCGATCGCCGCTGTCCTGAGTTCGGCGTTGCCCGGCTGTCAGTTTCCGGATTACGGCTTCACGGGCGGTCTTGCCGGCAGCGCGGGCGCGCCCACGGGCGGGATGCTCGGCGCCCCCCCTGCCGCCGGGGAAGGTGGAGAAAGTGGCGACCCGGCGGGGGGTGACGCGGGAGTCATCACGCAACCCACGACACCGTGCAGCCCGATGCAAGATTGCGTGCCGGGCGCGCCGTCCGGTTGGTCCGGCCCGATTGCTTTTTGGGAGGGCGAGGCGGGTGAGTCGGAAGCGCCGCCCGACTGTCCACGCGGCTATGGAAAACCCAACGACTTGCATCGCGAACTGGTCGCGCCCGCCAGTTCGTGCACGTGCACTTGCAGCGCGCAGGGTCAGGTGTGCGACGGCAGCGCGACGCTGCGTGTCTTCGCGGACAAGAGCTGCGCGACGCCGTGCGCAACGACGATGCTGAAGGCGTGTGGCGCCGTGTCGGGTTGCAATGGCAGCCAAGGCTCCGTGAGCAGCGATGTCGGCACGCCCTCGGGCGGCTCGTGCGGACCAACACCGGGTAAAACCCTACCCAAGGCGACTTGGAAGTACGATGCACGCCTCTGCCCAACGAGCGGCGCGAGCAGCTGCGACGTCGCCGGCGAGCTGTGCGCACCGACTCCCGAGTATCCCTACCTCACGCAGCTGTGCGTCACGCAGACGATTCGTGCGGGGAAGACGGTCCCCGCGTGCCCGGAGGCTTATCCGAACGCCAACCAACCGCTGTACAGCGGGCTTACGGACGGTCGGGACTGCAGCGAGTGCACTTGCAGCGGTGTGACGGGCGGCAGCTGCGAGGGCAAACTGGTGATGAGCACGGGCGCGGATTGCAACGGCACGTTCGAGGACAAGCTCGGCAGCAGCTGCACGCCCTTCGATCTCGGTGCGGGCAATATTCATCCGTCACGGGTCGGAGCCGAGTACGATCTAGTCCCGGGAGACTGCAGCGTGGCCAACGCGCCGCACGCTACCGGCGAGGCCCTGCCGAGCGGCAGCGTCACCTTCGTTTGCTGTCAGTAATCGGCTCATCTCCTGCGAGGCGACGACCCAGGGCTCGCTCGCGTTGGGGCGAGGCGACCGCGAGGGCGAGGCGAGGCACGGCTTCGCCCCACACACGCACAGGCAATCAGGAACGACATCGGCGCGCCAACTCTCGCTGAACGGAGCCGTGCTCGAGTTTCTCTCGCGCGTGACGCGCGCACGCCAGAATGATTCGTGTGTCGCAATCGTGCGCGCGACGGAATGCGACGCCGGCGGTTCGCGCCAGGGGGGACCGTTGCACAAATGCTCCTCACAAATGTCACCAGCAACTACAAATACATAGAAGCGACTTCTCACCCTTAAGTGCTCCCTCGCCCCTTCCGTTCCGTTGCCCAATTGATTGGTGTCTGTGTAAGCGACACACGTCGGGGCAATCACCCGATGACATGCGACGCGAGCAATGACCGGACGGGTGCGGGCTGCTCGCGTTTTGTAACGTTCGTAACTTCGAAACGAGTGGGAAATCCATGCGATCTCGCAGTCTCCTTGCTGCTTCGGCCGCCCTGGCGGCGTGTTGTGCATTCACGCCGGCGGCGCTCGCGCAGACGAGCGGTAATTTCTCGGTAAACCACTTCAAGCCGTCCGAACGCGGCAGCGAATGGTTCGCGCTCGATTCACTCGACCTGCGCGGCTCGCTACGACCCGCGGTCGGTATCGTCGGCGACTGGGCGGCGCGTCCGCTCGTCGTCTACAACGGTGATGGCAGCCTACAATCGTCGGTCGTCCGCAATCAGGCAACGTTGCACGCGGGCGCCAGTCTCGTGCTGTGGGAGCGCCTGCGCGTCGCTTTCGATGCGCCGATTCAGATTTACGCGGACGGGCGCCGGGGTAACCTCGGGGGTGGGGTCGTGCTTTTACCGCCCGCCGAATCGACGGCCATGGGCGATCTGCGCTTCTCCGCCGACGTGAGACTATTTGGCACCTTTGGCGCGCCATTCACGCTTGCGGCCGGCGCCTCGCTGTGGGTTCCGACTGGCGATCCCAAGTCGTACTCGGGCGACCCGAGCGTGCGCGTCGCGCCGCGCATCCTGGTTGCGGGCGAGCTCGGGATGTTCGTGTACGCCGGCTCGGCGGGCTTCATGTACCGTGACACCGACGGTTTCGGTGACAACTCGGTCGGCACCGAAGTCATGTTGGGCGCGTCGGCTGGCGTTCGCCTGCTCGATCGCAAGCTGGTCGTCGGTCCCGAACTATTCGGCGATACCGTGGTGTCCACGAGCGATAGCGTGCTGTCGAAACGAGCGACTCCATTCGAGGGCTTGCTCGGCGCCCATTACACGATCGCAGACACGGTTCGCGTCGGTGCCGGAGCCGGGACCGGTCTTGCGCGCGGCTACGGCGCGCCGACATTCCGCGGCATCTTGTCGATCGAGTGGACCCCGGCGCCGCCACGCGACGAGCCGCTACCGACCCCGGTCGCGCCGGAGCCTGCGGACCGCGACAAAGACGGAATCCTCGATCCGAGTGACGCGTGCCCCGACGTGCCCGGTGTCGCGAGCGAGCAACTGGCCAGCAATGGCTGCCCCGCGCCGAGCGACACCGATGGCGACACGATTGCCGATGCCACAGACGCGTGCCCAACCGCGGCCGGTCCGGCGGCGGACGATCCGGCAAAGAACGGCTGCCCCGCGCTGGCCGTGCTCGACGGCGACAAGGATGGCGTGCTCGACGCGGAAGATGCGTGTCCCGCCGTCGCCGGAATGAAGACGGCGGATCGCAAGACGAACGGGTGCCCTGATCCCGACCGCGACAAGGACGGCATCCCCAACGAAACGGACGCCTGCCCCGACGCGGCGGGCACCGCGGATCCGGACCCGAAGCGCAGTGGTTGCCCCACGGCCTTCATGCAAGACGGGCAGATCAAGATCCGCGAACAAGTGAAGTTCGGCTGGGGCAGCTCGATGATTCTGCCCGGCAAAGACAGCGAGGGCGTGCTCGAGGCGGTGCTGGCCGTGCTGAAGGAGCACCCCGAAATCAAGGGGCTGCGCATCGAGGGCTACTCGGACTCGGTGGGTCCCGCCGAGCAAAACAAGGCGCTCAGTAAGTATCGTGCCAACGCCGTACTCAAGTGGCTAGTCGCGCACGGCTTGGACGCGAAGACACTACAGGCCGTGGGCCTTGGCCAGGAAAAGCCGATCGACTCGAACGACACGGCCGAGGGCCGCGCCAACAACCGTCGCGTCGAGTTCCACATCCTCGACAGCGCACCGGGTAACGCCGTCGCCCCTGCCCCCGCCACCGCGCCGGAGACGAAGAAATGAACGCCATGACGAGCTCAGCCGAAACTCAGGGTGCTGCCATGAATCAAATCGCGTCGTCGGTGAAGCGCTGGGCTCTCGCGCTGCTCACCGCGTTTGCGTTGCTCGCCTGCGCCTCGGCCGCGCAAGCGGCGACCTATAACTTCACGTTCCCGTCGCAGACTTGGGGTCGACCACCGGCCAGCAGCTCGAATTGCAACGGTGCCAAGACGACCACCACGTATGCCACGCTGACCATCAGCCTGTACGGATCGGCCACCATCAGCGCCACTCGCGCGTCGGGTTCGGGCATTTACCTCACGACCTATCAGGGTTCGGTCTTTCCGACGCAGCAATGCGTCAACTTCTGGGACACGACCAACGCCGGCACGACCAGCGTGTCGCGCACGTTGAGCTATACCCAGCCCCCGCCGTTCAACATTCCGTCGACCTTCGTGATCGTGGTCAGCGGCAATGGGCCCGCGGATTTGGCCAATTTCTCGGTCACCACGACGCTGAATTCCGGCACGACGCTGACCCTCCTGTGCAACCCGGGCACCTTCACGCCCGATACGGTCACGCCCACGGCCAACGGAGGCAGCTTCTCGTCCATCTACACACCGCCCATCGGCGAGATTGGCTGCAACGTCTGGACCGCCAGCAGCCCAGACAGTTGGGTCACCGGCATCAACCCGACGAGTGGCACAGGGACGCAGAGCGTCTCCTTCAATGTCGCTGCCAACGGCACTGGGCTGCCTCGATACGGGGAACTCGACATCGGTTCGGCCGCCCTGTACGTCGATCAAGACGGCGGTCCGGTTTGTAACTACGCGCTTTCGTCGGCCAGTACTTCGGTCGGCGCGGGGGCTTCGTCTGGGTCGTTCTCGGTCAACACGACGGCCGGGTGCGCCTGGACTGCGACGACCGCCAGTTCCTGGATCACGGGACTCACCGCGAGCGGCAGCGGCACAGGGACGGTGAACTTCAACATCGCGGCGAACACAGGGCCCGCGCGCACCGGCACGATCACGGCGGGGGGCAAGACATACACGGTCACGCAGGCCAGCGGCTGCACGTACGCGCTCGCCGCGAGTAGCGCGTCACCCGGAGCCGCCGGGGGAACCGCGAACGTGACCGTTACGCCCAGCAATGCTGCGTGCACCTGGACGGCCACGTCGAACTCTGCATTTTTGACGGGCGTCACCGCGAGCGGCACGGGAACGGCCGCCGTCAGTTACACGGTCGCCGCCAATACCGGCGTCGCGCGCAGCGGCACGCTGACGATCGCCGGACAGACGTTCACGGTCAATCAAGCGAGCGGCTGCACATTCACGGTCGCGCCGACGGCCGTATCGCCAGGGGCGGCGGCAAGTTCCGGCAGCTTGACGATCACGGCCAGCAACGCTTCGTGTCCTTGGACGGCCGCGAACAACGATAGTTGGCTGGCCATCTCCCCAACGAGTGGCACGGGCAATCTGAGCGCGACTTACAGCGTCGGAGCAAACGTCGGGCCCGCTCGAACGGGTTCTCTCACCGTCGCGGGCCAAACCGTGACGTTCAATCAGGCCGGTGGTTGTACGGCGAGCTTGTCCTCGAGTGGCGTGATCGCCAGCGGCGCAGGTGCGTCCGGCAGCGTTACATTGACGATGAGCTCGCCGGCTTGCGCGTGGACGGCAAGCTCGAATCAGCCCTGGGTCACCGTGCCCGCGAGCGGGACGGGCTCGAGTACCGTCAACTTCACGGTCGCAGCTCAGACGGGCCCTGCACGGCAAGCCACGCTGACCATCGCCGGGCAAACGTTCATCATCGAGCAGTCGAGCGCGTGCACTTACGCCATTGCGCCCACGAGTGCGTCCGCCGTCTCGGGCGCCGGCACGGGTAGTGTCGCGGTCACGACCAGCAACGCCGCGTGCGCCTGGACGGTCGGGTCGAATGCTTCGTGGCTGGCCTCGACCTCCTCGGGAGGCACCGGCAATCAATCCGTCCCCTATGATTTCTCGGCCAACGCGGGCGCCGCCCGCAGCGGTACGATGACCATCGCCGGCCAAATCTTCACCGTGAACCAGGCCAGCGGCTGCGTCGCAAGCGTGTCCCCGACGTCGCTGGCGGCCGCCGCCGCCGGCGCGAGCTCGTCATTCACGATCACGATGAGTTCACCGACGTGCGCCTGGACGGCTTCGTCACCGAATGCATTCATTACCGGCATCACGGCGTCCGGCACCGGAACGAGTACGGTTTCGTTCGCGGTGGCCGCCAACACCGGTCCCGCGCGTTCCGGCACCATCGTCGCCGGAGGCTCGACGTTCACCATCAATCAGACTTCGGGGTGCACGGCTTCACTCGCGAGCCCGAGCGCCAGCGCGATCGCCGCTGGCGGCTCGAACGCGGTCGCCCTCACCATGAGCGATTCGGCATGCCCATGGACCGCCACCTCCAACGCGAGCTGGCTCACCGTCACGGGCAGCGGAACTGGCAGCAGCAATGTCGGCTACACCGCGGCCGCCAACGTGGCGGGACCACGCACCGGCACACTGACGATCGCGGGGCAAACCTTCACGGTTTCGCAATCGGACGGTTGCGCGTTCACGCTTTCCGCCACGCAAGCGGCGGCGTCGGGCGCTGGGCAAACAGGCTCCATCAACGTCACCGCCAGTGCCCCCACGTGCGCGTTCACGGCCAGCTCGCAAGCGCCCTGGCTCAGCAACGTGACCGCGGGAGCAACGGGCAGCGCGACCATCAGCTACACGGCGGCGGCCAACCTCGGGCCGATCCGCTCCGGGACGTTGCTCATCGCGGGGCAGACGGTCACCATCAATCAAGCGAGTGGCTGCACCGCCGTGCTGTCGACCGCATCCGTACCCGTTGCCGCCGCGGGCGGTTCCTCGACCATCACGGTCACGATGAGCGGGCCCGCGTGCACCTGGACCGCGACGTCGAACAGCCCGTTCATCAGCAACATCGTGGCCGACGGCACCGGTTCAGGCTCGGTCTCGTTCACCGTCGGGGCCAACCTCGGCGCGGCGCGAACCGGCACGCTGAGCATCGCAGGCCAAACCGTGACCGTCAGCCAGACGAGCGGCTGCACGTACCTGATCAATCCCACCGGCGCGCAGATCTCGGCTCAGGGCGTGGGCCCCTACACCTTTGCGCTCACCGCGAGCGATGCCACGTGCCCCTGGACGACACAGGGTCACGACCCGTGGGTCGTGATCAACACCCCGAGCGGCTCGGGGTCTACTCAGATCTCTTACTCGACCACGGCCAACCCCGGCCCTGCACGTTCCTCGAGCATCGACGTCGGCGGCCGTACCTTCACCATCTTGCAGGACGAAGGTTGTACGGCCAATGTCACTCCCTCGGGCACGATCCAGCTGTCCGCGGCCGCCCAGACCACGCAATTCCACCTCGCGCTCAGTGCGCAGACCTGCGCCTGGACCGCCACGTCGAGTAACTCGTGGCTGAGCGTGAGCAACGGCGCGGGGATCGGCGACGACGACGTGCACTTCAGTGTGCAAGCGAACACGGGCCCCGAGCGCACGCTCAACGTGCAGCTGAAGAACGGCCAATCGGTGACGGTTCGCCAGGCCAGCGGCTGCGCCGTATCCCTGCCCTCGCCGACGGGCTCTGCGTTCGCGACCGGTGGCAACTCCACCTTCAACGTCGACACCGCCAACGGCTGCGCCTACACGGCTGTCACCAGCGCGCCGTGGATCACCGCGGTCAGTGTCACCGCGCAGGGCGTCTCTTACGAGGTCGCGCCGTCGACCGAGGCCAAGCGCGTGGGCACGATCACCGTAACGAGCACATCGACCGCTTCTTCGGCCGTATACACGCTCACACAATCGAGCGGCTGCGTGGTGGTGCTGTCGTCGGGCGGTGGATCGCCCGGAGCCGACGGCGGGAGCGCCAGCTTCACCGTTCAAACCACCGCTGGTTGCGGCTTCACGGCCACGAGCGCCGATCCATGGCTGTTGCCCGTGACCGTCGACGGCAACACCGTTTCCTATCAAACGGGCGCTAACTCGGGGCCTGCGCGAACGGGCACGATCGCCGTCACCAGCACCGACACGGGCGTCACGACCAACTATGCCGTAGCGCAAACCAGCGGCTGCAAGGTCGCGCTCGGCAGCCAAGATCTTTCGTTCACCAAAGCGGGCGGCAACGGTTCCTTCTCGCTGACGACTGGCGAAGGTTGCGGCATCAACTTGTCCTCGCCAGACAGCTGGCTCACCGGTCTGAACTACTCGCAAGGCGTGGTCAGCTTCGTGGCAGGGGCAAATACGAACACCACGCGCGCAGGCACGATCGTCGTGAAGTCCACGGACACCGATGCCAGCGCGACTTTCACGGTCAACGAAGCCAGCGGCTGCACCGTCACTCTGCCCGTGGTCAGCGCCGAGGTCGGCATCGCGGGCGGCAACATCACCTTCGATGTGACCACCGGATCCGGTTGCACGTACACGACGTCGAGCGACGCGCCTTGGCTCGAAAACCTGCTCGAGACGGAAACGGGCGTGAGTTTCACCATTCAGAACAACGGCGGAGTCGCCCGCACCACGACGATCACGATCACGGCCGCCGACACCAACGTGAGCGTGACGTATATCGTGCATCAAGCAGGGCCGATCACGAAGCCCACGATCGGGACTCAGCCGGGCGGCAAGAAGCTCTTGGTGGGCGAGACCCTGCGCCTCGATGTCGTGGCCAGTGGCGGTGATCTGCACTACCAATGGCGCAAGAACGGCGTCGATATTCCCGGCGCGACCTCGGTCGAATTCCGCGTGCTCGGAGCGGCGGAAGACGACTCCGGCTCGTACGATGTCGTGATCAGCAACGACGCGGGCTCCGTCACCAGCGCGGTCGCGGTGGTCGTCGTGTCCGTCAAGCCGACTCCCGGTGATGGCGGGCCCGACGGCGCGGCGGGCGCGGGCGGCGATAGCGGCAGCTCTCCCGGCGAAGGCGGCGCGGGAGGCGCATCGGGCGGCAACACGGGCGACGCGGGCGAGCCGAGCACGACTCCCCCGAGTGACGCCGGCACGGAGCCCCCGCCCTTCGTCGGTGGCGGCGATTGCAGTTGCGCGGTGGTCGGCGGCATTCACCGCGATCTCGCGGGGGGTGCCCTTGGTCTGCTGTTCGCCGCCGCGCTGATCGCTCGCCGCCGCCGCGCGTCGAAGCAAGCCTGAGCGCAAGACGAGAAGCCGCGGGAGCGCCTGTCCCGCGGCTTGTCCCAGCTTTCCACGCGCGTGGCATAAAGCGTCGCATTCGTGCCACGCTCGAAAGTCAGCCTGCTGAAGCCGTCGATTGGCCACTCTGCGTGTGGATCCCTTTCCATCACGCGGAGCACCGAGCATGACCCGACTTCGACATCAGGTTGCAGCACTCTTGACGATCCACGCGGGCCTGCTCTGCGCCGCGGGAGCTCACGCCGGGAGCTGGCAGAACTCCGCGCCCTTCGGCGCGACGCTGAAGGGCGACTTGTACACACCCACCACGCCCGCGGCTTCACCCGCGATTCTGGTCGTGATCCACATGTGTACGGGTCACTCGTCGACCGTGCACGGTTGGTTCGACTCGTTCGCGGACCAACACGGCTTTTATTTGATCGCTCCCGACGCAGGCAAACAATGCTTCGATTCGAGCGCGAGCCGTGACGGCGACAAGGCCGCGATCGTCAAGATGGTCGACTACGTGGTGACCAACAAAAACGCCGACAAGAGCCGCGTGTTTGCCGCCGGCATGTCTTCCGGCGGCTGCATGACCAACACCCTGCTCGCCATCTACCCGGACGTGTTCGTGGGCGGCTCGGCCATGCCCGGATTTCCCGCAGGCGGATGGCCCGCGAACGACACCACTTGTACCAAGTGCGGCTCGACGCCACCGAGCACGGACGGCAAATACTGGGGCGACATCGCGCGCAAAGCCTTTGCTTGGAACGGCAGCTACCCCTGCTCGCAGCAATGGGTGGGCGGGGGCGACGAGTACAATTTCAACGGCTGGTTGCCCGCCGTCGCCGCGCAGTTTCAGAATCTCGGCAGCTTGGGCGCCGCAAGTACGGGGACCGGCGCACCGAGCGGTTGGACGCGCAGCGTGTACAAGGACAACGCCGGAAATGTGCGACTCGAAACCAACCTCGGGCCTGCGAGCCAAAAGCACGATCTAGAGAATCTCGGCGCCACGCTGTACGGCAACGTCGTCACCTTCCTCGGGCTCGACAAAACCACCGGCGCCTGTGGCCTCGCCCCGACCGGCAGTGGCGGGGCGTCGAGTAGCGGCGGCAGCGGCGGCACTTCGAGTATCGGCGGCGCTTCGAACCTCGGCGGGTCACTGAATAGCGGCGGTACGCCCAGCGGCAACGGCGGCGCGGCAAGTATTGCGGGCGCCAACTCGTCGCTCGCGGGTAGCTCCGCCGCCGGAGCGCCGAGCGCGGGCGATTCGGCCGGCACCTCCTCAGGACTCGCGGGGAGCTCGCCTCTCGACCAAGCAGGCGGTCCGGCGAGTGCCGGTGCTCCCTCGAGCAGCGCGGGGTCGACGAGCAACGGCGGCTCTGGCTCCGACTCGGGCGGGTGCTCGCTCAGCTCAGCGCGTCACTCCACGTCAGGGCGCAGCGCCAGCTTGCTGGCCATGGGGGTCGCCGCGCTGTTCGTTCGCCGCCGAGCGCGCCGTTAGCCACAGATGTGGCTCCCGCGCCGCTTCACACCGTCGTCGGGAGACTCACCATCCAGTGGATCCCAAAGCCATCGACGCACATGCCGAAATAGGCGCCCCACGGCGCATTCGCGATCGGCATCTCGATCGAACCCGAGCCGCCGAGCGCAGCGAATACGCGGTCCGCCTCTGCCTTGTCATGAGCGACGACGGACACGTGGAAGTTGTTGCCGTACACGACGGGCGGGCCAAAACCTTCGACCACGTCACTGCCCATCAAGTGAACGGTCTCGGTGATCGGCAACTGGATGTGCATCACCTGGTCCTTGGCCGCCTCCGGCACGTTCGGCATGAACGACGCTTCGCCGAACGTCTGGATCATTGCGATCTTCGTGGCGAAGACCGTTTCGTAGAACTCGAACGCCTTTTTGGTCGTGCCCGGGAAATTGATGTAAATGTGGACGAGCTGCATGGGCGCCAGTCTACACTCGAGCGGCACGCCCAGTCCTCCCCTCGATTTCGGGATGTATCCAACGCCCGTGGCTTACCTCGCGCCGCTCTCGACCGCGGAGTCGACGCTCTGGGTGAAACGCGATGATCTGACCAACCCAGTCTACGGCGGAAGCAAAGTGAGGAAGCTCGAGCCGCTGCTGAGTGACGCGAAGCAGCGCGGCGCCGTGCGCGTGGTCACCGTGGGGACGGTGGGCAGCCATCACGTGCTTGCAACCGGCGTGTTCGGAAGGCTCGCTGGCTTGGAAGTGGAAGCGGTCGTGCTCCCTCGACCGCACTCGCCGCATGTGATTGAAACCGCGCGCGCCAGTGTCGGGCAAGGCGTCACGCTGGTTCCGGCGTCGTCGTACACCGAAGCGCTCCGTCACCTCAGCGCGCGCACGGACGAGGGGTGCTACCCAATCCCGGCAGGAGGGTCCAATCGACTCAGCAGCACGGCATTGGTGGCTGCGGTGTACGAACTGGCGGCTCAGGTCCGCGCCGGCGTGTTGCCCGAGCCGGAGCTGATCGTGCTGCCACTCGGGTCGGGGGGCACGGTGGCCGGGCTAGCCGCCGGGCTCGTCCGTACCGGCCTTCGGAGTCGAGTGTTGGCGGTGGCGGTCGCCGAGCCCGTCAAAGTCTTTGCCCACAAAGCACGGGCGCTCGCCCGAGAGCTCGTCGATCACTCGCTGCGCGCCGGCGTCTTGGCGCGAATCGAGATCGAACGGCGTTACTTGGGCGAAGGCTACGGGCAGCCGACCCGTGCGAGTGAGCATGCCACGCGGGTAGCCGCCGACGTTGGTCTCACGCTCGACGCCACGTACACGGCAAAAGCGTTCGCGGCGGCGTTGGACCGAATTGCGCTGGGCAATGAAGCGCGCGTGCTGTTCTGGCACACGTTCTCCGGCGCGCCGCTTTCGCCTTTGCTGCTGAGCGCGCCGCCCGAATCCGAACTCGACCCGCGAGTGCGGCGTCTTGCGCTCTGATGTCGCGCTAGCGTCTCTTCTCGTTCTTGCGCCGCGCCGGGCGCGCGGCCTTTCGCGACGGTTCCGACAAGACTTCGGAGAGCAGCGCTTCGAGATCGATGTCATCCTCGAGCTGAAACAGCAGCGGGCCCGCAACGAACTGGCTCAGGCTGATCTTGCCGTCGCGGAAGCTGAGCACGAACTCGCGCATGACCACGAGCTGCTCGATTTCCTCCTCCGCCTCTGCGAATGCTCGATCGATCGGCGTTCCGAGCGGTGTCGACATCGAGCCGCGTTTCGCTTCGCGCACCTCGAGTTGAAGCTGCTTGGCTTGGGCCGAGAGCTCACGAATCACGAGTTCGAGCTCGCGGCAGCGCGCTTCGGCACTCTCGCTCGACGGTAGCGCTTGGCGGCGCTGCCAAGCCTGCTCGAGTTGGAGCAGGCGCGCGAGATCGCCCTGCTCATAGGCCTGCGTGGCTTGCTTCATGATGGCGGTACGCGTTTGCCGCTCGGCTTCTTCGGTTGCGCGGTCGGGGTGACAGGCGCCCACCAGACGCCTGAACACCGTACGCAGGGACTCTCGATCTTTGTCTTGTCCGCGTTGCTCGGCGGAGCGCACCTCTCGCCTCGCGGAGTCCGGCCCGAACGCGCTGGGCCCGGGCGGAGGTGACGACGCTCGGCCCGCACGTTCGGGCTCTTGCTCATCGTCGCCTTCCGTGTCGCGTGGCGCGGCCCCAGGTTCGTCCCACACGCCTTGCGCCTCCAGCGCTCGGCGGACTTTGACCACCTTCTTCGTCGCGCTGGCCGACAGCCGTCCCGGTTTCAGGAGTTCATCGAATAGCGCACGCAGCTCAGCGCGGACCGTCTCGTAGCGTGTCACGAGCGGCCCGAGCTTTTTGGCCATCTCATCGTGCGCGTCACGCGCTTTGCCCTGGGCACGTTCGAGCGCTCGCTTCTTGGTCTCGATCGCGGACAGCAGTCGGTCCCGTTCTTTGAGCAGCGCACTGAGTCGCTCGCCCTCGGCGTGCAAGCGCAGACCCGACCGCGGAGGCGATGCTTCTTCAAAAGGAGCGGGCTTACGGCGAGCGGGCATTCCCTCGGCTATGGTTCAGGCGCCGCGCGAAGCAAAGTGCATTTTCGCGTGTAGACGGCGGCGATGGCCTCGGCCAAAGTGCCGCCCGAACATCTGCCAATGTTCCAAGGCGCCCTGCCGAAAGGTCCGCGCGTTCAAACGCTGAAGATGTTCGGCGGCGTGGTGGCGAAGGTGAATGGCCACGTGTTCGCAGGCGGTTCGCACGCTCGGTGATGGTTTGGCTGCAAGAGCCGGATCGGTCCCTCGCGCTCGCGCTCGAAGGCGCGGCTCCGTTCGACCCCATCGGCGACGGGCGGGCGCGGAGCGCCAAAGTCATGCTTCCCGACTGGGTCATGGTCGAGCCCGCGCAGCTCCGACGTTGGGTCACGCGCGCGTTCGAGGGAGCGGCGTCACTGCCGCCCAGGTATCGAAGGCGCGGTGCGACTGCGTCGAATTGTGACCTGAAGGGCGCCCTCGGCGGGCCTGGCGAACTTCGCCGTCAGGCATTCTAGCCAAGAACCCGCCGAGCGATGCGACTTCTACCCCAAAGGGTGACGCGGCGAGGCCAGCCGACTCTACCTTTCGCGTTGGCGCTCGTGGCGCTAGCGTGGCCCGGGTTCAGTTCGGACCTTCCGACGCGGCGAGTGTGATCTTTTGGACCCTGACTTTCAAATCATCTTCGAGTCGGTTCCCGGGCTGTACCTGGTCCTGACGCCAGGGCTCGAAATCATCGCCGCAAGCGACGCCTATCTGGCCGCCACCATGACCCGTCGCGAGGACGTGCTCGGGCGCGGAATTTTCGACGTGTTCCCGGACAATCCCGACGATCGGCAGGCGACCGGAGTGGCGAATCTGCGCGCCTCCTTGGAGCGCGTGCTCACGCACCGAAAGCCAGACGCGATGGCCGTGCAGAAGTACGACATCCGGCGCCCCGAATCGGAAGGCGGCGGGTTCGAGGTTCGTCACTGGAGCCCGATCAACTCACCGGTGCTGCGCGCAGACGGGGAGCTCGCCTACATCACTCATCGGGTGGAAGACGTGACCGAGTTCGTGCGACGACGCGCGCTCGAAGAGGAACGGCAGCGCCAGACCGAAGAGCTTCGTACGCACGCGGTGGCGATGGAGGCCGAGGTTTTTCAGCGCGCGCAAGAGTTGCAAGGAGCGAACGCGCGGCTGCGCGATCTTCAGACCGAGCTCGAGTCACGAGTCGAAGAGCGCACCGCTGAGCTGCGCCGTGCCAATCAAGACCTACAGCGGGAGATCGAGCAACACCGTAAGACGGAAGAGGCCCTGCGCACGAGCGAAGCGCAGTTTCGTCACGCGCAAAAGATGGAAGCGGTCGGCCGCCTCGCCGGTAGTGTGGCGCACGATTTCAACAACCTCCTGTCCGTCATCTTGAGCTACAGCTCGCTACTGCTGAGCGATCTCAAGCCGATCGATCCACTGCGCGCCGACATCGACTCGATCCGCAAAGCCGGGGAAAAGGCCGCGGAACTGACCCGGCAACTACTCGCGTTCAGCCGCCAGCAGGTGCTCGCCCCGCGCGTGCTGGACATGAACGACGTACTCGACGACGCCGAGCGCATGCTGCGCCGTTTGCTGGCGGCGGACATCGAGCTCGTGACCCGCAAAGAGCGAGGACTATCGCGAGTGAAGGTGGACCCAGGTCAGCTCGATCAGGTGATCATGAACCTGTGCATCAACGCGCGAGACGCGATGCCAGAAGGCGGCAAGTTGACGATCGAGACCGCCAACGTGATGCTGGATGCGTCCTACACCACCGAACACCTCGGAGTGACCCCTGGACCGTACGTGATGCTGGCCATCAGCGACACGGGGGTGGGCATGGATGAAGAGACGCAGGCGCGGATCTTCGAGCCATTTTTCACCACCAAGGAGCAGGGCAAGGGCACCGGACTCGGCCTCTCGACGGTGTTTGGCATCGTACGTCAGAGCGACGGCAACATCTGGGTGTACAGCGAACCCGGCAGCGGCACGACGTTCAAAATTTACTTCCCGACCTCGCTCGAGCCCGACGCCCCCGTTCCGGAAGCGGCCCCGCCCGTGACCGTTCACGGCACCGAAACGGTGCTGCTCGTCGAAGATCAGGACGAAGTTCGTCAAGTCGCCCAGCAAGTCTTACGTCGCTATGGCTATCACGTGATCGAAGCCCGCAATGCGGGCGAAGCCTTGCTGATCTGTGAACGGCATCCACGCCCCATTCACTTGCTGTTGACCGATGTGATCATGCCCCACATGAGCGGTCGCCAGCTCGCGCAACGACTGGTCCAGATCGTACCGGACTTGAAGGTGCTTTTCATGTCGGGCTACACCGAAAACACCATCGTACATCACGGGATCTTGGACTCGGGCATCGCCTACCTGCAGAAGCCGCTCGTGCCCGACACGCTCGTTCGGCGCGTGCGCGAGGTGTTGGACGCGCCGAAGAGAAACGTAGCGCTCTGAGCGCACGCGTTCCCCGGCGGACACGTTTACGCGGACGCAAGGAACATCGCGGTGCACAGAAATCCGTCAGTTTGACGCCAGCGACCGCGAAAACGAGTACCCGCGGCGAGCGGGCCGGCGTCGACCAACAGCCGCAGAGAAAAATCACCGCGCGCCTCTAGTTCGATCTCCACCGCGTCGAAGTCGAGGAACTGCCGGCTCAGGTAGAACTGGCACTTATAAAACGACTCTTTGGCGGAGAAGATCACGCGTGCGGCAAGCAGCGGAGCCATCGAGCCGAGCGCGTTCATCTCGACCTCGGTGGCAACGCGTCGAGCTAGGCGAGGCTCCAAGGGCGACGCGGGCTCTACGTCGATCCCCACACCCGTGTAGCGCTCTCGGCGCGCGACCGCGGCTAGGCACATACCACTGGTATGGGTGATACTGCCCACCACGTCGCTCGGCCAAAGCGGTTCACGCTCACGACCCGTGAGCAGCGGCGTATCCGGCAGCCCGAGGCGGCGTAACGCGGCGCGCGCACACTGCCTCCCTCGTGCGAACTCGAGCCGACGCTTCTCGACGGCGGTCGCGACCAGTGCCTGCTCTTCCGGGAACAACGGGAGGCTCGGCTGGCCCGGGTCGCCCCATTCGACCGCGAAGTCAGCGGGAAGCAGGTCATCGAACATCGCCGGAGTACCCGCTCTGGAAGCTAGCACGGTTTGGGGAGCCACCGCCGCCGTGGGTCGTGCCATCCGCGAATGCTAAGCGAGTACTTCGCGAATCTTCCGGGTGAGGGTTTGCGGCGTGAACGGCTTCTGGATGAACGCGATGCCCGCTTCGACCGCGCCGTGGCGAATCACCGCGTCATCGGTATAGCCGGACATGCACAGAATGCGAGTGGTCGGGCGCTGGGCGGCGAGCCGCTTGGCCAGTTCGGGCCCGCTCATCACCGGCATCACGACGTCGCTCAGCAAGAGGTCGATCGACCCCGAGTAGCTAGCCGCGACTCGCAGGGCATCCGCTCCGTTGAGCGCCTCGAGCACGTGATAGCCATGACGTTCGAGGATACCGCGCGCCACGTTGCGCACCTGCTCTTCGTCTTCGACGAGCAGCACGGTCTCGGTACCATTCGGCGGCTTCGACGCCGTTTCGGGCGCGAGCTCGTCGACCGGCCCCGCCACCTGGGGCAGGTACACTTTGAAGCTCGTGCCCGAGCCGAGCTCGCTGTACACCCACACACTGCCGCCGCTCTGCTGCACGATGCCGAACACGGTCGAAAGCCCGAGGCCCGTGCCTTTGCCCGTGGCCTTGGTCGTGAAAAACGGCTCGAAAATGCGAGCCTGGGTCGCGCGATCCATGCCCATGCCGGTGTCCGTCACGGCCAGCAAGACGTACTCGCCGACCGTCACCCCGAGGTGCTCTTTCGTGTACGCCTCGTCGAGTACGACGTTCGCGGTCTCGATCGTGAGCTGACCACCGGTCGGCATCGCATCACGAGCGTTGACCACCAAGTTCATGATCACTTGCTCGATCGATCCCGGATCGACACGGACGTTGCCGCTGACCGCGCCCGGTGTCGACACGAGGTCCACGTCTTCACCGACCAAACGCCGCAACAGGGAGTCCATACCCTGAAGCACGTCGTTCAGATCGAGCACCTTTGGTTCGAGCACCTGTTGCCGGCTGAAGATGAGTAGCTGCCGAGTGAGCTCGGCGGCGCGCGTGCCCGCTTGGTGCACTTGCGTCACCTCGGCGCGCATTGGATCACCGGCGCGCAAGTTGCCGAGCATCAGCTCGGAGTAGCTGAGAATAACCGACAGCAAATTGTTGAAGTCGTGCGCAACGCCCCCCGCGAGCCGCCCGATCGCCTCCATTTTTTGGGACTGGCGCAGCTGTTCTTCGGTTTGACGCAGCGCATCTTGCGCGCGGGTGAGGCCGGCTTCCGCCTCCTTGCGCGCGCTGACATCGTTCACGACCACGAAGCGCGCGCGGCGCCCCTCGAAGGTGGACAGGTGATGTTTGCCCTCCACGTGCAGCACGCTGCCATCTTTGCGGGAATGGCGCGCGGTCACGCTGAGGTCGCCGTCACCGGCCGCGCGCTGCAACTCTGCGAGATCGGCGGCGTCCTCTGGATCGCGCAGGTCGTGCATGCGCAGGGCGAGGAATTCTTCACGCGAGTAGCCATAGAGCGCGAGCGCGGCTTGGTTGACCGCGAGCAAGCGAGACGTTTCGACGTCCATCACGTAAGCGGCGACCGGGCTGTCTTCGAACAAGAGGCGATGCGTCTCCTCGGATTGTCGGATGGCTTCTTCGGCGCGCTGATGCGCTTCGCGCAGCTGCTTCTCTTCTGCCCATCGCTTTCGGACTCGAGACAGCTCCAAGTGGGTGCGCACCCGAGCCAGGAGCTCACGCGCCGAGAACGGCTTGGCCAGGTAGTCGTCGGCCCCCGCATTCAAACCGTCGACGGCCGAGTCTTCGCCGGCCCGCGCAGATAGTAGAATGACCGGCAAAGATTGCGTTTCGGGACGCGCGCGCAGTTCCCTCAGTAGGCCGAAGCCGTCGAGTCGCGGCATCATCACGTCGCTCAGCACGAGCTCTGGCTGATGCGTCGGTACGGCGGCCAGCGCGGCGACGCCGTCCGCAACGGCAAGCACGTCGTTGTCGACGGACAGCAAGCGCCGGAGGTAGTCGCGCATGTCGACGTTGTCGTCCGCGACGAGAATGCGCGAGCGCTGAGCCGGCTGACCTGCGACGCTCCGGGTCGCGGCCGCGAGCGCGCTCAAGCTGAGCGCGCCCGTGAATCCGCCGGAAGGCGGCGGTGACGAATCACGAGCCCATTGCAGCGCTTCCTGCAAGAATCCATCCGCTTGGCGAGTGCTGGTCGGCTGAGCCGGTTTGGCGCCGATTCGTTCGGCAGGCAAATGCGCCGTTCCCGACTTGATGGCGATCGTGAAGGTGGTCCCCTGCCCCTCGCGACTTTCGACCTGAATGCGGCCGTCGTGGATGCTGACCAGCTGCTTGACCAACGCGAGGCCGATCCCCGTTCCCTCGTGGGTTCGGGAACGAGCGCCCGTCACCCGGTGAAAGCGCTCGAACAGGCGCGGCAGCTCGGCCTCGGAGATACCGACCCCCGTGTCGCTCACGCTCAGCTCGGCATGATCGCCGAACCAGGCCAAGCCCACGCGGATGCCGCCGCGGAAGGTGTGCTTGAACGCGTTCGACAGCAAATTCAGCAGGGTTTTCTCCCACATCTCCCGGTCGACGTACATCAGCTCCGGCAACGGTGGGCAGTCGACGGTCAACTTCAGGCCCGCCCTTTCGATCGCAGAACGAAATACCCCAGACAACTCACTGGTGTGCGCCGCCAGATCGAGCGGAACGAAGTTGGCTTGCACGCGGTCGGACTCGACGCGCGAGAAGTCGAGCAGCGTGTTGACCAACTTCAGCAAGCGCAGGCTATTTCGATGCGCCGTTTCGAGCCGTTCACGACGCGCGGGCGGCAAGGGACTCTGGCGTTCGTCGATTTCGTCTTGGAGCGGACCCAGCATCAACGTGAGCGGCGTGCGGAACTCGTGGCTGACGTTGGAAAAGAATGCGGTCTTGGCGCGATCGCTCTCGGCCAGGGCTTCGGCGCGCCGTCGCTCTTCTTCGTGGGCTCGCGCGTTGGCGACGGCGGTCGTCACGCCCGCCGCCACCAAGTCGAGGAAGGCGCGATACCCTTCGTTCAGCGGCAAGCGCGGACTAACCCCGGCAATCAGCATGGCGCTCGGCCGCTCACAGCCGGGAGGCGTAATGGGGAAAACCAAGGCGACCTGCGGCGGCTCCGGATAGGGACCGCAAGGGCAACCGGCGAGCCATGGCCGCAAGCCATCGACTTGCTGCGCACGGCCCGTGCGCAAGACCTCGGCCAACGGCCAGAGTGATTCCTCCGAGCGGAGCGAGATGGAACTTGCCACGACCGCGTCGGGAGCCCCCGCGCTTCCCGCAAGGCGGACTTCCGCCCCTTCCGTGTCCACCACGTAGAACAGAGCGAAAGGAAGATCGAAAGCCGAATCGGCCAGCGCCTGGGCGGCGAGCCTGAAGGCATCGTCACTGGTTTGCGCCTTGCTTGCCCCGGCGGCGAGATCGCGCAGCGTGCGCGTGCGGCGTTCGCCGATGATCTTGCTCGTGGTCTCGGTCACGGGATGAAACAAGCCGCCCACGCCGCCCGATTCGTCACGGATCGGACTGAACGAAAAGGTGAAGAACGTCTCCTCGAGGTAGCCATGTCGATCCAAGAACATGCGTTGATCTTCGAGGAACGAAGTCGTTCCGGCGAGCGCGCGTTCGAACGAGTCGCCAATCACGGGCCAGGGTGCGGCCCAGCACTCGGTGAAATCTTGACCCAGCGAATCAGGGTGCTTTGCCCCACAAATTGGCCAATACCCATCGTTGTAGATCTGAATGTGCCGAGGCCCCCAGACCACCGAGATCGGGAAGTTGGAAGCCAAACACAGGCTCACGGTCGTGCGCAGACTCTGCGGCCAAGATTCGATTGGACCGAGCGGTGTCTTCGACCAGTCCTTGGCGCGCACGAGCTTCGCCATCTCACTCGTGTCGACGAGCCAGTCGGCGATCGAATGCGGCGTCGGGGTCAGCGGCGTGAGTGCTCTCTCTGCGCTGTCGCTCACGAGCCGAATCTTTTCTCTCTCTCTCATCATTGGATTGACGAGCCCCACGGGAGTGCGCGCGGCATCTACTGCAACGCAGCCCAAACGTCGCCACGTTACTCCTACTTCCGAGCGAGCGCGAAGCGAACTCGTGATCGCGAATCGCCCACGCGCCCCGCCCCGCTGCAACATCTTGCAACATCGTTGCGAGACGGCACCTCTAGCTTTCGCCGAGCCCGGCGGCGGACTCGACTGTGCAAGAACGCGAGCTCGCTCTCCAAGATCCCGCGACGTACGGCGCTATCATCCGTGTAGCCGGACATGTCGAGCCCCCGTGTGCTCGGTCGCAGTAACGCAGTGCGCTTGGCCAACTCCGCGCCGCTCTTCTGTGGCATCACCACATCCGTCAGCAGCGCGCGCGACGTTCCGCACCTGCTCTTGATCTTCGACCAAGGATGGGTCTCGGGTCCGCCAATTTGCAACAGAGCACCAGCGCACAAATGGCACGGTCCGCGCACCATCCAGAAACCGATTTGGGACGCCGAAGGCAGAGTGCCAATCAGCCGTGGCGCGGCTAGGTGGCCCCAGGGGATTGCTCCCCCAGGGCTCCCACGGACCCGGACGTGCGGATTTCCCGCATCCGGTTCGTCAGTTCATGGTTTCACTGAGAGATAGACCGAGTGCACGACACGAGCGGGCGGCAGAGGGAAGCTCCCTAGCAACCGATTCATGCGCGCCCAGTTCAACGCTGTTTTCCAAGAGCGTCGGTTGAGCCACTTTTGCCAGATGCGTCGGACCAGCCAGCGCAGCAGCGAGAGTGCTCGCGCGTTGCCTGTGATCCCGTAGTACGCATCGTGACCGCGCAGCTTCCGACTCAGCGCGGTGTGCTGTTCCTTGATTGGCAGATGACGGTTCACGCTGCACCACATCGAAATGCGTTTCAGCGTGCGGCTCAGGCGAGCTGTCATCGTCTTGCGCATGACAACCCAGT
>Ga0247757_10000287_pt1 | contig 42564 bp, 51 predicted proteins | sample UWRJL126311R4_FD_180929 | JGI IMG/M metagenome (GOLD analysis project Ga0247757, IMG submission 180929) | Plant litter microbial communities from Arlington Agricultural Research Station in Wisconsin, United States - UWRJ-L126-311R-4 | ecosystem: Environmental > Terrestrial > Plant litter >... | reverse complement strand
TCCCCGCCACCCCTCTGCACCCCCCACGCCGCCTTATACGCCGCCCCCAGCGCACACGCATTCCCCCCAATGTCCAGCTTGAACACGCCCTCGGACCCGCCCAGCACCTGCCCCGCCAGCTCCGCGATCGCCGCATTCGCCGCCCCGCCGCCGACCAAGTAGACGCGGCGCGGCTGCGGGGGCAGCGTACCCTGCGGGCCGACGAGGGCCTGCGAGCGCAGCCGGAGAGAGAGGAACTGGGATTCGAGGATGGCGCGGGCGTCCGCGGAGGGAATGGGCCACGCCGCCGCGTCGTCGGTCTTACCCTGCGCGACAGCGGACAACGCGGCGTCCTGGTACAAGAAGCGCCAGATGCCGGCCTTCACGTTGGGCACGATTTCCGGGCGGGGGAAGTACAGGCCTAGACGCAGGGGGTCTGTGGACGGGTCGGCTTGGCCGAGGACGGGGGTGCGGGTGGCGGTTTCGTTGAAGAGGTCCCAGGACTTAGGGGCTGCGGAGGAGGAGGTTGCGTTGAGGGCGTCGCGGATGTGTTCGCGGGCGAGGCCGCCGTTTTTGTAGCACAGCATGAACATGTAGAGGCCGGGGGTGGTGGGGTGGTTCATGAAGTGGTATGCGGGGTCTGGCTTGTACTGGTTGGTGGACATGAGGAAGGTGGTGGAGGTGCCTAGGGAGACGATGGCGTCCGAAGAGCGGAGAGGTAAGGCAAGGATCGTGGAGGGGTTGTCGCCGGTGAAGGCGATGATTTGGGCGGAGGGTGAGAAGCCGTAGCGGTTGACGAAATAGGGGGAGATGGTGCCGAAGCTGCTGCCACCGTCTTCGGGAACGTCACCGAGCTTGGAGAGAAGGTCTTCTACGCCGTCTTTACCGGCGGCTAGACTAATGCATTCCCTGTTCCATTGCCCGTTCTTGATGTCCCATAGGTTTGCACCGCAGACATCGGAGATATCAATAGGAGCTACTTTACCTAGGAACACGGACGCGAGGAACGACGAAACCAGCGATATACGGGATGTGGCCTTGTACGCTTCGGGGTACTTCTGATGGAATCTAAGGATCTGTGGTCCGCTGAAACGCTTCAGAAATCGTCAGTGATGTTCTAGCCTTCCAGCACACCAGAAAACATACGTGATGAGCTTTACTCCCCGTCGCCGCCGCCAACTCTTCTGGGCTCTTCAGCAATGCATCAAACTTCTCACACTGCTCTTGCGTGCTCGCATCCTGCCAATTCGGACTGAACGGATGGCTGAACGCGCCTTTCCTCTCGCCCTTAGCCCCACCCTCCAGCTGCTCGACTAACGTCTTCGCGGGATCCAATCCCCCGAGAATCGTCTCCGCATCGCGACTCCAGAACACGGTCCCGTGTTGCATGCCGGCCCCGGAGATGCCCTGCACCTTGGAGAAGTCTGCGCCCTGCACCTCCAGGCGGTGCAGCACTAGGTCAATGGCCTCGAGGAACATGGCCACGGGCGCAAACACCTCGCCCTCGTTGGGGTTGGTCAGGACGCCCTTCTCGATGCCATATTTAGCGAGGTCCGCATCGAAGTCAACCTTCGCCTCGTGGATGAGCTTGAGGTCCGAGCCGACGATGATGCCTACGGCGCCACCAGTTCACGTCAGTATTTTTGATATCCGTCAATCGTCTAGCTGCTGCACCCTCCCTTTCTGTTTTGGCGGGGTAGCTCTGGGGATGGCGGGGCAGCCGGAGGAGACCCACCCTTCAGTTGCTGAGTGCTGAGATCGAAGCCCAGGAACTGGTCAGCCATGGTCGAAAAGTAAGGGCGACGAAGTGCTAAGCTGGGAGTCGGGGGAGAGGAAAGGACAAATAGACATTTAAACCGACACACGATATCATGGGAAAAAAGCGTCGGTCGAGCCTCACCCGCGAGTCCCTGGTAACCGCGCCGGCCACGCTAGTGGTTGCGCGCCCCACGGTGACGCTTGAAGAGACGACTGTATATTTGCCGGTCGAGCTAGGTGCCATTGGCATTTCGGATAAATTGATACGCGGATTGCCGCATCGAGGTCATGTGGATTCTTCGTGTTGAGGCCCCTATATGGCTAACCATGCTAAAGAGGGTGGTTACTCGCTTTCAGTTTTTCCGCAAACTCGTCAAAGCGGTATTGGTATTGACATTTTTTTAAACAATAAACGGCGACTAAGCAATATCAAACCAGGTCACCAGACGTCTGCCAGTATGTCAAGACGGGCCAATATCCTTTCTATCCGTGTGTAGTCAAAACGCCGTATCCAACGCTGGTGGATGTTCTTAACCTTAATGCACACATGTATTATACACGACGACTACTTCCTTCTCCTTGCGCTTTCTCCCTCGCCCTTGTGGCTGTGGTCGTGGCTGTGATCATGCTCCGGTTCGGGTTCAGGGGTAAGCTTTCCGCCATCGTCGGCGCGAATGAACTCGTCCAGAAAGTCGGGTGTTTCCGTCGTGTTGGAGACGAAACGGACCCTTACCCTCTTCACTCCGCGAACCTTGACCCCAACACGTTCGCGGACGAGATTCTCAATGTCACGCGTCTGGTCCACAGTCCAGGTGCTGGGCACGCCAAGCTCGATGTCCATGAGGAAGTTCTGCCCCGACTTGATCCCCTGAACACGACGTACATTGACCTGGCTCGACGAAGCAGTGTTCGCTTCCGCCAATGCTTTGGTGGCTGCCTTTTGCACATTTTCTAACATCTCATCTTCAACACCCACGTCCGCCAGCTCCAAAAGCGCAGACGTTGTATTGCCCCAGCCTGCCTGAATGACCATCAGAGAAATCACCAGCCCGCCAACTGGGTCCAGCCAGGCCGCGTTCTCAAGCACGTTCGACCCGGCAATCATGAGGAGCGCAACGAATGCGGTTAAGGAGTCTACTCGGTGGTGATAGGCATTGGAGGCGAGGACCGACGACTTGCGCTCCTTTGCGACCTTGAGGGCTGTCAAACAGGTTTTAGTCATGGTTCGAATGCGCGTTGCGGGCAGCCTTACTTGCTCGATATAACCATTCTTTGATTATGATGGATCCACCAGCAAGCCAGGCAGCGTTGATATTTGGGCCCAGTCCCTCTACGCCATGGTGGTGGCCGTGACTATGCGGGAGGAGGCCCCAGTGAGCAGCCACCTCCGCCGCTTCGGGGAAGAACTGCTGTGCGAGCGCAACCAATGCGGTCCATCCCATCAGCATGCCTCCTCCGAGCAAAATGCCGCTGACGCCCAGCGAACCCAAGCTTTCGACCTTTCCGTAGCCGCTCGGAAAGCGTTCCGAAGGGGGTTTCAGCGACCACGAGACCGTGGCCAGCGTCATGATGTCGCTGACCAGATCCGTGAGACTGTGGATGGCGTCGGCGATGAGGGCTGCCCATGATTGTCAGCGAAGGCGCAGGCCAGGTCGCGTGCGGTACTTGCCCTGGCTGTGGAAGACGTAGCCACCCACGCCCTTGCCCACGGCCATGCCCAGGTTGACATAGAGACCGATACGCGTGATGCGCACACCGGCATCGTTCTTGTTCTTGGACACCAGGTAGGTGTTGTCGTGGTGATGGTGGTGGTGCGAGTGGCCTGCGTGGCTACGCGTCTGCGTCTCGGGGACGCCCATGGCGGAAGGGGGAAAGGGTCGTATGCGGGCGTGGGCAGTCGAAGACCAATTGAGGGGAGACGAGGTTGGCAGCGGGGAGGTTGGGCCTTTAGTAGATTGCGTACGAAGCACTCGCAATTGCCGGGCTACGGGACCCCAGGGCAGCGAGGAGTGCAGAAAGGGTCGCGAGACGCCAGCTGACAACGGTGCCGGGTGAGGTGAAGGTGGCCCGTACAGGCACACGCGGCGGAGTTGGCGAATGACAGGCCGGCCATCTCTGCGGTGGTGCAGGAACATGGGCGAGGCGGGAGTGGTGCAGTGCAGTCCGCCGTGCTCGGGCTGGCTGGCTGGCTGCTTTGCTGGGCTGGGCTCTCGTCAGAGGTCGTGCTGCCGCCGTAACTTTTGCGAGTTTGCAACAGTCGACGCGCGGGTGCTGCCGGCTGCCGTCATTAGCTACCGCTTGCTCACCGCACACCGCGTCGACAGGGAAGGGCAGCCTGCGCCGACGCCTGTTGCTAGCGCCCCTGGTTGCCTGGGCTGCCTTTTGTCTTTGCCGCAAGCAGTGGACGATCATCGACATTATCAGCCATGTTTGCAGACAGCACAGGAATAGCAGACACGTCACATGCACCAGCCCGTTAACAAGTACATGTAGACTGGAGACTCCCAAACGCCATCCATCACCGTGCTACGCCACGCCAGTGCTTCCCCTCCCTTCACAGCTTCGACTTGGCTCCCTCCCCCTCCGCCTGCACCGGCTCCTCTGACCGCGCCAGGATCCAGCTGACCACGTCGTTCACAAACACGTCCTTGTCGGCCCCCGGCTCGTCGTGCACTGCGCCAAGTCAGCCATATACAAGCAATGTATGCAATCAACCTACGTCGGTGGTAGTAGCCCGGATACAACTTGAATTCCTTGTCCTTTGCCTGGATCCTCTCGGCAAAGCTTTTGGACGCGTGAGGGTTGGTGATGCCGTCTTTCTCGCCATGGCCAATCCATACCCGCGTCACGCCCCCCTCGCCTGCGCCTTCTCCAATCTGGATCTTGCCGCTGTATAGGTCGTTGGTCCGATCGAGCATCCCCGCCAGACCCTGAAGCGTGCCCGTGTTATGGCACAGCTCATCCGCTTCCAGCTGCTTCTGCACTGCGGGATCGCGCACAACGAGCTTGATGTCGAGCTTGTTGACCATCTGATGCTGCGGCATCAATTTGCCTGCAAGTCGTCCCAAGAACACTGTGACCGAGGACGGCTTCGTTTCGGGGCTAAAGTCCACAAAGGGGCTTTCTAGAAGGTCTTTTTCTTACTCATTAGCTTGATGCTGCGTACCGAGCCCCTTCATACCTACATCCTCGAATGTGTTTGCGGATTTCAGCAGGTCCGATGGACATGTACAACAAGGTCTGGCCGCCACCCATGGAATGTCCCATCAGGAACAATGGGACGGGGCTGGGGATGACGGTTCTCAGGAATGAGGTCATGTCGTCCAGTACTCGAGTGGTCGGACCCGTGGCGCCTCTCTCAGAGGGCTTCTTGGCTGAGCGGCCCCATCCTCTGAAGCATGTCAACGCAATTCTCGTGAATGTAGCCAGGCATACCTCTGATCGATTGCATACACCTCGATGCCCTTGGAAGCGAGTGTTGGGAAGAAGTTGTTGTATGCGTTGCCTAGCTAGCGTCAGCACCTCTCTCAGCTGAAGTCCCTGGTAAGCCAACTCACAGTGGTCACTGAAGCCATGCAGAAAGACAAGGCGAGCTTTGGCTGGGCCCTGAGTCTGTCTGGCTGTTATCCCTGCACCCTATACCTGGAGCTACAGGGTCCGTATACCTTCCATGTTTTAGTATACAGCTTCTGGCCGTCTTCGACTGTGTGCCAGCCTTCTTCGGTCGTCATTTTAAGCAATCTTTGGAATGGAGGTGGTTCAACCTAGGAAATCACGCCTGCATGCACTATACAGCACGGCTTAAGCACGAAAGTTGTATGTCTTTTCAAACTCGAAGCGAGTGGAGCCGAACGTGGAGCTGGAGCTGGACTTGCTGAAAGATGCACGGCACCTACCGGCACGAGCCGAGGCACGGCCGAACGTCATCGCCCGAATCGGGCAATAAGCGCACCCTGCATGGATTGTCCCAGGCATTAGGGACTTGGTAATGGAGCTGGCTGCCCCTCCTCCCCACCACGCAGAATCTTCAACTAGCCTCGTTGACCACAGCAATTGTGCATGCTGCTATGTTCGCGTGGTCCGTTCGAGCACTGCACCGTCGCTGTAACTTCCTCTCTCCTACATCGCGAACCTTCTCACTGAGCAGCATGGCCCAGACGCCGCCCCGAGCAAGCCTCAGTCACGAAGAACGAACAGCGACCGAGCCCCGCCATGACGGACTCTACCCCGCAAAGATAGACAGCATTGGTCCGGTCAATGACCGAATAAAAACGTTCCGATTTGCCCTCCGACCACAAGACGAATTCAACGTATAGTCTACGACCTGCGCTGCGCCATCGCAAGACAGCCGCTGATAGACTCAGTTTCTCCCAGGCCAATGGCTTGATGTGCATGTCCCGGGAATCAAGCAGGCGGGTGGCTTCACGATCACGTCCACACCTCGTCAAGCCCGACCACAGCCAACCGATACGCACAGCCCGTTTCTCGAACTAGCCGTCCAGAAGAGTCCCGGCAACCCACCAGCGGCCTGGTTGTGGCAGCCCCCCGAGGAAATACTAGGCAAAGAGGTCAATGTCAGGGTCGGGGGAAGCTTTGTGTGGCCGCCGCAGAGTGTGGGGGGCGAAGAGATAAAGCGCGCCGTGTTCATTGCAGGAGGGGTTGGGATAAAGTAGGTGCCTCCCCTACCCACTAGCATCTCATACTGCACGCCCCATTACTAACTTGTATGGCAGCCCGTTGATGTCGATGCTCTCACACATTTATGAAACAGACACGCCTGTAGAGGTCCGCATACTCTATTCCACAAAGGTCCCTGCGAGCGATACTCAGCCTGAAGAGGTTCTCTACCTTACAAGACTGCTTGAGCTATTCCGCAAACCACGCTCGGTCCCCACAAAGAACTGCATAGAGTTGTTCCTGACAGGAACCTGGGATGGATCACCCTTAAACCGCCGAGAGGATGAGCCAATATATCCCTTGATGTCACTGACGCTTCCGAAATTGTCCTCTGAAACTGATGTACCGGTCACTGCTTGGACGCATCGCATTGATGATACCGCGCTCCTGAGCGCTGTGGGGAGAGAAGAAGAGGCGCGACACACAGTATTTTACGTCTGCGGTCCATCCGACATGACAGACGAGATTGTGGAGTATATTCAAAAGCAGAAACACGTTGACCCTGCGCGTGTACTTTGCGAGAAATGGTGGTGAAGATAGCCGAAATTGCCCCTGTCCCGAAACCGTGTAACTGGCGAGAGCAGCATGTTGCGCGTCCTGGCAAATCAACGGCAGCCCCGCAGTATTTTTGTTCCAATAGGAGTGCTGTTGAGCATGCGGGAAGGTCGATATCTGGCTAGGGTCGTATGCGGCATCAAGGTTTCGGCCTCAGATGACCTGTTACTCCGATGTGGATTTGTTTACGCAGACCCGCTCGCTCTCGCTCTCCTCGCATTCCGTCGATGTTGAATCACACCAATTTTATTCTTGATCTGATTCTTATCAACGTTAGCTAGTCTGCCTGTATACTATAAATTGAACTTTGGAACTAGCGGCACCATCTACCCAACTAGTTTTATTGTTTGTATGCCTGTCAACCCCTTGTCACCATACCATAGTCACCATGGCAGACAGTAATGGCAAGATAATCATTCCGGCACCGACAGGTCCATTTGCAGTGGGTTACAGTACGCTTAAACTCAGGGACGAAGCACGAACAGACCCCTATGATGGGGCACAAGGCAAACGCCATGTCACGATATCACTCTTCTATCCCGTCGAACGTTCGGCGTGCCAACAGACGGCCCTTGTTGCGTACATGCCCCCCATGACGACAGCGGTCATGGACGCTGGTCTCGCGCAGTACGGTCTTCCCGAGACCTTCAAGTCGATACGCATGCAAGTCTGCAGCGAGGCCTCACCAGGCGCCTACGCGGACGTCCACAAGTTCCCCCTGGTCCTCTTCACGCCTGGCCTGACCTTCCCCCGGCACCAGTACAACGCCATGGCAATGGACCTCGCGGGCGCGGGCTTCGCCGTGGCGACCATGGACCACGACCACGAGACGGTCATCGTGGAGCACCCCAGTGGCACCTTCACGGAAGGCAGAGCCCTGACGTACTGGGACCCGCAGAACCGCGAGCGCCACGAGGCATTGCTAGCGACGCGAGTTCAGGACGTGCAGTTCGTCCTCACGCAGCTCGGCGAGCTGAGCGTCGTCCAGCGGCTCGTTCCGCTCGCCAGCGGCCCTTTCAACACGGAAAAGGCTGCCGTCTTCGGGCACTCGTTTGGCGGCGCAACAGCCGTTTCGGCAGTCATGCAGGACGGACGCTTCGTGGGCGCGCTCAACATGGATGGCTCCCAGTACGGTCCGCTGAGCGACACGCATGCTGCGGTTCTGCTGCTCGGGCGCGGCGAGCCGAATCCGCGGAATCGCAGCAACAATCCTACCTGGGAGCCCGTGTGGCAGCATCTCAAGGGGTGGAGGAAAGAGGTCAATCTGAAAGAGAGCGAGCATACGACGTTCTGCGATACGCCGCTGCTGGTCAAGCTGAGCGGGATGCCTATGAACAGGGTGCTGAGGAAGATGGTGGGGACGCTGGAGGGGGAGAGGGCATTCGAGGTGGTGATGCAGGTGGTAAAGGGGTTCATGGGGCTCGTGTTGAAGGGGGAGGAGGGCGGCTCGATGCTGGTGGGCGTGGATGGCAAAGTGCCCGAGCTGGAGTTTGGCGAAGAGTAGAATGGAGGTTAAGGCTCGGCATTGGACAGTGCAGTAGATGAGATGGATAGATGCAAGCGGATTGCCGAGCGATGTGTGCTCGCTTGCCGGGTGCAGGCGCTATTGGCAGAGGTAGAGGTGTTCACGGTGGAGCGAACTGTAGATTAAGCGCCGAGATGCTCTGGTTCCTGGCGGTGCCTTGCAGCAGGAGTAGGCGTGCGTGCGTGTGGGTGTGTGTGGGTTGCATCTCGAGAGCGTCACTCCACGAGCTCTCCCACTCTCTGCTCCCTCGTTCCCCACCTGCACCCGGCATCCATGCGCAACACCGTTCATCCCACGCCGCGCCCAATCAGCCCCCGGGACGATATTGCCCTTCCCAAAGCAGCCCGATCACTGCGCATTGCGGGTTCTCAGCGGGCAGGGATGCCGCAGCACACACCAGGCCATCGCGCGCCGTGATTCGCCCGCAGACGCCACACCGCGTTGTGACGAGCGAGTCTAGGGCTGCCATTCAGCGCCTGCAGGCGCCTCCGAGGGGCGACAAACGCTCCCAATACGCTGGACAGGCCGTGAGCTTCCTGGATTCGCTTGCTTGCGAAGAGCTTGCGCCCGTTAAAATGCTGTGTCGCCCCCCCAAGGCCTTGGGCTCTCGTGCCCATCTCGTCCGGCAATCTATAAACCGAACAAGCGTACGCATGCAAAAAGATAGGAGGATAATATAGGGCTGCACGGGAAACGCCCCGCTTGCGAGCGATTACTGTAATTCACGACGAGCATTTTCGATTCGAGAGCCGTGCCGTCGCACACATCTTCTGACCCCATCCGAGTTTCCGCGCTGCGCCGCACGCCCGCCTGCCTGCCCATTCCAACAAACCCGCTGAACTTGACCGAGAGCTGAGCTCTCCCACGACTTGCTCGTCGTTTGCACACACATCCTCACACATAATCGAAGTCGTCCTGCACAATGGGTTTCTTCATCCCGCGCCGATGGCGGTTCCCAAAGGCCGTGCTTGCGCTCCTCATCCTCGAGTTCCCCTTTACCGTCGCCAACCTTGCGCTGTTCGGCATCGCGTCGCCGAATTTATATCGCTCGATATTACGGAATACAGGCGCTGAGATGGGGTTCAATAGCGATTCTAAGACGGAGCTGTATGCGGCAGCGAACTACAAACCAGTGAAGACACCGTTGGTGTGGAGTAGTCTGTGAGTCGAACCACCCAATTAGACAGTCCTCTGCAAAGAGATGGGAAACATAGAAAATGGGATATATTGTGGGCGGAGTGAATGCATGCGCAGTCAAGAGAACCAATGCTGACCCAGCCTGCTTCGCAGCAACACGAACTATAACCTTTATATCGGCGTCGTATGCATGTTCTTCTACCTCATCAAATTCACGGGCCACCTTCTGCATGCCCTGTGGCCCATCTTCTGCCTTATACTGCATCTCGCCCTCATGGCGCTCTGGGCCGCAAGCATATACATCCAGACGGCTCCCGATACCATCGAGCCTGGGCATCAGAATAAGGGTGCTCCGTGGTACATCACCAAGAACTGCAACATTGTGCAGGACAAGACGATAAGGAGTTACTGCATGCAAGCGAAAAGCTCCTTCGCCATCAGCATATGCATGCTGTGAGTCCATCCCCCATCCATCCCCCCTGTCTCCAAAACCAAGCCTCTAATATAACTCCTTTGTTTAGTGTCATCTATATCGGCTACATCCTCCTCTCTGCCTACTCTCTCTACCCCACCAAGGACGCTCGCCTCGCCCACTCCACCAAAGTCGCTGAGAAGAAAGCCGAAAAGGAACGCTGGGAATCCATCCCTTACGCTAAGGAAATTACCCCAGAGGAACAGTGGCAGCACATGTGGGAACTCCAGCAGCTGCCTCGCACACCGGGGACCGCGGCCTCCATGCACGCGCCATGGAGAGGCGTGCCTGCTACCCCACGCACAAGAGCGTTTAACGAGCTGCAGGGAGGCACGGACGTGGTGGAGTACGATGTGCATGCCGGGAAGGGGAAGGGCGCGGTGGAGTACGATGCTAGCGAGTATGCGTATGACAGGAAGGGGAAGGGCACGGCGGTGTGATGAGAAGAAAAGAGAAAAGTAAAAAAAATGAGTAATGAGTATGTATGGGAGAGGGATCGGATGGATGCTGGGGCGTTATGAGCGTTCGCCTTCTTCTTTTTAACACGAGATACCATTGCACTCTTTTGGAAGGGGGATTGCGGCGATTGAGCTGCACCTTCTTTGCCTACGTACTGTGCACGTACGTGTACGCTAATATTATACACCACGACTCTTTATTTGGTGCGTTGTGTGAAGATTGGTGGAAGGTTGATGGTTATTGGGGAGGTGCCTATCGGTCTTGTTTCTCGTTTGGATTGATGATTTGATCTTCATGATTATTTACTGACGGTTAACGTTGTGTATCTATTATTAGAGTCTTGACGACTATTGTACATCTCCAACGCTGCAATGCCCAGTTCCTCAAAGGTGTAGGTATAACAAATATCGCTATCTAAATCTTTCATAAAAACTCTATTCCAAATCTGAGGGCGGTTGTTGGCGTTGATTAGTTCTGGAAGGGCGTTGTAGGTGATACAGTACAGGACGATATAAGAGTGAATCGCTTCATCGTTGCGACCCCGGCAATTCTACTGGAGCCTGTTGTGCAGATAACTCATTGGCGTATGTAACTTTGCTGTTGTTGTTACCCTCAACCTCATGGACGGCTTGTGCCACTCCTAGTTGATGTTTCGGCTCGTTGTTTCCCAGGAGATATGGGCCCTGGGCCTGATTCCGCTTTCTTCGACGCATGACGAGCCAGCATATTACCGCTATGATAGCTAAAAGAGCTATGCCACCCACCACGCCCCCAGCAATGGCTCCGGCCGGCGTGCTGCTGCCGCTCGTTGAGCCTGCATTTGTTGACGTTGCCGAACTGGAAACCGTGGAGCTAGTCAAAGAAACTGTTGTGGACGTAGCTGCTGACGAGGTTCTGAGCGATGACGATGAAGATGAAGAAGATTCCGAAGCTTTTGCATCCGGTAAGCCTTTACCTGGCATTCACGATATAGCCCGTACCTTCGCCTTCCCGTATCCTGGGCAGAACCACTTCTCCGCCGCTGAATTTCGCACCCGGCAATGCGCACCCGTTCGAACCTCGCCTATCGTACCCCGGCAGATTGTGTTCGCAGCAGAAGTACCCGCCGTTGTCAAACAGGTCCCACGTCGCATTTGCACATCGAGGCCGTGGTGCTTCGACGAGAGATTGCGTGCAATTGGAACCGCTACGACAGCAGGCAATGTTGTATTGTGATGGGCATTCGAAGCCGCTCGGACAGCAGCCGCGAAACGGGGCTACCGTCCTGCCGCAGTCCACTTCGAAGCCAGAGAGACAGGTACCATTTCGCCGGATGGCCCAGCCTTGATCGATGGACATTTTGAGGATGTTAGATTGGGGCTCCAAGGCGAGAGGATAGACAAGGGAATTGGCATTAGACCACAATGCGACCTAAGCATAGGGTTCCACTTCAGGCCTCCCTCCTCTCCTGCAACCTAGTCATGCAAGGTAAAGCGGCCCCCACAGGGGCTAAGTAGCTTATGTTACGTGGTTAGGGCTATTCTGTTACTTCCTCTAGCTCCACGTATTTTATTAGCATGATTTGTGTCGCTTATAAGCGCCAATTAAAGACGTCTGTGATACGTTCAAGCCAACGTGACACTTATAGTCAACTTTTTCATTGGACACACACTTTTCAAATAAGATAAGCAGACTAGGCAATATTGAAGCATGGTTGTCACCCTTCGAGGAAGATCGTACCAAAGGAACCTAGTGTGTAGTTTCTTAGGAATTCTTATGTTAGATGCAGATTTTTAGGTCTTTGATACAAAGCTGGAATTTATTTGAGAAAAATAGAAAAGTCTCTGAGCAATGCTTGAGTATCGGATGACGAAACATAGTATGCAGAGTGATTGTGATCGAACACCCCTGATCGAACACGTGTAACCTTTATGTTTCGATGATTCACAGCATTTTGTGCCACTCTAGCTCCACAACTCACCGGCTACGACATATGCTGTATTCTGGAAAGAATCTATCATCATGCAGTGTGATGTTGCCTACATACCAGTCTGTCTGGTGATGTCATATACATCCTCAGCACTCTGGAAATGAGTTGTAGAAGAAGAGCTCTCGGCTGAATGGGAGTTGAAAATTAATGGAATTGGTGAGTTTATGTAGCAGAACACATGTGTCTACTGGGAAGAAAGCTTGTTTGGCTAGGGATAACTAAGTTGTAGATACACCTATTGGGGAGGTTTTACGTTGACCCACATCATTTGTACATCCAACGGCGAGCCATGAAAATAAGGCGAACCATGAAGTACTGGGTGTTACCATGCGACCTTTATATGAAGCCAGGAAATCTGACAACACATGTACACTTCTTCGCTGGAACTATTCAAAAATGTCATGTACTATTCCATTTGATTATAGTTACGATCCAGCACATTGCTGGTCACTGGGCTCCTCGATGATAAGCGGGAGCACAACCTACCACTCACTCTACTATAGCACCACGATACGGGTTGCTCATGATCACTCTTATTACGTTTGGTTGCCATTCACAACGAATAATGTATACAGATGTGTTCCTAGTCCAGAAAAATGTGACTTCGCATATTGGGCACGAGACTGTCCTGCGGGTCATACCGTGTGGGGGTACAGCAGTGAGGAAGGAACCAAAACCATATTCTGCTGCCCTGCGTAAGAAGTTTTATTAAAATAAAGAAAACTGGCATTGCTGAACGTTTCAGGGCTTCAGCTTTTTATCGGGTCGCATGGGATGTGTTCGAACTGCCAATCGAAACCTCGCGGATTGAATCAGTACCGAGCAGCCGCGATGAAACATCGCTTGGAATGTGTTGTGCGTGCGTCCTTTTTTCTAATTTTTTTTAACTGATTGAAAAGTCGTAGTAATGCCTGTCTAACTCTTTAGTACATTACCATTGGACAGCCGATTCCCCGCAGTTCGAGCTGCCGACTGATGCTGCCCTAAACACAGATGGGAACCATCTATTGGAACTTAGGGGTATCACTATTTACTCTACGCAAGACGATTTTGTAGTGTCTACATCCATGATAATCTCGACACTGCAAAACGGCACGACTGTACCTGGATCCACAGAAATATCAGCGCATCTAAATCGTTCCGCAAGAATGGGTATTGGATTAGGTGTAGGGATCGGTGGCTTTACGCTACTGTCCATGCTTTTACTCGTTATATTATTGCTTCGGAAAGTTCAAAGACAGCGCAAAAAAGCGCACTATAATGACGATAAGCCCGAGTTAGCCGGTCACGCCGTTCAGCCAGAGCAACATTGCCTAGAGCTTACATGCGACACGATACACGAGATGGAAGACACAACTATTCCAGTAGAGGCAGAAGGGAACCCGGCCTACTACGTTGAGAACCTGGAAGTGATACCTGGGTTGACAGCAAATGAGAATTACCAAGAGCAAGCTGAGAGTGGATGGATTAAAGAGCATTGTGGACATACCGGGAGTGGAAAAAACACTGCTGTAATTGACGAACATATGAAAATAGAGAACTAGTTCGTTCGGTGGTATTAATAGGGCGTCAAAGGAAAGTTAAATTCGCTTCTGATGAAGCAGCAACCCTATATCTAACTGATTAGTATTCGTACTGCGGACGTAATACTCGAAAATTACTGTGGCTCTACAGAGCCTCGTTATCTTGTTGACTTGCATATGCCATTTCAAAACATCAAAGTAAGCGTTTGGCAAGAAGATTTTCTAAGTATGTACCAGTAAAGACAAGCAAATGAGCTGTAAATGGAACTATTTCTTCAAGGCGCACGGAAAGAGAAAGTTTTCTATCCATGCTTAGCTCATAACACTTCATCAATGCAGATTTCATGCTTTTTGGTATATGGGCAGTGGCAACGTCATTGCCAGACTCAGCTTGAAACACTGATCATTGCGAATCTTAACTCAAAATGGAGCCCTTTACGAAGCACAAATGCGAAGCCGCAATATGGTGGCGCAGCGGTGGGGGGTGTCCGCCAATCGCATCTTAGTGTGAGTTAACTCGCACGACAAGCGCAGGGCGTGCGGGCTTCAACGCTCACCAGGCGGAGTCCTCTTATACTAATCTTAGGCGTCATTTCTGGGGCCGAAACATGTACTGTAAACAAGCTTTTATATCCATTGCAGGTCGTCGCATAATGCAGGGACACCATTTCCAGCATTATTCAAGATGCGATTCCATCTCTTAGCTGCACCGTTACTTACGTACTGTATCTCCGCGCAGACAGTTACCATAACGAATGGCACAATTCGAGGAGGAGTGTGCCCGTCTTTGGAAGCAGCTTTTTATCATTCCATTCCATATGCGCGTCCACCCATTGGTTCCCTCCGCTTCTCTGCACCACAGCCATACGATCAGAAGTTCAACAGCACTTTAGACGGAACAAAAACAGCACCTAGCTGCATTCAATTCGGCAAGTTGTTTATCGAGCATGGGGCTCAGTCAGAAGACTGTTTGTTCCTCAATGTTTGGGTACCTCGGAACGCTACCAATTCTTCCAGCCTTCCAGTCAAAGTTTTCATCTACGGTGGAAGTAACCTAGCAGGTGGAATTAGCGACCCAATGTACGATGGATGCAATGCTGCGACCGATTCGATAATCGTTTCAATAAACTATCGTCTTGGTCCACTCGGTTTCCTAGGCATAGAGACTGCTGGGTTCACGGGCAATTACGCAGTACAAGATTTGCTTTTGGGGCTGCGCTGGGTACATGAGAATATCAAAGCTTTTGGAGGGGACTCAGTCAGTATAAATTTTTCAGTAGGGTCGTCCACAGTGCTGACATGCTGTAGAAAAAAGTGTTGCTGTTTGGCCAATCCGCTGGAGCAGCCCTATCTTACGCCATTAGTACCCTCCCTGAAGCTCCTTCCCTTATCAATGCTGTTGCGACCGAATCAGGGGGAGGCCGCGGGGCTATACCGTATGCGAAAGCACAGCCTTACTTTCAGCAATTTGTGAAGAACCTGGGCTGTGCCATGGATGATGCAGAATGCATGCGCGCGAAGTCAACTGAAGCGTTGCAGGCCGCGCTACCTGTATCATCGGGAACAGAGATAACATTGGCGTATGGCAGAGGATTTGCAGTTGTTATTGATGGAAATGTAGTACGAGAAGATCCCGCCCAAATTGGAGTGCGCGTACCAGCTATCCTTGGTTCAACCAGCGCTGATGGATCCCTGTTCGTTCTAGCTGGGTATGCGGACGACTTCCCACCAACACAAGATAACTATACGACATTTGTCGAATCGAACTTCGGGGCACTGGCACCGACCGTCAAGGCAGCGTACCCTATTTCGAAGTTTGCTAACATATCCGGGCCAGCTCTCGCCCCGTACTTTGCAATGACGGCAATCTGGACGCACTCATCTTACACATGCTCAGCATATCGCGGACTTGTGAAAGCTGCACAGAAGGGAATTCCAAGCTTTGCGTATCTCTGGGACACAGCCCCTACTTGTCCATGGTCCGCTCAGTTCGGTAACAGTAGCAATAATACTGAAATCTTGAAGCTCTTAGGAGCGACGCACGCCTCTGAAATTCCATATGTGTTCCGAAACACGAACAAGCTTCCGATGCCAAGCGGCACTTGTAGTCTCACAGCTGGCGAGAGAGGCATCAGCAACGCTATTGCAAGCGCTTGGACGGCAATGGCGGAAAAGCAGAATCCGAACTCGGGCCAAGTCCCGATGACATGGCCAACTTTTGACACCAACAAGACCGAAGGATTCTTTTCCTCTAATGTAGATGGCGTTGTTATTGATGAGATCGATTACAGCTTTTGTACCTTATGGGACAAGGTGAATGAGGCACTCCTGGCAAACAACACTGGCTCGATAACAAACCATTCAAGTGGCCCATCGCCAACATATCTTGAGTCGAGTGGAGCTAAGCGATAAGGGCTTAATGGCGTCTTCGTGTTCCTTGGTCTGTTGGTGTGCATGTTAATGTGAACATGACAGACTAGTAACATCTTAAAGAATAGAGCAATTAGAATTAATGCAAAATAGACCAGGTCTTCAATTTATGAGTAGTATATACAGCACTGGGATATTCTCGCATAGAATCAAATCGGCATGAATTGCACGTTCTTTTGAATACGCACACATGCTGAGAATTTACAGATATTTGACGTCATCCAGTGCGCATGTCCATACCACAACATCGGGACAAAAGACTAAACCCGAAGCCATAACCCAACAAATGCACGGTAGTTTCCTAACCTTAACGTCACATGCTCAATTCCAACATGCAGTGCCTAAAAGCCTTCGTCAGACCCGTAAATCTCTCACATAATGTTCTCCGATCCTACGCCCGAACCCCATTCCTCAACATGAAAATCGCTATTACAGGAGCTCGTGGTACCGTGGGCCAGCATGTAGTTAAAGCATGCCTCGATGCTGGTTATTCCGTTGTGCAAATCGACCGAACGGAGGCAGAAGGAGATGACAACCCTAAATCGGAACACCGCACCGCCAACATCTCGGATGACTACAAAGCCACTCTGGATTCATTGAAGGGCTGTGACGCAGTCATTCATTTAGCAGCTATCCCAGACCCTGTCGACAAAGAAGACTCACTCGTTCACGGAAATAATGTCCAAGCAGCATTCAACGGCTTCAGAGCATGCGGCGAGCTCGGCATCAAGAAGATTTGCTACGCGTCCTCAGTCAATGCCATAGGTCTTGCTTACGCAAACCAGCCGCTCAAATTCAAGTACTTTCCTATCGATGAGGAGTACCCGCCTAATCCCACTGACTCATATGCACTCGCCAAGATCGAGGCCGAGATGCAGGCCAAGGCCTTCGTAAATTGGTATCCAGGAACCAAGATTGCGTGTTTACGTATTCACGAAGTCGCACCTAAAAAAGACGTGCAGAAAGAGCATGAAGAGAACTGGGATGCTGCCGCAGTGGGTCAATTATGGGCATGGGTGAGCCCACAGGCTGCAGCGCGCGCGTGTCTTTTGAGCATCGAGAAATCAGATGCCTTTGAGGGATGTGAGGTATTCAACATCGTTGCACCTGAGACTACTCAGAAGACGGAATCAAAGGAATTGGCAAAGAAGTACTACCCTGAAGCGGAGATCCGGCCGGGATTGGAAGGTACTAGAGGTTTCTGGACGATCGACAAGGCAGAGAGGATACTGGGATGGAAACATGACGAGAAAGAATGATCAGATTTACACAATTTCCCGGTGTTGATATGTCGTCGATTAAGCGTTGGTGTTTCTGATCCTTTCGTACTTCTCGGCCGAGTAGGATCAGTCATGGGCTCACTCATGGTTAGCCTATTCTAATCATTCTCTATAGAATAATTACTGCTTTCGACCTCATAGTGTATATAGTGTATATTGAGCTTTTTCAAAGTCTTAATTGCATGAAAGGGAGATTAGAAAAAAACCAGACTCTGTTGCTTGCATTTCGCCGGACTAACGCATTGATTGCGATTACACGCTATATCGGTAAGGCAGCTAATCTGCGCCTTCGTAAGCTTAGGCCATCTTTAGGGGCCGTATGGCGTTATCAAAGAATTCTATAAAGGCCCTCGCGGGCTCTCTAAACGTGTTACATAGTATAGCGATCTCTACTATAGCGCCCAAACGTTCTCTCTTCATAGTCGTATTGGGGGCGTTACAAAACCCTACTCACTATGGATATCTTGCCCCCCTACTCTAAATAGGCTGGTAAATAGGTTGGGGGTACCCATAGGTAGGAATCCTAGGACTCTAACGAGTTTATCAATATTTTACCTAGTAATTACTTTTATAGGCGCGTTTTTATATTCACTATTATGGTAGTAGAGGCCGATTTTTTTATCCATGTTTTTGTGAGCTACCTAATCCATGGTATAATTTTCAATTCCCGTATTAAAGTGCCTTCCTACTTGTCTACTCTGTAGTGTTCCTCCTATCGCCTATATTTTTCGTTTGCTGCGGACCGGCCACCTTCATGACTGGGAGAACCTACTATATAGGTTTGAGCTAGGCACGGGGCGGCCCCGAGAGCTTCGCTGACCGAGTCCGTCACTGGGTTACTCCTTGTCGGTAGTGAGGCCAATGCCGACCTAGTCAAGCTTGCCTGTACAGTGATCAATGAAGTAACCATTGGGATAGTTCACAACACCTGCAGGTGAAGCGAATAAGTCAAACAGAGAAGGTGACGTATTGAGAATGCAGGTCCAGTTGAGAGAAGCTTGCGACAAGTAGATGACCTCCAGTTAAAATCTCCGTGGGAAAGTGGATGGATCGGCGCGGCATCCTCTGCTCTAACGTAATATCCATGACAGCGTCAGGCGACCGTTAAGGCCCTAGCCTACATCTTGGGCTCCAAAGGGCCTGATGTGTCTAACCTGCGTCCATTATGGAGAGAGTTGCAAAGAAATGGTTGAACGTTGTTTCAGAAATGGTTCAACCGTTATGGAGAAAGTTGGAAAGAAATGGTTAAACCATTGTGGAGATCGTTTCAGCGAATGGCTCAACCATTATGCAGAGAGTGGTAAAGAAATGGGTAGATCTAGAGGTATAAAACGAGAGATACACGAGGTATTCGTAGTGGATTGCTGGGATGTGATACTAGCATCGGGGCCCGGTGCTGGTGGAAGATATCGCTTCCCTTGGACGATGGTGGCCATTATTCTAGACATTTATAGTCGGCATCGCAACTGCGAGTTAAGCTTTGGATTACATCTGGCAGGGATGCGTGGCATTGGCGGTAACTACCTGATGCTTCGCCTGCACATCTTTTGCTATTGCCTAGCTGAAGCCAGAGAGAATTATTGCCAATTCGACTGGGCGCTGATATTACTGGAGCTTTCCCCCGACACAGCCTATTAAAAGTTTGCTTAGCTTCACTTTGGTTGGTGGTTGTTGCTTCCGATCCCCTCACCGGAAGATAGCCCCTCACCGGAAAACAGCCCTTCACCGGAAAATAGCCACATATAGCTCAAGTCCCTTAAGGTTTCTTTTATAGGAAGTTATCGTAGTGACCCAGCTTTTTTGGCCACAACCACTTATTTCCAATTCATTATCTCGTAGTGACCGCCTAGACGTAAAACTTGATCATCAAGGTCCGTTTTTTTAGAATCACATCGTGTTGCTTTTTGCCATTTTCTACGAGAACGGGCCTCAAATTGAGTCTGCCTTGATCAGTCAGCACACTTTCATTGGGAGACACATTCAACAGCCTCTTAATGATTCGCCAACCACATCCTCAAATCATGTTCCCCGGAATCTTTCCACCGAATGACAGAAGCATATACACTGACGTACATCTGCCGATTGATGCACAGCACCTACACATCCGAATAATGCACCTGCGGCGTGGACATCCCAAAAAGCCATTAGAATGCAGCTTAATCTCTGTCAAATTAACTAGTGATACCCGGTTCACCGCACTCTCTTATGTTTGGGGAGAAAGTAGGCCTCGGAAGCACTCGATAAGAGTCAACGGTGTTTATGATATACTTGTCACCGACAACCTCCATGCAGCTTTGATCCACCTCCGAAAGACAGCATCAGACGTCGCGCTATGGGTGGATGCCATTTGTATAAACCAGAATGATGATACAGAAAAAAGTGCCCAGGTGTCTCGAATGGCCGAGGTCTACTGCGCTGCCGATGAGGTAGTAGCCTGGCTCGGCGGAGCCTCTGCTAACAGCGACCTCGCGATCAAATATATTGTTGATAAAGTGGCCCAGCCAGCCCAGTCAACCGCAGCTCGCCAAGATTTGATTCAAGACATCCAGACCACGGTCAATAGCCCACTGTTTTTAAGCCGAACATTCTGGATAAACGCAAGAAATCGATCTCGAAAGAAGGATAATAATAACCTAGCATCTGTAATCGAGAGTTCCTTGAATCACCTGTGGTCACGAAGTTACTGGACGAGGGTCTGGGTCGTTCAGGAGCTTGCAACCACACAAATTTTGCACCCCAAAATTCGAAGATGTACCTTCAGGTGTGGTCAGAACAAGATCCCCTTTTCGACACTGGAAAGGTTCTTGGAACTCACTCTGGATCGCACTTGGTACTCTGGAACTGACACTATCATGGCGCCAAGAAGGTTAGTTACTCTTAGTCGGTCCATACCACGAGATTCTGGCGCGAAGAGGGTCTCTCAGATTCTCTGGGATTCGGCAATGTTGCAATCTTCGAACCCGCTTGACCGTATCCATGGTATTGTCGGCATTCTACCATCCGAATACCGAAATATCCTCCCGGTAAATTACAAATTAGATCTCCCTGCCCTATTCGCCAATGTCCTCGAGGCTCAGATAAAACTCGAAGGCAGCCTAGATGCCATTTGCAGTTTCTTCCCCCTAAGTCAGACCTCTCTCGGTATAGCGTCATATATACCCGACTTTAGAGTTAGGAACCCAGGAATAGCTCCATTCACCTATTCCTGCTCTTCAGGTCGAGGGATCGACGCCTTTTTGTCTCCAAAAGACTCGCATACCGGTTCTAGAACTTTGATAGCCAGAGGCGTCCGTCCCGCCGCCTCTATAATCAAAATTCTGCCAGCTTCCGAAACGAGTCCGCTCGAAGGCCACGATCACAATATTTCTCATGGCATCATAAAGTGTGAATGGCTTCTTACGTTACAAGACGCTATTTTTCCAGCTCTAGCCCAGAGGTATCCTACTAGAAGGGATCAGGAGAGCCGCTTTTTAGAGCTTGTCCTTGGACCTAAGCAACATCAGATGGTTGGATCAGCTTACTCCAACGGGAGCCTGACTTGGCGCGAGCTCTGGGAACGATTCAATTACGGAGGCGGCTCAAGCATATGCATGGATAGGAACTTGGTTGATGGTTCTTTGCAGCTGTGCAAATATGTTTTGGAAAGGATAAATGGCAAGTGCATCTTCATTACTAGTGATGGTCGCGTGGGATTAGGGCCGAATGGCTTAAGTAAGACGGACGTGATATGTGTTTTATTTGGGTGTAGTATGTGTATTATTTTACGGTTTCTTTATCCAGGTCATTACTTATTAGTTGGTCCTGCGTATATTGATGGAGTTATGAGTGGAGAGTGGGTAACCAGAGCTGAAGACGAAGTATTTCAGATTCGATAGTAAGGTACTATTAAATAAACAATAGCTAATTTAATAAACTATTTATAGTTTTATAATATATATTAGTAATTATGGACTGGGTAAAGCCCAGTCCTAAAATCGTATGGAGAACGTACGGCGGATGCGATACTTAGTAAGTAGTACAAGTATATATAGATGGGAGATGGAGGGTTCCCTCCATTCCTCCTTCGTAGATATTTCATAACTACTTGATACCTACAACTACGTACGAGGTAATATGGGACTCCTAGTGCTTGATATCGAAAAATATGATGTTGTAATTGTCACACGTTCCTATAGTAGTATTCTTAGTAGTATTCTTAGTAGTATTCTTAGTAGTATGGATATTATTATATAATTACTGCTTTCGACCTCAGAGTTTGTATAGTGTATATTGAACCTTCTCGAAGTCTTAATTGCATGAAAAGGAGGTAAGAAAAAAACCAGACTTTGTTGCTTGCATTCCGCCAGAGAAGCCGTGTAAGGGCTGATCTAGGCGCCTTCGTAAGCTCAGGCCACCTTTGGGGGCCGTATGACGTTACCGAAGGATTCTATAAAGGTCCTCACGGGCTCTCTGAACACGTTACACACATCAATCTCTGCCATGGCGCCCAAACGTCCTTTCTTCGTAATCGTCCCGGGGGCGTCACAAAACCCCACTCACTATGGCTATCTTGCCCACCTGCTTCAACTCGCCGGTTACCCTACATTCTCAGCTCTTCTACCTTCTGTAGGACAAGGAAAAGTCACCGTTGAAGATGATGCCAACTACGTACGAGACAATATGGTACTCCCAGTGCTTGATATCGAAAAATATGACGTTGTAATTGTCACACATTCCTATAGCAGTATTCCCGGTAGCGCGGCTATTCAAGGTCTGTCCAAGACTGAGCGCATGGCAGCCGGGAAGACTACTGGGGTGCTTGGGCAGATTCACATCGTAACAATTCTTACCAAGGGAGGTGATGGGGAGAGTGTCATGGGAACATTTAGTGGGGAGTACCCACCCCATATTAGACCTGATGTGAGTAGATAGTGTTGCTACTCGGCATCAGATGCTTTTAATTAGAAGTCCAAAATGTTAACTATTGATTTATACAGCCCGATGCAAATTTGCTTCATTGCGACGATCGCATCCCACCGCTCTACACAGATATTACAGGAACCCTAGCTGAAGCTGTAGCCGCATCTGCCATGGCTCAAGGAATGACATCTTTCCACTCACCAATACCCCGAGCAACTTTCGACAGTGATGTATATAAAGGAAGGATTGCTTATATTCGTACTACCAAAGACGCAGCTTTTCCGTTGCAAATACAGCAGATGATGATTGAGGGCACGGGCGCAGAATGGATTGTGAAGGACATCGACAGTGCTCATTCCCCTCAGCTCTCGCAGCCGGAGAAGCTGAGTGCTATCCTGGTCGAGTTGGCGGAAACTTTTGAGAAGCTTTAGGGAACCTACGTCTGACATAGGACTTGACCGGAATGCATTCATTTGTCCAGGTTTCCAAGTTGAATTATCGACTCTCAGCTTGCTCGTTACTCTGCCGATACCCAGACAATTTATTTGGGGTTCTGTGCTATGGTTTTGGATTCTCAACTTGTTATCTTAGCCAAGCACTGTTAGATGGACCAGTTATCCTTCCTTCAATGCTATTTATTACCCAACATTATACTTTGGTGGCGTAACAGTAGCTTCCTGGATTTGCTTCCTCTGACTCCTCCTTTTGAGATATGTGACAAGAATAATGATGGCGATGATGACGATGCCCGCGATAATGATGCCAGCAATGGTGCTGCCCTTGATTCCCTTCTTCTTTCCGCTGCTTCCTCCACCGCCACCTCCTCTTCCCTTACGCGCGACGAGGCTCACAAGATTTGGGGCCATACTACTAGGTCAGATCCAGTCCGCAAAACGTGGAAAGTAAAGGCATACTTAGGATCGCTAAGGGCACGTCTCAAGTTTAATACGGCTGGCCGAATGAGGGCAGGCATTTCGGGCGAGAGAAAAGCTGGATTAGCTGGTGCGAAGTCTTTCACTATTCCATTGTCCCCTCTTAATGAATATATATATGGACATTCGTGCGGAGCTATAGTAGCGGAAGTTATAGTGATACACAAAAGAAGTATAATCAAGCCGTAGCAGCCACCAGAATCCTACCAGTCAAGGCCTTAACACGATAAAGAAAATTAATAGATGGTTTCATTTGTTGTTCCGAGTGCGTAGACATCGTATTCGCAGATCGCGTGATTGCGCCATTATGCCCAGCACAAGCCCGGAGGTTAATCGAGGCGTTTCTCGTTAGTCGACCAGCAGTAGGATCTTAAACACGAGAACTCGTTACATTGTCATGGGGATTTCTAGCTGTTATACGAAGTGTGGCTGTCCGGGCGTTCAGCTGCGCTGGATTCTAGACGCAGCCCACGCTTAGCACTTACGGTCATTGGAGAGATTCAATAGAAACGGAAATTTCCGACGCCTTAGACGATTTTCTGTAAATAAGATTTTGCGGTAAGCTATGACGGGAAGGCTTGATCTTGCGATAGGGTCGCTTGGCATAAGAACATAAGTGGTGGTGCGATCGCGACAGCGCTGAAATAATGCACCCTGCTGACTTCAGTATTTAGTGAATCAAAGATGAGATGCGCTAAAAAGAGAAGAAATAACGAACAAGAAATCAAAGCTTTGAGCAAGCGCATGCTAATCGAAAATCTAAACCGTTAGAGCCTAACGATCCTACATTCTAAGTTCCCTATTCTGTATCTTTTTTAACCTGCCAAGCGGTAGTGAACAGAAACGCAATTCAGACTTATGCACAGAGCCCAAATTAAAAGGTCATAAACTAATTTGGGAAGGGGTTAGTTTCATTCTAATAGAGGATTAGCATCCTTTAGGATAGTGGGCTTTTGAAACATATACTTTCCTATGAGAGGCTCATATGACTGCAGTGGATGGGAGAGCATCACATCAGTAGCCATCTTGTGCCACCCCATACCCAAATGATTGGATCAAGGAATCTTAATATTCCAAAAACTCACTGCATCCACAAAAGTGATGCATATCGAATGTCCAATCCTCAATACGCCCTCAACCTCTGTCGGCATCTCCAAAACCCGAATATGATAGCGACAAAGAATATTAGCCCGCCAATCGCGATGGGGATCCAAATTGACTTGACCTCGCCAGAGCACCCAAGATCTTTACTTGCACAATACTTTCGAGTAAAGAGTCTCGTAAGATAGTCGTCGGGTCGACTAGTTTGCATCAGCGACGACTTTTATGAGGGTTGGAATGCGGAACGTACGTGGTGTCGTTTGAAAATGCTCTTTGAATAATCATGGTGCAGTTGTGTGCAATTTGTATTCAGATGTGTTTCTACTATACCGTAAGGCCGTAGGGTTCTTGCACGCGAGTGTGAAGGGTAGGTGTTACTGGAGAAGATCGTTGTGTATGGACACTTTAAAGCCCGTGTTGAGTATGACTGTTTTGGGTGACCACTGTAAATATTAACTAATGTGTCATACCTAATGGTTAATATCCTATAAGACGACCACTTATAAGACAACCGCTCTGGAGTTGCAGCAAGTTCCGAGGAGGAATGATATCATAACAAGACATATAAATAGGTTAGGAACGTTCTCGAAAAAGACAGTAGTCGTTAGACACCAATACACCAGTCTAACCTCCCGAATCCAGACGCCCTTGCAAGACCAGGGTATCGTACCAAGAGAACAAGAAGCCAAACAAAAAATACCCCCACAGCCCACCCCTCTTAATCAAATCGACCAGCCGTCTAGGATGACATATCGGCCTCCAGCAGCCCTCTCAGTATTGATTCGTCTGGGGCATCTGAATCTGCTGCTGCTGCCTCTTCTTCTTCTGGAGGCGCTTGTACAGAAGAAAGACGATAGCAAACAGGATGAGGGCGACGACAATACCGATTACAATGCCGGCGATGGTACCGCCCTTAATCTTGGTGCCTTTCTTCTTGCCCGTCTTGACCTTTCGTGCGACAAGCTCGGCAATGTTTGTAATTATGCTATGACATATTAGCTCGAGCTTTGGGGTGTAAAGGCAAATGTGCGGTTACTTAAGGTCGTCGGGCGTGTTGCGGGAGTTACGCACAGCGAGTTGGGTGAGTCCGGGCATGTTGGTTGCTGGAAGAAGAGGTTGGGATGACGTGTCAGCTATATTCAAACTGTGATTGTAGAGAAATATTGTAGGTGTAACTGATATGCAAGTGGAAAATGAGTTGGTGACGAAGAAGAGTGGACAGTCAGAAGAAGACGTCCTTTTTATGAGAATCAAGTATTGGCCTGGCTCTTTTATACAGGTAGCGCGAAACGTCATGATTGCTTTACACCGCACGTGCTTCCGCTTGGTTTGCTACTGACCCTTGCTAACAACGCGTTTTTCAACGGCTGAGCAGTACGACTTTGCCAGGATATCATGGAGATGCAGAGCGAGAGTGCTGGGCCTTGTAAAAATGATTTGATGTTGATTAATTGGTGTATTTGATTGGTAGGCAGGAGCCGTTAAGAAATAAGGATTTGGAAAGGCTCTCGCGTGCAGTAGCAGAAAGCTTCAGCTGTGCTGGGTTTGTAATGTGCATAGCCGAAGCAAAGCGGTTTCAGCAACTGGTTGACTAGCTCTGATATTTTAGCCGGTTATCATGCAGTTTTCCAAGATAAGCACGACAAAGGTTTGTTCTTAGGACATGGTTCCTCTCTGTAACAAATTGGATGATCAATGCGGAAAATGGTATACAGTTATCGTCAATGTCTACCTCCAGTTGATGCATGTCACCCTGGCTACTGTTAAACGACATTGTGCGGACATGGGATTATTTGCAAAGAGATGAAAGCCAAAGTTCAAAATAGATGCATTCGAATGCTAATTCCCGTCAGCTCCCCAAAATATGTGTGCACATCGACTGTGCAACAGCTTGAGCACTTCTCCATACCACCTATCACCCTGGGAGTACCACCATGCCACAAGAAACCGTGAGGATGGTGGAACGGTATTGTCTCCACCAGCGGGCTGAGAGCTGCTTGCTTCGTGACTTTGTGACGCTTAGAAATGGCTGGATCGATTTCATCGAATTAACGTGCCGCACCGCTGTGTTCCGTTCGCTACCAGTTTACTTATACGGTCTGGCTGGGGTTATGGAGCCTGACGTTGCACACCACACCCTGCGGTGATTTCCCCATCTATGATGGAATAGCCTCGTATCCACTAGAGTTGTGGGAAGCGCGGTTGGAGAAGAAATAGTAGATGAGCACGCCGATGATAGGGAAGAAGAAGACGACAAGGCACCAGATAACCTTGTTTAGCGGGGGGCGGTTCGACTTGATTATCTCCACTACAAAGCTGTCAGGAAAGGTCAATCAATAGGGAAATATGTCGTATCATACCCCAAGCGATGATATAGAGCACAAGAACGATGAATCCAACGATACCGCCTCCGGTAGGACCCTGCCACGACGCACCCTGGGTGGTGATGGGCGCGGCCTCAACAAACAAGGCCAGCGAGAGCTGGAGGAGAGCAGCGAGAGCGAATTGAAACATTTTGCTAGGTTTATTCTTGTCGTAAAGGTGCTTGGTTCAATGAACAGGAGAACACGAGCAAGAAGGGGAGAGGTGGGGTATAAGAGGCAGTGTTGCCTGGTTCAACAAGACATGCATGGTCCAAGCGCCCTGTTTCCAAGTTGACGTCACACCTACGACGTAGTCACGCGACGTTTCGCGGCAGCACGCCTCTGTTGCGTGTGATTGGAGAATGCGTCTGACACAGCCAGCGCAGCCTGTTTCGAATTACGCGTCGGCCTTGCCCGGTACCAGGCTATGTCTCACAAACAGCCATTTCTCTGCTCCTCGCGCGAGTACGAGGGGAAACTATGATGGACACCAATGGCCAGCCTAGACAACGACTGGCTTGTGGCTAGTGTACCTATTCAATCGATGATCTCTATATACAGCTAGATCCCGTAGTAGCCTTATCTCCGACTCCGATCCATACACCGAGTCCGACATTTCCACTGCCATCACCGACTTCGACCGACCATGGAGCAAACATACATAATCCCTCTCGATTTCTGTCGGCCAAGAGAGAAATTGCCTTCAAATTTGGTGACTTTTCTTCGGTTACTATTATTTCACTTGACAAATTCACAGTGATAACTCGAACATAACTGTAAAGCGACAAGCTGAACGAATTATTCACCCATGCGGGTTCTCATTAGCGGAGCAGGGATTGCTGGTCCTACCCTAGCCCGACTTCTGGCAAAAACCGGCGCCAGCATCACCATCGTTGAGAAGGCCGACACTATCCGTCCTCATGGCCAGAATGTCGATATCAAGGGCAGCGCATTAGCAGCACTCGAGAAAATGGGCCTTTTAGACGAGGTACTTCGATGCAACACTACAGAAAAGGGAGCCCAATTTATCGATCCCAATGGCATGCCTATTGCCCCATTTCCCGTCCAGGAAGGAGTCAATGCAAGTCTCACTTCCGCATTCGAGATCATGCGTTCAGATCTTTCAAGAATTCTTTACGACGCTACAAAACACCTTCCTAACATAGACTATATTTTCGGTTGTACTGTGAAGAATGTTGTTTCAAACGACGAGCACTCCGTCAAAGTCGAGCTCGAAGATGGCGGCATACGCGAATTCGATCTTCTAGTCGCAGCTGACGGGCAGTGGTCCAAGATACGAAAGCAATGCTTCCCTTCCGAATCTGTGAAAGTAATTCACAAGGGAATGTATGCCGCTTACTGGACCGTTCCGCGTCTACCAACCGACAACGACCTTTGGAACATATACCTGGCACTTGGATCACGCATAATTGCAACTCGACCCGACCCTTATGGGACCACCAGAGCCATGATGACATGCATGCCTCTTGACGATAGCAAGGAGCAGGCGTGGCGCATAGCCACTAGAAGTGGAAGGGAGGCGCAACAAGGGCTAATGAAAGCAGAGTTCAAGGATGCCGGATGGCAGGCAGAAAGGCTATTGGATGCGATGGGCCAATCTCCGGATTTTTACTTCCAAGCGATTGAGCAGGTTCGAATGTCCACGTGGTGGCAAGGGCGTGTCATTTGCATTGGCGATGCAGCTTATGCTCCAACTCCACTCACTGGAATGGGTACACCGCTAGCCATTCTTGGGGCATACATTCTGGCAGGTGAGCTCAGTAAGTTGGGTGACATTCAACACCCCAAAAAGGCTTTTGAAGCTTATGAAAGCGCATTTCGTCCGTACGTGGAGCGGACACAAAAGATTGCTCCGGTTTTTCCTGGTATAGTTCATCCAAAGGCAGGAATGCAGAGGTGGCTAGTTCAATTATTCCTACGGTGTGTCAGTTCAGCGGTAGCCATACCATGGGTGTCAAAAAGACTGCCTTCTGAGACAGACGATGAGGGTTTCCCGTTGCCGATTTATCCCTGCTTTGAAGATGGAAAGTGGGACTGAGAACGAGATGTTAATAGGCAAGTGTTTCTGAGATGTGCTGTCTGGTTTTCTTTAATTATAATTTGGAATTAGTTTTCTTCAAGCATGCTGTATTTAACCAAAAAATAACGGTATACATATATGAAATCGCATGACCCATGCTAAGATGCCACTCACTCAAGCCGTAGCGATAATTGGTTTATCGATGATCAATTTCTCACCATCCCATAAAGGTCCACCCGGATACTCATAGTCTTCGTCTATCTTCTCATACTTATACATCTCATACGATATCTCCATGCCTGTAGCTAATCAGTAGCTGGCTTTACATTTCCGTTAAAAGAGGTGTGATAGAAAGCACGCACCTGGACCCTCAGGTGTGAAGATCTGAGGAATCTGAACCCCCTTCGGAAGACTCCCTGTCACATCACTTTTAACATTCAACTGTGCACATGAAGGATACATCTGTGTGATAATCTGGCCATGGTGCACATATGGATTCATGTTTCCCGCCCACGGCACATCCATGCGCATGAGGTACTGGCCCGCTGGTGTCTGCTTTGGAATCTTGAAAGTAATCTATGACCATTCAGGACTGTTAAACTCAAATTATGATCAGGGAGACTCACCCTGGGAATATCAAGACCCATCACATTATACAACGGCCACGAGTACGTCCCATTTTTCCCAATCTTCATACCTGATGAGTGAATCTTCACCCACTCACCTGACCCATCATACGTAGTGACATCCTGACCTTCAGGCACTTTAGACAGATGCACAATCGCCGGACCAGGATGATTGAAATCCTGTGCCATTTCATTAGCTCCAGTCTCCCAAACACTATCATCTTCCCAGCTTCTGTCACACAAATCAAACCTACCAGATAATATCTCGGATCACACGTAATTCTACCTCCAGGACACCCCTTAAAGAAATTTTCATTCCACTCCGACGGCTCAGCCCTCTGATGCCCAATCTCAAGCGTATCTCCCGCCTGAACATCGATGACGGCAGTCGTGTTCGCCCAGTCCATGTTGCCGCGGCCGCAGCGGACGGATTCATCATAGTCAGCGTAGCAGTGCGGGTCATTGAAGATGCGTGTATAGAAGTTTGCGTTGTAGAGGAACCGCTCTTCGAAGGGTGCTGTACGGTTTCTGGAAGGTGGTTAAGAGGGATCCAGAGGTGCTTGTAGAAGTGGTGGCTGGGGAAATGAGGTTAGAAAAACTGAGGGAGGTACCGAATGCCGCCTGCACCGAGGGGTGCTTCTACGATGCCGTTGTGCGAGAACCGGACGAACATGTCTAGGATATTTTAGTTTCGAAAGTAAGTTGGGTTATAGCTGCGCTTACAGTGGGCTTGAGAAACTTGTGCGATAGCAGCAAGCGCTGCAAATATTTTGCTAATTACCATTTTGTCAGACTTCACAAGTGAAAATAAATATAGGTATTCACTAAAAGTGAGAAATAGCTCTCTGCAGCTTGTTGGCTTTTTGATCGTACGTAGCCGCGCTGTTGTCAAACATGCTAGACACTTATTTGTAGCGGCGTCCGCCGCGTTACGTCCGTAAGCAAGGCGTTGCAATATCAACTGCACGAACTCGCATAGCCTCCGCGCTTGAATCGTTTCCCTACCAGGTGCCCTGCAGATAGCGGTGCGTGCCGTTGGTGGTGTACTATAAATTCGTGCGAGAGTCCCTGGTTTATCCGCGTTGGGTCCCCACATTGTTTTAAATTGGGCCGCACACGATCGTAGATATTCGGAACATCTCTAGTGAAATCTCCAATCCATCCAGGCAGCGTTGCAATTGAGAGTTACGTCCTTCCGAAAGGTTGCAGTAAGCAATTTATCCTTTTATGAGCTCGAACCGGACTGAGTGATTTTCCTTGTAAATGTCGAATGTTGGCATGAATGCTTTCCACTTCGGCCGCCTGCGCCTCCAAAAATGGAGGTACCTATAACATCCAGTTCGGAAACAGTAGGACCGGCGCCTAGCAAGTTAAAGACCTGACTAATAATCCAACAAGACTTATATAAATATCGTTACAGCCCTACTAGTCTTTTCCCTCTCTTTCCTCTTTATTATGTGAGCTCGTTGTTTTTGTTAAATGGGACTGGAAATGGGATCCGGCTAACGTCCATGCTTTTGGAAAACGGAGCAAGCCCTGCTTCCACATATAGCCCTGGATATTCTTATTTTCCACTTGGAGAACATGGCGTTTGATGCATCAATGCATAACGAATACCATCTACACTTAGCAACTCTTTGGGCGAATGAATCGTTTTCTTCGTGGATGCCCCACTGTATATGCATCTCCTTAATAGATTCTGACTGGACATGATTTATTAAAGGTAGCATTAGTTCGGTACAAGTGTGTACAGCTGATTGTAAAACAATTACACTTATCTTCACACTTCAACTGCAGATAAGAACGCTGCAAGTAGGTTGTAATGACCCAGGCGTCTGGTGGCTCTCAATTATTCCCCTCATATACGAGAACGTTCCCTATGCACCAATCGCACATTGTAGCTACACGGGAGCAGCGTTTCATTTAAAGCATCGCCGCAAATCATGCCTGAGAATAGAAAATTATTTTCGTGGTGGAGCGATCGCAACGGCTTCCACCCTTTGTCTATCAGCCTCTCGTTGAGCACGGGTTCGTGCCCTTATGCTACTCCCAGCCTCTTTATTCCGCGACCCACTAGGCGCGCCTTGAAACCCAAACCACAGATCTTGAAGACTCCGTAGATTTGTCGTTACATGATGCTGTGATCGAGCTTTATGAGGTCGTTGGTTATTGCTGAGGAACATCAAATCGCGCGTTGAACTCCCTTACAATGGTGGTTTACTCTAGGTAACGCGCAGTGTGAATGCGTGCTGGGTTATCTAAGAACATGCACCACAGTCGCAGACTTTGGGTAGTTGCGGTGTGCATCAACCAATTCTATGTTGAGAAAAAGACATTGCAGTTACAATTGATAGAAAAAGATATTTGAGAAAGCTATGAGTGCATACCTGGCTTGGAGAATTTTGTGCCAAAGATGATATTGCATGGCTCTAAAACTAAAGTCTAAGTCAAGAGTGTCTCCTAGCTGCCGTATCTTCATTCTTCATAACCTCCCTTATGACCTCTTCGTTCCTTTGCCTACCTTCTATACTGACAGTAGCCTGGGCTAAATATGCTGGTAGCGGACTTTTCCCATCCAAATCGTCTTTCTTTACTTCTGTGCTTAACTCAGCTGCTCTCGCGACTCGTAGTATCGTCGAGAAAGAATTATTATACGTCGCTCCGCTAGCCATAATAATAACCACGCCGATAAGGACACAAACCAGAGTACATAAAGCTGCCGCACCATATGCGGCCCAAAGCTTATCTGCTGCGTAGACATATACTGTTTGAGCTGTTAAAGTCGTTACGGTAGCTTTAGGTGGAGCGCCTGAGGAGGAGTAATTTGGCCTGTGTACAATCTCAGCAACCTCATGCACATAAGTTTCAGCTGCTTTAATCAGATGACTTACTGTAGTAGAGGCGAGCTCATTAGGCTTATCGTGAAGTTTTGAAACATAGTCTCCAAAGCGTTCTGCAATGACTGGTCCGCCGCGCCTTGATGTTGTAATCTCGATATTCCACTGATGCCGGGGGTATTCGAATTCGATAAGACCCACTGTAGGTCGGGAGAAGGATAATCTCGACCTTCTTCAGGCTGTGAGGACTTGAGATGAAGTCCGTAGTCCGTTAGATATTCGAGTTCCTTTGTGTTGACCAGGCCCGTGCTCCGAATGTAAGAAGTGTCCAGTAGCCCCTTCGTTGTGTTGTCCAGGTAGATCTGGCCCGTTATCAATGTCGTGAAGGCTTGTAATATGCTTTGGTACGCAAGTTGGGCGGGTAAGCTATCATTATATACGCATCTCTTTCCATAATCGTCGAGATCGTTTAGCGTGGTGCAGTTCGAAGAAGTTTCCTTATCCGAACCAATCGGGGCACTTCGTACCCAGTTAATTATAGGAACTGTAGGGCCGTGTTCAGGCAGGTCGACGCTTACAGTTTGAAGACCGTTTCTGTATTCAAACTTAGTTCGGTATGTAGAGTTATGCAACTGGCATTGTATCATCGTTACATTGGCGCCGACAACGCCCAATGGGTTTTCCGTAGTTGCCTGGCCCCCGCCCTCCAGATCGCAAGCTATGGGAAGTGAGTCGAGGGTATATTGTCTTTTGTAAGTCATGGCAGGCATAACTGCAATATACATGACCGCATCTTGCTTTACTAGATGAAATCCCCCAATTCCTATCTTGTAAATAATCTCAGGATCCGACCAGGATATATTGGTATCATTGAACGGTTCGTACATCGCCTGATTTTGGTCGATATCAAATCGTGGGAACCAGGACAGAAATGTTGGAGCGCTTTCGCAATTTAATTTTATGTATTTAGCGATGTTTTTCTGGAAGTTCAAAGCTCTAGATGACTCCATAGGATTGCATTGTAACGAGGGCCCATTGAAATCCAATGCCCAGCTCGAGTTGGGAAAAGGCGGGTTGATAGGTAGAATAGCTTGTTGTGCCATAACGGCCATTGCGATTGTCTTTGTGATCTGGCTCGGGCCGTTGTACGTGTAATATGGAGAGATTCCGTTAAGCCCAATAGAAGCGGGCATCGCAGTTGCAAAGTTAAGATTAGAGTAATCTGTCCGAGGTATGTTTTCCAAAATAATGTTTACGATGTTTTCGCGCAGGTCTACAGATAATGTTGCTGGAGTAATGATAGATGCAATAGGTATGAGCCTATAAGTGATCAGATGCTCTTTAGCTGATCAAGATTCTGCGAGGTCACATACCACATTGTCAGAGCCATCAAAAATAGCAGTGGATATCGAAACCATAGGGGAGCTCTGAGGAGAGAGATGATATTAGTAGGGGCGGAAAAAGTGGAATCAATCTGCGCAAGTGTGGGCGGCCTGTTGTTGTCTGCATCTTGCGTGATCCTTCTCCAGAATACTTGGTAGTACGCTGTCGAGACGGCTAGAACGAATGCTGCTTTGGCCAGAAATGCGAATGCGGTACCAATAGCAATGTTGACTTGCTGGCCAGGATAATTGGTGCCCGCGATAGAATAACTGCCTGTAGATGTTGATTTGTTGACCAAAGATTTGTAGAAGAGATGATGACCCAGTGAAAAGAGTACTCCGACTAGTAGAGATACAAACAGAAGGAACGGCGTCCACCAATAGACATGTATACGATGAGTCATTTTAGCCGCAGAAAAACCACTTGAAGGTATTTGATGTGTCCAGGTGTCAGGCTGGAATTTGCAGGCCAAGGCTATATAATGAAGAAAAGGCATAAAAAGTAATGTTGCACCGGACTCGTATTGAACAGCTAGTGGTCCAAATTTTTAGTTTAGCGAAATGAAGATATTTCTAGCCACATCGAGAAAGCGTCGGCGATCAAATTCGGAGCTTTGCCCCTTCTCGATTGACTTTGTCACGGAGTAGCTGACGGCGTCCCGAGTCAGGCGGAGAACTGAGCCTCATACAAATCGACGTATCTTAATACAAAATCACGACTCCTAACGCAAAATATCGCGAGAAATACAGATTCGACTCTCCATTAGATAATAAAAATAGATTTAATTTAATCTATAGAATTGAGTTATATATGATTTTTGTAGGAAAAAGTACAGTAGAACGCTATGTAAGCCATTTTTTAAGTCTTAATATAAATGTTATAGAATGGGCTTTAAGCTAATATAGAGATGGTATTTGGAAGATACAGAGGCGATACGGGGCAGGCATTATAAGTATATATAGACGATAGATAAAGGAGACTTCCATCTCTCCTTCGTAGATATTTCATATCCAATCGAAACCTACATTTTTCGAACCCTTAGGGACAATCCATAACAAAAGTCTAGTAAGGCAGTAGTAAGGTGGATCCTGCTGTCATTCTGGCTCTTATAGGGCTACTCGTTATAACGATAAAACTGATTTAAATAGGGGCGAATGCAGAGCCAGAGCTAGAGGAGACTCTCACTCTATTACCTAAAAGCCTGCATAGGCGCCTGACGTAATTTGCTCTTCCCGATTATAGGCGTAGCTATAACCTTCGTTTTTAACGGGTTATCCGCGTCGCGCACGACCGCGTAAAGTCGGTGTTGTCGCAGCGGGTTTCTACCAGAATTGTACACAAGTGACTTGAATGAATTAAAGCTAAATATCTTCTCTTCATCTTGAAAAAACTATGAAAATGACTAGGACGATCGTGCTGTATAAAGAATTCATGGAGGGAAGATGCTGATTTCGGTATCGAATGCGGAACCCTGGGCTGATGTCTCTTAAATAACGAACAGGTGTTTGCCTGACTGCTATTACTGTATGCTTTAATGAAACAGAGTATTCCCAATATAATGAATAAAGTTTCAACTGGGATAACAAACGACCGAATAATCTTCACACTTTCAGTTATTCTCTCGAAAGCTAAATGGACATTCCGTTCGGGAGGGTAACCCTCCCCGTTACATCCTTCTCACCTCGAAAATACATCTTTACTTAAACTCAACAACTCGCTGAGCAATCTTCCATAATTTTTCCACAACCCCCTCCTCAATTGTCTCGCTCAGCCAGTCTTTCGCCTTGTCCACAACTAACTCCCACGAATCCTCCTCATCAGCCAGCTTCTTCTCCAGGCATATGATCACAACAGCTGTGCTGATAATGGCTTCTGCCTTGCTGCGATCCAGTGGCTGGCCAGACAATGAAACTAATTGGCCTATTGCACCCACTACGTCGTCAGGATCGATCTTCATCTCCTTGCAAGTCCGCTTGCTGATAGAAGTCCAAGAGCCATCGAAGGACTGGCAGGCGATGATATGTTGAAGCAGGGTGCTCGTATCTTTGACTTCCTCTGGTGCCATGGAGTAACTTGGACGAGGTGGAGAGGCAGACCTAAGAAATCGGGCTGACGAAATCCCAGTGTCAGCATCTTTGTCATCCCCGTCCTCATCTGAGAAGTCTATTGGTTGGGGCGAAGCTGCTGCTTCCATAAACACACCCCGTGGGTTCTGGGCTTTGCTCTCCACCCCCTTCTTCGGGTCGACTGGTACGACCTGAGCACTCTTCATCACGGCCGTGGCTGGTGTCCAGTCATCATCGTCGAAAAGACCAAATCCCATGTCCTCATCTTCGTCATCTTCTTCTTCCTCCCATGCCCCCTTAGACGCAGAACTCATTCCTAGTCATTAAGCATTAGCAACTCCCTTGAAACCAAGTTCATGTTATTCTCAAGCAAGAAGTTATACGGAACGTACGTAATGCCTGAGGAGCAGATGCTAAGCAAAGACGAGCAACTGCTCTAAATGCTTTGGGCTCGGGCCTTTCCGGCTGAAGCATCTCCCAGTCCTCATCACCCTTGCTGTTCCTATTCATGGGGTCTTCCAAGGCTTTCTTGCGTTTGGCGGCGATTTCGGCTTCGTTGGCTTGAACTGCTACCCAGGAACAGGTTTTGCTGCCAACTTGGAATTGAACGCCCAGACGCACTGTTTCACGTTTTCGCAAGAGTGGTAAAATGCCAGCATGCTTCTGGTTGATCTATAAATGAACAAGACATTAGACTTGGTATGCAATCACACCTTGGAAAACTCACCAATAAGCCGTCTTCAAAAGTAGCCCTATCAACCCACCCATGACTGTCCTCAAGTTCTTGAATGGCTTTGCGAGCTGCCAGTTGATGAATCATTTCGCCTGGCTCCTTGCGAATCTCGACCGGAATCTCAAGCTGCAAAGGACCCTCAGGTGAGGTGCCTTTCAGCATAACGCTCTTAGGCTTGAGATTGGATGCTTCAGGTGATAGCAGCAGATAGGCTGAAAATCTATGGAATGGGAAAAGAGCTGGTATGTCGCAAGGAGCTTGCAGAATTTTTGGGGGAGTAAGTTGTTGCAAGTCTTCGAACATGTCATCGGACTTTTCAGTCTTCTCTTCTTTTTCTACCGACTGGGGATCGTAGAGTGAGATAGGCTTCTCGCTCGTAGCCGTAGCAGGCTCAGCTGGTTGGCCATCATTAGGAAGGTTGAGCTTAAGACTATCTGCAACGGTCTCAATACTGTCATCTTCATATTTAACCTCCAATCGGTAGTCGTGAATATGAGGTGTTAGTGCGCCTTTCAGCTGTAGAACGTTAGCGCTTCTCTAACGGTTATTTGGCCGAGCCACGAAGGAATTTTGGCGTGCATACCATGCGGACAATTTTACTGTCCAGCTTTTCGTTGTTCGCAACCATTTGCGCAAAGCCACGGCCCGCACGAGCAACACCCTCAATCAGAGCGCTCGAAACGCCTCCACCAATTCCGATGGGGAACACACGCACTTCACCGCCTTTTGTCTCGTCAGCCACATATTTAAAGACAAGGTCCTTGGACCAAATATCTCCATCAGTGAGAAGCATAAGCTCAGTGTTCATCCCCTTACGGCGCTTCTTAACGCAGCCTTTAAGAGCTTCAAGTGTTTCGGTTCCACCAAAATCCGATCGGAACGTGTCGACATGCCTATAACCAAATTTAGCACACGAATGTGGAAATAATGAGGCTCAACTGACGCGATAGCTTCTGCCAAAGTCTCCTCGTCGTAAATCTTGCTCTCTGACCAAAGAAAACTATGTTTAGATCCGAAAGAGCAGATGTTGAACATGCATCCCACAGGAATTGATTTTAGGAAGACCTTGAGCGCTGCAACTAGTGTTGGTATCTGACCTCCCATACTCCCTGAACGATCTGCAATGAAAATAATCTCTGGTTTCTGCGACTTGAGCGCAAATTTCGGGACAAGGGTAGTCATCAGTGCACGCTGGTTCGAAATCGTCGGATGTGTCTCCAGTATGGCTTGAGGTACGCCTGAAGAATGTTTAGGATCGCGAATGCTATCTTGAAAGCAATCGGGGTTACGTACCAACATCTTTGGCGACGATTTGAAGCACGAAATCGTTCTCCAGCTGGGCAGTGCCAAGCGCTAGAGTTGCCGATGCTCTAGAGAGGGAGGGATCTTCGTCAATCTTGTTGGTTGACAACGTTCCGAGAGCTACCTCAATAGGGTGAGAGGGAGATACAATTTTCTTGATTGGAATTCCATCTGCCATGTTCACGTCGATAGTGAGCGACATGCCTTTCGACTTGTCAAGCTCTGTCTCTTTCATCAGCTCGCCAGGATACGCGCCGTATCGAGGCGCGATGGATGTGGGTATGGTAAAGCGAATGCCATCAACTTCAGCATCGTGCTTCAATTCGCCAACGTACGTGAGAGTGACTTCGACAGCTGAGCGCGCAGGGATATTGCTGACGGTAGTTATGAAGACGTCTGCCGCGTTTGGAAGCTGCTCCACCAGCGCAGCATTCTCGCCGCGCGCTTTGGCATCCTCGTATGTCTTCTTAGCTTTGTTCTTCTCTTTCACCAAGCCGTAAATTGTGCGGTCTCCGACCTTGCAAAAGAAATCCACCACACTAACTCCATCATAGAGCGGAAATGCGTACCTTGACTGGTCAGAAATACTAGCTCACATGACTCTGGGCGACTACTCACCGAACCTCTTCGAGGGTTTGGCCTTGGGAAACATTGATGAATGTCTGCTTCAATACCGTTTTTGAGACGGTCGAGACGATGGTGGTGTGGGCTGTGGCCTGAACCTGCGGCAGATAATTTCGAGTAGTGCTGCCAGAATAGTTCCCAGGGGTTAGGAAGTAGCAGCCACAGACATTGTGGTAGTACGACATGGCGGCAAGCTATTGGAGTAAAGGTTTGCGTTGAGGTTTCGCGAACGAACGAGCTGGATCCAGGGAGGGCGGGGTTTTTATAGGTATGACACGTGTGATTGGTGCCTAACGCTTGCTTGTGTGGCTGAAATTGGTAACCTTCCAGTTTGTTAAGTTTGGTCACCTACAGCAGGGCAAGCGACTGATTCAAGATTATGCAGTTTTGAGTCACCATTCCTATGGTCTTGTCCGGAATGTAAGATCATTAGCAGTCATTGGATACATTTCGCATAGCACAGCAGCCTTGGTATTGACCATGAACACGGCCTCTTTCCTATCTCGGCTAGCTTGCATGACGTATTAAGCTATGGATAAGAACGCCTAACACAAAAGATTGGACAACTGCAATGGTCATGCTGGAGGCAACAAATAGGCGTTCGAAGTGAAAATCGCACTTACGGATTTCACAAAAGGACAATCAGAATACGAAAAGCAATAATTGCCTTGCAATCCTGCCAACATCAATTCAGTTTCCCCGGCCGTGAACAGAATAGTCCGAGATCCTGGCACTCCTGGCTTGAGTGCCCGGACGATCCGTCGGAATTTTTCGAATGGTGCAAACTACGTGAATTAATTATTGACGTACATGCAAACAATATAGCAACAATGCACGCATGTTAACTGAGTAGTTTGAATAGTAGGGTATTCATAAAGGCCTCAAGTCAGCTTATACGCGCATCGCGAACTCTAGGAGAGTAAAGCTCTGGGTTACTTTTGGGATGAGTAGCTTCTGGAATTAAGCAGAAGCACTTTCAAAGCAGCATACCCAGCCCGCCTGCATAGCTGGATAATGGCTGCCTGATCGGAGGCCATGAAGCGCATTTGATTCCGTTTATAGAATCGCTAGAATTTCATTGCAACCTGTATCTTAAGTTGCCTGGTAGATTGCAGGATGCCGAGCGCTCTAATTTCGTCGTTCAGAAGTATTGATGCAAAGCTCTCGAAATCCCACAATCTAGGAGGAACTTCATCAAAGAGTCATACGCGGATGTATGTACGCGTTTCGCACGATGGATCTAGCAATAGGCAGAACTCCTATTTGAGGAAGGCCAACAGAAATGAGTCACTATGAATCGAGACGTTGACGATCCTGACGCATCGGACGATTCTACCCAAAACACCAAGGGAAGGGATTCATTTAGATGAGTAATTCGTAAGAGTGCGTAAGTAGTAGTTTTGACGCCCGTTAAGTCGATACTGGATGTGTGAAGTTTGGTGCAGCAATCAAGAGATGCTGACGCAATCTAGAATGCGGGAGCCAGGCCGCATTTGGCAAAGCCGGTTGCCCACCCACTCAGATTCACAAGGCCGAAGGCTGGACTCCATGGCATGGCCAATCCTTCTTATCGTTTATTCAGATCATCTCTATCTCTTAATACTAAAGGAGGCTCAGTAAGTATTATAGTAATGATGCTGGCTGTTGTTTAGTATGAAGGCCCGGCGACATGGGATCTGCGAAGGACGTTGTCGGGCACCGCGAGATCATCGAAATGCATTCTAGGAACAGAACCAGGATGCAAACCCAGAAGATCTCACGGAGCCAATGAGCTCTGGAATCAGGGATATGAAGTGCAGACGGAACTGTGCTTTTGTGGTGAGAATCCATCTGCATGGGCTGCGCCACAACACCTCGAGACTGCGCCTCAGCATAGCCGTTAAGGTGGCCTGAAGTTATATATTATGCTTAAAGCATCCATATCTACCTCGAGCTCAGCTCCTCGTATTATCTTTCATTACGCCACGCCATGCCCGGGAGCCTTGACCATGTTTCCCATATCTGCGCCGGTCGCAATACCACCGAGCTCCCAGAATGTCTTTCCAGCGTGCTGGGTTCCAATAGCACCAGAAGGTGAGCGAAATTATGATTGACGAAGTTAAATGTATTGATACAGTCAGTGTGAATGAGGTCTGGATACGATCATTTGGCATTCATGTCGCTGCGTTAGCTTCCTTTGGCCATCTAATGTCCTTGCAGGGCAGCGCCAACTCGCTTTCAGCTTTGGTAGCGCTCTTATGTTGTTTCACATTCCCTGAGATGGCGCTGGCGCACATATTAATAAGAACTCTCATAATGGCTGTGAGAATCATTTGGAGACGAGAACACATGCCTTTCCGTTTTTTTGCTGCGGCATGCCTAGGGTCGCATGCATCGTCGTCTTCGCCGAAATGCAACAGTATCCCGTTAGTATCTATCCGTCCAAGCCGCACTGTACACATTCCATCGAGCTTCAGCGTGATATGGGTGGGGAGGTCTGGCCTTTTGCTTGCTTTCCTCGCTCAATACGCTGGGAGTGCTGCGCTGTGGATAAAACTGGTTTTCCACGTACAGGACAGAAGTCTTTGGTTTTGGCACATCGATCTGCGTACTTTCGAAATTGTCGTTGGAGGCCTTGTGGCAACTATGAACAGTATATTAATCTTGATGATTGGCGGCGAGTGGAAACTGGTTGACGCACCTAATGAGGACGGAGCACCCGAAAGAGTGGGGAGTTCAGATGCTTCCTCTGCGCTATCATCAAGTAAAAACACGATTTTTGAGCTCGAAATACGAAGAAAAGACTCCGAAAATAGTACTTCGACTGTTCATAAGGTCCCCGCGTCGCGATTTGTTAGATTTCAAGCGATCGATTCTTCGTTTGGCCAGCTCCTTGATGGATGCTTCCCTGTTCTGGTGCAAAAAGATCTTGAGCTGGGCATTCTTCTTTATCGCGTTTTTGTTCACATTACGCTCTACTATCGGATGTCAGCTGGCTGTCCACCGATTCTTCAGTTTCTTTCCCAAGCCAGCCTCACCTTCGACTGGACGGATATTTGTGCTGATCGCGCTGATGTGTGGGATCCTTCAACTTTCTCAGCTCATCCACGCTCGCGCAATCATCTACGGTTTATGAGGGGTATGAAGATATCGGCCATTCTATTCAATGTGGGCGTATGCCGGATCTTGATACAGTTGCTCTTCAAGATTATTGTTAGGGGCTGCGAAAAGATGAGTAAACCCCTGCTATGGAAGGCGCATTCGTTAGAGCACTGGGTTTTGAGCGGGCGGTCTGTTTTATCATTTCCACTCACAATTCTACTCTTTGCTTGCTGCCCGGTTTGGATCATGAGTATGATAGAGTTGAAAGGATGGGTTAGTCATGCGCAATCGATGCTCCAGCGTCAGGGCGTTGAAGAGATTGATCGGATCGCAATGAGCGTACTAATGTGGAAAGATCCTTGGCAGGATACATTATATCTTATATAATGAACCCAAAAGGGTCGAAGTGATGCAGTAAGTATACTGCAAGGTGAATATTGGGCTTTCGCGTAGCCTAGAATAATAATCGTCTATACAAGTACTCTGTGAGCAAGGTATCGATGAGAATTCTGCCTATTCTTCTCATCCTGTTCGTCGTGCCGAAGGACTTTTGAGCGGTTAAGGGTTTAAAATTTTCATTTTGGAAGTGGATTATACGGTTCTCGTTTAACGGTCCTAAAATTACTTTTATGAACCATGGATGTAACTTAAAAATCGTATTGAGCTACATTAGAAAAAAAGACAGAAGGAAAAAAAAAAGTACAAAAGAAGTGTTTCACAATGTCGGATTCAACTTGGACAATGTTCCTCACCCAGAAACTCTATTAAGAGTTTGCTGTTGGCATTTAGCTTCAACTCAAGGTTGACCTGGT
>Ga0247757_10000286_pt1 | contig 42624 bp, 33 predicted proteins | sample UWRJL126311R4_FD_180929 | JGI IMG/M metagenome (GOLD analysis project Ga0247757, IMG submission 180929) | Plant litter microbial communities from Arlington Agricultural Research Station in Wisconsin, United States - UWRJ-L126-311R-4 | ecosystem: Environmental > Terrestrial > Plant litter >... | reverse complement strand
GGAACAGACGGTCGTCCCGCCCGACCCGGGCGCGGGGGACCTCTTGGCCGGTGACGCGGAGCCGCCGCCCACCGAGAAGGCCGCGGTGAACCGTGCCCGGCACGACCGGGCCGCGCTCGAGGCGCTGCTGGTGGACCGGGGCCTCGGGGCGCACGCGCCGCGGATCGCCCGCGAGGCGCCGGTCGGGATCCGGCTGGTGCGGGCGCCCGCGGCCGGCAGCCGTCTCGGCGGCCCGCCCGTGCTCCCGCCCGGGGCGCCCTGGCCGCGCGAGGCGCACGGTCGTCCGCTGGCGTTCATCGCCGCCATCGACCTCGCCGAGCTGCCCGCGCCCAACGCGCTCCCGGAGGCCGGCTGGATGCTCTTCTTCGCGCTGCTCGATCAGGAGGGCCCGGAGAACCTCGACGTGGCGGAGAACGTCGACGGCGCGCTGGCCCGGCTGTTCGTGCTCGGTCCGGACCAGGCGCCCGTGCCCGCCGAGGCGCCGCCAGAAACCGTACCCGGGGGCGGCGCGTGGCCAGTGGCGTTCGTGCCCGAGCTGACCCTGGGGGACCACGACGAGACGGCCGACGAGCTCGGACTCGACCCCGCCGAGCACGAGGCGTACAGCGCCCTGGCCACCGAACTGCGCTGGGACTTCGTCTGGGACGAGCAGCTCGGCGACCATCGCTCCCGCAGTGACCGGTGGATCCTCGGGGCGGCGACCGGCGCGCAGGGCCACGCCGTCGAGCCGGACACCACGCTGCTCCTCCACCTCACCTCCACCGAGGCGCTGGAGATCCCGCTCTTCGACGGCGCCCTGCAGTTCCGCGTTCCCGACGATGCACTCGCCGCCCGCGACTGGGGCGCCGTCGCGGCCATGGTCGATCACTGAGCCCGTCGACCCGCGGGCAGCCGCGCGCCGCCGTCTGTCACAGATCGCCGGGCTGTCCGGTCTGAGCTGGTGACGGGGTCGTCCGGCCCCGCACCCGAACGCAACGGAAAGGCTCGCTATGAAGATCGTGGTCATCGGCGGCAGTGGACTCATCGGCTCGAAGCTCGTCGCCCGGCTGGAGGCGGCCGGGCACGAGGCGGTGGCCGCGTCGCCCTCCACCGGAGTGGACACCCTCACCGGCGAGGGGCTGGCCGGCGTGCTCGACGGCGCCGCCGTGGTGGTCGACGTGTCGAACGCGCCGTCGTTCGAGGACGCGGCCGTCCTGGCGTTCTTCACCACCTCGACCGGCAACCTCCTCGCCGCCGAGGCCGCCGCGGGGGTCGGCCACCACGTCGCGCTGTCCGTGGTCGGCACCGAGCGCTGGCCCGAGAGCGGCTACTTCCGCGCGAAGCTCGCGCAGGAGCGGCTGATCGAGGCCGGCCCCATCCCGTACTCGCTCGTCCACGCCACCCAGTTCTTCGAGTTCGTGGCGAGTATCGCCGGCTCGGCCACCGAGGGCGACACGGTCCGCCTGCCCCCGGCGCCCGTCCAGCCGATCGCGGGCGACGACGTGGCGGACGCCCTCGCGGCGGTCGCCGTGGGCGCGCCGCTGCACGGGCGGCGGGAGATCGCGGGGCCCGAGCGGCTGGAGCTCGACGGGTTCGTCCGCGTCGGGCTCCGCGCGAGCGGCGACCCGCGCACGGTGCTCACCGATCCCGACGCGCCGTACTTCGGGGCGCACCCCGGCGAGGAGACGCTCGTCCCGGCCGCCGGCGCGCAGCTCGGCGCGACCCGCTTCGAGGACTGGCTCAGCCGGCCGGCGGTCGCGCGGTAGCGCGGGCGATCCCCGCGAGCTTCGCGGGGCTCATCGTCCACCGCAGCACCGCGATCCCCGCGTCCGACGCGTCGACGGCGAGCAGCGCCAGCGCGCCGTCGGCGCGGGTGACGAGGACGGCGGGCTGCCCGTTGGCGTGCACCGGGGTGAGCGCCGTCCCCGCCCAGAACCTCGTCGCGAAGGCGGCCACGAAGCGCGTGACGCGCGGCCGTCCCTCGACGCGGATCCGCGCGGCGCCGGCGACGCCGCCGCCGTCGGTCACGCTGACCACGTCGGCGGCGAGCACCCGCTCCAGCCCGGCCAGGTCGCCGGCCCGCGCCGCCGCCAGGAAGGCGTCCAGCAGGCGCCGCTGCTCGTCCGCGCCCACGGTCACCCGGCGGCCGCCCTCGACGTGGCGGCGGGCGCGGCTGACGAGCTGGCGGGCGTTGGCCTCCTGCACCTGGAGGATGTCGGCGATGTCCCCGTACGGGTAGGCGAAGGCCTCGCGCAGCACGTAGGCGGCCCGCTCGGTCGGCGACAGCGTCTCCAGCAGCAGGAGGACGGCCACCTCCAGCGCCTCGCCGCGCTCCGCCCCGAGCGCGGGGTCGGCGCTCGTGTCGACCGGCTCGGGCAGCCACGGGCCGACGTAGGTCTCCCGGCGGACCCGGGCCGACTGCGCGGCGTTGATCGCCAGGCGCGTCGTCGTGGTCGCCAGGAACGCCGGCGGGTCGCGCACCGCGTCGCGATCGCAGGCCTGCCACCGCAGCCACGCGTCCTGTACGACGTCCTCGGCCTCGGCGGCGCTGCCGAGCATCCGGTAGGCGATGCCGAAGAGGCGCGGCCGCACGGCGTCGAAGGCCGAGGCCGCGCGCTCGAGGTCGTTCGCCGCGGCTCGGGGGTCGCTGGGCATGGCCGTCGATCGTACTGCGGGTCTGTCGTTCGGCAGACCCCGAGAAGCCCTGCGGCCGATGCGGGACGGCGCGGCCGTCGCCACGATCGCGTCCATGAGCCCACGCACCCTTCCCCTCCTGCTCCTGCCCCTGCTCGGCGCCGCCATCGTCCTGCCCTCCTCCGCGACCGCCGCGGAGCGCCCGCTCGACGCCCCGATGGACGTGCGCGTCACCGCGAAGGTGCAGAGCGCGACGCTGAACGGGGCGTGGGACGTCGTGCGCTACGACCTCGCCGACGCCGACGGGTCCGGCGGCAGCTGGGTCAGCCCGCAGGGCGACGGTCCGAAGGCCGAGGAGGCATGGCACCCGCTGAAGGCGACCTCGTTGCGCATCCGCGGCAAGGCCCGCGGCGGGCGGCGCGCAATGCGCGTCCTCCCCCTCAAGTACACGGCCCAGCGCGCCACCTCGGGCACCCTGATCGAGGTCCACGAGCCCGACGAGACGATCTTCCAGACGCTGAGCTGCGTGGAGCCGCCCGGCCCGAAGGTCGGGACGTCCGCCATGACCGTCACGGACGATCCGGCCCACAACCGGGTGGTGATCGGCGGACCGAGCATCGCCTTCGTGGGACCGCGCTGCGTGAAGCTCGACGAGAACGGCGAGGAGCTCTACGCCCGCTCGGTCGGCTTCCATCCCCCGCATCCCAAGAACCCGCTGCGTCCGCTCGGCGCGGCGAAGTGGGAGCTGGCCGTCCCCCGCGCCGAGTTCGCGGCCGGCGGGGACTTCACGTTCCGCGGCGTCTACGCGACCAAGCAGTACCTGCTCACCAACTACGCGGGCTCGGAGACCGACGTGCACGGCTACGCCAAGACGAGCGGCAAGGTCACGGTGAAGATCTCCGTCCGCCGCATCGGCCACTGAGCGCCGTACCGCCCCCACGATGTCGCAGGTATGCGCGTAGTACGCGCATACCTGCGACATCGTGGGGGTCAGGGCGTCGGGATCACATCGCCGCGACGCCGTTGACGTCCTCGCCCGCGACGAGGAGGAACTCGCCGGTGGAGCCGGCCCGGCGGCGCTCCAGGTGGGGGCGGTACTCCTCCGAGGCGTAGAAGGCCTCGGCCGCCTCCCGCGACGGCCACTGAATCAGCAGGCAGATCTGGGGCGCCGCGCGCTCGCCCTCCATCTTCTCGATGCGCGGGGTGCGCGCCAGGTAGCGGCCGCCGAACCGCTCCACGAGCGGCGTCGTCGCGGCCACGTAGGCGGGGATCCAGGCGGGATCGGTGATGTCGAGCTCGGCGACGGCGTAGTGCTTCACGAGGAGTGCTCCTGGGGATCGGTGACGAGGGCGACGCAGGCGGCCGCGACGAGCTCGCCGGCGCGGGCGGTGAGGGTGCCGGCCTGCAGGTGACGCCGCAGCGCGGCCAGCGGCAGGTCGACGACGGCGTGGGTCATGCGCTCGCGCGCTGCGGCGTCGTCGCGGCCGAAGGCGCGGATGGCCAGGCGCCGCACCTCCCGTTCGAGCTCGAGGTTGCTCTCCGCCAGCCGCTCGGCCAGGGCGGGGCCGGGCGCGGCGTCCAGGAGGTCGCGCTGGCCGGCGCCGAGGAGCAGCCGGGTGTCGGCGGGGTGCTCATGCGCGAACCGGACCGCCCAGTCCACCGCGCCGCGCACGGCCTCGATCGGATCCGCGATCCGCAGCGCGGGGACGAAGCCGTCCTGGAAGCGCCGGACCGCGCGGAGCCAGGCGAGCGCGACCATCTCGTCGCGGGAGGCGAAGCGGTGGTACAGCGAGCCGCTCGGCGCCCCGCTGCGCGCGGCCACGTCGCGGATGCCGACGCCCCGCGGGCCCCGCTCGAGGACGAGGTCGCGCACCGCGTCGAGCAGCGCGTCGGTGTCGTGGAGCGCTCGGGCCATCGCGCCGAACTCTAGCGCAACTGTTCTAGATCGGTTGTGCTAGACCTCAGGAGCGGGACCCCACCGCACGCTCCGCGCCACATCTGGATACTTCGCAGGCTTCTTTGCCCGTCTCCCCACGGGCCGTCCGCTGCCGAGCCCCATCGAGAAGGAACACCGTGAGTCACTACAAGAGCAACGTCCGCGATCTCGAGTTCAACCTCTTCGAGGCGCTCAAGGTCGAGGAGATCCTCGCCTCCGGCGCCTTCGGCGACCTGGACGGCGACACCGTCCGCACCATGCTCTCCGAGGCCTCCCGCCTCGCCGAGGGCCCCGTCGCCGCCTCGTTCGCCGACACGGACCTCCACCCGCCCACGTTCGACCCCGAGACGCACACCGTCACGCTGCCGGAGCCCTTCAAGGCGTCCACGCGCGCGTGGAAGGACGCGGGCTGGCTGTTCATCGGCCTCGACGAGGAGCTGGGCGGCGTCCCCGCCCCCTCGATGGTCGCCTGGTCGATCAACGAGTTCATCCTCGGCGCCCAGCCGGCCGCCTTCATGTACCTCGCGGGCCCCTCGTTCGCGGGCGTGCTCCACTCCCTCGGCAACGAGCAGCAGCGCGCCTGGGCCCAGCTGGCCGTGGAGCGCGAGTGGGGCGCCACGATGGTCCTCACCGAGCCGGAGGCCGGCTCCGACGTCGGCGCCGGTCGCGCCAAGGCGATCGAGCAGGAGGACGGCACCTGGCACATCGAGGGCGTCAAGCGCTTCATCACCTCCGGCGACTCGGGCGACCTGTTCGAGAACATCTTCCACCTCGTGCTGGCCCGCCCCGAGGGCGCCGGCCCCGGCACCCGCGGTCTCAGCCTCTTCCTCGTCCCCAAGTTCCACTTCGACCCGGAGACGGGCGAGCCGGGCGAGCGCAACGGCGCGTTCGTCACGGGCGTGGAGCACAAGATGGGCCTGAAGGCGTCGGCCACGTGCGACATGGCGTTCGGCGACAACGGCATCCCGGCCAAGGGCTGGCTCGTCGGCGACGTGCACCGCGGCATCGCCCAGATGTTCGAGGTCATCGAGCACGCGCGGATGTTCGTCGGCACCAAGGCGATCGCCACGCTGTCGACCGGCTACCTCAACGCGCTGGAGTTCGCCAAGGAGCGTGTCCAGGGCGCCGACCTCACGCAGATGGCGGACAAGACCGCCCCGCGCGTGTCGATCCTGCACCACCCGGACGTGCGCCGGTCGCTGATGACCCAGAAGGCGTACGCCGAGGGCCTGCGCGCCGTGTACCTGTACACCGCCGCCCACCAGGACTGGGAGGGCGCCGAGGTCGTGTCCGGCGCCGACCACGACATGGCCGGCCGGGTCAACGACCTGCTGCTGCCGATCGTCAAGGGCGTCGGCTCCGAGCGGGCCTACGCGGTGCTGAGCGAGTCGCTGCAGACGTTCGGCGGCTCCGGCTACCTGCAGGACTACCCGATCGAGCAGTACATCCGGGACGCGAAGATCGACAGCCTCTACGAGGGCACCACCGCGATCCAGGCGCAGGACTTCTTCTTCCGCAAGATCGTGCGGGACCAGGGCGGCGCCCTGACCCACGTGTTCACGCAGATCCAGAAGACGATCGACGCGGCCCCGGCCGACGACCCGCTCGCCACCGAGCGCGCGCTGCTCGCCACCGCGCTGGGCGACGTGCAGGCCATGGTCGGCGCGCTGACCGGCTACCTGATGGCGTCGCAGGAGACGCCGGAGGAGCTGTACCGCGTCGGGCTCGGCTCGGTGCCGTTCCTGATGGCCGTCGGCGACCTGCTCATCGGCTGGCTGCTCCTGACCCACGCGGAGATCGCCCAGGCCGCCCTCGCGGCGGGCGCGTCCGACCGCGACGTGCCGTTCTACAACGGCAAGATCGCGGCCGGGAAGTTCTTCGCCCGCAACATGCTGCCGCCGCTGTCGGGCGTCCGCGAGGTCGTCGCGTCCATCGACGGCAGCGTCATGGGCCTCAGCGAGGCCAGCTTCTAGGAGCCGCGCGTCAAGGCGTACGTCACGGCCGCCCCGCGGCCCTGACGTACGCCTCCGCCGGCGGGCTCAGCCCGCCGTGGTGAACGTACGGTCCGGGCTCTGGAACGTCCCGGCCGGGGTGGTGACCGTCACCGCGTAGTGGTAGGTCGTGCCCGGCCGCAGGTTGGCGAACGGTCGGGTGTAGGCCCGCCCGCCCGTGGTCGCCGCCCCGGGCAGGAGGACGCCCGGGGCCTTCGCGTAGTCGGTCGTCGTGCCGAGCCGCACCAGCGTGCTCGTCACCGGCTGGCCGTGCGTGTCGACCACCGCGTTGATGGTCGCCGCGGTCGACGTCAGGGGGTCGACGTCCCCGATCGTCACGTCGGGTGCGGGAGACGCCGCGGTCGCGAACGTCTGGTCGGCGGTGGTGAACGACCCCGCCGCGTTGGTGACCGTGACGCGGTAGTGGTAGGTCGTGCCGGGCGCCAGCTGCGTGGGCAGGGAGCGGGAGAGGACGCGCGCGGCGGCCGGGCCGGTGGCGTAGAGCGCCGCCGAGCGCGGGTAGTCGCCCTCGGCCGTCCCCCACTCCACCACGCCGCTGACCGGGGACCCGTGCGTGTCGACGGTCACCCCGAGGGTCGCCCCGGTCGGCGTGAGATCCGTCGCCGGGTCCACGGTGACGTCCTCGGCCGCCGGGCCCAGGGGCGCGGTGGTGAACGACGCCGGAGCCGAGTAGTCGTACGTGCCGTCCACCGTGGGGTACGGGCGGAGCTTCACCGCGTAGGACGAGCGGGGGTCCAGCCCGGCGAGGGTCGCCTGGACCGGGCCGCCGCCCACGACCGTCTCCTTCGGGGTGACGGCCCACGTGCTCGTGCCGCTCTTGCGGTAGAGGAACTGCACGGCGGTCGCGCCCGCGAAGACGCGCGCGTGCACGGTCGCCCCGGTCGCGCTCACGCCGGTCGTGGGTGCCAGCACGGACCGCAGGCCGGTCACCGTCGGGCCCGCGACCCGGTGGCTGAGCACGCCCGCGGTCGTCTGCGTCGCGGACAGGCGGTGGACGCCGGGCCCCGGCGTCCAGGTGGTCGTCCACGTGCCCTGGCTGGTGTTCGAGGCGGAGATGGTGCCGCCGATCTGCGTCGCGCCGTCGTACAGGCGCACGGCGGCGTTGCGCACCGCGGCGCCGCTGATCGTCACCGGCGTCCCGGCCAGCACCGTGGTCTCCCCCGCGACGTTCAGCGTCACGTCGCGGGTGAGCAGCGTGATGGTGATGCCGGAGGTGTCGTCGCTGGTCTGGCCGTCGCTGGTCTGGCGGAAGGCCAGCATCGCGTTGTTGGAGCCGACGACCATCCGCACCGCCGTCCCGGTGAAGTCGAAGTGCCCGTCCGCGTCCGCCGTGCCGCTGGCCAGGACCTCGTTCTCGTGGTACGGATCCACGACCTCGATCGTCGCGCCCGGCAGCCCGGTGCCGGTGAACCGGACGGGATTGGCCCACCCCTCGGCGTGTGTCGGGCTGGTGATCGTCGGCGGGTCGATCGCTCCGGTCCCGACCACCATCACATCGTCGGAGAAGCCGCTCGTCATGCCGCCGACGCTCTGGTAGGCGTAGACGAGGTTCGGCCCGTGGACGGCGGGGAACGTGATCTGCCACGCCCCCGTGTCGCCGTCGGCGTAGACCGCCTGCTGGAACGCCCCCTCCACGTACACCGCGACGTAGGCCCCGGGCCACGTCGTGCCCGACACCGTGACGTCCTCGCCCGCGCGGACCGTCTCCGGCGTGTCGAGGTGCAGGACCGGCGGCCCGATCGGCACCGTCACCAGCACGGGGGCGGACTCCGGGCCCGGCGCGCCCGCGCCGGCCCGCTGGGTGAGGGCCACCGTGTAGCTGCCCGGCGGCAGCGTGGCCGTGAAGTCGAACGCGCCGCCGCCGTCGGCCGTGCCCGTGCCGAGCACGGCGCTCTCGCCGGCCCGATGCACGTCGACCGTCGCGCCGGGGGCACCGGTGCCGGTGAACCGGACCGGCTCGCCGAGGGCCGGGCTGGCACCCCACGTCGGTGCGGTGACCACCGGCGCCGGGAGGACCACCGTGATCGTGCGCGTCACCGCCGCGGTCGTGACGCCGTTCATCGTCTGCGTGACCGAGAGCGTGTGCGAGCCGGGGGCCAGGGCGGCGACGGAGAGCGACCAGGCGAAGTAGCCCTCGCTGGTCCCCGCCGTCGTCGTGCCGAGCAGCGTGCCGTGCTCGTCGCGGACGGTGACCGTCGCGTCGTGGACCGCGCGGCCCCGCACCGTGAACGGCGGGGAGAGCGTGGCGCCCGCCTCGGGCGCGCTGATCTCCGGCGCGTCCAGCCCGGTGAGGTGGACGGCCGGGGAGACGAGGGACCGCAGCCCGCTCGGCGCGATCGCGTACGCCTCGACGTAGTTGTCGCCGGAGAGCATGGGGATCGTGGCCGACCACGTGCCGGCCTCGGTCGTGGCGACCGTGTCCACGATCGTGTTGTTGCGGCGGACCTCCACCGTCGTGCCGGGGTCGGACAGGCCGGCGAAGGTGACCGGATCGCCGGCGAGCACGGTCGTTCCCCCGTCCGGCACGATCGTCGGCGCGCTCGGGTAGACCATGACGAAGAGCAGCCCGGGGATCGCCTGGCGGTCGCTGGCCCCCTCGCCGTCGACCCGCTGCTGCCAGCCCAGGTAGTAGCCGCCGGCGTCCACGCGGAAGCTGAAGTCGAAGTGCCCGTCGGCGTCGGCGTCCCCGGTGCCCAGGAGCGGGCCGGCGTACCCGGAGAAGAAGTCGACGTGGGCGTTCGGCTGGGCGGTGCCCGTGACGTGGATGCGGCCGTCCCGGAACGTGGTGCTGGGGGCCGGGCTCGTGACCGCGGGCGGCGCGGGCTGGGCCTGCGCGACCGCAGCGGTGAGGGCCAGCCAGCAGGTGGCCAGCGTGGCGATCGTCATGAGCCTGCGCATCGGTGGGACCTCGTTCGGGAAGCGGCCCGGCGCGCGGCTGCGCCGGTCTTGCGGACGGCCTCCCACGGTAGGGCGCCGCGCGGGCGCCGGGGAGACGCAGCGACACTGATCCGAACCCTGATCCCGCCTCAGGGCCGGGGGCTCACCGGGGGCTCACCGCAGCGCCGGCCCGATCTCCCCGCGGCTGCGCACGTCGAGCTTGCGGAACAGGTTGCGCACGTGGGTCTCGACCGTGCGGCGGCTGACGAACAGGGCGTCGGCGATCTCCTGGTTCGTGCGCCCGGCCGCGACCAGCTCCGCGATCTCCCGCTCGCGCGCGCTGAGCCCGCCCGCGTCCTCGCCGGGAGCCGGCACCCGGCGGCCCAGCCGCCGCAGCTCACGCACCGCGACCGGGCGCCACAGGCCGACGCCCAGGCGGGCGAACGTCTCCTCCGCGGCCGTGAGCGCCTCGATCGCCTCGGCGCGGCGGCCGGCGGCGGCGAGCACCTGACCCGCCAGCAGCCGGGACCGGGCGAGCTCCAGCGGCGGCCCGGCGTCGACCGCGTGCGTGACGGCCGCCAGGGCGGGGGCGACCGCGCCCCGCGCGTCGGCGCCGGCCAGCCGCAGCCGGGCCTGCGCCCGCTCCGCGCGCATGCGGGCGCGGGGAAGCCCCGACTGCTCGGCGGCCACGGCCGCCGCCCTGGCCTCCACGCCGGCGGCGTCCAGGTCCCCCCGCTCGACGTGCGCCTCGGCCAGCAGCTCGTGGACGAGGCCCCGGCCGCCCGGCCCCAGGTCGGCCGCGTCGATCGGGCCCAGCGGCCCGAACTGGGCGACGCAGGCATCCGGATCCCCGGCGGCGAGATAGACGCCCGCCATCGTCCGGCGCTGCAGCCCCGGGTAGGGGCGACGCCGGTCGATCGGCAGGCTCTGGACCTCCTGCCCGAGGGCCAGGGCGCGCGGCACGTCGCCCGCGAGCCGCGTGACCGCGCACTGGGCGATCAGCGCGTTGGCCAGCAGCCAGCCGCTGCCGACCATGCGGCCCGTCTCCACCGCGCTCTCCGCGAGCTGCGCGGCCTCCTCGAGGTCGCCTCGTTCGGCCAGCGCCATCGCCAGGTCGGTGCCGCCGCGCAGCTGCACGTGAATCTGGCGCATCGGCCGGGACGACCGCAGCATCGTGCGCAGCCGGGCGATCGCCACGTCCTCCTGGTCGAGCATGCGGTCGACCAGGCTGAGCATGAACGCGGCCTCCGCCCACAGGTCGGTGCTGTCGGGGTCCAGCCCGTCCATCAGCGCGGTCGCCCGGACGTGGTCGGCCGTCGCCGCGGACGCCCCGCCGAGCACCAGCCGCCCCGCCGCGGCGGTCGCGTAGATCACCGTGCCCATCGTCCGGCGCTCGGGGGAGTCGCCGGGGATCGGCGGCGGCGACAGCGCGTCGGCCCGCGCCACGCACCCCGCCACGTCGGTGCGGAACATGTCGACCCCGGCGAGGTACAGGTCGGTCCAGCCGCCGTCCGGGTCCTGGTCGCGGGCGCCCGCGAGCCGGGCTCGCGCCTCGTCGAACCAGCCGAGCAGCATCTCCAGGTAGACGATCCCCTGCAGGGGCGACCGGCGGCGGTCCGGATCCTCCCCCGCCTCCTGCAGCGCCCGGGACAGCGCGGCGTGGGCGCCGAGCAGGTCGCCGCTGGCCAGCCGGCCCCGGGCCTCCAGCTCCAGCAGGGCCAGGCGCTCCCCGTGGTGGTCCTCCCCGTCCGGCAGCAGCTCGCGGGCGGCCGCCGCCCACTCGGCGGCGCTCGCCGGGGACTGCGGCAGCACCGCGGTCGCCGACGCGGTGAGGACGGCGATCGCCTCCAGATCGCCGGGCACCGCGGACCGCGCCAGGTGGTGCGCCCGCAGCCGCGTCGGCGCGCCGGCGCCCGCCAGCAGCGCGGCCGCGCGCGCGTGCGCCTCGATCCGCCAGCCGGCGGGCGTGGCGTCGTGGATCGCCCGCCACACGATGGGATGGCGGAAGGAGAAGCGCTGCGCGTCGTCCTCGACCGGGACCACGATCCCGGCGGCCGAGAGCGCGTCGAGCGCCCGGCCCGCCGCCGCGGGGTCCACGCCGGCCGCCGCGGTCGCGGACGCCAGCGCGAACGGGTCCCCCGCCACCGCGGCGCCGCGCGCGAAGGCCCGCGCCGCCTCGGGCAGCGCGGCGATCTCCGCGTGCACGGCCGCCGCGACGGTCTGCGGCACCCCGGCCTGGCGGACCACCCGGGCCGGGGCGCCCGGCGCGGCCTCCGCGCCCCAGTGACGCCCGAGCTGCACCGCGTAGAAGGGGTTGCCGCCGCTCTCGGCGACGACGGCGGCCCGCGCCTCGGGGTCCAGGCCGGGGACCAGCCGCGCGGTGTCGGCGGCGTCCAGCGGCTGCGGTGCGAGCCGGGTGGTGCTCGTCTGGCGCGAGGCCTCCACTAGCCGCAGCGTCAGCTCCCGGTCGTGCTCGTCGCGCCACGACACGGCCAGGAGCAGCGGGCCGGCCGGCGGCCGGCGCAGCAGCGCGTCGATCAGTCCAACCGACGCCGCGTCGGCCCAGTGGACGTCGTCGAGGGCCAGGACCACCGGGCCTTCCCGGGCCAGGCGCTCGAGCAGGCTCCGTGCCCCGCGCCAGATCAGCGACCGTTCGTCCCCGCCCGAGCGCCCCTCCGGCACCGCGCCGGTGAGCGCGGCGACCGCCAGCGCCAGGCTCGCGTCCGCTCCGGGACCGGCCGGGGGCTGGGCGGCCAGCCGCGGCCCGAGGGCGTCGGCGAACACGTCGTACGGGACGTCGCCCAGGGCGGTCGCCGCCCGGCCGCGCAGGACGGTCGCCCCGGCGCCGCCGGCCCGCGCGCACAGCTCGTCGAGCAGCCGCGTCTTGCCGATGCCCGGCTGTCCGTTGAGCAGCAGGACCCCGCCGACGCCGCCGACGAGCAGCCCTTCGACCAGCCCGTCGATGGCCCGCAGCTCCCCTGCGCGCCCAACCAGCGACGGCGAACCTGGCGCGTTGGACGTGGACATGGGCGCATCATCGACCATCGCGACCGTCGACGACACCCCCTCCCCGAGACGGACATCACGCCCGCCCAGCGGACGCGATGTCCGTCTCGGCCGGCTCGGCCTGGAGCTACCCGCGCCGCAGCAGCACGTCGAGCGCCTCCAGCGCCGGCCCCGGATCGCGCCGGCCCACGCCGATGCGGAAGCGCTCCCCGGGCGTACCGCCCAGGTCCGAGGCGTAGACGTCGGACGGCAGCAGCAGGACGCCGGCCTCCTCGATCGCCCGCGCGCAGAACGCGTCGCTCGACTCCCCGGTGAGCAGGCGCGGGTAGGCGACGCAGCCGCCCTGGGGCCGGGCCCACTCGAAGTGGTCGGGCCAGGCGGCGAAGAAGGCGTCGAACACCGGCAGGTTCTCGGCGATGATCGCCCGGTTGCGGGCGAGGATCGGCTCGGCGGCGGCCAGCGCGATGGTCGCGAGCCGCTCGCTCGGCCCGGCGTTGCAGATCGAGGTGTAGTGCTTGCGCTGCTCCAGCCGCTCCAGGAGCGCGTGGTCGCGGCAGGCGATCCAGCCGATCCGCAGACCCGGCAGCCCGTAGGCCTTGGACATCACGTTCAGCGACAGGGCAGTCTCGGACAGGTCGGCGGCCTGCGGTAGCGTCAGGGCCGGATCGAGCTCCAGCCCGCGGTACACCTCGTCGCTGAACAGGCGGATGCCCCGCTCGTCGCACAGCGCCGCCAGGCGGACCATCGTCGCCCGGTCGGGCACCGCGCCGGTCGGGTTGTGGGGGAAGTTGATCGCGATCAGCCGCGTCTCGGGACGCAGCAGGGCCTCGAGCGCGTCGAGGTCCGGCGCCCAGCCGTCCTCGGCGCGCAGGACGAGGCCGTCGACCGCCGCGCCGGTGGCCCGCGGCACGCTCTCCGCCGACTGGTAGTTGGGGACGGTGACGATCGCGTGGTCGCCGGGGCCGACCAGCTCCTGCAGCGCCCAGAACATCCCCTCCTCCGCCCCGGCGAAGACGAGCACGTCCTCGGGCTCCACCGCGTCGTAGGTGGCGGCGATCGCCGCCCGCAGCTCCGGCGTCCCCCACGTCGGCACGTAGGACAGGGGCAGCGCGCCGAACGCCTCGCGCTGCTCGGGCGGCGCGAGGGCCAGCAGCTCGTCGATCGTCAGCGTCTCGGCGTCCGAGGCCGTGAGGTGGTGGCGGGCGGCGAACTCCCAGCGCGCGAAGTAGCGCTCCAGGCGGAACTCGGGCAGGGCGGCGGTCACGATCGGATCTCCTTGAGCAGCGAGTAGACGGTCGCGCGCGAGACCTTCAGGGCGCGGGCGACGTGGTCGGCGGCGTTGCGGGTGGCGAACAGGTCGCGCGCCTCGACGGCGCGGACGACCTCCCGCCGGTCGGCGCGGGTGAGGCGATCGCGGTGCAGGCCGTGCTCGCGGCAGTACGCGTCCACGGTCAGGGCGATCTGCTCGCGCCAGTCGCGCTCCAGCAGGCCGGCCGGCGCCTCCACGACGGGGGCGGCGAACGCCCCGAGCAGCGCGGCGGCGTCGAGCAGCACGGTGCGGTCGAGGTTCACGCAGAGCAGCCCGCGCGGCGTGCCCCCCGCGTCGGCGACGACCGCGCTGACCGCGCTCAGCTCGCGGCCGTCGGCCAGCACCTTGCGGTAGGGCCCCTGCACGGGATGGTCGGTCCAGGACCCCGGCAGCTCCGCGAGCAGGGACGGATCCCCGACCGCGCGACCGGAGAGGGGATTCCAGATCCGCACGATCCGGTCCCGCTCCAGGTCGTGCAGCGCGACCTCGGCGTGCGGGCTGAGCAGCCCGACGATCGCCGCGCACGTCGTCTCCACCGAGGCGATCCAATCCATGGATCTAGACTACACGTCCAATCAAGACGTATCGTCTATATCGTTCCCCCACCCTCCGCCGAGCCCCACCTCGCGCCCGCTGAGCGGGCGCGAGGTGGGGCTCGACCGGAGACCGGCGGTGCATCTTCTTCCGGCCGACGGGTAGCCCCCAGGCATGCGTCGCCATCGGAGCACCGTCATCGCCGTCGCCCTTGTCGCCGTGGGACTCGCCCTCCCTGCGGGCGCGCAGGCCGCGGGCAATCCGTACACCGCCCAGCAGGTCTGCGGGCCGAGCTACGCGCTCGCGCAGTCGATCCCGCTGCGCTCCAACGACGGCAAGGTCCAGCTGGGCCAGATCAGCCTCATGTACAGCCTGGAGACCGGCAAGAGCTGCGGCGTGGTGATGAAGACCCGCCAGATCGGCCGGGCGACGTACACCTCGGTCACCGTCGGCAGGAAGCCCAAGAAGCCCTCCAAGCCGGTGCACTGGAAGCAGGACGCGGGCGACTTCCGGTACTACGCCGGCCCCGTGTACGCCAGCGGCACCCCGGCCTGCGTGCGGGTCGGCGGCTACATGCACGTCCCCCATGGCCGCGAGGGCATCTACGTCGAGCCGGGCTGGGAGGGCTGCCCGTAGCGGCACCGCCCGGCGTTCTCCAAGTTGTTGCCGACAGGTGGCAACAACTTGGAGAACGGGTGTGGCGGCCGGGCGCGCCTCCGCGGGCGCGCACCGGCTTTGCAGGGGTTCCGCGCCCGAAACGCACGCAAATGCGACGTAAAGGTGCAATTGGTCGCGTAGGCACCCTAGGTTGCGCGCATGACGCGGAAGGCATCCGGGACGCTCCTCGTCGTGCTCCTCGCCCTCATGGCGGCGACCGGCACGGCCACGGCGGATACGCTGGGCGGCCCCCTCCGCGCCGCCACCGACGCGCTCGAGGAGCGGATCGCCGCCGAGGGCGGGCTGAGCCGGACCGCGGACGAGCCGTTCCCCGCCCTGCGCCTGGTCAGCCAGCCGGCCGCCCTGCTGCGGGGCCAGACCCACGCGATCGACGCGATCGTCACCAACGCCGGGCCGCAGGACCTCGGCTCCCCCACCGAGACCGCCCCCGCCGGCTTCGACGGCGCGATCCGCCTGGAGGACCTGCTCCCGCCCGGGATCGCCGCGAGCTGGCGGACCGACAGCCCGGGCTGGACCTGCGACCCCACCACCCCGGCCTGCACCACCACCGCGCCGGTCCTGGCCCCGGACGCCTCGACGCCGCCCCTGCGCCTCACCTTCACCGTCGCCGACGACGCGTCGCTGGACCCGGACGGCGCCCGCTGGACGATCCACAGCCGCGGGTGGCACCCCCACGACGGCCGCGCCGAGCTCGTCGGCGCCCCGACCCCGACCCACGCCGCAGTCGAGGCCCTGCCGGCCGCCGCATCCGGCCGGCCGGCCTCCGCCGACCCGTACCTCTCCGCCAACTGGACGACCCCGCCGCGCGCCGGCGGGCACGGCCCCCTGCGCGTCGACCTGCGCAACGACGGCCGCGCCGCGCTGGCCCGCGGCGCCACCATCCGGATCGCGCTGCCCCGCGGCGCCCGGGCCCGTGCCGCGCACGGCCGCGGCTGGCGGTGCACGACGGGCCCGGCGCCCCGCTGCCGCCTCGACCGCGCGATCCCCCGCGGGAAGAAGGCGAGCGCCGTCACGCTCGACGTCGCCCTCGCCCGCTCGACCGCGGGCCACACCCTGCGGGCGCGCGTGGTCGCGACCGGGCGCTCCCACGAGCGCCCGGGCGACCGGACGGGGCGGTCCGTGCGCGACACCGCGGCGGCGACCACGCCGGTCGGCGCGCCGCTGCGGGTCGGCGCCCGCCCCAGCCAGCGCACCGTGTTCGAGGACCTCACGGTCATCGACGTCCACGGCCGCCGCAGCGCCGAGCACGCGACCGTGGTCGGCCTGGAGGGCACCGTGCGGCCCGCCGACGCGACCGACGTCCGCGTGCGCTGGACCCAGCTCTGCACCACCCGTCGCGCGGTGCGCGCCGACCGGGGCTGCGGCGGCCGGGTCGCGCCCCCGGTCCGGTGGCGCACCTCCCCCACGCTCACGCACGCCTCGTTCGCCGCCCCCCAGGTCTCCCGCACGACGCGGCTGCGGTTCCGGCTCGCGGCGCGCTCGGGCGGGGCCCGCGCGACCGCCGTCGCCGCGGTGCGCATCGTCGACCAGAACGACGCCGTGCTCGATCCCGCCGCGGTCGGCAAGCTCGACTACCGGCTCGGGAAGGCCCCGAAGGTCACCCGCGGCGCGCGGATCCACACCGTCAAGCGCAAGAAGGCCAGCCGCCCCCGCGGCGCCGCGACGCCCCGGGCCTCCGCCGCCCGCGCGACCCGGTCGACCCCCGGCCGTCCCCGCACCGGTCCGGCCACCCGCGCCGCCCAGCGCACCGCGGGCCGCGCCGCGCGGGCGACCCTGCTACGCCGCGCCCCCGGCGTCCGTCTGCCCCACGCCTCCGCGGCGGCCACCCCGTACGTGAGCGACGCCTGGTGCGCGCTGTACCAGCGGGCGAGCGGTGAGGCCGACGACGATCCCAAGCAGGTGAACCTGGCGATCGGGCTCTTCCGCTTCTCCGGCAAGGTCGCGCTCACCGGACCCGGCGGCTGCCGCGCGGACGGCGCCGGACTGCGGCTCACCGGCGACCTCGTCGCCCGGGGCGAGGACGGCCCGCTCCTCACCCTCGCCGACGTCAACGTGACCGCCGACCGGGCCGCGGTGCGGGTCGGGGTCGACGACGACACGAAGATCCGGCTCCCCGTCGGGGACGGCACCATCGACCTGGACGTCCCGGCCACGCTCAAGCGCGCGCTGGAGATCCCCTTCCCGACCAGCGACGCGGACGAGGACAACCCCCTCACCCCCAGCGGCACCGTGTCCGCCCAGGGCTTCCCGATCCCCCTCCCGGGCGGCTGGAGCGGCTCGGTCGCGCTCGGGTTCGACACGCACGAGCGGGACGAGGGCGTCGACGACGTCGCCCTCACCGTCTCCGCGACCGCCGTGCCCGCCTCGGGTGAGGGCCGCGTCACGGCGTTCGGCTCGATCGGCATCGGGCTCAACAGCACCCGGGAGCTGACTGACGAGCAGTGGGCGGAGCTGATGGAGGGCATGCCCAGCCCGGGCAGCTGGAGCCTGGACGTGCGCGGCACCGACGTCGTCTCGCTGGGGAACGGCTGCGACGTGGACGTGGAGGGCTCCGTCTCCCGCCAGGGCGACGAGCCGCTGGTCGCCAGCGTGAGCGGCGCGCTGACCAAGCCGTGCCGCGTCTCGAGCGCCGTCACCGTCGACGCCGCCCGCGTCGCGTGGGGCACGAAGACCGGGCTGTCGGTCAGCGGCGAGCTCACCGCGAAGCTGCCGCGGCTGGCCGACCCGATCCACGGCTCGCTCTCGGGCACCTACGAGAGCGCCGGCGCGTGGAGCCTGGCCGCCGAGCTGGATCCCGTCACCTGGAGCCCGGCGCCCGGCGTCGACGTGCGCTCCGGCCTGCAGGGCACGCTGCGGCGGGCATCGGGCAAGACCCTCTACGCGCTCACCACCGCGTTCGACGTCACCGGGATCCCCGGCGTCACCGTGACCGGCGGGCGCATCGCGGTGACCAACGACTGCCGCGCCGCGGTGTTCGAGACGTGCCGCGACGGCGAGCTCAACGTGGCGGCGCAGGCCACCGCGACGCTCCCGGCGGGGGACGGGCTCGGCCTGCCCCGCTCGATCGCGATCGGCGGCGCGCTGAACGTCAAGACCGGCGACTTCACGCTCGACGCCCGGCTGAAGGGCTGGCGGTACGGCTCCCTCACGGTCGAGGACGCGGTCGTCTCGCTCGGCACCGTCGACGGCAAGCGCCGGCTGTCGATCGACGCCACCGCGGACGTGGGCACGTTCGTGCGCGGCGCCCGCCTGCAGGCCGATCTCGGCAGCGGCCTCTTCCTGTTCTCGGCCAAGCACGCCGAGGCCGGCGGCTTCCACGTCGACGACCTGACGCTCGCCTACTCCACCACGGCGCACGAGTTCACCCCGCTCGGCCGGGACGAGCCGGTGAAGCTCGCGGCCAAGACGTTCACCGCCTTCGGCTCGGTGGTGCCCTCGGGCGGCCTGAAGAGCGCGCTGAGCTCCCTCCAGATCGAGGGGTCCCTGGAGCTGACGGGCGAGGTCGGCTTCGACGACGGCTTCCACCTCAAGGGCGGGCTCCAGGTCCGCGCGGGCGCCTACCTGCTCGGCGGTGCCGACCCGGCCCAGCTCTCGCTGCGCTGGCGCCGCCTGTCGATGGCGATCGACGTGAGCGTGGGCGGCGACAGCGGCGCCCGCGTCGCGCTCAGCGCCGGCGGCGCGTTCACCATGCACGTGCCCGCCCGGGGCGGCGAGGGCGCCGGGCAGGACCTGCAGCTCAGCGTCACGGGCGACATCGGCGTGAGCGCCACCGCGGGCTTCGAGGCGAGCATCGCCGCCCGCCTCGACAGTCCCTGGGTCGACGCCTTCGGCTGGGAGGGCTTCACGGTCAAGCGCTTCGGCCTCAGCGTCGGCGTCTCCAACGGCGCGCCCACGTTCGGGTCCGACGGCCAGTTCGCGTTCGGGGCCAAGCTCGCCGAGGGGCTCGGCGCGAGCGGCGGCATGACCACGGCGTTCTCGCTGCAGCTCAGCCCGACCAAGCCGTGCCTGCAGGGCTCGGTGGGCACGGAGGACGGCGGCACGGCGCTCAACCCGGGCCGCAAGGACGTGCTGCTCGTGCGGTCCGCCTCGCTGATCGTCGCCCCGCGGGGCTGCGGCAGCGAACCGGCCCGCATCGGCTTCGGGTTCGACGGCGCCGTGATGGGGACCCCGGTCCGGGTCGACGTCGACGTGACGCCCCGGCCGTTCTCCCTCCGCGGCTCGGCCACCATCGGCGCGTTCTCGCTCGGGAACGGCCGGATGACGTTCAAGAAGACCGAGCTCTCGCTCCTGATCGACCCGAGCGCGTCGCGCTACGAGTTCGACCTGGCCGGCGGGATCGACGTGCTCGGCGCCTCCGTCGCCGTCGACGCCCATCTGCGCGCCGACGCCGGGAGGATCTCGCTCGACTTCGACGGCCGCGTCGACCGGCTGTCGCTCGGCCCGGCCCAGATCCCCTCCGCCCGCGTGCAGCTCAGTGCGCTCTACACCAAGGAGCGCGGCCTGGAGCGATTGAACGTGTCGCTGGCGGCCGAGGCCGAGCTGCTCGGCGCCCGCCTGAGCGGCTTCACCGGTACCACCGCGAAGCCGACCCCGAGCGGGCCGGCGACGTTCGCGCTCGACTACGCCGGCGGGGCGGTGAACAAGCTCTCCGGGCGGATGATGCTCTCGGGCCGTTGGGGCGGGGACTTCGTGCAGCTGCGCGCGCTTGGCGACCTGGACTACCAGCCGGGCCGCACGCTCCGGGTCGAGGCCGCGGGCGCGCTGGACCTCGGGTCCTCGTCGGTGAGCGCCCGGGTCGCCTACGACTCGGGGGCGCGGACGCTCGCCGTCGACGCCACCCTGAAGCTCGTGGGCTCCGACTGCTTCCGGGTCGCCCTTGCCGCCCACCTGTGCGCGGCCGCTGACTTCTCGCTCAAGGGGAGCCTCGCCATCACGCCCAGCTCGTGGCGGATGACCGGCGACCTCGCGGTCGACGTCTCCGGCCGCTACGTCGTCTCGGTGTTCGGCGCCGAGCTCGTCGACGCGGGGGCGACGATCGTCAAGGGCCGCGCCGGCTTCGAGGCCGCGAACCGGCCGCCGATCCGGGCCTACGTCGACGCCGAGCTGCTGGGCATCTTCCCCTTCTCCCTCGACGCGAAGATCTCATGAACCACCGCCTCCTCCTCCCGCTGCTGGCCGCCGCCGCACTCGCCCTCGCGATCGCCGCCCCGCCGGCCCCGGCCGCGTCCCACTCGACCGACGACGGCCGGCCCGGGCCCGGCCGGGCGTGGCAGCCCGGTGAGGTGATCGTGCGCTTCGCCCCCGGCCTGAGCGACGCGCGGCGCCTGCGGATCCTCCAGGGGGTCGGGGCGACCCGGCGCTCGCCGCTGTCGTTCCCGGGGACGGAGCTGGTCGTCGCCCCGCGCGGGGCGACCGTCCCGGCCACCGTCCGCGCCCTGGAGCGCCGCGCCGGCGTGCGCTGGGCCGAGCCCAACTACGCCGCCGCCGTCCCCGTCTCCCCCGGCACCCGGGCCGCGGCGACGCCGGCCCCGCGCACGGCGGCACCGCGAGCCGGTGCGACGACCCGCGCCGCCGCGGCCGCCAGCGACCCGTTCTTCGCGGGCAGCGCGATCCGCAAGTTCTTCTCGTCCGACTCCCGCCGCGGCCACGGGCAGTGGGGGCTGCGCCGCATCGGCGTGGCCAAGGCGTGGAGCGCGCTGAAGGCGCCCGGCCGCTGGCTGGACACGACGGTCGCGGTGCTCGACAGCGGCATCGACTTCGCCCAGCCCGACTTCGACCCGGCCCGCTTCATCAAGCTCCCCGCCGGCACCACGTACCCCGGCACCGCCCTGCCCATCGTGCAGGACGCGCTCGACCAGAGCCCGAAGGCGCCCCACGGACACGGCACCGGCACCGCCGGCGTCATCGGGGCCACCGCGGACAACGGCATCGGCATCGCCGGCGTGAACCCCCGCAGCCGGATCCTCGCCCTCGCGACCGGCAACGCGGCGACCACGGCGGTGGCGATCCGGTACGCGGTCGACCAGGGCGTGACGATCATCAACTGGAGCTCGGCGTACGACACGCCGGAGGGCTACGGGGGCACGATCCCCACCACCGACGGCACCGTGAAGGTGTTCGCCGAGGCGCTGCGGTACGCCCGGGACAACGGGGTGCTCGTCGTCGCCGCGGCCGGCAACGAGAGCGCGGACGTCCAGGGGCCGCTGCACGGCGTGTACGACGACCCGTCGTACACGAGCCCCCACTACTCCCTGCCCTGCCGTGACCGGGCCCTGTTCGCCAACCTCCTGTGCGTCGCCGCGACCGACGGCAGCGAGAAGCTGGCGTGGTTCTCCAACTGGGGCGATCCCGAGGTCCAGGTCGCCGCGCCCGGCGCCGAGATCATCGTCCCGACGGTGGCCGATCCCAAGTTCGTCAACGCATTCCCCGGCATGCAGCCGGGCCTCCAGACGGCCAGGGAACTCGCCGATCCGGCGTTCGGCACGCTTGCCACCCTGTTCCCCGCCACGGCGACCACCCCGCAGATCAACGGGAAGTTCGACCGCAGCGGCGTCTTCGTGCGGCGGGACCAGCTGAAGTCGCCGTTCGCCCTGGAGAACGGGACGTCGTTCGCCGCTCCCATCACCGCGGGGGCGTTCTCGCTGCTCGAGGCGTGCCTCGGCGTCCCCACCCTCGCCCAGCGGCAGGTCAAGGGCGCCCAGCCCTGGTACGACACGCTGCTCGACGCGATGAGGACCAGGGGCGTGCGCAAGGAGTTCAAGAGCCTGTTCGGCCGGCGCACCGAGCCGCTGAAGGACAAGGTCGACTGGGACGGGCGCATCGACCTGGACCTCCTCTTCGGCTTCTACGGTACGAAGTGCGTCGCGAAGCCCAACCCGTAGGGTAGATTCCGCGCCCCGCGGGACAGCGGGAAACGGGACAGGGGAAGTCGCATGGAGCGCACGATCGACGTTGCCGGAACGGGCCGGGCGGCCCGCACGATCAGGAGGCCCACGGTGGTGGCCTGCCTCCTCGCCGGCCTCGCCGCGAGCACCGCCGGGCTCACCGCCGACGCCTCGGCCGCGAAGGCACCGGCCGGCCGCACGTTCCACGTCGACTGCGCCAAGGGGAAGGACGGCGCCTCCGGCACCTCGGCCGCCCGCCCGTGGCGGACGCTGGCCAAGGCGAGCCGGGCCGCCCTGCGCCCCGGCGACTCCCTCGTCTTCAAGCGATCGACGCGATGCCGTGGCGTGCTCGAGCCCCACCGGTCCGGCACGAAGACCCGCCCGATCGTGGTGGGCGCCTACGGCAAGGGCAGCCGCCCGGAGCTGAACGGGGCGGGAGCACGCGCCGCGATCGTGCTGCGCGACGTGCAGGGCTGGACGATCCGCGGCCTGGCCATCCGCAACCCCGGCCCGGTCGCCGAGATCGGCGTGCTGCGCTCCGCCATCCAGATCGAGAACGACCATCTCGCCGTCGCGTCCGGGTTCACGATCGAGGACAACGTCATCACCGACGTGGCCACCTCCAAGGTCGCGCCGGCGGGCACCAACGCGATCAACTACGGCAAGGACAGTGGCGGCATCCTCCTCAAGGCGGCCGCCGACAAGGGCTTCGCCGACGTCCTGATCGCCCGCAACCGGCTGACGGACGTCGCGCGAGAGGGCATCGTCGTGCGCGGCGGCACGCTCACCAGGCGGCTGGTCATCCGCGACAACGCGCTGAAGCGGATCCAGGGCGACGGCGTCGTGGTGGTGCGGGCGAGCAAGGCCCTGGTGGAGCGCAACGTCCTCGACGGCTTCAACACCCGCGGCATCGTCTCCAACGCCGGCATGTGGGCCTACCACTCCACCGACGTGACGTTCCAGTTCAACGTGGTCTCCCACGGCGCCAACGGCGACCTGGACGGCACCGCCTACGACATCGACGGCGGCAACGAGCGCCTGGTGTTCCAGTACAACCTCAGCCGCGAGAACGCCGGCGGCTTCCTGATGATGTGCGGCGACCAGGGCACCCAGTCGGGCCACAGCATCGTCCGCTACAACGTCAGCCAGGACGACGCGCTCTCCGAGCAGGGCGTGGTGCGCGCGCCACCGTGCGGCAACGAGCAGGACATCCAGATCTACAACAACACGATCGTCACCAGCGACCCGAGCGGGAAGTACCTGCTGCGCAACGTCAACGGGTCGTCGCTGGTCGTGCGCAACAACCTCTTCGTCAGCACCGCCCAGCCGGCGCTGGTCGAGGACTCCTGGTCGATCTGGGACACCAACCTGTTCGCGAACGTGCGCTGCACGTTCGGCCTCCAGGTGTCGCACGGGATGGTCGGCGACCCCCGCTTCGTGGCGCCCGGCAAGGCGACGTCGCTCACCACCGCCGGCGGCTACCGCCTGCGGCAGGGCTCCCCCGCCCTGGCCGCCGGCACCGTGATCGCCGGCAACGGCGGCCGGGACTTCTTCGGCAACAAGGTCTCGCCGACCGCCCGTCCGAACCTCGGCGCCTACCAGGGCCCAGGCGTCACCCCGGCGGGCGGCGCCCAGCCGGTCACCGCCCCGGGGTGCGCCTCGTAGCCCCCGGCCGCTACCCCAGGCCGATCAGGCCGCTGGGCGCCCCGTTCGTGCCGTTGCCCGCGATGCGGTTGTTGTTGAACGAGAGGATCTGGGCGCTGTTGCCGATCGCCAGCCCGATGAGGTTGTCGGTGACGTCGGTGGACGAGAGCCGGACCAGCGCCGTCGCCCCGTTCGAGAGCACGCCCATCTGGTCGCTGTTGGTGATCGAGCTGTCCGAGATGAGCGCCGAGGCCGCCTGGGTCGTCCCGGCGACGACCACGCCGTAGATGTTGTTGTCGAGGCTGGTGCCGCGGATCGTCGCCTTCGCGGTGCCGGAGCCGGATGGCTGGACGACGACGCCGGTGCCCGTGGTGCCGCCGGCGTAGTTGTTGAAGATCTCGGAGTCGGTGACGACGAGCCGGGCGTTCGCGTTGCTCGGCTCGAAGTCGATCCCGGCGAAGTTGTAGCCGAAGATCTCGGTGTCCTGCACGCGGAGGGTGCCCACCTGGAGGACCCGGACGCCGTTCGGGCTGTTGTTGGCCAGCCCGTTCAGCTCCAGCCCCAGGAGCGTCACGCGGTCGTTGGCGCCGGCGTTGACGATGATGCCGTTCGTGCCCGAGGTGAGCACGCCGCCGATCGAGCCGCGCGCCTTGATCGTGATCGACTTCGTGATCGTGACGGCGCCGAAGCCGCCGGGGTCGAGCACGTTGATCTCGCCCCTGGCCGCCGTCTTGGAGATCGCGCCGGCGAACGTCTTGCAGGGCGCGGTGCGGCTGCACGGGTTGGCGTCGTCCCCCACCCCGGAGACCCAGGTGCGGGTGGCCTGGCCGAAGGCCGCGGACGGCAGGACCAAGAGGGCGACGGCCGCGGCGGCGAGCGCGAGACCGTGGGATGAGCGGTTCCAGATACGTTGGCGCACGGGGTCACCCTAAATACTCACACAAGCGGCAACGCGCCAAAATGGCATCGGCGCCACGGTGTCGCAGGTCTCACGACCTCCCCTTCGCCTTCTTCCGCTTGGCCTTCTTCAGCGTGACGGTCGTGCGCGCCGTCCTGGTCGTCGGGGAGAACGCGCCGGACGTGCTCGTCATCCCCACCGTCGTGGTGAGCGGCAGCGACGTCCTCCCCGCGGCCGCGTACAGCTTCAGCAGCGCCCGGGCCGCCTTCGTCAGCTTCACCTTCACCGTCGCGCGCTTGCCGGCCGCCACCATGCCGGAGTAGGACCCGACGGCGAACGTGCGCAGCTTCACGCCCTTGCGGGACGGCCCCGACCCGCGACCGACCTTGGGCTTCTTCTTCGCCGCCGCGGCCGCCCGCAGCTGGGGCAGCCCCTTCGTCGCGTGCAGGTAGGCCTTGCCGTCGGCCGGATGGATCGCCGCGGCCTTGAACGACCCGAGCGGGACGTCCACGTCGATCGGCTTGAGCAGGCCGATCCGCAGGTACTTGCGCCGGGTGGGCGTGAACTGCTCGACGGCCGCGTTGACGACGTGCAGGCGGCTGTTGTGGTCGCGCACCGAGGCGAGCAGGCTGCGGGAGGCGATCTCCTCGACCGTGAACCGGTTGGGGAAGCGACCCGCCCCGCTGGGCTCGCGCTTCATGAGCGCCGCGATCTCGTGATCGATCGCCTCGCGCCGTGCGACCTCGCCGCGGAACGCCGCGTCGAACAGGTCGACCACGAGCCGCTCGTCCGCCGACATGTCCACCCGGATGCGGCAGGCGGGCGGCGTGATCTCGGGCTCGGGCGCCGGCTTGTTGCCCTCCCCCGGCTTGGGCCGCTCCCCGCTGCGCGTGGACGCGGTCCGCGCGGACGTGCCGTCCCCGGCGCACGCGACCTGAACCTCGGTCGTCGTCGCCGTCGCGTCCCACACGCGGGTGAGCTTGGCGCCGGTCGAGAACACCGAGCAGGTCACGCCGACGTTGCCGACGCAGATGACGAGCGGGACGGACTGCGGCGGCAGGTTCGTGCACGCCCCGATCACGTTGGCGACGCACGTCTGCACCGGATCGATGCCCGGCAGCTGCCCCTCGCAGGCCGGCAGGGGACTGGGCCCGCACTGCACCGCGGGGTCGCCGCCGGGGACCTGGCCCTCGCAGGCCGGGAGCGGGCTCGGGCCGCAGACCACGGTGGGATCGCCGCCCGAGGAGCCGGACGGCACCGGCGAGGTGGTGTCGCCGGTCGAGCCTTCGTGGACCGCGCTGCCCAGGTAGATGGCGGTGATCGGGACCTTCTGCCCCGCGCCGAGGCTGGCATTGTCGTAGGCGATCGGGCCGCAGCTCGCCACCGACGGGGAGCTCGCCGACGTCGTGAGCTGGCAGTTGGGCCCGTGCAGCGTCCCGTCGCTGGCCGACAGCTGCACCGTCCCGGTCGGCGCGGTCGCGCCGGGGCGGGCGTCGTGGTCGCCGACGATCGCCGTGCACGCGAAGGGATCGCCCGGGTTCGGTCCCCGGTTGCAGGTCACCGCCGTCTGGGAGGCCCGCCGGGCGTCGCCCGCGGGGGCCGTCGGGTCGGTGGTCGGCGTCCCGTCGAAGGCCGTGAACAGCTCGGGGTGGGATCGGGCCACGTTGCACAGCGGGCTCTCGCCGCCGATGATCCCGTCGTACCCGTACAGCTCGGTCGAGGCGGGCGGCGCGCCGATCGCGCCCGGCTCGCTCACGCGCTGGATCCGCGCGCGGCCCTCGTAGTACAGGTCCGGGGCGCCGCCGGTGGGCCGCACGAACGCGGTCGGCCCGCACGTGTAGTACTCGCCCTCCAGGCGGTCGCCGCCCGCGAAGTCGAGCCGGTACACCGTGAACGAGTCGGTGAGCTTCGTGGCCGTGTTGTACGCGTAGGGGCGGGTGATCATGAACAGCCCGGCGTCGGCGATCGCGGTCGATCCCTTGCTGAACCACACGAACTGCTGGCCGACCCGCACGTCCGTGGTGAGCAGTCCCTCCGCGTTGTGGGCGTCGCCGTAGGTGCCCGTCCCCAGCGCGGCCCCGTCCGGATCGTAGAAGTCCGCCGGCGGGTCGGCCACCGTCGACCCCTTCAGCGAGAACTTCCACTGGCTGGTCGCGGGCGGCGGGCCGTCCGTGAACCAGGTGGGCCCGGCGAACCCGACGGGCAGCCCGGCGGCAGCGACGGCCGGGAGGGCGAGCGCGGCGAGGAGCACGCCGGCGACGAGAGCGGGGACGAGGCGGAGGCGCACACGCGCAAGCGTAGGCGCGCGCCCGGAGGGACACGAACGGCTACGTAGGTGCTACGCAGCTCCCAGCGCGTCCGATCCGAACGAGATCGTCCGGATCACCGGCTCGCCGGCCTGGTCGGACGCGTCGAGGTCGACCTCGGCGACGATCGCGAAGTCGTGGTGCCCCTCCGGGTCGTCGACGATCTGGCGCACCGTCCAGCGGCGAGCGCCGTCCGTCCCGGCGTTCCGGTCGATCAGCAGCAGCGCGGGCGAGCGGGCGTCGGGGCCCGCGCCCATCGACTCGTACTCGTCCCAGTAGGCGGTCAGCGCCTCCTCCCAGGCCAGCTCCCCCATCGCGACGCGCCCGGGCGGCTCGGTGAGCGCGGCCGACGCGGCCTCCAGCTGCGCGAGCCCGTCCCAGCGGTCCCGGGAGGCGAGCTGGACCTTCTGGAACAGCGCGTTGCGCACCATCACGGTGAACGTGCGCTCGTTGGCGGTGAGCGGACGGGCGGGCGGCGGCGGCGCGCCCGCCGCCATCGCGGCCGAGGCGCGCTCCACCGACTCGGGATCGGTCAGCGCCTCCCACTCGTCGAGCAGGCTGGAGTCGGTCTGGCGGACGGTCTCCCCCAGCCACTCGATGATCTCGTCCAGCTCGTCGGTCTTCACCTGCTCCGGCACGGTCTGGCGCAGGGCCCGGTAGGCGTTGCTCAGGTAGCGCAGCACGAGCCCCTCGGAGCGGGCGAGCCCGTAGTGGGACACGAACTCGGTGAACGTGCGGCCCCACTCGTACATGTCGCGCACGACTGACTTCGGGGAGAGGTCGGACTCGCGCACCCACGGATGGGTCTCGCGGAACGTGATCAGCGCGCTGAGCAGCGGCTCGGCCAGCGGCTTCGGGTACGTGACCTCCTCGAGCAGCTCCATGCGCTCCTCGTACTCGATGCCTTCGGCCTTCATCTCCGCGACGGCCTCGCCGCGCGCCTGCCGGGCCTGGGCCATGAGGACCGGGAACGGGTCGTCGAGGATCGCCTCGACCACCGACAGCACGTCGAGCGCGTAGTGCTCGGACTCCGGGTCGATCAGCGTGAACGCGACGAGTGCGAACGAGGCCAGCGGCTGGTTGAGCGCGAAGTCCTCCTGCAGGTCGAGGGCCAGCCGCAGCGTGCGTCCGTCCGGGTCGGGCGTCGCCAGCCACTCCAGCACCCCGGCGTCGACCAGCTCGTCGCCGAGCTCCTGGGCCTGTCGGGTGAGCCGGTCGCGCCCGCGCGCGTCCTCGTGGTTGTCCTCCATCAGCGCCCGCATCGTCTCCACCGGGTCCGCCGGCTGGTTGACGACGTTGAGGATCATCGCGTGGTCGACCCGCATGCGGGACACGAGCGCCTCGGGCACCGCGTCCTTGAGCCGTTCGAACGTCTCCTCGGTCCAGTTGACCGCGCCGTCCTGCGGCTTCTTGGTCTGGACCTTGCGGCGCTTCTTGGGGTCGTCGCCGGCCTTGGCCAGCGCGCGCGTGCGCTCGATGACGTGATCGGGCGCCTGCACCACCACGTAGCCGGACGTGTCGAACCCGGCCCGGCCGGCGCGACCCGCGATCTGGTGGAACTCGCGCGCCTTCAGCAGCCGGTGGCGCGTGCCGTCGTACTTGGCCAGCCCGGTGAAGACCACGGTCCGGATCGGCACGTTGATGCCGACGCCGAGGGTGTCGGTCCCGCAGATCACCTTCAGCAGCCCGGTCTGGGCGAGCTGCTCGACCAGCCGCCGGTAGCGCGGCAGCATGCCGGCGTGGTGGACGCCGATGCCGCTGCGCACCAGCTTCGACAGGGTGCGGCCGAAGCCGGCGGTGAAGCGGAACGCCCCGATCGCCTCGGCGATCTGCTCGCGCTCCTGCCGGGTGCAGAGCTTGGCCGAGAGCAGCGACTGGGCGCGCTCCATCGCCGAGGCCTGCGTGAAGTGCACGACGTAGATCGGCGCCCGATCGACGGCGACCAGCTCCTCGAGCAGCTCGTGCAGCGGCTCGACCGACCAGGAGAACGTGAGCGGGACGGGCCGCTCGGCGTCGTCGATCAGCACCGTCTCCCGGCCGGTGCGCCGCGTGAGGTCGGTGGAGATGTCCCCGACGTCGCCCAGCGTCGCCGACATGAGCAGGAACTGCGTCTGGGGCAGGCACAGCAGCGGCACCTGCCACGCCCAGCCGCGCTGGCCGTCGGCGTAGTAGTGGAACTCGTCCATCACGACCTGGCCGACGTCGGCGCCCGCCCCCTCGCGCAGCGCGATGTTCGCCAGCACCTCGGCGGTGCAGCAGATGATCGGCGCGCCGGAGTTGACCGAGGCGTCGCCGGTGAGCATCCCCACGTTCTCGGCGCCGAAGACCGTGCAGAGCGCGAAGAACTTCTCGGAGACGAGCGCCTTGATCGGCGCCGTGTAGTAGGTGGTGCGCCCCTCGGCCAGCGCCGCGAAGTGCGCCGCGATCGCCACCATCGACTTCCCCGAGCCGGTCGGCGTCGCCAGGACCACGTTGTGGTCGCTGAACAGCTCGATCGCCGCCTCCTCCTGGTGCGGGTAGAGGTTCAGCCCCTCGTACGTCGCCCAGTCCACGAACGCGTCGTAGAGCGCGTCGGCGCTGGGCTGTGCGGGAAGGGCGTCGACCAGGTTCATGCGGTGCGGCCCACGTTACCGGTCGCTGGGCGGCCGACCGATGAGTTCGCGACGCCGGGTTCGCCCACGGCGGCTGGTCGGTGCCGTACTTCGACCCGGCGGTGATGGGCGCCCTGATCGACGAGGTCCTGGGCCGCACCGACGCCCGACGCTCGCCGCGCAGCTGGTGGCCGCGGATCTCGTCGACGAGTACGTGCTGATGGTCGAGCCGATCGTCGTCGGCGGTGGAAAGGGCATCTTCCCCACAGACGGGCAGGCCCGACCGCTGGAGCTGGTGTCCGCCGTCACCGCGAGCACCGGCGTGCTGGTCTGCACCTACCGGGCGGTGCGCGACTGATTCGCACCGGCGGCGGTATCGGTGCGAGTATTCCGCGGACCACGACTCTGGAGCCACCACCGTGCCCGATGCCGCCCCCGTGACCGCCGACGTGACGACGCCCACCCTCTACGTCTGCCACGTGGGCACCAAGATGCCCCGGTTCCACCCGTGCGCGAAGGCCGACGCCGCCCTGACGAAGGCCGGCGTCACGCACGAGACCACCGTCTACGGCCAGGGCCGGCCGTTCGGCATCGGGACCGGCGGCACCCGCGCCGACCTGAAGGAGATCAGCGGCCAGGAGAAGCTCCCGGTGCTCGTCCTCCCCGGCGGCCAGGTCATCGCCGGCAGCAAGCCGATCGTCGACTGGGCGGAGCGGGCGGGGAGCTGAACCGCGGGCGCCCAGCTCCCTACTCCCTCACAGGATCGCGCGAGACGCCGACGCCAGGAAGGAACTGGTCCGCGCGTTCGCGACCGCGTACACGACCACGACCAGCCAGAAGACCGCCAGCAGGACGGTGAGGGCTACGCAGGAGCACCGAACCCAACCCGACCACGGGTGCCGCAGCATCCAGACGACCATGGCGACCGGCGGCAGCCAGAGCAACACGCGCTTTACGAGTTCGGTTTGTCCCAGATCGACCGTTGACGTCGAGAACAACAGCGCGTAGGACAGCACCCACCAACCGATCGTGAACGCGATCTCCATCGCCGCGATCCATGGCCACGAATAGCCGCTCGAGCGCTCGCGGCCAGTCATGACGGGTGGCAGAGCTTGTACGCCCCGCGCGCGGTGCTCTGGATCAAGGGCGCCTCATGCACGTTCCCCTGAAACGATTCGGACCCTGCGGACACTGCGGACGAGCCCGTACCCTGAAGCCGCGGCGGGCACACTAGACACAGCCCGGACGCAAGTCAAACAATCAGCGTATGTTCGGTGTTTCGTCGACTCCGAGCACCACCCGGCTGGTCACAGCCGCCGGCCTGTCTCCTCGTCCGGAGCGCCCGCGAAGAAGCGGTCGAGCACCTGGCGGAACAGCAGCTCGCCGGGGGCGGCGCGGGCGAAGAGGGTCATCGAGGAGCGCAGCTTCATCGCGTCGACGGCGCCGAGCACCTCCTCCGCGCTCGGGACCTCCGCGTCGGCCACGGCCCGCGACGCCTCGAGCAGCCGGGGGCCGAGCACCGGGTGTTGGAGATAGGCCTGCGCCTCGGCGAGCCCGGAGATCGCGTAGCGCCGGGCCATCGGGCTGCGGCCCAGGCCGGCCAGCTGCGGGAACACGAACCACATCCAGTGGCTCGTCTTGCGCCCGGCCCGCAGCTCGCCGATCGCCCGCTCGTACGTGCCGTCCTCGTCCTGGGCCGCGACGAAGCGGTGGAGGTGGTGGCGATCGACCATGCCCTGGGTCTGTCCAGCGAGCGCGATGCTCAACCGCGGGGGACCATGACAGGCGTTCTCCAAGTTGTTGCCGAGGGGTGGCAACAACGTGGAGAAGGGGTGCCGCGGAGGCCACGGGTCATGATCCCTCACCCCCACACCGATCGACCGGAGCCCCATGGAGCTGACCGCCGCCACCGAACGCGCCACGCACGTCCGGGACCTCTACCACCGCCTCGAACGGCACCACGAGGGCAGCGCGTGGACGACCAAGGACGACATGCTCGGCCTCGTCAACGACGTGGGCGCGCTGGCCCGCCTGGTGATGGCGACCGAGGGACGCTGGACGCCGGAGGGGGATGTCCCCGAGCAGCTCCGCGGCAAGCTCGCCGAGTGCCTGTGGTGGGTGCTCGTGCTCGCCGACCGCCTCGACGTCGACGTCACCGAGGCGTACGCGTCGACGATCGATCGCATCGAGGCGCACCTCCAGGCCAGCGTGTCGGACCTGCCGGCCGACGGCGCCTGACCCCCACCGCACGGACGTCATCCTGGTCATGCCCGAGGGGTGGGCACAATCAGGATGACGTCCCCGCGACGGCGCCTCAGTGGTCGAGGTTGGTGGCCAGCGCGAAGAGGACGAAGAAGCCCAGGCCGATCAGCAGGCAGCTCCAGATCGGGTAGGCGCCGATCGAGAGGAAGTTGACGAGGATCGACAGGAACGCGCCGAAGATGCCCAGGGCGAAGCCGAGCGCGTGGTCGGTGAGGACGAGGAAGCCCACCGCGAGCTGGATCGCCCCGACGACCAGGTAGACCCAGCCCCACGTGGAGAGGGACTCGAACAGCAGCTCGTCGGCGCGGAAGAAGTCCCTGTTCGACAGCGCGCTGATGCCCCAGACGAGGTCGAGCGTGCCGGCGATGAGGATGAGGAGCGCGGCGAACGTCACGCCTCCGCTGCGGGTCTTGGTCATGGGAGCGCGAGCCTCCGGTCGTGGAACGGGCCCGGCATCTTGTCACGTGGACACTCGCCGCCCGGCCGCGGCTACGGCTCGATCAGGTCGGCCGGCAGCGGGCCCCGGCGCAGCGGCTCCTCCACCACCGCGTCCCCTTCGACCCGCAGGTACGCGACCCGCACGCCGTCGGCGTCCTGCAGCTCCCGCTGCGGCCGCCCGTTCACGTAGTGGATCGCCCCGTGGTCGTCGCAGCCGAACCCCACCCCGCCCGCCTTCAGGAGGTGCTCCTCCAGCGCCCGGTGCCGCGCGGGCACCTGCCAGTGCGGGCAGAACGTCGCGTCGACCAGCCCCAGCCCGCCGACCGCGACGGGCCGGTCCGCCGAGAACGTGGTGGTGATGCCGTGGGCGTGCCAGCAGATCGCCCCGGCGGACACGCCCGCCAGGAAGACGCCGGCCCGGTAGGCGGCCCGCATCGCCCCGACCACCCCGTGCAGCTGCCACAGCGCCATCAGGTTGGAGGCGGCGCCCCCGCCCACGAAGATCAGGTCCTGCTCCCGCAGCAGCGCCGTGATGTCGTCGACGTCGCGGCGGAACAGCGTCAGCACGGAGACGTCGGTGGCTGTGCCCGCCCACGCGCGGCGGAACAGCGCCACGTCCTCCTGCTGGTCGCCGCCGGCCGTCGGCACGTAGCAGACGCGCAGCCGCCCGTCGGCCCGCCGCGCGAGCGTGGCGACCTCGCGCTCGATGCCGGTGAGGCGCCCGGTGTCGCTGAACCCACCCCCGCCGATCGCCACGATGTTCCGGTCCACGCCCGGCATCCTACGAGGAGGTCAGCGGATTTCCACGGATGGACGGGCGGTGGGCGGCAACTACCTTCGGCGCATGTCCCGCACTCGCACCACCGCGCTCGGCGCCGCCCTCGCAGCGGCCGCCGCCTACGCGTTCGTCGTCCGCCCGAAGCTGCTCCGCTGGGGCGCCACCGCCGAGGAGGTCCGGGGGCCGTACCCCGGCGCGGACGTCATCCCCGGCGGAGCCCGCTCGGCGACGATGGCCGTGACGCTCGACGCCCCGCCGAGTGCGGTCTGGCCCTGGCTCGTGCAGATGGGCGCCGGGCGCGCCGGCTGGTACAGCTGGGACCGCCTGGACGACTTCGGCGCCCGCAGCGCCGAGCGCCTGCACCCGGAGTGGCAGGACGTCTCCCTCGGCGACCGCCTCCCGGCCAAGCCCGACGCCAGCCAGTGGTGGGAGGTCGCCGCGCTGGAGCCCGAGCGCTTCCTCGGGCTGCGCATGTCGCTGGACCTGCGCGGCCGCCCGTTCGACCCGCGCGACGCGCCGCCGAGCCACGCCACCGACTCGCTGTGGGGCTTCCAGCTCGTGGAGCTTCCCGGCGGCCGCACCCGCCTCGTCGTCAGCGGCTACTGGGCGATGCGGCCGGCCTGGCTGCGGCTTCCGATGAGCGTCCTCTTCCTCGAGCCGTCCCACTGGGTCATGCAGACCCGCCAGTTCGCGAACCTCAGGCGCCGGGTGGAGCGGTCGTCGCCATCTCCTGCGTCCCGATGACCGACAGCAGCGCAAGCCGCTTCGCGTCCTCGGAGCCCGGCGTGGCGGTGAAGACGACCAGCCGCTCGACGAGGTTCTCGGAGGTGAGGATCTGGCAGTCGAGCGTGATGGGGCCGACGAGCGGGTGGGTGAAGCGCTTGCGGGTGTCGATGCGGCGGGCGACCTCGTGGCGCGCCCACAGCTCCGCGAACTCCGGGCTGTCGGCCAGCAGCCGGTCGACCAGCTCCCCCACCTCGGGGTCGTCGTCCGCCGCCTGGCCGTGCGCCGAGCGCAGGGCCGCCGCGTAGCTGCGCGAGTGGACGGGATGGTCCTCCGGCGGGAACCGTGCCCGCTCGTCCGGATCGGTGAACCAGCGGTAGTACATGCTGCGCCGCAGGCCGGTGTGCCCGGTGTCCTCCCCCATCAGCGCGACGGCCAGCGGGTTCTGCGCGAGCGTCACGCCGATGTCGGAGACGATCTGGGCGGGGGTGTCGAGCCGGTCGAGCACGCGCAGCAGCGCCGGCGTGACGTGGTCGGTACGGATCCCGCGCGGCGGCGGCGTGTGACCGGCCAGCGCGAAGAGGTGGTCCCGTTCGTCCTGGGTCAGCCGCAGGGCCCGGGCGATGGCGGAGACGGTCGGCGCGGACGGTCGCGCGCCGCGGCGCTGCTCCAGGCGCGCGTAGAAGTCGGTCGACATGTGCGCCAGGGCCGCGACCTCCTCGCGGCGCAGGCCGGCCGTCCGCCGGCGGCGCCCCGGGGGCAGGCCCACGTCGCCCGGCTGCAGCGCCTCGCGCCGGAGGCGGAGGAAGTCGGCGAGGCCGTCCCGGTCCATGCGTCCAGTATGCAACCCGCCCGGAGCGTTAGCCAGGGACAGCCGCTCCCTGGATGACGCCGCCTCTTTTCCGGCGGCGACGCGAGGCGCACGATGCGTCCATGACCTCCTCCCCCCGCATCGCCCTCATCACCGGCGCCAACCGCGGCATCGGCCGCAGCGCCGCCCTGCACCTCGCCCGCGACGGCGTGGACGTGATCCTCACCTACCGCTCCCACCCCGAGGAGGCGGCGGCGGTCGTCGCCGAGCTCCGGGCCCTCGGGCGCTCCGCCGTCGCCCTGCGGCTCGACGCCGGCGACACCGGCTCGTTCGCCGCGTTCGCCGACGAGGTCGCCGGGGCGCTGCGTGACACCTGGGGTCGCGACCGCCTCGACGTCCTCGTCAACAACGGCGGCATGTCGATCGCGGGGGCGTTCGCCGACGTCACCGAGGACGACTTCGACCGGCTCGTCGACGTGCACTTCAAGGGCGTCTTCTTCCTCACCCAGCGGCTCCTGCCGCTGCTGTCCGACGACGGGTCGATCCTCAACGTCTCCAGCGGCCTGGCCCGCTTCACCAGCCCGCAGCGCGTGGCCTACGGGTCGGTCAAGGGCGCCGTCGAGGTGCTCACGCGGTACCTGGCCGAGGAGCTCGGGCCGCGCGGCATCACCGTCAACGTGATCGCGCCCGGCGCCGTCGCCACCGACTTCGGCGACGGCCTCGTGCGCGACACCCCCGAGATCGCCGAGCACATCGCGTCGGTGACCGCGCTGCGGCGCATCGCGGTGGCCGACGACATCGGGAGCGCGATCGCCGCCCTCCTGTCCCCCGGCAACCGGTGGATGACCGGCCAGCGCATCGAGGTCTCCGGCGGGATGCACCTGTAGGCGTGCGCGTCCGGCGCCACGAGTGACAGCTGAGTCCCGCATAGCGGTACGCAGCTGTCACTCGTGATGCGACGAACGGGCGGGCGAGCTCCCTCGGATCAGCTCGGCGGCGGGATGGTCAGGGCCGGCACCCCCGAGCTCGGCGGCCCGGTGAGCATGGCCGCCGTCCACAGCGGCGCTCCCCCGCTGCCCGCCGCGCCCGGCGTGGAGTCGACCAGCAGGCCGTACGTGTTGTTGGTGCAGTTGTGCACCGTGGCGTTCTTGACGTCGGGGGCCGACGTCGCCGACACGTCGTAGGACGACTCGGGGATCGCCGCGCACTGGCTGGCGCTGGTGGGGATCGACGTGCCGGTCATCGTGTAGGTCTCGGAGGCGAGCGCCGCGGTGACCGCGACGCCGAGCACCACGCCGTAGTACCCCTCGGGATCGACGCTGATGGTGGTGCATTCGAACGAGCCGCTCTTGACCGGGTACTTGCCGACCGAGCACGTCGTGTAGCCCTGGCTCGTCGTCACGTTCCACGGCATCACGGTCGAGTACGGCGTCGAGCCGATCGCCACCCCGAGCTTCTGCCAGTCCAGACCGTAGGCGGTGGAGCCCAGCCCGACGAACCCGAGGTCGCCCATCAGGGTGTTGGTGGTGCCGCCCGACGGGATCTTCTGGTTGGTGAACAGGTTGCCCATCGTGGTGGTGTTCGCGAAGCTGAACCCGTAGCCCGGGGCGGCCGCGAGGATCGCCTGCGGGGAGGCGGTGATGGCGTTCAGGCCGACCCCCGTGTAGGTGCCGGCCGCCGCACCGGGGTAGTAGGGGTAGGAGCCGCTGGAGTCGGTCGCCCCGCTCACGTCGACGGGGTAGCCCCACCAGACGTAGCCGGAGTGCGTGTCGACGAGCGCGCCCGCCGGGGGCACCGTCACGTACGGGGCCATGGCGCTCTGCACCGACGACTCGAACAGCGCGGTGTCCGCCGTGTTGCAGACGTCGGCGACGTTCGGTGACGTGTTCGCGGCCCACGTGCCCGACATCTGGACGTCCGAGCACGTCGGCTGCTCCCCCGTCTGGACCATGGTCTGGAAGATCTGCGCGTTGGCGAGGACCGAGAACGCGTTGGCCTGCAGCTGCACGACCTGGGCGATGTTCGTCTCCACCTGGGCAAGCGTGCTCTGGGGGACGACGACGTTCGGGGCGTTGGCGATCGCGACCTGCTGGTACGTGTAGGTCAGCAGGTTGTCGGTCGGCTGGGATCCCGCGCCGGTGATCGACTTGTACATCGACGCGTAGTACGCCGTCGAGGGCGCCGAGAACTCCGCCGCCTGGTCGAGGAAGTCGACGCAGAGGTCGTACGGGTCCTGGCCGGTGGCGAAGCTGTTGGCGTAGACCGCCGCGCACTGCTGGCTCACGGTCTGGGCGCCGGCGTTCCCGCCCGGCACCGGCGCCGCGCTGGGCGCGGAGGAGTAGATGAAGTTGAGGTCGCTCGAGGCCGAGCCGACCAGCGAGCTGACCGGGTCGACGCCGGCGAACGTGTAGGCGTCCTGGTAGGCCTGCGCGGCGGCGTCCTGGCCGAGCGCCACGAGCTGGTCCTCCATCTCGTCGAGCGTGTCCTGGATGTTGACCAGCGACGTCTCCAGCGTCTGGATCGCCTGGCCGATGCCGCTCCCGCCGCTGCCTCCCCCGCCGCACAGCAGGTTGCCGGGCAGCGAGGAGCCGGCCAGCGCGCAGGTGTCCGAGTAGATCGCGCTGTCCAGCACGTTCTCCAGGATCCCCGCGGGATCGAGGATGTCGCGCGGGGTCGCGGGCCGGCGGCCGGTCGTCCGGGTCGAGGCCGGGCGGACGCTGCTGACCGTGGGGATCCGGTAGGCCGGGTCCTCGTAGGTCACGCGCGCCTTCGGGTCCGCGGCGATCGCCGCGAGCTTCGCGCTCAGCTTGGCCAGCCCGCCCTTGCGGGCGGCGGCGGCTGCGAGCTTCGCCGGGGAGAACGCGATCGACTCCACGGCCCCGACACGGCCCAGGGCCAGCGTGCCGCCGGTGAGCTGCGGGAGGTCCAGCAGCTGGCGGATGCGGCGCGAGGCCGCCCGGGTGCTCAGCTGCGGGTGCTTGCGCGAGTAGGCCACGGCGATGGTGGTGACCTGGTTGACGATGACGCCCTGCTCGGTGGAGTCGCCGAGGCCAAGGACGCTGCCGCGGAACGGGCGGCCGCCCACCTTGCCGCCGGTGACCTTGACCAGGAAGGACCGGGGCAGCCCGCGAACGGCCGAGGTGGCCCCGCCCTGCTTGTTGGTGACGAGCTTCGCCTTGGCCGGGAGCAGCTCGTGCTCGAACCAGGCGACGCGGTGCTTGGCGGCGGTGACGGCGCGGCCGGTGAACGCGGCCGGCCGCCCGGCCGCCGCGGTGCGGGCGAAGACCTGGACGCGGCCGCCGACGAGCGGCTGGCCCGCCACGGTCGCGATCGCGATGAACCCGGGTGGCTTGCCGGAGGCCGCGGCGTGGGCCTGCGGTTCGGGCGCGGCGGCCTGGGCGGGTGCCACCGCGGCGAGCGAGGCGAGCACGGCCAGCCCGAGCCCTCTCCTGAGCCGGCTTCGGGTCGGTGCGGCGTCCTGGTGGTCTCTCGGCATGGCGGTTCCCTCTGTCGAAGCGGACTCGGGAGCAGGACGTCGCTGCCGGGATATGGACGGCTCCTGTTGGAACAGGTGCCAATTGCAACGGACAGTAGCGCCGTTGGCGCCTTAGCGCCAGGAAGAACTTCGGCGGCCACGAGCGACAGCTCGCTCCCGCAGAGTGGTAGCCGCTGTCACGCGTGGCGACGAGCGGCGTTTCCTTGCCCACGGTGATTGACTGTCGGCGGCACGGAAACGACCGACCGGGGAGCACACGTTGGACGCACATGGAGACCGGGTGCCGATCGACGCGCAGAGCATCGGCGCGCCGCTGTCGCGGGAGGCGATCTTCCTCGTCCTCACCATCGGCGAGACGGACGCGCAGCTCGACCGGGTGCGGGACGTCGTCAGCGGCATGGACGACCTCGTCAAGACCGTCGGGTTCCGCGACCTGAACGGCGACCTCTCGTGCGTGGTCGGCATCGGCAGCGACGCCTGGGCCCGCCTCTCCCCCGGCCGGCGCCCCGCGCAGCTGCGGCCGCTGCCGGTGATCGCCGGCGATCCGCACACCGCGGTCTCTACCCCGGGCGACCTGCTCCTGCACATCCGCGCCGAGCGCGCCGACCTGTGCTTCGAGCTGGCGCGCCTCACGCTCGACGCGCTCGGCGACGCCGTCACGCTCCAGGACGAGACCCACGGGTTCCGCTACTTCGACTCGCGTGACCTGCTCGGCTTCGTCGACGGCACCGCGAACCCGCGCGGCGGCGACATCGCCGAGGCCACGCTCGTGGACGCCGAGGACGACCCCGAGTTCGCCGGCGGCAGCTACGTGGTCGTGCAGCGGTACGTGCACGACCTGGACCGGTGGAACGCGCTGTCCACCACCGAGCAGGAGCTGATCATCGGCCGGACCAAGGCCGACAACGTCGAGCTGGACGACGACGCCGCCCCGCGCAAGTCGCACAAGACGCTGGCGACCATCGACGACGAGGGCACCGAGCGCGACATCCTGCGCGACAACATGCCGTTCGGGCGGCCCGGCCACGGCGAGTTCGGCACCTACTTCATCGGCTACACCGCGCGTCTGTGGGTGATCGAGCGCATGCTGGAGCGCATGTTCCTCGGCGACCCGCCCGGGGCCTACGACCAGATCCTCGACGTCTCCACCGCCACGACGGGGACGACGTTCTTCGCCCCGTCCGCCGCGGTGCTCGCCGGGCTCGGGGACGTGCCGGAGGAGGCCGAGGAGACCGGGTCCGACAACCCCGGCGCGAGACCGGACGCCCCGGCCGCCACGCCGTCCCTGGGCATCGGATCGCTACGCCCGCAGCCGTGAGGCGTCCCGCCCCGGGGGCAGGCCGAACTGGCGGCGGTACTCGCGGCTGAACTGGGAGGCGCTGTCGTACCCCACGCGGTAGCCGACCGTGGCGACGTCGTCCACCCCGGTCATGAGGAGCAGCCGCGACTTCTGCAGGCGGATCTGCTTCTGGAACTGGATGGGGCTGAGCGCGGTGACGGCGTGGAAGCTGCGGTGGAAGGCCGACGGGCTCATGCCGCAGCGCCGGGCGAGATCCTCGACGCGGAACGCCTCGCGGTAGTGCTCGGTGATCCACCGCACGGCCCGGCTGATGTGGGTGAGGCTGCTGTCGGTCAGCCCGATCTGACGCACGCTCGGGCCCAGCGGCCCGGTGATCAGGCGCCACAGCAGCTCGCGCTCGATCATCGGCGCGAGGACGGGAAGGTCGGCCGGACGGTCGAGGAGGCGCAGCAGGCGCACGACCGCGTCCAGCAGCTCGGGCGACGCGTCGGCGACGCCCAGGCCGGGCGGCGCCGGCGCCCCGGCCCGGCCCCGCGGACGCGACGCGGGGGGCGGAGCGTCGAGCAGGACGGACGCGATCGCCTCCGGCCGGAGCACGAGGCCGAAGCCCAGCGCGGGCGCGGCCGGGCTGGCCTGGGAGAAGTGCCCGGTGATCGGCAGGTCCACCGAGGCCACGAGGTACTGGCCGGCGCGGTACTCGTACACGCGATCGCCGAGCGCCAGCCGCTTGGCGCCCTGGACGATCAGCGCCATCACGGTGCCGGTGCTCGACGCCTCCGGCTCGCCGGCGCGATCGACCGACGACAGCAGGACGCCGCCGATCGCCGTCTCCTGGTCGGGGCGGGCGTGGCGGGCGATCCGCGTGCGCAGCTCGGCCAGCAGGGTGCCGGATGCTTCTTCCATGAGCAGGAACGTACATGCTCGGGCGCTCCGATACAGGGTGATCTTCCGCTGATCATCCACTCGGAGCAGGATCGTGCAAGGACCGGGCGGTTCTGTTCTCACGCTCGCGGGCCCTCCGCTGGTTGGCTGCAGGGCATGTCAACCACCCAGACCCAGACCACCAGGATCGCCGTCGTCGTCGGCGGGAGCGCGGGCATCGGCCAGGCCGCCGCCCTCCGGCTCGCCGAGCGCGGCACCGGCGTGATCCTCACCTACCACCGCCACGCCGACGAGGCCCTCCAGACCGTCGCGGCCATCGAGGAGGCCGGCGGCACGGCCGTCGCCCTCCCCCTCGACCTCGGGAACGGCGAGACGTTCGCCCCGTTCGCCGAGCGCGTCGCCCGGGAGCTGGAGGAGCGCTGGCAGCGCACCACGTTCGACTTCCTCGTCAACAACGCCGGCTTCGGCCAGATGGCGCTGTTCGAGGACACGACCGAGGAGCTGTTCGACGCGTTCTACCGGGTGCTCCTGCGCGGCCCGTTCTTCCTGACCCAGGCGTTGCTGCCCCTGCTCGCCGACGGCGGCGCGATCGTCAACACCACCAGCAGCTCGACCGCCCCGAGCGGACTCGAGCCGGGGTACTCCGCTTACGCGACGATGAAGGGCGGGCTGACCGTATTGACGCGCTACCTGGCCAAGGAGCTGAGCGTCCGCGGCATCCGCGTCAACTCCGTGGCGCCCGGCCCGACCCGCACCCGGCTGTCGGGCGACGCGTTCGAGCGCTTCCCCGAGGTCATCCCGCCCCTCGTCGCCCGCACCGCCCTGGGTCGGCTCGGCGAGGCCGACGACGTCGGCCGCGTCATCGCGACGCTGCTGTCCGACGACTGCGCGTGGATCACCGCCCAGGACGTCGAGGCCTCGGGCGGGTTCAACCTGTGAGGGCGTCGAGGACGAACATCGCCGCGCCGAACGTCAGCGTGAGCAGGATCAGCACCACGAGCACGGTGATCGCGAGCGCGTTGTGCGCCGTCTCCAGCCCGTCGAGCGTCCGTCGCGTCCGGTTCCATCCTCGGCCCATGCTCGGGGCCTACCCAACGCGGGACGTTCTCCACATTCCTCCCGAGGGGAGGGAGGAATGTGGAGCACCCCCGTCGGACGGTCGGTGCCCTACTTCCCCTTGCAGTTCTGGCGCACCCCCATCGCGATGCCCTGCAGCGCGGCGGTCGTCGCGGGGCTCGTGTTGCCCTTTAGCGCGGTGGCCGCCAGCTCGGTCAGGGACAGGAAGCCCCGCAGCTGCCGCTTGGCGCAGCGCACGAACCCGGGGGTCGACTTGCCGCTCTTGACCAGCGCCTTGACGATCGCGTTCGTCACGTAGGTGGCGAGCTCGTCGGGGCACTTCTCCGCCAGCTCGTTCGCCATGTCGGCCGCCTTGGGGTCCTTGCGGATGGCGGCGCCGATGAACGTCCGCAGCTGGGACGGGCGGGTCGTCTCGACGTGCGCGAGCATGCAGCGCCGCAGCGTGGGCTCGGTGAGCGCGCCGGTCCCCTTGCTCTTGCCCGCGACGGCGATCGACGTGGTCATCACCGACCGCAGGTAGTCCAGCTCGAACCGGTCCAGCTTCCACGCCGCTCCCTCCCGGACGAACTCCTCGTGGCCGCCCAGGCCGTCGGCCTCGCCCCCGACCTGGCGGACCTCCACGCTCGCCCGAGCACCTCCCGGCGCGACGGCGACGCCGAGGACCTTCGTCGTGCCGCCCCCGGTCGGGGCCTCGCTGATCGTCGATTTCGCGCACGTCTCGGCGCTGCCCTTGAACAGGTCGTCGAGCACGCGCCGGGTCACCAGCCGCGTGCAGACGACGGTGGCGTTGCGGGTGGCCGCCAGCCGCGTGGCGGCCGCCCGCACCTGCTCCTCGGCGGTCGGCGTGGTCGCGGTCCGTTCGGACTCCGAGCCCCCGCCGCAGCCGGCCGCCACCGCCGCCGAGATCGTCAGAAGCACCACCATGAGTCCAGATCGCATGTTCCCTCTCTGCCCGGCCGCGCCACGGTTCATGCGCGGGGGCCGCACGCCCACCCCGCCGCGGCCAGTCGCACGACCGTGGGTCGTCCCGCGCACGCCCGCACGAGCGCGACCGCCGCACGGCGTCTCGTCTAGCATCGCGCCGCATGGGACACGCTCCGGTGCACGGGAACAGCGGCCGGAGGGGCGGGCTCGTCGTCGTGCTGCTCGTCCTCGGGCTGTTCCTGGCCGGCGCCGCGCAGGCCGACGCCGCCACGCTGTCACTGTCCGTCTCGGCCGATCCGACCGAGGACGTACCGCTGACGATCACGGCCAGTGGGACGACCGAGGTCTCACGGAAGCTGTTCGTCACCGTCCAGAGCGGCACCGCAAGCTGCGCCGGTACCCCCAGCGACTTCGCCAGCGACCTCACGTCGTACAGCGGAGACACCGTGAACGGCACCGTCGCCAAGGCCTACGGCTACACCCCCACCACGAGCGGTGCGTACACCCTCTGCGGCTACCTGGCCACGAGTCGCGCCGCCACGCCGGTCACCACCGCGACGAAGACGTTCACGCCCCGCAGGCCCACCGCGTCCGTGTCCCTGTCGGTCTCGAACGACCCGACCGAGGACGTGCCGCCCACGGTCA
>Ga0247757_10000285_pt1 | contig 42625 bp, 50 predicted proteins | sample UWRJL126311R4_FD_180929 | JGI IMG/M metagenome (GOLD analysis project Ga0247757, IMG submission 180929) | Plant litter microbial communities from Arlington Agricultural Research Station in Wisconsin, United States - UWRJ-L126-311R-4 | ecosystem: Environmental > Terrestrial > Plant litter >... | reverse complement strand
CCGACTGGAGGTTCCTGCTCAGCCGTTCCTTCGAAATGGGGTTCGCGAAAACCCCCTTCTTCCTGGTAGCCGTCAAGCAAAGATGGATTAGGTTGCGGTTCGGGGGCTTTCGAGTGTTCGGGAGGCGGATTTGCATTGATATGGTGTACGTATACTTTGGCTGCGAGAAGTACAATCTGCAATTTTGCAGGCTCAGCTTCGTCTGCGAATCCCTTTACCAGAATGCGCAGCACGTCAGCAGCAATGTTATTTTCGGGATCAAGCCCAGCAAATTCTCCCACAAGCCAAACGATACTCGCACGGGCTTGTGGACTTGTAGCAGCATCGAGATGCTTCGCTAACCGTACGACTGTTGTACGATGACTCTCTGGATTGCGTTGAATGAGGTGTCGGATCACTTCAAGAGATTCTGCCACCAGATGAGCATCGGTGGATCCAATGTGAGTAAGCAGTAATCTTAAACATCTTGACGAGGTCTTCGGATCCGTAGTCTGCGAGCACCGCCCTATTGCTCGGACAGCCTCCTTGACGAGTCCCGAATCAAGGCTTCCCGAATGTGAGAAATGACTGAGCTCAGCCAGAATCAGACTTTGCAGCCTAGGTGGCGCGTGAGGAAAGATTAGCGTAAGCAACTCTAGTTTAAGACGCCATATATGCGGCGCATCGGTCGAACGAACGAGAAAATGAGTATAATAGTTTACGAAAGACCCGGGATGTAGCAAGCACACTTGAACGATGTTATAGAGCGCTATGTGCTGAATATCTCCAGAAGTTCGTAGAAGGGAAATCAAAGGCCCTATTGCCTGCGACAGGTAGGTCGGGGTACCTAGATAAAGATATGTCCGGGCAACGGCGATGACCACAGCTGAGTTGCGAGAGTGGAGAAGGGCTTGGCATGATTTCAACAACAGCTCCAGGTCTGGGTCCAAAAGTACTACTTCCTCCATTTCTTGTTCCTCCTCTTCCGAGTCACTCTCCGAGTCATAGAAACCTTTCGTTCCCTTTGCCTTTTTGTTGTTATCATCAAATGTGGCGGCTTTCCTAACTCTCCTCGTCCGCCTGGGAAAGCATTTTCGTGCGTAGTTGATCATGAGCCGCAAGGTAGCCAACTGTCCCCACTCATCCATATCGGCAAGCTTACGGACAAGAGAGCGATAATGTGGATGGATTAGGTCCAGCCGATCTGGACAAACTTCAACGAATGCAGCAACGGCTGCGCCTGTCACGAAATACTGCTTGTCTCCCAAGAGAGTCGAAAGATAGTCGAGCAACTGGGGCTCCGTATTGGGATCCAATTGGTAGCATTTTGGGATTGCGAGCGCAGCAGCCCTCCTCACGTATGGCGACATGTCGGCAGCCCCGCGCTTGATACCCAGGCTTACAATCTGGCTTATAATAGGCACACGTATGCCAGACATGACACGGAGGGCAAGAGCACGTAGCTGAGGGTTCGAGTCCGTGAGTGACTTTTGGATCGTGTTGATGGAAAGCAGGGCAGTGTCCGGTTCATGCTCGGCGTGCTGGAGAAGATATATGTATACGAGCTTCTTCACCTGAAGGGATGGCGAGGCGATGTTCTTGATTACATGCGTGAAGAAGGGCAGGGTCTGCGAGGGAGGCTGTCTGTAGGACATCTTCAGGGTCATGGTCAGCTACGGCGCCTACCTTTGGCTTTCCATGCTCGTGATAAACCTAGCTAGCGGGGCACCAGGGCGGGGGTCCAGCATACCGTAACGACTCGCCGCAGTCCCTCGAGAACTTCGCGCTCGGATCGACTGTCCAGAAGCTTCTTGAGCTGGCCCGAAGGCAGCATGCGTGTGGAGCTCTTGCGAGAATTGCTGGCATCGCGGGCGGCTTCGAGGGTCAGATCACGAGCTGTAGTAAGAGACCAGTGAGCATAGTTCGACGGGTGCATAGCTGGCTGCAGCTCTGCCTCTGGAGTCTGAGACAGGCAAGGCGGGGGAAGAGACGGCGGCCGGACAGCCAGGAAACACGGGGCACAGAGAAACAGGCTGCTCAAGAGTCGTACGGGGCGGGCATGGGGGCATGGGGAGTGACGCACCCGTGTCGATGAAATTGCTGATGCGTGAGATGGACTCCATCTCTTCAGCAGCAGCGCGGTATGCCGACGAGGCGCATGGCCCACCGAGGACCAGCTAACCAGGCTTCCAGAACTCGTTCGATTATGCAGTGACGGGCACGGGCAAGGGCGGCGGCGGGCGGGCGAGTGGTGAGATGATGGTGGTTTGTGCTGGAGCTTGCATACCATCACACACCCGTGGTGGGGCAGCAGCGACCGCGCCGACTCGGGGAAGCGGCGGCCGTGTCCCGGACAAACGACAACGCAGGCAGCCTGTCGGCTTGGTCCGCTGTGCGCCTCCACTGTGCGCCTACGCTTGCGACGACCATTTGCAACCCAACGGTGCCAGGCCGTGACCGTGTCTCCTTCCACGGCCTATTGGCGACGGTCGACATGACGACGACGCTGGCCCCGCCCACGCCCATGCCCGCGCCCATGCCTACGCCCATGCCTACGCCCACGGTCCTCTGCCCGCTGGGCCTGCCTGCTCTGCTCCATCACGTCCTCAGCACCTCGCTGCCCACCGCGCTGATCGTATGCTCGAGCCGAGACGCCTTTCTGCATACCCTGGTGCGCGCTCTTGCGCTCCACCATGGCCGCGGCCAAGAGAAGGAACGCCTGCTGGCACTGACGACGCCCACGCTCCACAACTTGCGCGCGGCCCGACACGTCAACGTCTCCTTCTGCGCATCCGTGCAGGCTCTACTGGCTCACCTTACCGCGCGCAACGCAGCCGCGTCGCGAGAGCCTGGCGTTGGCTACGAGGCCCTGGGAGCGGGCGCGCGCATAGTCCTGGTCAACCCGCTAAGTCTGCATGCGGCAACTCCTTCCTTCTCGGCACAGGGCCTCTCGAGGACTCTTGCGACCGCGGTGGAGACGGCCCTGAGGCTGCGTGCCGCTCTCATCGTCGCCGAGTGCCAAGCACCGTGGGCCCAGCAGCCCGAGGAACACGTAGAAGACGCAGAAGATCCAACCGAACATCCAGCCGAAGAGGCCGCCGGTGCACAAGATCCATGGGAACAGGAGCTATCCGTGCTGAACGTGTCGGCAAAAAGGTTCGGCTCGGGGCGCGCAGATCGCCCTTGGGCTGGCCGGACGGTGAAGGCGAAGAGAGTCGCGGCGAGGTGGTTTCGCTTTTGCAGGCTTGACGATCTAGATTGACACAGGGGACCTGGGTAAGCGTTGCTGGATGAAAGTTGCAGTCATGTCACATTCAGGCCTTGTCGCACGCGGTGAGGTGTTACGCGGAGACACATGTCTCCGAATCCAGCATGGTATTTGTTTTATCATAACTATCGTAACCATAGGGCCTCGTCAGCCCCAGGATGAGTGCGCCGTCCCGTATTCCCGAAGAAATCAGCTCATCATGACATTCAGATGGGTCCCGGTCGGCTAATATGCTGCAGATACCAGAGAATGTCCCAATTTACCAGTCTTTGGTGATGTCAAAAGACCATTCGAACTGTAAGTGGGTTTGGTTGTCGTCGTCAACAAACTTGGAGACGGCCTTGTAGTGACCGCGCATGAGCATACCAGAGGGCGCAGTCTCAGGCTCGACTGTGTTGGTTGTTAGCCTATTGCCATGCCACAGCTGTCTCCTACGATGCGTGACTTACACTTCTTTTCGTAGAAAGGCTTGTCGGTAGTGTTGGGACCATAGGAACCCTAGACCATAGTTAGCACAATGTCTTGTATGTACCAAGGAGAGTGACCAATCAGCTCGGCCCATGCCATTCATGGTTAGTGGAGAGGAGCTGCAGTTGTATGGCTTAGATACTTGTGACAAGACAACTTACCATCATCTCCTGCATCTTGTTGCTGACGGGGCCACGAGACACTTTCTGCAAGTATTTGAGTCCTGACAGGATCTCATGCTGGACCTTGAATGTAGCCTTCATGCGGAACTGGGCGTTCTCCTTGATCTTGAACGGCTGGTTCTTGAGCGCATCGACGGCACCAGGAGCCTTCAGGTCGATGATTATGTCTGGGCGGCCCTCAACCTCCAGACCAAGCGAAAGAATAATGCATTTGCGAGGGTCACTGGGGTCGGAGATGGTGTTGCCACCACTGAGGCCAAGGGACTCCTTCCACTTGCGGAGGGACTCGTCGTTCTGGTCTGTTGACAAAGGTGAGTTCGCCGTGGCGGAGGGTGTGGACACGGCACCTACCCAGCTGATGATACTCGTTGATGGTCTTCTTCTCGCCGACCTTGAAGCCCTCGGTGGTTTCAGCGTGCAGGTCGTCGTGATCAGCCATGATTGAGCGGTGGTAGACAGTGAGAGGCGTGTGTAAGTGGTGCGGGCTATGGAGTGAGAGAGTGTGTCGAGGGGCTAAGGTGAGATTCTGGAGCAACAGTCCAGGTCGTGGGCTTGGTGGGGCACAGGCGCATATTCAATGTTCAACTCACCGCCGCCCTGAAACCGCCCCGCCATGTCCCTGCCGCACACTAAGTCTGGGTTCGCAAGTGCCTGCGTGCTGCTATTTGCCATTTGCTCTTCGCAGGCATCGATGAGTGGCACACGACGGTGCTGGCGCGTCGGCCTCAGTCTGTGGCATGTCTGAGGAGGAGCTTCGAGGAGCCTGCCTGCCTGACCCATGCAGCAACCTCTTGCTGCAAGGGAGGCTCGACGTGGCCCAGGGCCTGATTGCGATAAAAACATTTCCCACGCAGCCTTGCGAGAGATTTTACAGAAAGCCGATCACAAACATCTGAGAGACAAGAAAGCTATGGCGACGCTCTTTAAAGTCTGTTATGGCGTTGCCAGTGTCCAGGAACACACGGTATAGAGTATCCGGGAGAACCATCGGAATTCAACGCAATCCACCTGTTCCCCTCTGTTCCCCTCGATTGGAAGTCTCACGCGCACGAGCATCGATCAATTGGCTAAAAGGCCAGAGTGTTGCTTACGTGTAGAGCAACACCCACGTACCATTACGGCGCGCCAGATCGGAGCTCTCGCTCAACGCAGGCACTGCCCTGTCGCGCTATGCTCTTTCGACCAGTGTGCTGAGCTGGCAAGTGCCCAATCGGCATCTGAGAGGATGCAACGCGAATGATGTAGGGAAAGAATTTGCCTAAGATGTCTGGGGAAAAGAGGCTGGCGGATTACCAAGTCGCCAATTCCGCTAGACCAGCCCCCAAGATGGCGACAGGGACCCCCGACGGTGGGCCCTCGTGTCTCCCTCAGACATTCCTCCTCGCTCTGCCAGCCATCTGCCCAAGACCGGTCGCGTTCGCATCGCCGTGCAGCTCCCATCGCCCGTCGCAGACATCACTTTACTGTGCTAAGCTGTAGACGTCCGGCAGATTACGCGCTCGATCCTTCCGACCCATCCCTGCTTACTGCGCGCAAAGGACGTCACCCGTGGTCTTCCTCGTATCTCGTTGTCTTCCAACGCGCTGCGCGCCTTGTTCCATACTTTTACTCTTCTTAGTCTCATCCTAATACCAAGCAAATGGCCCGACAGCGTACCTTGCCCGAGAGGAGGAACCCTCGCCTCGATCCCGAGCATGCGCCATCCAGTACGTACACGCTGCGCATCCGTAATCGCATCCCGCCCGACAACGCGACTAATCATGCGTGCAGCCGAGCAGCTCGTTGCGCTGAGAAGGTTGGGCCAGACAAACATCTCCATGAAGCCCAAGGTTGTGGGTGTCGCGTCTACCCAGACTGAGGCTGCTCAGCAAAAATTTGACTACGCACATCTGCGCGTCGCTTTGCCCAAGGACTTGTCGGGGTCGGGCGTCCATCAACAGAAGGAGCCAATGAAGTGGGCCGAGTCGTATTTCTTGATGGTATGATGATGGAATTGTACCGTGTTCAAACGAAGCCACAATCGACTAACAGCCTGGACAGCGACGAAGCAGCGACGGATATGTTAGTGGAACAGGAATGTTCAAGGCGGCCTTCCCATGGGCCACAGCTGCGGAAGAAGAAGCGGAGCGCAAGTTCCAAAAGAATTTGCCCACTGCGGGGGCCGAGGAGGTGGCGGGTAGCATATGGGTCAATCCTGAAGAGGGTAAGTAAATGTCCAACGGACGCACCCGCGTTTGTCATGAACGCTGCTGAATGACTTTCACTCCAGCACTTAGACTATCCGACGAGTATGGCATGCGCTACTGGATCGAGGCTTTGCTCGACCCCACCCCAATAGAAAAGAACAACAAGGGTGAGCGCGCAACCCGCATCACTATGCCGCCAAGGTTCGATATTAGTAAAGCCTCTCCTCCTATAAGCCTTCCATCACCCCCCACTTTACGCGCTTCGACTCGTGCTCGATCGACGCGCTCGGCCTCGCCGAGTAAAAGCATGGCTGCCACCCCGAGTCGCAAGATTGCAACCCCCCGTAAGCCGCGCTCCACGAGAGCTGCTAAGGCTGCTGAGGTGGTACAGACAGAGGAGATCGTCGAAGCCACTCAGATAACCACTGCATCTAGCGCCCTCCAAAACATCATTGAGAACGGTACCACTGTCTCGGAGTCTGTGGCATCCGAGTCGGTTAGTGGAGAGGTGAAGGAGCAGGAGACCGTGCGCATTGAGGTACAGGAGACCGTAGAACAGAATGGCGAGGTTGAGACCAAGACCACGAATGTCAAGATCGACGTTCCAGCCGATCATCTTGAGCTTCGTGAGCCAGAGGACGCGACCGAGCTGATTAGGCAAGCAACCGCCATGGTCGAGGAAGCGAACAAACTTGATGGCGATGCGGCAAAGATGACTACATCTAAGCGCAAGGCAGAGGAACTAGAGGACGAAGACGAGGTGGATGTACGCCCGCAGCGCCCCGTCAAGCTGGCCAGGACTGTATCAACTGTTGAGCAGAAGCTTGCCAAGGAGAAGGTGACAAGGAGGGCAATGGTGGGTATCGGCGTCATGGCCGCGATTGGGTATGTTGTTGCTATGTGATGATCCTGTTTCTAGCTGACACGATTTTAGCACTGCTGTTGGCTACTTTGCTCAGTTCGCTGCGTAAGCCTGCACTCATACCGTTTCCTCTTATATGACTTCGCCGCAGTCTCGCGGCTGAGGTTCTGCAGATCAAGCCGCTCTGCACATGCGCTTCCCATTTCCCATTTCCATCACAGATACCACCCTTTTCGACTATGTTCTCAGTATAGGCTTCGGGATCTGGTTCGGATTGTGGCTCCATTTTCTCAGAAGGGCGTTCTGGCAAAGTTGATGGCATTACATTTCCCCTGATTTGCATTACTTGCAATCATCACGTTCGCTCGATCAACGGCTGCTTGGGACGACGAGTAGATATTTAATCCCATGTTTCCCCCTCCACAACATGTTCCTCTTCCGCTTTATCCTTCTCTTGTACAAAAGTTTCTTGGTTGCTGTCATCGATACATGCGACGAATGAAGAACCCGTGGATGAGTCTGGGTTAAATGGGGATGGTCTTCGTGGATTTTGAAGGTTGCACTCGGATGCAGCAGAGGAAGCATCTTCGTGAACAAGATCCTCATAGAACATTCGTCCTATATATGTATATGCATGTGTGCCATGTGAAAAGATAGCTGCTACTCACATACAGCCGAGGGCCGGTTACTCCCCAGTGACGATGTTAACGATTACTGCATCCTGAACGCGTCTCGTATCCGTTATCCCCGCATAGTCGACGTAGTGCAAAACGACAATATCGCTGGAGATATATAAGGACAAAGTGACCTCAGACAATGTCCGTTTCTGCTTTAAGAGGTGAGTTACGCAAGATGCCAACTTGATTCGACGTGAGCAATTTTGATCGTGCCTGGTTCCGTCTCTGGGTAGCCTGAAGAGTGCCTAGAATTGAGCCCTCTCAGCATTCAGCGTTTGTCCACTACATTCCGGTATTCTTTCTCGGCGAATTTTCTTTCCCAGCGACTTTCCTTCCCAGTGAATATCCCCCCTGTTGTTCACCCGCACCCTATGTTTGTTCACTAGATTCAAATATTTGCATCCAGCTTTGTCTGCGTCTACGCCAAAAAGGTGGGTAATGCATTAACTCAGTACAGTATTAACTCATCGCTAAGCTTTATAACGTTATAAGTGGAATTATTGAAGTAGATAGTTGGTCTTTCTGCTCTATTTACGCCCCTACTATTGTAAAAGGCTGATCTAGTAATAGGAATTGCTAGAAACAACTACAATGGACTCGATACAATCTTAGCTCTGTTACAGAAATTTATAAGGGGTAAGGTTGAGCCTACTTAGTTCCGGTTTTGGACCGAGCTCATACCGCGAAGAAACTGAGATCCTCCGACCGAGTATAACTCAGACCTTCAACGGGTAACATGAAGCGGCACTTGCTGCCTGAGCCCGTTGAGATGAGTATATGGTAATAGAGACTGTTATAAAGGGAGCTTGGTGCAGAAGACGCGCGAGGTAAGCGTCATCTATAAGTACACCGAGACGAAATGTAATTGGTAGGATACAACGCGTCCCTTTACACACAGCAGGTTATGTCTGCATTTTAGAAGCCTATCATGCCCTCAGCAACAAATCGGCCATTCAGATCGCCAGCGCGGTTCGGGAAGTACATGAATCCCAGACTCATCTTCGAATGAGCTAAAGCTTCAAGAGTGCGATTATGATCAAGACTCTAAATGCATCTTCTTGCAAAGAGGGCACAAATATTCTGTATACCACATTTTATCGGTGTACGCGAAGTCATTACTTACCAAGCCTTGGGATATTCCGGTGTTCGCCGAAGTGATAGAGTCCAGATTACCATTTTCGCTGCCGGGCCTGTTTGTGACCCAGCTACGATATGCCCGCATACATTATCTTTACGCTCTTCGCCACGTAGTCTGTTTTCGTTGAGGGACCCAGGTGATTGCCTTCAGCCTTGCTCCCCAGCCGTACAGTATCAACCCTGCATTTTCAGCCTTATACAGTCGATTTAATTCCACTTTATGTAACATGCGACAATTAGTAAACTTTCAACCAAACTTATCGTGTATAATAGAAATATCCGTTAGACAAAGTTATGCTTGATATCAAGTAAATAGACGTCTTCAAAGTATCTCCACACTCTCCAGAATGGCCAAGGCAGGCCTAGAAGACGAGTACACGCTTCATCATGAAAGACCTACCGTCACACCTGTACGCCATATCCTCATCATACGAGCGTTCTTTCTTACAGCCTGATTTCGGAGCCTAGGTGAAGAGAGTTGAGGGGTTTCCCGCATCCCTGAAGACTCTATTTTCATTCAGCCTTGCACGGCTTGAAATTGGGTGTGCACCACTTTGCCTTCTTATCATCAACCAGAAGAGGCAGGGTTATCGCAGGATTCAATGGGGAGCCAACCGATTGCTTTATCCTCGTCCATGTGATCGAGACCGGACGGTTGCGATCTGAGAGACTGGGAGACTAGTGTCTGTTTGAAATTGGTCCAAAGTCGGCATTGGTTTCATTCGACATCACATGGCATAGACAATATTGCTTACACGAAGCGATGCATGTCAGAAGCGGGGTCGACTTTTGAGGCTTTGTGAGATGGCAAGAGCTCCTTTTGTCTATATATTAAGAGTGATGCAACAGTTGTCCAGGACACCGTTGATCGAACGAAACATCTGTTTCAGACCTTCCGCAGCACAAAGCAATCTCTAGATACTAGCATTCAGCATGGACATACAGCTCGCCGGCCTGGAAGCGTACACAGATGATGTGTGGGACTGGTTGCCAAGCGACGCCAGCGCGTTCACTATCAACAATGGTAACCCGGTTGATGAGACACACCTTGCAGCGATTGGGTATGCAGTGGATTTCTGACTTTAACATACTATAGAAATTAATGCTAAGCCTTATAGAAATATCTTTGCGCGCAATAAAGTTCAGGACCGTCTCGGACTCTATGTGAACCATCGTCATTTCGGGCTTGAACCAGGCGAGCGCTTGGTCGAGTACGGAACAATTCAAACGCCATGGCAGCTACGAAATGCTGCCAATGAAGTCAAATCGTGTATCGCGCCAAAGACATGGGCTTTCCACGGGGAAACGTTGATGCCCACTGAGTTCAAATTTAGCCCTGATTCTGAAGCGGCCCAGTCGATCGAGGTCCCCATCGACTTCCTAGGAGAGTTGCGGGGGTACCTTGAAGCTCATGGGTTAACGAATCTGCTCGGTATTTCGACTTATCCTGACAACGAAATTGATCCTCGAACCGTCTTTGAACTGACCGTTGGCCGAGTCAGCATGATTGTTCCCAATAACAGGTTTCCAGACGAGACCGTAGTCCATGTTGGATGGTTTTTTGATGAGAGCGGAGCTAAGGTGGCGAGGGACTGCTTGAAATGTAGTTGGCATACTTGATTGCATCCTATGTAACGAGGTAGCACATTGGATATCACATCAATGATCGAATTTAAAGCGTTATGGAGAAAGTGAAAAGCTGCTGAGTTCATTGCTGATCGAGATCTTGATGTTTGCTGGCTCAGCTATCAAAAGGGATTTCGCCCTGAACTGCTAACACTAAGCTAACTTTACTGGCGGGATCCGGCGCTCAGATGTTGACTGACAACTTGTGACCAAGGACACACACAATTGGCGGTCATATATGCTCCGGCGAGGCTGGTCGTGGCTCATCTGCTTGGCGCGATCCTGTTAGTATTTGGTTTCTCCATCGGCGGTGAAGATTGACGACAAGGGCAAGTACGACCGCATTAAGAAGCTGTCAGCGGTTAGCTTCACACACCAAATTTTGAGTCTAGAACAAACCGCGGCGGTAAAATAAGGAAGTCCTAGCATAAACCCATCGGACTTGAGGCCGAGCACCCATAACGCGGCAAATAGAGGTGTTCCGGCGAGAGTCCCAATCGTTTGTATTATGACGATGATGCTTAAATCCCGCCCTGAAGCGCTCTCATATTCCGGCGCAACAACAGATGACTTGACTAAAGATAGGATGAAGATTGTAGCCGCCGTACCAAAACCGTATAAAACGATGGCTGATATACGGTAAGCAAAGTTCTTGGCACGATTGTTCTTATGTTGCCTTACCAAGTATCGCCATCCACAGATGCGTGGCAAATCCCAGACAGAGAGTCCCGAGACACAAAAATGCAAGACTAAGCTGCGAACCAAGAAAGTCGGCGGTTATCTGCAGACCTGGATGTTTCTTGAGCCATACGCTCAGGAGGGCCGGCATGATGAGAAGTAGCAACACAATATTGACAGCGGCTTTGACAGACAGGAGGTATCCGACCTAAATTCGTGATTAGTAGGCATTTAGTTCGTTTAGTGTTGGCTTACTTCTGCAAATGTCTTATTGTAGCGCTTGGACAAGTATAGCACAAGATTCTCCATACTGGACTTGGATAACCCCAGCAGGAGTATGATAATGAGAATCTGCTGGAAGTTGCCTTTTCCCATAACGAACCGTACTGTTTCCCGCAGCGCAAGATTTATTCTTGATACGATGCTCAGGGTCGGTTCTGGCTTGACGGTCGCGTCTTCAGAAACTCCATGATCGAGCAAGTGTGTTGTTTCTGTTGAGTTGCCATTGAAAGGGGCCGGCGTAGTGAGGTAGGTTCCACTCACAGCTTGCTTGTCCGCCAGGAATGCAGTCAGTGGAAGTGCGCATGTCAGTAAAGCAAGACCAAAATAAAATGGCAGCCAGATGTTGGCAGACATTGTTGCAGATGCTAATACTGGACCCAATAGGGAGAAGACATACGACAGGGACGAAACAACTGAGAAATACTTGGTTCTAGAGCGAGAGAGGGATGTTAGCCTAATACAATGCACATCTTTTGTGAAGATGAAAGTAACCAACCTAGTTTCAGTGTCTGGCGCCGCGTCGCTAAGACTAGCCAAAATAACTGACTGGTAGACGCAATCGCTGCCGCCGAATAAGGATGTGAAAGGGGCAAGCAGCATGGCTTCAATGGGAATAGCTTCATTTTTTCCTTCACAACGTAAGTGCAAGGCACATTGTACGAGCTTTAGTTTGACCTACCAACGATGACGAACCATCCAAACAAGGCAATGGTGGCCATGATGTTCAAGGCTATGATGGGCCTTCGGCCAAAGCGATCGGAGACGGAGCCTAACGGTATCGCAGCGATGATATCTGTAGAGGTTCAGCCCATCCGCTATGGCGACCATAGAGGTACTCACCACAAACAGTAAGAGCAATGAAAATGGCGTTTTCAAGCCACACAAGCGGTTCTTGCACGGCTCGGATTTTGCACAACCCTTCCGGCACCTCGCCATTAGGGTCGATGGCAGCCGGGTCATGGCTGAGATAATACTGCTTACAATATCGCGCTTCAATGACACGGTTGACTGGGAGATTGAGAAGGCGAATCGCCAGACTGACGATACCAGTCACCAGGAACGTAGCGGCAACGCGCCAATTTCCAGCACATGAACGGCGCCATGATGAGGGCTTCACGTTTGCGTCTAGCGGTGTACTTGATTGAGTTTGACTGAGTGCCCGTGGTCGATTGGGCGAAGTGGATGCTGAGTCGGACATAGAGGATGGAAATGTAAAAGGTACGGCCTAATGGCAGGACAAGACGCGACTTGCTGAGCAGAATGAGGCGAATCTCGCCCTTGGGAGAGGCGCCTGGCGAGACGGAACGGAGTGCAATGACTTGAGGGTAGGGCGGAGGTTGAGGCAAATAAGCATACTTAGAGCAGCACCACGCTGGATTAGCTTGCAATGAGAGCTTTGAGTGAATCACGTCAACCCGCTAAGCCCTGCCTACTCGTTGGGAGCGTGAGCTAGAGGGAGGGAGGGAGGGATAGGGACAGGTGCCGGTAGAGACGGCAGCGGGAGGACGACGAACGCCTTGTCAGCGTGCGAACTTTGTGAGATGTGAGCCGCATGCAGCCGGGTCCGCGCGCCGCATCACCAGTCGTCCAGAGGCTTGTCTACAGCCTTGCTTAAAAAGCTATTTATCGTCATTATTTTGATACATGGAAAACGGACTTGCACCTTATATATTAGGAAGAGTTATAAGATTCTAAAGGTCGACTGCACTAGTAGTGGCAACAGTTCGTGAGCGCCCTAGGTAAGCCAAAACCATCACAAAATGCGCGCTATAGCTTACCTAAGGCGCTCACATATTTGTTGCCACTAGCTACTAGTGACTGCCGAGTCTAGCATTATATAATCCCCGAGTAAGTTTTTTACTGGTAATGTATGCGTATAGAAACACATAAATACTTTCCTTATAAGCGAACTGGACGGTCAGGTTATAATCTGGTAATTTTTGGTATTTGCATGCGGCAGGCGGTGGCGTGCGGCAGATGGTACAAGACTCTCCCTGACCAATCACTAGGACGCACCAATGCTGCGCCAAAGCTGCGGTGTGACCTGATGGACGGAACGCGTCGCCAGCGAGTGATGTCGTTCGTTGTCTGGCTTCCGACCTCTGCCTCCCAACATTTGCTACGTGACAGACTCTCACCGCTCTACGCACGCTGGTCTCATCATGTTTGCTCTCAAACAAGAGACGCTTGTAGTCCTTTGCATGAACCCGCCGCGTCTGTCGGTTGCGGAGTCGAGAGGAAACGGCTATCATCTCTTACAAAAGCTTCCACCCATGAACTTAAGGATCTCGGTGCAAGACCCCATATTCTTTTCTCGGCCATGGACTCTTCGGACCAGTGCCTGTTCCCGCAGATAGTGCGGTTCAGCGGCCACTCCCGTCTTTCCGAGTGCAATACCTTGACCCTCATCTTTGTGGAGATATTCTTCCAAATCGTGCCATCTGCCCTTCTGCTTCTAGCATTCCCATGGAGGATACGAACCCTCCTATCCCGCCAAAGCAAGGTTCGTGGATGCCTGCTTCACGTCACCAAGCTAGTCAGTACCAATACATCCAAGGATCTCCCGTTGACAGCCTCTTACGCACAGATATCAGGCTCTGATTGCGGGTACCGGCGCTTTCAAGGTCTCGATTCTGGCAATGTCGGTCGTGAATCAGCAATTTCAGACCCGATTGACCGTTCCAGCTACCGCGCTTTCTCTGGTTGCCTTCCTTGTGATCGCCCCGCTTTCTTACTATGAGCACTTAAGATCCTTGAGACCATCAGCTCTGCTTACATCATATATGCTATTCTCGGTTGTTGCAGACAGTCTCCGTGTGCGGGTGTTCTGGAATAATAAGTTGAGTCAGACTTTCCGCGGAGTAGCACTCGCGATTGCGATCCTAGAGGCCTTGTTGCTGTTGGTGGAATCACTTCAGAAGAAGCGCTTCGTTGGCAATCAAGACCGATTGCGAGGTCCAGAGGAATTTGGGGGTCTTTTCAGCCAAACGCTATTCCTCTGGCTAAACCGCCTTCTAAGGCAAGGGTACGCCCATGATTTATCAGTTACCGATCTCTATCCCATCAACGATGGCATCTCTTCGGAAAGATTGGGTCTTCAATTCTGGAATTGGTGGGAACAACGTGCGTCTCCAGGTACTACTAGCTGCTTACCATATCGTGTTGCTTATCGAGACTCCAGGATCGCAAATGCATTCCAAACAACTCTTGCTAATGGTACTGGGTTTTATGAAATGGTCATTTCTATCGCCTGTCGCCCCTCGAATCGTCATGATCATGTGTAAATTGACACAACCGATCCTTCTCAACCAGTATATTCACTTCCTAGCGGGTCCTGATAATACAGATCATCAAAATGTCGGGCTAAGACTGATACTCGCTTATGGGGTAACATATGCGGGTCTTGCTGTAAGTCCTCTGCTAACGAGTATTGAGAATCGCAACAGTTGAACTTAGGTCTAGATTGCAAACGGAGTGTATCTTCACCAAGTTTCCACTTGTCTAACTCTTGTGCGGGGAATTCTGATCACTAGTATCTATCGACAGGCAACGAGTGTGTGTGTAGAGGATTTTGACCAGTCCACCGTCACTACCCTCATGAGCACTGATGTCGACCGGGTTGGCTTTGGCTTGTTCCCTATCCACGAGATCTGGGCAAACTTGATAGAATTTGGATTTGCGACCTGGCTGCTAGCACGCCAGGTCGGCATAGCGTCTACGGCCCCCGTTGTAATCGCTCTAGGTAAGCTTTGGTTTCACCCTCGTGAGCCGCAAAACTTACCCAATTTATCAGGTGCATTGATAGGCACCATAGCAGTGTCGCAGCTAGCACCGAGGCGGCAAATGAAGTGGATGGCTCGCGTTGAAGAACGAGTGGGTATGAATTCTCAGTTGTCACCATTTCTGGGTCATGTGTAACGCTAATGCTGCCCAAGGCACTACCACAGAAATATTGGTGAGATGCTGTAGACACCAATGCTACGGTGACAAGACTAAAATCTAGCCAGTCTTCGATCAAGAATTGCAAGTTACTAGGCCTCATGATCAGGTTTTCCACCTCTATAAGCGCTTTGAGAGAGAGAGAAATCCAAGCAGCGAAACATTACCGACAGCTCTTAGTCTGCATAATTTCTCTTGGTAAGGAAGAGGCTACATGTCCAGTTGTAATTTCAAAGACGCTAACGACTCTGAGCTTATGTACCGCTTGCCATGGCGCCTGTCATTACCTTTGTCATTTTCGCCCTTTCAGACCCTCGAGAGGGCATGGCTTCACGAGCGGCTCGTCTTTTCAGTTCACTCATGCTGATTCAATTGTCTTGCGAACCTATCGCGAGCTTGTTTCAAGCAATCCCGAAATTCATCGGGGCAGTATCCTGTCTTGTGAGGATTGAAGGGTATCTATGCGCCAAAACAAAGGAGCCTTCCTATCCAAGACATATCGTTACAGCTTTCAACGCTAACAGCGAAGCCATTCCACTAAATGTTTTCGAAAGCAGAATCTTTGATGGACTCCAGGAACGTTCCCAGCGATTGAAACCCATCACCCACAATTTGACACTCAAATGGGAGGAGGACAGCCGTGCAGTGCTTCACAACGTGACTCTTTACATAGCTTCGCCGGGGCTTACTCTAGTGCATGGCAGAGTAGCGTCGGGTAAATCTACGTTATTAAAATCCCTAATTGGAGAGGTTCCCTACGCGGACGGAGCTCAGATCAATCTCTCAGGATATACGTCCTACTGTTGTCAGATACCATGGTTGCGCAGCACAACAATTCGAGACAATATCCTAGGGTTTACCGAGCTAGATGCAGCATGGTATGATTCTGTTATCGACGCCTGCGCTCTTCACAAGGACTTAGAGCGCATGCCATTAGGGGATCAAACATTTGTCGGAAGCAATGGCTTCACTCTTAGCCGAGGCCAGACACAACGCATTGTACGGAACAGTCACCCTCTTGCTATTTATATTTATGCATCAAAAGTAGCTAAACAGGTCTAGGCACTTGCAAGAGCAGTGTATTCGAGAAAACGATTCGCAATTTTGGACGATGTCTTGAGTGGAATAGATTCAGCAACCGCGCAGCATATCTCCAAGCACCTGTTCGGTCCAACAGGAATATTCAGAAAGCTCGACACCTCAGTAATTATGGCTACAAACTCCAGTGAGAATGACAGTCTTTTCTTCTCTAGGCATACTGACCTCTCTAGATCATATCTCACATCTTGCCGACCACGTAATTACATTAGATTCGTCCGATGACGTTGCTAATGAAGGATCATCACACTCATTCCAGGCTCATCCATGTGATAAAGGAGTGTATCTGGATATAGCTGAAACCTCCAATATAGGTGAGGAGTTACCCGTGCCTGCGCAAGTACAGGCGGTTTCAAAGGAGGAGCATAATCTGGAGTCTCGTAAAGGAGGAGAAGTCGCATCATACGCATACTATTTCAAGGCTATTGGGTTCTACAGGTCACTTGTGTTCGTTGCCATTCTTCTTCTGGTAACTTTTTCGGAAAATTTTTCGGTACGTATGCCTCCACCACCTGTCGGAACGGCAACTCATGCAGTGCTCAGGTAGTAGTCTTGTCATGGTGGACGAAACGGCCCTCAGGAACCGAATCTATACGACTGGCAATATCGTATTCTATATTACAAACTGCAAGTTTACTATTTCTAACGGCCCTGGCTTGGTTAGTATTTAAGCCCGCAATTAGCCAAGTCTGTTGCGACCTCTGATTAATTCCATCACAGGCACTTCTTCAACTATGTAGTAGCACATTCAGGCCAAAAGCTGCACAAAAGCCTGCTTGATACCGTCACGAAGTCAGTATTCCACCAAGGATGTAAGGTTTGCAAGACTGACAATAAGAAAGTGCTTCTTTGGATCTGTTCACCTCGAACCATATCGGTGCCATTATCAATCGGTAAGTATCCCCGCTATGAAAGAGTTCAAATACTCACCTTTCACGAGATTTAGTCAAGACATTGGTGTGATCGACAGCGAACTTCCGCTGGCCTTGTTGAATACCTTCGTGTGTAGGTCCACTTCAACTTACTGTCTTAACAACACCTGACCTGTGTTATAGATCTTTTCTCTTGCACTGCTCAACTAATCCTCGCCGCTATTGCGACACGATACACCGCAGCAACGTTTCCAATACTCGTCTTGATACTGTATCTCGTCGCTAGATATTATCTGCGGACGTCTCGACAATTGAGAATTATGGACCTAGAGACAAGAGCTCCGTTATAGTACGTCATGTCCGACGGAATTATCTAAGGCATTTTCCACTCATGCAATGAGTTAGTACACAATTTATCGAAACGGTTAATGGAATCTCAACAGTCCGTGCATTCGGCTGGCAATCCCGATGTATTTCGCAAACCAACAACCTTCTGGACCTTAATCAACGACCGTTTTACCTCCTTCTCATGGTGCAGAGGTGGCTTATACTTGTCCTAAACTTCATTAGCGCATCCCTCGTGTTGATAGTGGTTGGACTGGCGTATCAATCCCGGATGTCGCTTGACATTGGTATGTTTACGAAATCATACATTACTATGATTTGTCATTGTAGCGTGTCGACAGTAATACTAACTTCGGCGACCCGTAGGTTTGTTTGGCGTTTCGCTCACCGGAATAGTTTCTTTTTCACAGAGTATCACCGGACTCATCGCTGTTTGGACAACGCTGGAAACATCACTCGGGGCCATTTTCAGAATAAGGGGCTTTTCAAAGTCGGTACCATCTGAAGTGCGCAAAACTAACGTGGAACCTCCTCCTGAATGGCCTACGGATGGCAGGGTCGAACTTAGGGGCGTGTCTGCAAGCTACGGGTAAGGAATTGTATTGACGATCAAGCCTATAACTGACTTGTCTATCACACAGGTCAGGCAATGTGGAAAGCGCGCTACGCGGCGTTAATTTTATCGTGGGTTCCGGACAACGGATCGGCATTTGTGGTCGTAGTGGCAGGTAATAACTGCCCACTTGGAGCTATCTGAAGACTTCTGTACTTTGGCTGACAAAAACGTACTTACGTAGTGGCAAATCATCCCTAGTACTCGCTGTAACGCGCCTGCTCAATCTCACAGCTGGCCATATCGTCATTGATGGAATAGACATCAGCAACATCCCGTGTAATACACTCCGTCATCGTATCAATGTCATACCACAAGATCCTGTGATCTTCTCTGGATCCGTTCGAGCATCTCTAGATCCTTGGGGTGTAATCCAAGACAGCGCATTGACTGCAACACTTGAACAAGTAGGGCTGAAAGAAGTAGTGGATACACTGGGTGGCCTGGACGTGATGTTGAAAGAGGACGTGCTTAGTCATGGCCAGCGCCAACTGTTCTGTTTCGCCAGGGCGATGCTACGTCCAGGCAGGCTTGTCATTATGGACGAGGTAACAAGCAGGTGAATTAGGTACGCTTTAAGTTTGGCAACATTATTAATAATTATTGTAGTGTCGATGCCGTGACCGAGAATCGTATTCAGCATCTCATCCGTACTGCTTTTACCGGTCGGACCCTGATAGTCATCGCCCACAAGCTCAACACTATCGTGGACTTTGACTCGATCGCTGTACTGGACGATGGAAAATTACTGGAATATGGCTCACCTCAAGCTCTCCTGACAACGGACTCGCATTTTCGGCGACTTGTTGGAAATCAGTTCGTGCTGGGTTGATAGTGTAAATCTATCAAACCAACATTCTATATTGTATTTGATTAACGCTAGATCGATATATTGCATCTCTCGCGAGCATGCAGTGTTCCGATCTATATAACATAAATAGCCTGCGTTCAGGGTGCCAGTGCTTATAGACAATACAAGTTGTTATGGACGGGCTCTTCCCAGCCTCTCCTCCACTATAGAAATGATACGGTGGGGGTAAGGCGATAGTATCGAGAAAGATATCTCCTTCACCCTTCGTAGATGCTTTGTATCAATCGACGCCTATACTCTTTGAGCTCTCAGGACTAGTCCATTACGTCTATGCAATCTAGTCTCCCTTCAAGATTCCTTTTGCTGTTCTTTTGGGTCTTGTAAATCTTGAAATTCTTTTCCTTGTATAAGTCTACGTCGCCTGTATGAATTCAACAAAAAACTGAATACATTAACTACTAGTTTATTATTCACTATCCCGATATCTTTCTGAGAACCTCTTTCTTAAGTTCGCTTACAGCACACTTTACGGAGTTTCCCTCTTGCCATCTCCTAAACGAAGTAACGTAACGCTGACAATGATGTGAACGTACCAAGACTTTCGATTGAATTCATTCGAATGAATGGATGACTTGGATGGAAAGTCAAGTACAATGGGATATAATTGAATCAGACGAGGATTCTGGAGACAGTCTTCGGTTTTCAATTTAATTAACATGAATAAACTGGGACGCGCTTTGAACATTTGTGAGTCAGCATCCTCTAGGAACAGCACATACACATTTTCGGGAGATGTGCAGTATGCGCTAGCCAACGCAGGGGCTCTCGTGGTATTAGCAAGTCGCTGGCGGCGTTGATTCATCGCTACGCGTTCTTTGGGGGCAGAGGCAAGGACCCAAACTGGGACCATCCTATATATCGCCTAAGCTTAGCATTTTCTCGAGCATGGAAGGGTGGCTATTTAGGTAACAAAAGATTCCTAAAGCTACAATCGCAAGTAAGATGGGGTAGGACTATAAGCAACTCTTAAGTTCGAGTAATTATAACCGACCCGATTTAGCATTGAGGCGCGAGCTGTGGCAGTGCAAGAACGAGCCGGTTGAGCCGGGGTTGAGCCGAGTATAACTTGCTAAGTCAGGGTCGCTGTATCAATGATATAAGTTAGGACAGGAGCAGTTACTTTGTCTCGTTTAATAGCCCACTAAGTGACCTTATATTTATGAAATAATTAGCCTCCCTAGAGTCTTGTAAGGAGTACAATAAGAGCAAGGATTAATTGGCTGGTATTGGCTATACAACATCTAAACCGTTGCGTCAGAAGCCGAGGTCTATCCATCCCAATCCCATATGGTTCTACCTCACACGCGCTGCACAGGCGCTCTCAGGATTGCACAATCTAAATATCTTCCTCGCAGCAACAACTCTGTATATTTCTCAACTACGTCGTCTCGCCATGGCTACGACGACACTATCCAGAACCTGAAGATTGGGGCCCACACCCGCGTCATCTTCCAAGGCTTTACGGGCAAGCAGGCCACAGCCAATGCACAGGACTCGATTGCATGGGGCACCAACATCGTTGGGGGCGTCAAACCTGGAAGTTCAGGTGAGCACCTGGGTCTACCGGTCCTACCGTCGGTGAGGGAGGCTATGAAGCAATTGAAGCCAGATGCTACAGGAATTTATGTAGCCGCTCATCAAGCGGCAGCGGCGATCGAGGAGGCGATTGAAGCAGAGGTACCGCTCATTGTGGCGGTTGCAGAGCATATCCCATTGCATGACATCATGAGGGTGAGTGCTTGGTGGAGAAACAAAGAGAACAGCCTCCGTAGGAAGCTGATTGAAAAAATAGATTCATTCCATGCTGTCCTCGCAAAGCAAGTCGAGGCTTGTAGGTGCAAATGCTCCCGGTATCATTTCTGCCATTGGGAGATGTAGAATTGGGTTCCAGCCGCTGCCAACATTCTCGCCTGGCCACATCGGTATTGTGGCTAAATCTGGGACGCTTTCATATGAGACCGTAGGATCACTGACTCGAGCCGGTCTCGGGCAAAGCCTTTGCATCGGAATGGGTGGCGATGTGATTGCAGGGACAAACCATGTCGACGCATTAAAGGTATTTGAGCACGACGATGATACAGAGGCTATTATCATTGTTGGGGAGTTGGGTGGAACGAGCGAAGAGGAAGCAGCCGATTGGATTAAAGCTTATAAAAAGCGTACAAATAACCCAAAGTATAGATTCACGTATATATATCAAGTATTTAAACTGACTTCCTCAGGCCTATCGCAGCAGTCATCGGTGGTTTCCAAGCAGCTCCAGATCGCATCATGGGGCATGCAGGAGCCTGGACGGGAATAGGAGAGGGCACTTCGGAATCCAAGTATAGAGCCCTTGAGAGTGCCGGAGTGACCATGGTAGATCACCCTGCGAGATTTGGAAGCGTTATGAAAGACATACTCGCGAAGTCTGGTCGAAATGTAAAGAAGATTGTGAGTTGAAAGAGTATATAATACCATGCTAAACCCTTCTAACGGTATTTAGGAGCAGTCGACGGCTCAAGCCCAACAGCGACGTTCGCACCATACCCTCTCTCGGAGAATGGTGTCATCGCCTAGCCCTGCTTCATTACAGCATGTCCGTTCTCTTTATATTAGTGCTAAACAATCAACCGATCTATTGAAGGCTTACAACATCAAAACATTTTCAGCACTGCCCAAGAATCAAGATGACAGCTACTTTGTAGGAATAACCGTATCACGCTCTGCACGCTCTCCCTCCATTATTGTGGCATCAACAGCCGACCCGGGCAAGATATCACATCGAGTCCGTCACTTTCCCTTCGACTATCGCGAAGGGCCCTCACTAAATGCAATTCAAGACGCAATTATGCACTTACAACTAGACGCCGCACCACCGAAAGCAAAAGCGCAGGCTGTTGAACTAATCAAAAACATCTGGAAGTTATACCGTGAAAAAGAAGCCATCACCATTACGGTGAATCTCGCTATACCCAAAGATAACGACGAAATCAATGTCTATAATCCATACCTTTTCTTCGACGACGCAGCATTCAAATCCAATAAACGACAAGAAGACCTGCACAAGTTACGAGACATGTCCGCGGTAAGCCCCACGGAGCAGGAGGCAGAAAAGAGCGGCATCGTATATATACCCCTTGAATCGCCGCAGTTTCCAGCTGGAACGAGCCAAAAGGATACGCAGACAGCGCCCTTATCATCTCAGCAAGAGCCACGCAATTTGGTTGGCACACTAGTCAACGGTGCGGGGCTCGCCATGAATACCAATGATGTGCTCACCCTACGCCTCTCTTCTCCACCATTCAGTACCTCCTCAGCAAACTTTCTCGACACGGGAGGGAAAGCTACGTCGGAGACCATCAAAACATCGTTTAAGCTCATCCTCTCTGACCCTCATGTCTCGGTAGTCTTTGTTAATATCTTTGGTGGACTCACACTCTGCGATATGATTGCCGAAGGCATCATCCTTGCATTCAAGGAAGTGGGTGTGAACAAACCGGTAGTGGTGAGACTGAGGGGTACGAACGAGGAGAAGGGACAGGAGGTGTTGAGAAAGGCAAATTTACCGATTAAGGCGTTTGATGATTTTGAGGAGGCAGTCAGGGAGGTAGGGAGGCTGGCGAATGGAGAGGCCATGTAGAATCCGGATGACCCGGCGATTGAGCTATAGGAAATAGAGGAGATAGAAGAAGAAATAGAATGGAATTATCTTCGAGTAAACTGCTTGCTAGCGCCGTTAAAGTATGGCTCACTCCGGTCTCATTGATGGTACACAACATGCAGCAACGACCTGAGACTGCGGTACATGAAAGTTGATTGTCTGATGCAAACATGCATAAAATGCTGACGGGAGAAATGCAGCAGTGTCATGAATGAGGCGGACATACCGCGTCATGTTTGATACCTCAATGCAGCTCTCGGTGATACCCACTCCCTGAGCAAGTTCCCAGCCAAAAGCCCCAGCAACGCGCACACGACCCCATACGCAGCCGATCTTCGCCGAATGGCTAGCTAACGACGTATGCGGCTCCCGAGTTTATGTGGCTTGTAATATGATCTGCACAAGCTCGTGTTCCTCCAGGAACCCTTTGTATTAGCAATTCCCAATTGGTCCCGCAACACTTAATCCGGCATGTCTTTGGACATCAATCGCAGAGACTCGACTCGAAACTCGAAAGCTCGCACCAGCGGAACAGCAGCTCCAGGCAAAGCCAAGGCGCGATGACGACGACATCCAAGCTTTGACCCTGGATGCAAGGTTTCCCCACATTTTTCTCAGCGTCTGGGGATTGCCCTCTGAACCTGCCGATGTTGGGGCGCTACCGCCGCCGATGGACTCGCAGCGTCCAAGCCGTTTCCAAGTATAGCGATGGACGAGGCACCCAGGAGGCCCCCTTGCGCGTCATGCCTAGGGCATGATAAAAACCGTTCTCTGGCTAGTAGTGTTGTGTGTGAAGTTCATCCCAAGTGCTCTCGACGAGAAGTCCGTTTCGCTCGCTCGCTTCCCGGCTCCTTTCATCATTTTCACGTCGTAACGTCGTAAAGTTTTAAGGTTTTAGGGCCTCCTACCCCAGTGCATATAAAAGCTACCCCGCAAAAAAAGACAGCAGCGCCCATCGCACCACCCACCGTTGCAACCATGTCACACGCGACACCCTCCGAAGCCGGCAAGCCCACACCTTCCCATCTCTGCGTCACACGAGCAAAACTAATTGAACCCCGTTTGCCGCAGACGTCGTGAATACGCTCTCGCACCTCGAGCTCTCGAGTAAAGCCCCGCAGAAGCCGGCCCAGAAGCCAAAATCGGCTCCTGTTGCCGAATCCTGGGACGAAGAAATCTCCTCAGGCTCGGACGCGGAGACGGAGTCGACGCAGCTCTCGAGCGTGTCGCCAGAGTCTAAGAGCTCTCGCACCAAAGACTACGAAAGCCTCGCCCTGCTGTCCACCAAGGCATCTGTCGATCTGCCTAACCCACCGCCACCCACTCCAGCCAGCCCTGTGCCCTTTGAGTTCCCAAATAGTGTTCCTTATGGAGGCGGTGCGAGGGATAGCACGAGTAGCGGTAGCGCGAGCCCTGCCCGAAGACCAGAGAAGACAACGGCGGTCGCTGGCAGGCTGATTGCGGGGGCACTGGGGGTACGCGCAGCTCGGAGGACTGAAGAGGAGAGGGAGTTTGACCGGGTGATGAGGGAGAAGGTGCGGAAGAGGAGAGATGAGGAGCGGAAGAGGGAGAAGGAAGAAAAGGAAGCAGCCGAGGAGAGGAAAAGATCGGTATGGGAAGATTGAGTCCTTACAACAAACCGCCTGCTTCGGCAGCAATTATGCAGAAGGGAAGTTTCTAGAGGAAGATGATATCCATGAGATAAGCATGTAGGACCTAGAAGACTATAGCCACACTATCAAATTAGAAGTTTATAAGCACGCAATTGTAGCATGAATGGGAACATGCAGAATAGATGCTCAGTCACGGGCACGCACTGTTCAAAGTGTGTTGTCAATGCTCTTCATATGCTAAGGGTCTCATCCGAGCAGCATCGTATGTGCAAGCATAAAGAAGTCGTGGGAAGCATATAAACTCAATCCTTCCGGGAATGGTGCCAAAACTACATATGGTGAACACGAAACACATCTATAAATGCGCTCATGAAAGAAATTGAGACACATCTATAGGCATGCTCGTGAAAGAAAATGAAACACATCTGGAGACGTGCTCATGGACCAGAGGCGCCGAAACCGAAACCCTTCTTCAGTTGTGTAAGCAGAAAATACCCCGCCATTTCGCCAAATACCTCTTTCGTGACCATGCTCGTTCGTGACTTTGAAGTAACTGGCCGTGTACCCAACAAGCTGCCAGGCGAAGGCAGTCGTTGCGCCACCAGCCGAAACGCTAGCAGCCGCCAATCTGCTCCTGGTGGACTTCGAGCGTGTCGCCGTCCTGCATGTCGAGCTGGTAGAAAAGTTAACCTAGGTCCACAGGCAGACATGGGAAGCATGGGAGCAGAGAGTGCGGGGCATGCAACCCATAGCTATACGTACCGAGTCCGGATTATCCGTCGGTTGAACCCTCTGCCCGTCGAAGAGGAACCGCACGCTCGTGATGTTCTTGCCTTGACGGTCGCAGAAGGCGTCCATGAGCTTTTTGAGCTGCGTGGTGCGCTTGATCTTGAAGAAGACTTCGTTGTTGTTGTCAGTGACTTTAATGTTTAAGTGCTCAGATGGGCCATCCTCCGGCTTGTGCTGCACTGGCGAACCGTTGTCGGACATGCTGTGCGCGAACGACGAGACTTGATATGCAGGCGTCGGCGGGCGGTTTTTAAGAGCTCTCGGGCGTCTGTGGAAGTTAGGCGGCGGAGACGGTGGCAAATGTGGAATTGCAAACCTGCTGGAGAGAGGTAATTGTACTTTGTAGGGGCGGGCAGGCGCAAGGCGCGTCGTGATAGTATTAGGTTGCAGCGGACGTAGAGAAAGAGCAGACTGACGTGCGGCGCGTCGGCGGCGTCTTTATATAGGGTGGCGAGCGGTGAGAGAGGGGCGCGAGCTCGTGGGCGGAGGCCGCAGAAGACGAGGTGATTGTGAGGTAGAAAGTGGCTAGTGGGGTCCTCTCATCCAAGGTCGCTATTAAGCAGAGACGCAGTCCCCCTGTTTCCCGCCGTCACAACATCGACAAATCACTGCTGTCTTACCCTCGTGTCTTACGTCTATCTCCGGCCTTTGTTGACTGGTAAACGTCTTATCTCCAGCTCCGCTTGTGTTACCTGCTCCTTTATCGACGCTGACTTCAGGTGTGGCATTCGACTGCACGTGACGTGAAATGGTGCGTATCTGATGTCACCAGCACTTGAGCACTTGAGCACTTAGGCACTTGAGCAGATAGGCTGTAGGGGAAACAAGACTCATCGGCATTGTAGGCACTCAAAGAGGACCTCCAGACAGATCCACCATGCCATTCTCGGGCTTGTGCTATTCAAAGTGAAGGATCCGTTTGTGGCCTAAGGTTGATGATGGCTGCTGACGTGGGTGGAACAGATTGCTTGCAGAAAAACAACTACCAAGAAGAAAAATGCAGACGAGAAGTGTGGATTCCCATGAAAGCCTCGTGACTGAGCTGACTGAACCGAGGTTGATGCTCTGTACGAATGCTGCAACGCCTTCTACAGGGACAAGGGCGAGAAGGCCAGCACCGTCAGCTGCCCAAAGTACTCTCTTCTCAAGTACGGCCCTCTAATACCGCTATCAATTAATGCTCATTGTCTTAGATTAAAAATGAAACAAAGGAGCCAGGAATCAACATAGTATCTAGACCGCCAGGTTTGAAGCTCAACAAAATTCAGATAAAATAGCTGAGCTGCATGCCATTGTATCGAGACAGACGGGTCTGTACTTTTCACCATATTGAACAAGCTCTGATTAGACAATCAGGCTAGCTGTAGCTCTCTGACCAAGAACAATCCGTGCTCTGTAGTGGAATGTAATACCCCCCTTTATATCTGCGCTTTCAGGAAGTCCAGGCAGTCACCAGGTGGTACGTTTTTCTAAGACAGTCGTGAGCGCGCAAGGAGGCCGCGAAGGACCTGCTCAAACACCGATCAGGTTTGAACCGAGACTCTAATGACCGCCTAAAAGACATTGAAGAAGAAAAGAAGAGGCTGAGCGACACGCTCGCGAATTTTATCTGCGCCAAGCGGCCTGCGCTAGCGCCGGTGCTCGGGCCACCCTGGGAACGGGAGCTTTGTCCCTGCACGTCGCGACTGTTTTATGGACGCAGCGTGTGAATGCCCACGACAACGTCGCACTCAGTGGGCCTGACTCTTCATCCACCGTCATACGCGTTGCATACGCTCTTATAAACTGCGCCTCGAAAGGCCTGCATATCTCGCCCTGCAACAATGGCTTTCTTCTCGCGCCAGTCGCAAACTCCCCAGGTATGTGTGGATTCTGACTATCCCCAGCCATAATCCTCCGCTGGAACGTGTATTGACTGATGCTGAACCCTGCACTACAGACGAGTATAGGAAGTCTCTTTTCGCACGATGCCAATGTTTCTACCACCGATCCCCTGCAGCCGCTGCGCGCCATGGCCGACCGCGTCGGTAAAGAGGTGGAAAAGTTCGCCGAAAGGGTGGACCACTGGCACATGCACGGCAACGAGGCCGAGAAGACAAGGTATCACAGCACAGTCAAGATGGTTGGACAGTTCAAGGATGTTGCTGAGGCGACGGTGCGCGACTTGAAGAAGAAGCATGGATCAGTAAATGAAGACCAACTGAACAAGAGCGTGCGTCGACGTATTAAGAACGTAGCTCCTGAGTCTACCTCGAGGGCAATAAGTATACTTGGACAATCTGTTGTGCCCTCGATCGAAGGCAGCGGAGGGCCGGGCTCTAGTGTGGAAGAGTTGCGGCACTGGCAGGCAGAACTTGCGACATGGGAGCTTGTCCAGGTTATGATTGACCTGTATCATCCTGAGCCCGGCACGGATGTCGAAGCCGAAAAAGAAAGGAAGCTAAAAGAGGTTGGCGGGACCCATCGTTTTTGTCCAAAGAATGAAGTCTGGGAACGATTCATGTTGACAGATCATATGGCCAAAGAAAAGAAGCTTGTTTTGGAATGGCTTCAAAAGACGGCGAAGAACACCGAGAGCAATACCGAGTCCATAATCAACCAATGGGGTGAAATATCTGGCAAGGATACAAATACCTGGACGAGTGGCTGGCTGGACACAAAAACAAAGATTAAGCAAGTCAAGATGGCCCAAGGTCTAGATCATCCGCTCGATCCAAACGCCATCGTACAGGGCAGCGAAGTAAACCAGGTTCTGATCGCACATATGGATCCCGATGCCCCGCTCCGACAAAAGCGTGGCATAGCGAAATCGGATGAGTACTACGAAAACGCTCTGTGGATGGTTTGCTATGAAATGTTACGCCGTGGAGAGTCTTGGGAGAAGATTAGCGACTGGTTTAGGGAAAGAAATGAAGCTTGGCGTGGTGTCAGTATTGGCGCCTCAGGCGAAACCCAAGTCCCTGGTGCGCCCAATATGGCCGGAAGTGATTTTGGGTATTTGTTTCGTCGAATGTGTCTAGCCGCAGGCAGAGGCGCCCGCTTCCCCTACGAAGGAGCTGTATACGCTCTCCTTTGCGGGGACTACAACCTGGTTCATGCACTAACTCGATCATGGGACGATCACCTCTATGCGTACTATAATGCGCTTCTTCTTTCAAGATTCGACTCCTTTTTATTAAAAGAACCTGAATCTGATCCCTGGGTATCTCAAAGGCTGGGACAGCAGTTCGTCGTTCCCGACGTGGTTGATGCACTTGGTAATTGGGAGACCGCTACTCGGAAAGTCATGAATCTCTTGCAGAAAAGCGGGACAACGTCAGAAGAAGCGAGGCGTCCGATGAAGCTGATTCAGGCAGCGCTTATCGACCAGACTCTGGATGACCTTATGCACAAGGTTGGTGTAGCCATTGCTGATGTGATTCGGCCCCAAAACGACAACCTCATACTTGATCCCTATATCTTAGACAGATCCGAGGAAGTGGAGCATCCTGTCAAGGCCGAGGACTTCCACCGAGCCTTTGCTTATGATCTCCAAGCGCTTCGTGTTTTAGTACACGTATCTATCGTCTTCGGAAACGGGTTGAGTCCTATGAAGGACGAACCCAGGCCCAGAAGATACGCCATCGATAATGTCTTCGCCGCTTACGTCGAATTTCTCCGGATGACAAAGCGCATTCAAATTATACCTTTGTACGCTATGCAAATGAGCGAAGGCCGATCATCACTGACCTTCGGTCGTATTCTACCGGAGATAAAGAATCACGAAGAACAGAAGCACTATATCAAACTCCTGGAGCATTACCGTATTGATGTGGAAGGGGCACTTGTGGGAGCGTACCAGATTGTTATGGATGACACCAGTTTCGTCGATGCTAATGATAACTTCACTACGCCCGCAACAGGATATGTGGCCCTGGAGATGCAAACTGGCCCAGACCAGTATCTATGGCCAGGAGGATATCGTATTAAAAGCACCATGCCAGGATTCGATATATCTCCGCCCGAAGAGGCTTTGATTGAAATCTTACAGTGGTACAACCATTTAGAAAAGAGCGATACCCTCTTCCAACTGCTGACAAGAGCTTTGATTACATTCCTACGTAAGTCACCATTGTTTTGTTCTGATCTATAGATTAACGTACCAATAGACTGCGGCCGCATGGGTGCTGCTGAGAGGCTCGTGGCCGAAATGAGCGTAGAGAAAATTTCCCTCCTAAAAACACCTTTCTATTGTGGCTATGCGTTCGACTTTACACAGCCAGGTACAGAAGAACAAGATGGCGAACAAGTTGCAGAATATATGCACGAGAGTCTCCGCGGCTCAGGACGTGATTCACTGCGCCCTTCAGAAATTCCCAGTGCGCAAGAGCACACGGAGAAGGTTCTTTGGCTTCGCCGAGAGACCCAAGTATATTTCAGTCTATCACAAATAGTGCGGCTCATCTCGCTCTTCCGAGAATGGCGCAAGGAAGAAGATAAACTTATCCGGTTAGTCATTCATGGTTTCCACAATTCAGATCCAGCTATTAACGTAGGACATGCCAGACAACGCAACAGCGCCCAGCAAGTCTCCACGACCAACATCAAGGAGCTGTTCAAATCCATTGAAGTAGCATTTCCCTCCACCCTTGATTTTCCCCGCATAATGGAGGACTCTGACGATCCAACACCTCTGGGAAACGAGATAGAGGAATTGTACAGGAACTACATACCCGAAATTGTAATCGGCTATATGTCGGTTCTACAAGCTGGCTCCTTCTTCATCCACAGAGACTCGGCGGTCAAGGCGATGGATCTCGTTGTTGCGATTGCAGACGATGAGAGGAGTTGGCTGCAGCAGCTGTTTATGCAAACGAAGCGGATGAGAGAACTGGTCAATCGTATCACGGATGTCAGCAAGGCCATCATCAAGTTGGGCGAGCATGGCATCGGCAAAGATAAGGACAAGGTGGGGAAAAAGAGGGGCAACAAGGGTGAGACCTTGGGGATCTGGGATACCGGTATCACCTACGAGTATTTGAGCGGTCTACCTTACCGGGATTAGTTCGTCGTTGGAAGGGTAGGCGAATTGAATAATGCAATGCATGAAGGTATCCAGCGAACGCTGCGAGCTTGGTATTCGGACGGGTTTGGAAAAAAAAGGGTTTGGAAATGACCCAATGAAGCTGAGTCGAGCATGTGTAGGGCATTTGGGGACAGGATAATTGTACTATCAGAACAATGGGAGAAGGCTGCATTCTTCAGATTCTTCATGTGATTCGTTTTCCGTCTATCGGATTTGTAGATGTGAACTCGTCATTTCTGAGAGAACGGACACAGACGGTCCTCGAAAGGCCAGGCCTCTTTCGAGTTGTATATGGCCAGAGTCGTGATCATGCAAAATGAACAAGCCATTCATCCCAACAGTCTACCGATTTCCCCTCCGCCCGTCGCACAAGATGACCCCTACTCCATAAATGTGCATGGTCAGCTCTGGTGGACGGGGTAGAAAGAAAGAAAAGCACCGATCAAACAGCAAGCCTCTGGGCCAAAGGCATACAAAATACGGAACCTCGGGATGCACTATCCGAGGCACGCTTTCCCATAACGCCATGCCTGTGCATATACATGTATATAGGTATGCATGGTCCTTCCAATCATGCCCTGCGAAACGCCGTGCATGGAAGGGGATGCAGACAAGAAGATGAGTCTGCCGTGCAGGAAAGAAAAAAACAGGCAACATAAATCAAATCCTGTTCAAAAAAAAAAGTAAAGTTCTTTCCAACACCACGTGGGCCATGCAAAGACGAGCAGAAAGATCGGAAATGAACAAAAGGAAAAAGAAAACCAAAAAGTTTCAAACGCTATGCTAATGCCATAATGAAGGGGACCGCAGCAGCAGCGCGGCTATGCCGTTGGTGCATGTAAGGAAAAGTATGCGAGGGTGTATATATTGGCGAAGAGATAAAGGGGGAAGCAGGCTCAGAAGTCAACGCTCCATCTCAGCCTGGGATCGCGCTCAACTACGCCTACGCTGTCGAAAGGGACTCTCAGTCCCTGCTCGACATCTGGTAGTGAGTCATTGTAGACCTGGAAGTCACTCCGAGACCAGGACTCTTTGTTGAGCATGTCCTGCTCGTTCTTGTCCGAAGGCGGGAGCTTGATACGCGCTTCCATAAGGGGAGCGGAGACGAAGCGGGAATTTAGGAGTGCGTGCGGAGATACAAGATCTTCGAGGAGGCCTAGGGAGAGGACGTCGTCGGGTGAGGTTGGTGGAGTGTGATAGGAGAAGTTTTCCTTATTCTCATGTTCGGATGCTGAGTTTAGAGAAGTAGGGCTTAGGGATGGCGGTTCGCCAGAGGCGCTGGAAACAACGGTGGAGAGTTGCTGACGGCTTGGGCGGACGCGGATGGGTTTAAGATCGGGGACAATGCTCCCATTGGTCGAAGGCGAATGCTTCATGACTGTGTCGCTGGAGTCACCCGAGGAATGCTCCAGCGTATCCGTCCTGGTCATAGCAGTGTCACGGCGCGTCCTTCGATGATAGCTCGAAGCTGAGGGCGGGCGTGCCTGTGGCGTATTGGGCCTCTCGTGGCGCTGCCCCGCAACGAGATCACAATACGAAGTACCCCTAGATCCGGAAGGGAGCTCAGGTGTCTCTCCACGCTCAAGCTTCTGACGCAGCTTCTTAGCACTAACTTGGCGTTGGAGGCTCAGCTCGACTCTGCTGCTTGCGCCACTTCCGCTGCGGCTTCGGTATGTGGCCCGCTCCTTCCCACTCATGACACTAGCTTTGGGTGGCGGTTGGAGCATCCATTGGTTATCCGAAGGATGGGGAGAAGGCAGGCTAACAACAGGAGGGTGAAGATCATTGACTGGAGGTGCACGAACAGAGTATTGGCTTCCAGAACGCGAAGTGCTCGGCCTCTTGAGGCCAGCAACGCCCGCCGACAGGCCTGACATGGTTGCATGCAGCGGCTCCATAAGGTCGGACAAGCCCCAGAGGTGCTCATCCTCGCGTTGGTATCGCTTACGATTCCAGTTGTCGTCGTCCTGGGTGTCATCACTGAGGCGAATGTCGACGGAGTGACTGACATCGATACTGCTACTCCCGTGGCTCACGACGGTGTCCTGGACGCCTGTAGCTGGAGCGGCCTTCGTGCTGCATGTGTTTGATCTGCGCGCCCGGCGCGGCGGCGGACCTGGCCCCAATGATATCTCTTCTTGCCAGAATGGATTCGTGCCTGTAGGCTCCGGGTGGTGGTAGAGCTCAGGCTGCTCCATCTGCAGCTTCAGTCTCGCTTTCCGCGCCTGCTTTGCCCTTTTCTTCCTTTGCTTCCTGTCCATGTAGCCGGTACATGGGGCGCACGAGACATAGTGGAAGATGGCCGACTGTATTCCGCGGACCAGCCACGACATGGCGGCAGTACGGACCGGCAGAGTGTTCGGGAGGGAGCGTTGCGCTACTTAGGAGTGGAGTGGCTCGAAGTCCCTAGTGCAGGTTGAGAGAGGGGTCCATAGCTGGGCGGCAGGGCCCAAGGAAGGAGTGAATTGCAGGCGATGTGACTGGCGCAAGACGGAAGAGTCAGCGTATCGTGCCTCCGGCAGGTCCCGCCAACTGGTTGGTAATATCTTCGCAAGATGGAGGGTGCAGCAATGCGGCGGCGGCAGCGGGGCGGACGATGATGTGTCGATGACCACACAGGGCATGTCCAGGGAGTCGAGACGGGCCGGCAGACGCAGCGAGCGATGGACGAAGGAAGAGAGGAAGGAGGCGGGACGTGTGAGCAGCGGCGGGACAAGAAACGAGCGGCGGGCGGGCAGGCAGGATGGCCTGTCCGAGCGGATGTCCGAAACGTGGCCGTGAAACGTGCATATCCAGAATAAGTTGCGCGTCCCTTTCCGCCCGCCAGACGAGACGGAGCGTGCCGCGGCATTTTGCACCTGATCTGCGGACTGCTGCATCGTACGAGGCCGCGAAGCATGCATGCGTGTCTCCGGCCACCTCATTCTGCTCCGTGGACAGAGGCGTCTGGCCTCGCTGTGGCACGTGGTCGTCGACGATCCGGGGCGGAAGCATGGTGACTTGCATGGGAGGAGGGGGCCTGGGCCACGGTGGGGACATCCAACACACCCTGAAGTCTTGTTTAATCGCAAGAGCCTCTTCGGCCCAGTCGTGGGCGCATCCTACCCCTGGCGGGATACCCCCATGAACCGGGCTTCCGCTGGGCCTGCGTCTGCCATTCTGCCTGTGCTGCCAATCAGCGCCAACGTCCATTCCGAGTCTCGATTGGCCCGACATGGGAACATCCATGCTCGTCCAGTCCCAGAGGTATTCAATTGACGGCTGCTGCTCAATTCAACTATCTGTTCCCAAAACCCCAAATCTCATTCCACCGCCGGTAATCCAACTCCACAGGCCCGTCCCATCTTCCATGTCTCGGCGCCCCCATACCCTGCTCTGGTAAGCAGATCCACTCCCTTACACACCCTGGCACTTCCTGTCTACTGTGGCTCACACATAGCAGCGCCTGGTGCTCCTGCAGCCCTTCTACGGTGACCTTTCCCTCCTTCCTGACCTCACTGTCCACAGGCTTGGGACCAAGTTCGGTATAATGCAGCGAGAGATTCTGTCCATGGGAGAGGAAAAGCAAGCACTTGTCGCGAGCAAGATCGTCCATGCCCGAGAACGCTTCATCGAGAATGACGATGGAGGGGTTTCGGATGATGGCGCGGAGGAAGAGAGCGATGCGCTGGGCAGAGAAAGAGAGCTCACCAAAAAGTGTATCGGTCGACCAAGCCAGGCCGCTCTCTAGCACAGTCTCTTGTGCTTTGGAGTTGAGCTCTGCTGAAAACCAGCGCAAGCAGGCTTCTACCCGTTCCGAAGCCTCGGCAGTTAGCTTAGGTTTTGTGATTGGTGTGTCGCTCCATGCAGATTCGAGCGTGCGACGGACAGTTAGGTGCTTTGGGAAGAGAGCGTGGACTTCGGGAGACGAGTGGCCCATCTGTGATTGGATGTCGAATATAGTAATACCTGGAACTCCGGGAGACGGTAATCGGGATCGTTGGAAGATTTTAACAGGGGCGGAATAGGTTTGGGGATGATCCGATGTGACGAGACTCAAAAGAGTCGTCTTGCCGGAGCCGTTTGCGCCAAAGATGCCCCATCGTTCTCCCCGTCGAACATTCCACCACAAGCCTTCTTTCGTTGTACCGTCCACGTCTTGCTGCCAGTCGCCGAGGACTGAGTTGGTATCATATTTGATGCGCACGCCTTCCATCTCTACTATCGGTTCTCCTATGTTGGATGTTGCTTGGGAAGTCTTTTCATACCCATCTCGGCTGAGCACTGATGCCCCAGAGGAGTTCTGATGTTCTGTGCTGTTGGCTTCAAAATCCCCTCTTTCCGAAAGGTGCTTCCCAACTTCCCGCAGTTCCACAAGCTTCGGATCCAAATCATCATCTTTGCTGGTCCGAGCAGTGAGCGAACCTTCTATCTCCTCATACTGCTGCTTCAGATACTCAAACACTTCCTCTTTCTGTCCAAGAGCCTGGACCTTTCCATCTTCGCCTGCATAGACAATGTGTGTGATCCATTCGGGTATTACGTCTTGCGGTCTAAGAGAGAGCACAATTCTTGGGGCATTTGCTTCGGCTAGACGATGCAATACCTGGGAGATGTGTTGCGACACAAACGGATCTAAACCGACTTAACGATGGTCAGCACCAGTTCCATACACTTGCCACGGAAGCACTTACTAAAAGGCGCGTCCAAACACAGAACCTCGGGTCTCGCCAGCAAGGCTTTGCCTATTCTCGCTCTTCGGCTCTGCCCATTGCTCAACGTACTGATCGGTTTATCAAAGAACCTCTCCAGCTCTAGATCCTTCACCACCTTCTTCATGACCTCAGAATCGAGCGTCCTTTCTTTGATGACTTCTTCTCCCGGGTTCATGCCAATGATGCCAGTCAGGTACTGTGCGAGGGTGAAGTCGGTTTCTTCCACTCTGCTCTCATACCTGGCCGAAAGGTAGGCGCCACCGAATGCTTTTCGCTCCACATCGAAACCAACATACTCAATGGCCCGCTCGGGGAATCTCAGCTTTGGGTTCTTGACCGCAATCTCATCACTAAGGAGATAGGGAAAGGATCGCGCCGTCGGCGGGAAACAGAGTAGCTGGCCTCGGAGAATCTGCAGAAAGGTGGTTCTTATGGTCGACGACGGACTCAGAACGGCCCAGTGCTCATTTGGTGTTGCGAAGGAAGGAAGGTTTAATGTCAAGTCCGCAAACAAGGGTGGATTTGGGGATGCATCTTGTCCTAGTGACTTCGACGCCGGATGGCGGCGATAGAAAGTAGCATTGGCGATGCGTACTATGGGCTCAGAGGCCGCCGCCTTGGAGCCATGGAAGCGCGCACTTCTCGAGGCTGCAAAGAAGAGCGTAGGCGTCCTCCGCATGGTGCAGATGCGTGACGCGAGTGTCGCGACATTGATACCTTAAATTCTGTGCGCAGCCGGTCCATGGGGGACGCCGTACCTGAGCAGCGGAAAGCTGTCCGATTCCGCGGCATGACGTCGGGTTAGTGCTTGCCGAGGTATGTCGATCCTATCTATCGATACGTATCTGGCGGAGCTGGGAGGGAGGTCAAAACAGACACCACCTAATGTTCCCAGCGTTGCAACCGCACCGGCCTAAGGTATTTGCTGCTCCGATAAACTCAATCTACCCACTAAGGGCCTTGTAGCCGCCGCAGCAAGCACCGCACACCACGTACGTGCACCAACAGGCACGCGCTTCCCATGCGCCCCCGCCTCCGAGCACTACAAGAGCGTCTGCCCAACCCCAGAGCAACGTCGGCGCTCCAGTGCTATCCAGACCGCGATCGCAGATCGAGGCCATGCCTCCGTGTGCTAGGAGCTCTCTAATCCCGCCCCGCACCCTCTACGACAGTGCGGTACGCCACCCAGTGTTCTTCACCGAGCAGCTGAGGAAGCCTCCATTTCCAATCCCTGCAGCAGCCACGCACGGGTGGAACCCTGTGGCAAGCGGCTATGTATATGAACAGCGAAGAAGAGAAGGAACCGGATTACCCAAAACAAAGTTATGATCAGGCCTGGTACAGTACCACGATCGGGATATAGTCGGAGCCTACAGTAGGCTTCCCCTTTCACTGGGCAATTGTGTCGGCGAGTTTGTGTCCTTTAAAGCGTGTGATGGACTTTGACGTATCTTCTGTTCTACCGACCGAATTGCTGGTCCTATTCATTCTTGGGCTCACGGAAGGAGACTCCTATCATTCATTCATGTCAATTCTCCTCCATGGTCTACCTCTGTGGAGCGAGGTCGCATGGCTGATGCTTGAACAGCCATGGTATATTGAGTCTTGTAGCTACAATGGCAACTTCTGTATGTCCTACGTCGAAAGGCACAACGCATCTACTGACTTTCCATTGGCATGTGGTCTGCCTGGTTGCTGACATAATGGACGCCTGGCGTCGGACTTCTGTTTGTACAAGACGAGGTAGATATTAGGACCAAGCAATGTTTGGCTATTTACTACATAGCGCGTCTTAGCCTACGAAGCCATGAAATCTCCGCATCATTGCGGCGTATTCTGCAGGCTCTGAAATGATCCGATTCCCGTCTCTCGACAAACAAACACATGAGTCAAGCGGCTATCGGAAGCCTGAAATTGAGGAACAGGCCAATTAATTCCCTTCTATGGCGTTTGTATCAAGTACCAAGAAACCCGGTGTCACTCTACAAGAAGTAGTCAGGAGTCCTACGGGACACCATCGGCTCCCCAGCACGAGGGCATGGATCAAACTGGAGACTATGGCATGTTAGTAAATCGAGCTTCCTTTGGACGGGATAAGAGGCGACATACAAGGTATATTTCAGGTGCTCGTCAATTTCCATGATGGCGGCTTGGTTACCACAACGGTAGCAGTAGTTGGGTGCTATTGGAGTTAACATTGCCCTATGCATGGGACCCGTCAAGACTTACCAGAGAATATAGTGACAACATTTCTGTCCTGCGACCAATTGTACCCTTCCATCACAAGTTGGTGTGCCCTTGCCACCAACGTGAGACCATTGTTATGGTTGAAGGCTTCCGAGATGTCTTGTCCAAATGTGTAACCAGCCCCACGAGGGGAGATACCCCATCCACACCTATCATCAGGGTCAGACCAGAGCAAGTCGCACATGGGCCCCTCGTGCGGCACTTCTTGTATCCGATCAAGCGCCCGGATATTATCGAGGGTATCGATACTAGGAGATAGCCCTCCGTGCAAGCAGAAGATCTGGTTGTCAATGAGGGCTGTAAGTGGGAGGTAGTCGAAGAGATCAGTGAAGTATTTCCAGACGTTGGCGTTGCCGTACTTGCGTAGACATTCGTCGTAGAAGCCGTAGACTTGGGTAATCTGTCGTGATTCGTGATTGCCGCGCAGAATCGTGATGCGCTGGGGGTATCTAATCTTGAGAGCTACGAGAAGTGTCACCGTCTCGACAGAAAAATAGCCACGGTCAACGTAGTCCCCTAGACTAATTAGCAATGTCCCACTTCAAGTAGGTAGAAACGTACCCATGAAGAGATAATTTGTGTCTGGATTTGGCCCACCTATCTTGAACAGTTCCATCAGATCATGAAACTGGCCGTGTATGTCTCCGCATACGGTGACAGGGCATTTCTGTAGGATCGGAATCAGCTAGCAGACGCAAAGAGGTAGCAGGGAAACGTACCACTGGTTGCACATTGGATTCTTCCTGGAGAACCTCTCGGGCCTACCGTTATATTGTTCGTCAGCGCGCCCAAACATTAGCCCGAGGATGGAAAAGGGTGGAGGATTACCTTGTCGCACAGTCGCTGCACATCGCTTTCGGCGAGCTGCTTGCAGTTCATCAAACTCTCGATCCAGCCGTCGAGCGTGGGGATGGAGGCCGGCTCAGATATAGGAGCCGAAGACAGCTGCATGGGTTCCGGCATCTTGACGTCCTCCATGTTGGTGTCCATGCTGGGCTATGGGAAGCGCGTGGACTGAGGGGCGAGCGTGGTTTGTTTTAGTGGGTGGTCGTGGTGCCCCCTTCAAACTTGGCAAATGAGGTGCGGGGAACAGAGATCGTGTGCGGCTCGCAGAATCGGGTGTGAAAGCAGAAGGAGGGTTCTGGTCGAAGTTGCAGCAGACCAAGAGGGTTATGGATAGCGAGTAGAGCTCGAGCAGAGGGATAGGCTGTGCATTGAGGGACTGCACGACGCTTGCGAGGGATGCCTTGGCGCCTGCCCCCCGGCATCGGCTGCACTTTCCTCCGTGTTCGTCGTCATGATGGCGCAAAATCTCCCAGCGCCACGTTACTGGCGAGGGCGCAGAGCACTACGAAGCGGCGATGTGAGGGTGACGGGAAGTGTCCAGGTGGAATGATCGCATGGGGTGTTGTTGTGTTGTTGTGCACGACGGCTGCGTGAAGGCACCTTTTGTGTGTAGTGGATTGGGTGACGGCGCTCAGCGTGCACTTCACCTTGGACCCGGCCGACTGTTCGACGGTCGAGCACTGTACATGGAGGGAGGAGGGTGGCTGGAGGGGTGTCTGGCGTGTGGTACCTACACATCCCCGCCCACGTCGGATGTTCGGTCTGACGGGCGGATGCATGTTTAGGGGGGCTCCACCCGCGGCGCGCACCAGTCGAAGGCCCCAGCTGTGAGGCTGCAGATCGCACACCAGGCTCTTCCGATGGTGATGACTATGTAGGTGCCTAGGTATACATGCAGTGACGGGCCACTCGCGATGCTGAGCATGGCGGGATGCTTGCCAGCGTGTGGATGCTGGAAGGCAGGATGGCACACCCAAGGCAGAACAGCAAACGACACGAGAGACACGGCACGAGAGGATGTAGCGTGGATGCACCAGACCGAAAAGGCGGACCGCAGCGTCCAGGCCAGGGCAGAACACGGCGGGCACGGTGGGAACATGCCATTCGCTGCATTTTCCTGGATGGCACAAGCCCTCGTACCCTCGTACCGCTCGCAACCCTAACCCGCCGCGACCCCCACGAACCCAGCTTCACCCGCCGAAGCGGCTCCCCGGCGGCCGGCGCCTGTTTCACCGGGCGTAGGGCTGGTGCCAAGCCTCGCCTGAGGGTGCCTGTCCGTGCGCCGCGTCTGTTTTGGCCCGAGCTCCAACTATTTCTCGCGCGCGTCGCTCGAGCTGCTTCTCCACCGACACCCCCACCTGTTTTCTTCTCCCGCTTGCGCACAACGCAGGCACCGCACCCCAGCTTTTCGCTATCCCAGCGCTTCGCTACCTCTTCTTACTCACTGCAATTGTATCGCATCGATCCATTGATCGTTCCCAGCTGCCCATCATGGGGAAGCATTCGCGGGAGCCAGAGTATGGTCGAAGCGACATAGACGTAAGCAGCTCCGCCTTCCACCCTCGTCTCAACCAGACACTAACACCTAAGCAGACTTTGCAACGCCCTTCCGAGCAAGAAATGTACACCGGCCGCAGCCGTCCGGACCGTCACCGCCTGACTCCTGTGTCGCGCTTGTCATCTCCGCGTGTTCCAGGCGCTTGGCCAGCTTCCACATCGACGCCGGCGCTGCAGACCATGTTCTCTGCACAGAAACATGACACTCACACAGTGCCTCGCAGCCGTACTTTTCAAACCTTCGGCCTTTTCAAGAAATTTGGCTATTTTATCCCTTCGCCGAGCATTGTCTACCAGCATTTCACCTTTGCACGCCGATACTTTGCTCCGCGTCGCATTCGCGCCGTCTTCTACCGAGACCCAGAGAATGGCCCGCACAAAGCTCGCCTGGTTGATGAGGGCCCTGGACCTACACCATCAGAGCGAGCCTGCAGGATTGAGTCCCGTAAACGTCAGCAAGACTTCCAGACTCCTTCCCGTCGCATGCCTTGCGCATGGCCTGAGCAGACTTCACCATCTCCACCTTCACCCCTCGACACACGTTTCTCCTTTGCCGAAAACACATACTTCAGTGGCTCACCTATGGATATCGACGATCCCCTTGTATACAATACGGCATCTGCTTCCTTCATGGCACCTGTCAAGCGCGATGTCTATCGGCACAATGCGACACCTGCTTCCCCCACAACGCCCGTCAAGCGTTTTCTCCTTCGTCAGAAGCGAACCATGGAACCAGCCCGTCCACGCCCAATTGAAAGACTGCTTGATCGTGTTTCGGACACTTCACCTTCTCCTCTTCAAGCTTCGGTTGCAAATGCTTCGAATGCTTCACCTTCTCTCCCTCGAGCTTCGGTTGCAAATGCTTCGAATGCTTCGTCTTCTCCTCTTCAAGCTTCAGTTGCAAATGCTTTGAATGCTTCACCTCCTCTCCCTCGAGCTTCGATCGCAAATGCTTCGAATGCTTCATCTTCTCTCCCTCGAGCTTCGATTGCAAATGCTTCGAATGCTTCACCTTCTCTCCCTCGAGCTTCGGTTGCAAATGCTTCGAATGCTTCGTCTTCTCCTCTTCAAGCTTCAGTTGCAAATGCTTCGAATGCTTCGTCTTCTCTCCCTCGAGCTTCGATCGCAAATGCTTCGAATGCTTCATCATCTTCTCTTCAAGCTTCGGTTGCAAATGCTTCGAATGCTTCATCATCTTCCCTTCGAGCTTCGGTTGCAAATGCTTCGAATGCTTCATCATCTTCTCTTCAAGCTTCGGTTGCAAATGCTTCGAATGCTTCATCATCTTCCCTTCGAGCTTCGGTTGCAAATGCTTCGAATGCTTCATCATCTCCTCTTCAAGCTTCGGTTGCAAATGCTTCGAATGCTTCATCATCTCCCCTCCAAGCGTCGGCTGTTCATACTTTGAATACTTCATCAGCTCCCCTTCAAATATCGATTGGTCATGCTTCGATTGCCGCGTCTCCGGTTCATAATCAACTATCCGGCTCGCTCGCGAAAGCTCGCGCTCGCGTTCAGCGTGAGTTTAGAACTCAATATGGGTCACCGTCACTATCACGTGTCTCATCTCCAGCATCGCCGACAGCTAACCGTAAACGTTCCGCTTCTGCCGGGCCTCCGGGCCCAGGTCGTCTCAAGAAAATGAGCACCACACAGCAAAAGGAACACATTGAGGCCGAAGCGAATGCCAAGACCATTGCCGAGAAAACTTCAGCGTCCCAAGCCCACTCAGAGAGCAATACGGCAGTCATCACCTCAACAAATGCTTGTCGGAATGATACATCGTTCCTACCCGATGCGGAGGATAACAAAAAGGTCCATTTTCCTAACTTTGTTCATTGCAAAACTTTTTTCCGCGATACACCCATTGTCCAGTTCCAGGATACGTTCGATGAGAACATCAAAGAAAGCAGTCCTATGAAGGCACCTGCTAGCACAGCTCATTCTCTTAGCAACTACGCAGAGGATACCAGCGATGATACGAATCAGAACCTGACTGATGGCAACAACGATGCCGCTGCCGATGGTAATCCCAGTAACCAGTCTACATCTGTCAATCTTGAAGATGACCCTTTCCATTCTATTTTCAAAGACCTTTTAACCGGAACGCTTGCTTTCGGCCTCTCTTCTGCTTCAGACACCGATGAGCCAGATGCCAAGCAGTCAAAGCTGGCAGAGACCAAGTCCGATGGATCTCCATCAATTGATGCTCAAGCTAAAGATCTTGAGCTATCGCAGTCCATGGTATCCATGGCACTGAAGCAACCGTCGAAGCAACCGTCGAAGCAACCACCCAGGCCCTTAGTCACACCTCTGACTGATGAGGAGCGAGAGCAGCTTCTACGAACCTGCGACCGGACCGACCAAGGACGGCAACGCGACGCGAAAATCGGCAATGTCCTCACGGCGCATGATTTCAGCACTTTGCTTCCTCGCATGTTCAACGGGGACCTGAGGGCCTGGCTGAATGACAACATTGTGAACGAATACCTCGCAATCCTCATCAATGAGGTCAAGCGCAAAGACGGATACGTGCACAAGAGAGACGGTCCCGCCCCCCGCGTCCACGCATTCAGCTCCCAATGGTTCCAATCCATGAACCGGAACCCCCAAGCCGTCAAACGCTGGGCCGCAAGGAGACAACTCGACGGCGAGCAGTTCTTAGACGCCTCGCTGGTCTTCTTTCCGATTTGTGACGAAGCCCACTGGCGCCTCGTCGCCGTCAAACCGAAGCAGCGCACCATCGTGTACTGCGATTCACTCGGTCATGACGGCACCACGTACACCTCCCTCGTCAAGTCCTACCTCCGGGAGGTTCTTGAGGGTGCGTGGGACGAGGACCAGTGGGTGGTCCGGTCGAAGAAGACCAGCGAGAAGCAGAAGAACGCAAGCGATTGCGGAGTCTTCACTGTCCTCAACGCTCTGGTCCTTCTCCGAGGAGAAGGACCAGAGCGGGTGGTGTCCACTGAGGGCATGGAGGCTGCGCGTCTCCGCATTGCGGCCACGCTGCTGGCCGGCACCCCCACCACGGAGTTGGCCTAGGCCAAAGGGTGGGGGCCGGGGGGGCCGGGGGGCCGGGGGGCCGGGG
>Ga0247757_10000284_pt1 | contig 42727 bp, 37 predicted proteins | sample UWRJL126311R4_FD_180929 | JGI IMG/M metagenome (GOLD analysis project Ga0247757, IMG submission 180929) | Plant litter microbial communities from Arlington Agricultural Research Station in Wisconsin, United States - UWRJ-L126-311R-4 | ecosystem: Environmental > Terrestrial > Plant litter >... | reverse complement strand
TACAAAGGGCAAATTCAATTGAAGAATTCATCACGTGATACCAAGAGACGCTAAAATTCTGCCAAGAAGAACACCAAAATTACGTATACTGGTTACGCTCGACACTATCGTCAGTTCTTCTGCTACTCTATATCATCAATACTATGCTAGCAGGGCGCCTAAAAGACTCGCGGGATATCTCTATAATAATAACGCGATTCCAAACCTTTCTCCATATTATTCTGGCTGTAATCGAGATATCCGCATATTTGTGCGATTTTTGATGTTCCCGGATCCACTTCTCACGTGATGAATTCTTCAATTGAATTTGCCCTTTGTAAGTTCGCTGGCTAGTTATATCATGTGTAGGAGGTCCTTGTTGTACAGCCGATGGAGCTTCTGAGTGTCGTTCGCTGTATGAATCGACGCGCCGTCCTTTATGAGTGTAGAGTTCTCTATACTTGTACTGAACCTGTGGATAACAGGTACTATATACTCCCTATACACCTCGCCGTTAACCTTACCTTCGAGTATTACTAGAGGATCCTTCTATGCACTATTTATATAGGCCTATATCATATATACTTAGTACCCTCTAAACTTCAATACGCAGTATAAGAGATCGTACTTCTCCTCTACGCGCTGAGTTATATATACATACTATAATCGATTGTGTAGGTATTTTAATATAAAGAACGGCTTTTCTATCATAATACGTTAAAGATACTACTCCTAAAGGCTATAACAAGACTACGCGAGTATACCTAGATACCTACTATAAGGCTTCTAAGGAGTCTCTAGCGTTTTTCTGTATCTTTTATACTATCGATCGAGGGATATCAAGACACTAAGAAATCTGTGCATGGGACTAGCCAGCGTCCTGTCATAGCGTTTGAATTTTAATGTGTTAGCCATAGGTAAGGTGGGTTCTAGGGTAGCATCTAGGGCCCACTGTCTCTAGGGTTAGTTTTGTATTTGTGTGTACATGCATTTGGCATGGCTGAGAAGAGTAGAGAAAACACCATATAGAACATCTCATGAGAACACTGTGAGAACGCCACACGAGAACTCAGAAAAACAGGATTTTTTTACCAAGTTCGGTGGCGGCGACAGGGGGGCACACCGTTCATGCGTCCTCGTATAACCGCGGAGCGGGCTGGCCATTAGAACCTTCCAATCCTGGATACCAACCCGCCACGTGATACCAAGGAACCGTGACCTGGACCTGGCATGCTTGCCTCTGTCATTGGAACAGTCACACCTACGATTCTTCGATCTATGTACATCTTATCTGCATTTATTTTTATCATTCCCCTAGCTGGAGACCTCTGACAGCACCTTCCTCATGCGTCTACTTCACGTCAAAGATGACGGTGAATTTAGCCTGGTCGAGTTCTTTAGCAACAGCATTCCACTTTATGCTATCCTCTCGCATACTTGGGGGGCAGACGACGACGAGGTCTCGTTCAAAAACATAGTAAAAGGCAGGGGCAAGGGTAAAGCTGGCTATGACAAGCTCGCCTTCTGCGCAAAGCAGACTGCCTCTGCCGGCCTGAGGTACTTCTGGATAGACACCTGCTGCATCGATAAATCAAGTAGTGCCGAACTCACAGAAGCTATTAACTCTATGTTCCGTTGGTATCAGAACGCAGCCAGGTGTTACGTTTATCTTGCCGATGTCTCTGTTGGAAAAGGCCCACCTCCTCAGACATGGAAACAAACCTTCCAGCAAAGCAGATGGTTTACCAGGGGCTGGACTCTTCAGGAACTTCTTGCCCCGAAATCTGTGGAATTCTTTTCCGCTGAAGGAGAGCGTCTTGGGGATAAATATTCACTTATACAAGAAATCTACGAGACTACAGGAATCTCTATACAAGCTCTCCAGGGAGGCTCCTTATTCCAGATTAGCGTTGATGAGCGATTGTCATGGGCAGAAAAACGCGAGACTAAACGTGAAGAGGACGCTGCATATTCTCTGCTGGGTCTTTTCGACGTACATATGCCGTTAATATACGGCGAAGGTCGGGAAAAGGCCTTCATTCGGCTCGACCGTGAGATTAGGCGAGGATCAGAGCATGCCATGTCTCTCAGCACGAATAGGAAGCCATTACCAAGCCAGTCTTCCTCGCACACTGGCGAAATTCGCTATCCTTTATCAGACTATAGTGCAAGCACAAGTTCACAAGATTTGGCAGCTGTGGAAGTAGAAAAGAAACAGGCAATGAAAGCAGAGAACGAACGTGTCATCGCCATTTACGAAGCCCGGGAAGCTGCCAAGGCTGATAATGAACGGGCAATGAAGGCAGAGCGTGAGCGCATTATCGCCGAGTTTGTAGCCAGGGAACAGCGCGAGGAGATCATCTTACAGTTGAAGGTTGAAGAAGAAGAGCGCAAGAGAAAGGAGAAAGAGGAGTGGGAACGCTTTCTCTTTAAGCAGAAGCAGAAGGAGGAAGATTCGAAGGCGGAGTACCAGAATGATAATGACCTTGATATGGACATGCAGAACTACGATGACATGGATATGCGAATGTGGTGGGATGAAGCACTTTCAAGCACTTTCAACCCGCCGAATAGCTACCAAAAAGTTGCTGTGTTGCTGATAAAGTGGGCAAATAGACTTGAAGCACCTGAGATTACCGAAGAGGTATGTAGCTTGTGGTAAATATGCTTCCACACATTGCTCAAAGACACTTATTTATTCTCCCCTCCACACTTTAGAGGATTAACACAGAGGCCGTGCTGACGATATCTCAGGTTCGGGAACTCGAGAACGTCTTTCACGAGCGCTTCCAGTTCGCCACTACAATCATTTCGCTCGATGAATCTCAACACCAGATAGACGGGCACTTAAGCATTTTCCTTGATCGGTATGATGGCGCCAATAACCTACTAATCATATACTACGCAGGACATAGTGTATATCAAACAATTTCGGGGCAGCTCTGGTTGACTATGAGCACCTCCTATCGCTTAACATCTGCAAGGAAGAAGCCCCGCAATGGAGGGGTTAACTGGAGCCGGACAGAAGAATGGCTATGCTCAGACGAGGTTGATGGAGACGTGTTGGCAATTCTGGATACGGCATACCCAAGAAATCTAATGAGAAATAGAAAGAGGAGCACAAAGAAGATTGAGGTATTGAGCGCTTGTGCTGTTGATGAGCACACAGCATACAATCCGCCCAAGACCACTTTCACTCGAACTCTAATCGATGCTTTGACCAACTTGACAGAGTCTGGCGACAATTCATTTACGACGCTTCGTCTTAACCAAGTTCTAACGCGGGAAAGGCAGAAACATGGCACGTCGCCACAGCTTTGGTCCATGTTACAGCACAATGAGGGCCACATCCGCCTCACCCCTTTAAAGACAAAAAAGGACCGTAAACTTAAGAGTCCACGATCACGAGGATATCTAACATTAGGCTTTGCACTCCAGGGTGGCTCATTGAACCGAGAACAAATAGATTTTCTGACCAAAAACTTGGCAAAAGCGCTCAACAACAAAGTATATATCAAACTTGATACAATCGACTGGCTCGGGTTCAGATCTACACAGACTACAACCCTAGCCCTAGCAACGTGGGCCATAGAGCGATGGAAAGAGTTCGTCACCAAAAGGCGCGAAAAACGGGCAGCGGGGTCTATAGGTGAATAAGTATTGTTTCAGAGGAAAGGCTTTAGATGGTACGAATGTAGCGAGTTTGAACGCTGATGGCACGCGCCAACCACCATTGTTGCGTCTAGGCGAAGCCAGTCCCTTATCCCACGCTTTGGCTTGAAAACACGCGTATGCCAGCTTACCATAACGTTCGGATAGGGGAAATCAACGACGCTCGCCTAGGATATCAAAACAAATGGTGTACCATACTCACTCGATCAATCTGCATGGGTCCCACCAAAGACATCAGGTAATGTGCCCTCTTCATTTGCGCTAGTATTGGCCATACAGGAAAAGCGATGCTGCTATTCTGTGGTCATAAAATCTTCACAGACCATTCCCGCTTTCTTGGCTAGAGGCTGACTGTCCAAGCAATGCATTGCCTAATCGTCATCTTCACTGTCTGACACGTCTTCAATGTCGCTGTCTGCCTTATCTTCAACATCGCTGTCCGCGTCTTCGTCATCGGAATCGGAATCAGCATCGGAGTCCTGAGCTCTACCCACAGTCACCGCGGCGCTTCGAGCATTTCCGGCGGTAGCGGTCGGGGCAGCGCGACCAGCTCCTTGAATAGTCGCACTGAACGCAAGTTTCGTGCTGGGCTGACCCGCCGCGGCCTTATCCAATGCAATATTGTTGTCGAGTTTCTTCTGCTCAGTAGCCATTTTCTCTGTCACATCCTTGCCCTGTGCCTGCTGGGCCTCGAGTTTGAGTATCGTAGCAGTGAGCTTGAGAACTTTGTTCTTGATCTTGCCGTTCTAAAACTCACATTAGTAAACTAATTGTCCAAGCGGCAGAAGAAACTCACTTGCAGCGCAGTCGCATCGGCCCCTGATGCAGCATCAATGGCTGGATTGAACGCCTCTGTTTCAGCATCGTTGGCGACCTGGTTGACCTCATTCAGGAAGTCCTGGTCATCTTTCGAGATGTTTTCCGGGTTCTCGAGATCAAGCGCCGAGAAGATGGCAAGCGCTTCGGCTTCGGCATTTCCAGCCGTGCCACCCGCGATGGAAATGTCATCGTAGGTAGTAGAGCCAAGAACCGCAGCGGCTTGACGTGTGGTGAGCGAGTGTCTAGTGGCAGGGAGCGCGGTGCTGAGCGCGGTCAAAGACAGAAGTGTTACTGCTGTAAAATGCATCTTAAAACTTAGAATGGAATATATGGAACAAATATAGACAGGCGAAGTAACAAATAGGACAGCTCGGCTGTGAGTTAAGAATCGTGAGAAACGAAACAGCGTCGAGCTGGTCAAAAGAACGGAATATGAATGACAGGATGAATGCTATAGGAGCATGTGGGCCTTGCCGCTCTTATAACGAAGAGACCGCTATCGGCTACCCTCTATGGGATATCCTTCTTTTCCTCCGTCGCTTTCGAATTTCACGAACCGCCTACTACTCCCATAAACAGCTGCAACCCGCACTTACCAGCGCGAATCTGGCTATTTTCCACGAGTAAAAGGAGACAGAGCAAGTATCGCAGACATCTCACGTGTCGCGGTAGTGGAGTTTTCGGCATCAGTACCACTTGAGTAAAGCCTTGAAACTCATTTTCAGAGAAAGGGTAAAGTGGAGTTGAAGATATAGCTTGGCGGGGCATACTTGGCATGTCAGAGGTGTATCAGCAGGGGGGAGGCTATGGTCTGAAAACGATGCGGACGCTTAGCGACCGCCTCAGGTTTGCCGTATGCATAGGCCAAGCGTTTAGGGCAAGATATTTCGTCTGGGGTTATGACTCGTTTTGGAAGACTGCCATAGAGTGCTCGTGATAGTGGTGCCAGCCTAAGACGCGATGAGCTGCCATCGAAGATTTGATCAATTCAGACGGGACCAAGGTCGCATGTACAAGGTCGAGAGGGCTTCCAATGCATATCACAGTTTCGCTTTCGCGGGGGCAAACGTCGAGCCCTGGCCTCCACCGAGGGCCTCAACGACCTCGTCCACTTTGTCGAGCACCCAGGTGCAGCCCTCATCACTCACTAGCCACTTAATGGCCTCCTCTTCACCCGCTTCAGGCTCCGTTTTCCAAGTGCCATCCTCCCATGCCTTTCGCAGGCCAAAGACATGGCTCAACACCTGTGGCCCCACGCCTTGCTGCGCCCGCAAGCACGCAACGGCGCACAAGCTTGTGGTTATCCTGCCAACGTTGGCGCCGGCGGAGCGGGGCGGATCGCTGAAGAGAGCGCCGTATTCGCTGCTGATGATGAAGATAGGAAGATCAGGATGTGCATCTGCAAGCTTGTTTTCCAACTTTCTGGAAAGGGGCCGGTATATTGAGTCCCATAGCGCCATCCCCCGTGTATTTATTGAATCGACATTAGACTGTGTAGGTAGGCGTGAAGGCGCGGTGTTCAGCGACGAGACAACGGACGAGGGGAGCGACGCGCGGAAGGCATTGAGCATATTGATGGTACGGGGGACCTGCTGGTTGTTAGCGCCACATTTCTGCTGGTTGTACACTTGTACAATAGTCACTCACGCCATTGAAGCCAATGCACTTGAGGCCAACCTCTCGCATCAACTCTGCTATCGCGACGCTGTCTGCTTCTGATTTAGACTCGCTCGCTGATTGAAACAGCGCGACCATGGACTCAGGTGAGTTCATCGTCATCGTCGTTGCTGTGGATAGTGCCAGCCATGACGGCCGCCCAAGCTTGTGTGCTGCTGCTTCTCTTTCGATTTTCTTGTACACGGATTCGATGTTGCGAGGCGCGGGAACGGGACCTGGGCGTGCATGTGCCGCGTTTATGAGAGCTTTCAAGCCCGGGCCTAGCTTGGACATTGGGGGCCACGCAAGGTGAAAATAAGGTACGGGCTACGGAGAATAGGCGATTTAAGGATGTATATATTGTACAGATGGGTGCAGTTAAGCGAGTGTTGTCCGGAGAGTAGGGCTGGAGGAATTGTGAGTAGCCCATGACGAAAGCCGCGATCCGAGGTCGGGGCTACATCTGGTCCCGCATGGGCCTTTTCACTGCGCTCTGGAATCTAGCCATCCTAACATCTAATTGTCCTGCAGTTCTAATATATCGAGATCCGTAGATGAAAATAGGATGTTACACAAAGGAATTCACCTACGGAATTCACATCTCTCCTGGTATCGCCAGGGAATGCCTAACCTGCTAAGAGTATCCCAATTTCTACTCTTACGGCAGCTGTTCTAGAAACTGCATTCCCCATATGGTATCCAGCCGTGGGATTTCTACAGGAACTATGTTGGTACGCGGGAGCGTGTATGTGTTCGCGTACCAATGATTGGATACCTACCCCCTTGCTGCTTAATGGCTGCTCAACATCAATTGTAGTCGAGTGGACCTCATCCAACGTAAGCGGGGCAATACCTCAGCTAGATTGGCTATTCTAGCAGCTCTCACGGAAAAGTTCGATGTTTTCAAGCTCTGACAACAAGAATATGCTAATTCTTATGACTTACCTTTCCTTACTACGCTCTACTCATGGCCTTGCATATCCAGGGCAGCTTTGATTGGTCGCCAAGTGGCGTCAGCGCGGAGGTGCGCTTCGTATTCAAATCGAGAGGGGAACGGCAGTTGCAACGCCCAGAGAGATAAATACCCGTTGCTTCGAGCGTTTTTCATCAGTGTGTTCAGTTGACATGATGTTTGGATCTTTGCACATGCCCATTTGGGGCGCATTTCTTTGCGTTACGAAGCTTTTCCAGGGTAGCAATGCCTCGCCTACCCTAGCCAACTCAGCACAAGTGAGAACCTCTGTCGAAGGGCTCTATGAATCTTACGACTACGTGGTTGTAGGTGGTGGAACTTCTGGCCTTGCGGTCGCGAACCGTCTGAGCGAGGATCCTTCCAGTATGTTCATCCTATCTACTGGTCATGAGTAGACAATTTTGATTTCGCATTCTCCCTGCTGATTTGACTTAGAAACTGTTCTAGTTATAGAGATTGGTTACTTTGCCGATGAGCCATGCATCTGGATGCCTGTCAACACCGTATCAGCCAACCCAGCATGCCTCAAGCATCGCTTCAACAGTACGTGGCTGAACCCTTAGCTTACGTCCTAATGCTTATCTCCTATAAAGTTTCAAGCGTACCTCAGACCGAAATCAACAATCTTGTTTATCGTTACGCGGTTGGCTCTTGCGTAGGAGGCAGCTCTGCTGTCAATGGTATGGTCTTTGACAGAGGCTCTAAAGCAGATTACGATGCTTGGGAAGAGTTGGGTAACCCTGGATGGGACTGGGACGGACTGTTTCCTTATTTTAAAAAGAGTGTAGGGTTCACACCACCTAGCGAGGCAGATGCAAAGCAATTCGGATATACATGGGACGAAGAAGCATGGGGTCATGGACCAGTTCAAGCCTCATTCCCACCGTTCCAATGGGAAGCACTGAGTGAGTTATATGACTATTCATGGATTCAAATCAAGGAATGGTTACGTTGACATAGGTGCAGAGACTTCCTGGGCCGCATGGGAGGACATGAACATACCACTAGTAAAAGAACATGCCCTAGGAAATGCAGTAGGCAGATTCTGGGTACCATCCTCGGAGCATCCAACAAATCGTACCAGATCATACTCGAGATTCGCCTATTATGATCCCATAGCATCCAGACCAAATTATCATCTGTTGGTAGGCCATAAAGTTGAAAAGCTCATCCTAACACGTTCGAATCATGTCGAGGGGGTATCATTCTACCAACGAGACAACCCGAACGATAAATTCACAGTAAAAGCTAAGAAAGAGGTAGTTCTAGCTGCAGGAGCTGTACATACGCCACAGATCTTACAGCTAAGTGGTGTGGGGCCAAAGGCTATTCTGAAAGCAGCCAATATCGATGTCAAACTCGATGCACCGGGAGTTGGGAACAATTTTCAAGACCATCCACAGGTATTCGTAAACTGCAACTTTACGAATGATCTATGGCCGAATCCGGGAACGCTGGTATCGAACAGCACGTTCCGTGCTGAAGCACAGGCACAGTATGAGAAAAATAAGACGGGACCACTTACACAGGCTCTTAACAGTGCTTTTGTATTTCTGCCTCTCGACACAGTTCATTCTTCCCCTTCGTCGTTTCATGGGAAACTGGCGTCCCAAACAGACGACGCCTACCTCGCATCCAACCTCCCACCTGCCGTACTAGAAGGCTATAAGGTGCAGAAGAAAGTCCTAGCAAAATTATACAAGTCTTCGAATGCAGCAGTCTATGAAAGTCCGTTTGGTGGAGGGTGTACTCGAGGCCTCATCCTGCAGAAACCGCTCTCGAGAGGTCACATTCACATAAATGCATCCGATCCTTACGGTGAGCCCGCCGTTGACTTTCGTGCCTATACCAACCCTCTCGATTTCGACCAAGCTATCGAATTTGTCAAATATACCCGTCGTTATCTGAGGAGTCCCAAGTTCAATCCATTTGTTCCTGTCGAGACTGCACCAGGCCCAAATATTACGGATAGTGATTCCGATGGGCTGATTCGATACGTACGAGCAACTGGAGGCCCTACTAGCTTTCACGCAAGTGGAACAGCAGCAATGCTGCCTAGGAAGCTAGGCGGGGTTGTGGGTAGCGATCTGAGAGTATATGGATTGAAAGGTGTCAGTATCGTAGATGCCAGTATCATTCCACTGATTCCCTCAACGCATTTGAGCGCTACAGTGTATGCGATTGCCGAAAAGGTAAGCTTTCTAACCGCACACCTGGCACAGTTTTACTAACCTCCACGTTCACAGGCTGCAGATCTTATCAAAAGTCGAGCATGAGAGCTGATGGCGATATTCCATCATCAAACCCACGCATGTTGATAGCCCCGACAAGGTGACTGAGTTTCAAGTAAGGTCGCATGCTAATCTTTACCTTAACCGGCTGAACAGACTAGATGGGCTCCACTCTTCCGGTTTTGTGCCTATTGGAGAGACCAATTATTCTACATTCTTGCCAAATACATGTCTTCCGTCGACACCTTGCTATTGCAATGATATGCACCTTATTTCTGATTGCTGGTGATGTTACCCTGTGGTGTTTGTCCATCGCCAAGAACATTTCACATTTTCATTGAACAATCTCGGATAGATGAATTCATCCGGTACAGCACCCGGAAAACATCTCCTATAGTCCTTTGGCATCCTGCAATGGTACTGTATTAGACAATACGCCGCAATATGTCTTTTGTACATAACTCCCGTGCTTTTCACCCCCCCGCCCGATCCCCCATATGCGAGCGGCATATTGCACAAAACTATGGATATAGACTTGAATGATCGCGCCATATTGACGCCACTTCTATGAGCTAATATGCAAGGACCCTGGCGCTTGGAAGATGTCAAATGCTCCGCCACGAATAAGCAAGTTGATTGCTCGTATTGTAAACGTGGGACCCACGCCATAAGCGAGCTGCGTCGCTTCATTTAAATAGATGTTCGAGAAGGCTTCCATGCAATTTCAACGAACAACGGGTTCTACTACATTTCGATAGCTTATTCGGCACTGACACGAGAATCGTTCTTCATAAAATCCCCCCGCTGCCGATTCTTGTCTGCTTTTGTTCGTTTTATCTCAAAGTGAAAAATTTTCTTCGTTCGACAACGAAGCCAACTCGGCCGGGGGTGCCTGTAGCATAGCTCGGGTGCAACAAACCTCCTTCAAAATGCTCCGCCTTCTGCCAGGTCTTGCCTTTGCAATCGCATTTCTTTCGATACCTTCGCAGTCCAGAATACTTTTCCCGTTTGAGCAACGCCAGTTGACTAGAGAGTATGTCGCTTCATTGCCGAAAGAAGACCAGCTGTTGTTCGGTTTCGACGATTCTACCGCCGGTGGCAAATTCTCAGGCAAGGCTGATGATAAACGATGTCGCTACGGACCGGGCGATGGCAAATGGCCTTCCGAAAAAGCATGGCAGAAGCTAGCAAAGCAACTTAGCTCTGAGAATGTTCTTATCAAGTCAACTCCCCAGGCGTCTGTCTGTTATGGAAGCTCTAAGGATGACGCGAGGTGCAAGGCTATGACTGCGAATTGGACCAATCCATATACACACATCGATGACCCGACCGAGCCGCTCACACCACTATACCAGGGACTTACTTGTCAACCCCCGGACATTTACAACAGTGGGGGCTGCACTCTCGGCGGCTATCCTTCATATGTTATCAAAGCGATAAATGTTATCGATATCCAGTTGGCAATCAACTTTGCGCGTAACGATTACCTGCGGCTCATTGTCAAAAATACGGGACACGACTTCGCCGGGAAATCTCTGGGTGCTGGAGCCTTGAGCATTTGGACACATGGTCTGAAGGACATTCAATTCATCGACAAGTACGTTGATGGGTTGGGATACACAGGCCCTGCTGTGAAGGCAGGAGCAGGAGTGCAGGATTTCGAGCTATACAAGGCTGCCAACGCTAAGGGATTGGTTGTGGTTGGTGGTGAGGGTCATGTAAGTAATGAAAACACAAGTTCTATTCTTCTGGCTAACTATCGACAGACAGTGGGAATGATGGGCGGCTACATTCAAGGTGGTGGTCATTCTCCACTCGGTTCCGTGTATGGAATGGCAGCGGACAATGTGCTAGGCTTCGAAGTCGTTACGCCAAGCGGCGAATTTCTAACAGCAAATTCAACTAGCAATACAGACCTCTTCTGGGCTCTCCGAGGAGGCGGTGGGGGCACGTTTGGCGTCGTCACATCCGTGACTATCAAAGCATATAAAGACATGCCAGTCACTACAGCTACATGGTCCTTCAACACCACAAAACTTGGAAAAGATAAGTTCTGGACTGCAGTGAAGGCCTTCTTGGACCGTTCAATTGACTTTGTCGACAACGGCACGTACACGTATTTCGCAGTGAGGCCTACCGCCAATGGACAGGACTTCGCCTTCCAGTTAAAGCCCTTATTTGCACCTAACAAGAACGGAAAAGCCCTCAGCTCCTTGCTGGCACCGTATCTTTCGCAGCTTACGTCCCAGAATATACCTCTTTCCCCGAATATTACCGAATACAAAGGCTTCTATTCAGCATGGCAAGGCGAATTCCCTCTCGAGACGGGAACGAACCTCCAAACAGCCTTTGGCTCCCGCTTATTCCCTCGCTCGAACTTTGCCTCCGAGACAGGCCGAAATCTGACATTTAATGCCCTTCGCCAATCCGCCGAAGCAGGCCAGATACTCATAGGGTTCAACATCGCACCCACACTGGCGCGTGGTGGAAATGTTGATAACGCTGTGAATCCCGCATGGCGCAACTCTGTGCTACACGTTATCACTGGTAAAAGTTGGGACGTCAAGGCTTCTGCCGCAGACATTCGCGCCACACGTGCAGCGTTTACGAACGGGACCATGAAAAGGTGGCGAGATATCACTCCTAACAGTGGCAGTTATTTGAATGAAGCGGATCGATTGGAACCCAACTGGCAACAAAGCTTCTGGGGGGATAAATATGCGAAGCTGTTACAGATTAAACAGCAGTGGGATCCAAAAGATGTTTTTTGGGCGAACAATGCTGTTGGGAGCGAGGGTTGGACTGTCGAGAGTGTGGATGGACTGCCAAATGAGAATGGTAAACTGTGTCAGGTTAACAAAGGGGCTAGTGCAGTTCCTAAAAGAAGTACAAAGTAGTTCTGTGTGGATAGAGCTTTTAAATCATGGTTTTCACGCAATAGATTTTATTTCATTAAAGCTGGGATTTAATTTGGCTTTAAAGGGATAACTTGCAGACTTCTAATGAACCAAACAAATCAGAGTCCTCAAGGGAGCCCTTTAGGTACACATACCCGTATCTTTTCAGCGCTTTCTCATGCCATTTGTTGCCTTTGGGCTTCTGATAAGACTTTCAGTCTGTGGTAACAGCCTCTTTCTCGCTATGAACACCCAATATGTCATTGACGAGATGCTCGGTCTCTTCCTTATACGTTTCAAAGCGAGCTTTGAGATTGATGAGGTTCATGTTCTGTTTTACCAGGTTCTTTTGTAAGGCAGAGACCCGTTCATAGAGGAATGTGATGTGGTGCTTGAGCTCATCGTACTCGGCACGAGAGACTGTGGACGGGTTCAAGTCAGGAGTTCTCGTGGTTCCCTCTTGGGTCTCCTTAATGTAGTATTGGTTTTGGAACTTGATGTACTGAAAATCGCGCCTCACCTGTTGAGCAGACATCGTTATGAATTCCGGAGCGTTAATGTTGCGGAGAGAGCGCTTGTGAAGTAAGTGTGTGTGTGTGTGTGTGTGTGTGTGTGTGTGTGTGTGTGTGCGTAGTGACAAGAGGAGAGAGGCTCCGAAGTTTAGTAGTTTGTTTTGGTCTCTGAATTTGCAGGCAGACTGAACCTTTCCTAAACGAGTATAGTGAGGGAGGCGAGTGAAGGTGAAGGTCACATGAACTTTTACAGAGTCCCATCAAGCTGCCGTCGTATTCTACTAATGGATCTTTCACTGATGATGTTTTGTAACATTCCATCCGTCTGCCCATCGGAGAGCCTGCTTAGCAGGGTATTTATCCTTCTGGTTGCTCGTCGACCTGATAATGGACCAAGGGATTCCTAAGGGTATATATTTTGGCTCTGATTGAAGGCCAGAGTATCGTCCTTTGTTGTTATCTTGTAGTATAGAGGTGATATCTGATTATCATCTATCCTTAAGAATTAGAAACATCATTTATTTATCGTGTATTTATCTTTGTTTCTACTTTAGAATACCTTCCGATTGCGGGTCGCGGACATACAACCTACGAAAACCAATCCGACCCAATCCTCATACCCAATCAATTGTCGATATTTTGATTCTTTTTGTTCTTTAGCTAACCAGTCACTTAACAATGAACTAAATGTAGATATCTACTAACTATTTAATGATTGATTCTATATCTATCCGACAAACTCAAATCTGCTTGCTTTCTACAAACTCGGCGATCCGACAGAGGCTTTACCATGCTCACATGTATAGCATATCTTTCCATCTTTCGAACCTAGCCTCATGACTCCTGTAGTCTGACCAAGTCGTTTTCCCAGGTGGACAACTTGGCTCTCAACGAAGACAGTCATGCCTTGGGATGCCGGTCTCAGATATGTGCAGTTGAGAGTGCGACTCACATGTCCCTTTAAGAATCAATTCAGTTAATGTCATAAAAAGCGGCTCGAGTTAATGACAGTAGAAGAAAGAATCTCACAAGATACCTTCTTAGGATGCAAAGCAGATAGTTACTTACTACGTGAATGTCAGCAATCTTGATAGGTGGAGTTCTATAGTCATGAAAAACATACCAGTGTCCCAGAAGCCATCTCGATTAACGGCATTTATAGTGATACTGGTAGTGATATCAAATATGAGTGCGACAGCACCACCATGCAAATCGCCCCTCATATTGCATAACTCTGACGGCACCACAAAGCTGAATACTGACCGCGCGTTATGCGGATCCTTCTCCGTTGGCTCGAAGGTTACCGATTCCATCTTCAAGATCTTAGGTATTATAGCATCATGTCCGGTGTAATCCTCATCTTTGAAAACGTCTAGCTGATTTTTATGTGCGGTTAGGTGTTGAGACGATTGGTGTGGGTATAATTAGTCGCTTACCGACTGCTGGACTTTCTCTCGAGGTGAAAGTTCACCATTTTCAGATGTACCATGGTCTGGTGACTGTTCTCCCATTTTGCTGATGATGGGTCTGGTGAAGAGAAGTTAGGATCTCCGCCGTAGCGGCATGGGAGTTGGACGTTGAACCTCGGCTTCTCGGACAGTTTGCACTAAGCTCATTCAGGTACTACGCCAACATGATAACCTCACGTCGTGCTGGTATTGCAGATATCTCTTTCTCATGATTTTCGAACTCAATTCATTGATACATTTCAATAGCTAGGCTTGATCGACTGCCCCCTATTTACCTAATGGTTCGCCATTCTGTAGCTCTGTAACAAACCGAGGACAGCCGTGAATGCACCCATAGAGATGGGACGGCAGGATAGGATGCAGGCCTTGGAAGTGTATCAAAATTTGTCATTGAATCAATATGAATCCAGCCCAGCTAAAATTAGTTAACAACACCTAAACAGCGGGATACAATCTGCCCAGCCGGAGTAACATTCGGCAACGTCCAATCAGGCGACCGCCAATGCTTCAATTAGCAGGACCAAGGAGATGTCTGATAACATCAAATAGAGTCTTCTAATCAAACCAAACCAAATTATCCCGAATTTTTTCTTAACTGGTATCTTATGGTGAGCTTTTTTTACGCGTAATAATTATCGCTAACTGGGGTCTATCCTAAACACTTACAACATCACCCTCACGCCACACCTTCCTTCCATGTCTCAAACTCACTTGACCAGCACGGTCACGGGATCGCGGCGAAGAAGAAGACATGCCAGTCTGGGCTCTCGTGACGTAACTCCAAGCAGACTTGGCAATGCTTGAACAGTCAGAAATAGCCGTGGCACTTTACACACCCATGGTGAACACCACGGTTCCGCTCGCTTCATCTCACAAAACCAGGAAACCCATCACACCACCCGCGGGCCCCATATTAACCCTATGGGGCCTTGGTCTTCCCCCTCAATGCCCGCCCACATAAGACTGCCTGTCAAACGCCAAAAAATTCCACATCTGCCTAGTTTCCATAAAGATGCCCTATCTCATTAAAATCCCCCACGTCCACGATCCGACTTTCCACAACGGCGACGACGACCTCTGCACACCATTATGCCCCCACCGCAACAACCACACTATCCTCGCCCTGTCCCTCAAAACCCCTGTCCACAGAACCAATGTCCGCCATCAGCGCATGGTCGCCGACTTCCTCGGCTGGAACTACCCCGTCGCATATCTCAATCTGCGTGATCGCTCCGCTCCCGGAACACCTGATCCAAACCAGGATGCCAAGGAACCCTATCGCGTACGCCACGCCGTATATACTACGCGGCATGAACCAGAGGAATGCCAGTATCTAACACTGGTGAGCCAGCAGGCACCGACCAAGGGGTCTCTCACCGAAGCAGTCAAGTGGTGGAAAGAGTATGAAAGAGCCGATCCAGACGCGCGACGAGCGTGTGAGGTATGGCGAAGAGAGCACAGACTTCGAGGGAGGGAACAGTATTTCCTACTTCGAGCTCGTGTTTGGGATTTTGTTCGAGGTCGTTGGGGAGCAAGCTGGAGGCGGGAGCGAGAGAGAAAGATCGAGGATATCATGAGCAATTTCAGATACGAGGATCGAGTTTCGCCATGTTTACAACGAACTGCGAGTCTACCTCTCGACCCTGTTAAGAAATCTAGAGATGACAGCCTTGTTGGTGCTAGTCGTTCTGCTGACCCCTCTGTAAGCTCCGCTGATGTCTCTCGGGCAAGATCGTTTCCCATAGATTCGTTGGAGGAGCGACTAGAACGCTTGAGAATAGTGAGGAGTGATCCAGAATTGCACGGAAAGGCTTCGAGTGTCGCGATGGCAGGCGCAATTCACGAAAAGCGGAGGGTTAGCGAATAAACATGGCAGTTGAGCATACCTATATTTCGTACATAATCAGTTGCGCATCTATATATACACCGATCTGCCTTACACCGAAGCTTCCGTTCGGGATAGGATCTGGCGATCGTGATTCTACTAGAATGCCAAAATGCTTGCTCGTTGGCCGAGCCTTTTCTTCTTTTTCAATTGCTATTGAATTATGACATTACCATCCCACGCTCAATCCTCCCATTCGGGATTCTGGAACAAGATGTCAGCACGTTGTCAAACCAAACTGAATGAGGAACAACTCACTTTTCTGAGAATAACGACACCTTCTAGCACGTTACTCAAACTCAAGTACTTCTCATCCTCCAACTCCGCCCTCTCACCATGCGACAAAAGCACTGGCGTACTCTGCGTCTGCCATCCTGTGATTGTCTTGGGTCGACCAGCCTGCCCAACGACATCAACTGCTTGACCTACTCGCACATTGACTGTCAAGGGCTTGAGCTCCTCGTCCAATGTTATAAGAAAACGAGGAGAGATAGCAGATGCCATAAAGTATAGCAGGTAGTGTGCATCGCCCACGATGAACTGCTTGGCATCGATGAGCGAAACAAGGACGGTGAGAAGACCAGCCGCTGCAACACGCGACAGCACTTGTCGATCGGTGTGGAAGGGATTGGCCGACAGAGTGCCTTTGCCCATGTGAAGGAGACCCTGAGCTATGCGCACCATAAAGAGTGCATTGGGATCACGGTGGTAATAGCTAGCGAGTTGCCGGAGCAGCTGCGCGAGACGAGCATTGTTTGTACCAGCACCGGCGAGACCCATAGCGAATATAGCATTAATAGCGACATCGTTGTCATTGTCGTGTGAGTACCGTGAAAGAGTATCATAGACCTTCATTTGTGGGTTGCTGGGGCTGATCAGCGCCATTGCTAACGGAACAGCTTTTCGAATATTGGCTTCACCGTAGTGCATTAGATGGCCGAAGGTTCGTAAGATCATATCTTGGCCGACATCCTCGCCCATAGCAACTAACGATAGGCCAATAACAGCGTATGACTGGAGCAGCTCATCACCCTTCTTTTCGTCACTATCCTCTTCAATATGCTCATTACATATATGGAGCAGTTGCTGGACCTTAAGTACGTTGCCAGTGCCTGCCCATGCACAGACTTCCGTTAGAACCGAGGTAGGCTTAGACATAGGGTGGTCCAGAGCTTTGAGCGTCTCCAAGATGACGTCAACCTCTTCTTGTTGGCCGAAGAAAAGGAGTGCAAGACCAAGAGCCATGAAGCGGGTCCACTTGTCCTTGAGCTGCTTGGATCGGTCTTCATCCATAAGTGTATTGATCAATGCATCAGTAACTTCTCCATGAGCCGATCCAACAAAGATCAGCCCCAGGGACAATGCCGCCATGGCAGACAGTTGCATGTCAAGGCTTGTGTCGACGACAATAGGAAGGAGGACTTCGAGAAGTTCCTCTTTATTTGAACCAGCGTACGCGAGACCCAATCCCATGATAGAACCCAGGCGGATATGAACGCTCTTGTGCCGAAGATGCTCATCATCGCTAAGAAGCGCCATGGCGGGATCTGAATCCATTCTTACTCCCGAGTTAAAGATACCGGTGGCGAGCATAGCACCCGCCTTGACCATATCTTCATCGATGTTTATGAAAGGGTCGATCTTATCGAGACCTTCCTCAACGTCCCACAGCATGATCATACCCACTGCAGCAGCTGTCGAAAGCATTCCTTCGTCCTTCGTTTTCCACACCCAGTTATTTCTATTATCTGGGTTGAGGATCATTTTGTCAGTACCGAAACCAGCGTTTACGAAGGCATCGACGAATGCCGAAGCAAGGTTGTGCCTAGCCGAATCCGTGTTGGTAAGTCCGGCTGTCCTGCTGCTCTCAAGATGGGTCTTGTAAATGTCATCTGGAGTTTTGGGATCCAGCACGTTGAGCTCTTTGCCTAATGCTTTAAAGTATTCAGGCATACGAGTATTACTTAGACAATCCTGAAGCTCTGAGTCATCATCCTCTGAAACATCGAACCATATTCGTTGTCTCGCGATGAGAAAAGCCATCTGCCTTCTTATGGCCTTGTCCTTAGTCGAGTCGAAGGTCTCTTCGATAAGGTCGTGGTCGTTCAAGCGGATCGCAAGAACAACGGCCTGAGTATATTGATTGTATTTTCGGTAGATCTGGTAGGCTGTACGGAGGAATTTGTCGTTGTCAGGATATGTAAGCAATGGCACCGTGCTGACCATGTACAAACACACCCTTGAATAAGTGTTCTCATCAAGATATTTCTCAATATCTCCGATCATCTCGAGCTCAGATAGGATGTCTACGGCGTCGGCCTCGGCGTTGTGCTTGAGGAAGAATGGAACTAGAGAAAGGGCAAGATCGGTGATGTCGTCGGTCGATTGATCGTCGTTCAGGCGCTTCTGAAACTCTCTACCTATCTCGAGGGCTAAATGGCGCATGTATTCATGACCCCATGAGCCAAGATCTGACGAAGGAGCTTGCAGGCGATACTTCAGACAGTCGAGCCGGTCCTCGTCGGAATACGTCATTCCGAGGACAGAAAGCATATCTGCAAAAGATTTCTACACCAGTCAGTGCATGCACATACGGTACTGTAGCACAAAAGCGTACCTTGTTTTCGCCGGCAGGCCATGAATCGTAAGCCTTCTCCAAGCTCTCATAGTGTGGTCGTAGGAACTTGAGCGGCTTGGGAACAGCCGTCATCGAACTCGTTGCGGTCTTGATGAACTCTTTGATCTTATCGAGGGCGGGGTGGTACAACTCTGTATCCGGTCCCTGGTGATCGATGCGGTCAGCGTACGCTGGTGGCGGACAGAAAGTCATCGAGAAGAACGACATACCACTATCCTCTCCACCAGCATCTCTAGATCACTCTTGAGCTGTTGGTCTTCCTCGCTAAGCTCTTCTACAATTACCAGTGAGCAGCAAGCTTCCATCGGCTGCCACGACAGCAGTCGGGCATTGTAAACATACCAGCTGGCGGTGCGCCCTTCTTGTCGTCTATGGGCTTGCCATCCTTGTCTTTCTTCACCTCGCTCGCCTCGGCTTGAGCGTCCGTGGCCTTTGCCTTACCCTTCTCTGCGGCGGTGGGCTTCTTCTCATCGTCCTGAGCCATGCTGAGCTCGAATAGTAGCGAAGCCGGCAGCGAGCCGTATTGTGTGAAGCAATGAAAACGTGGGTCACAGCACAGGAGTCCTCAGCAGTTTTGGGGACTACGTACGAGAGGCCAGATAGGGGAGGGGAGAATAGCCAAAAGCTGTGGGTGGAGGGTTAATGTGTGTTATGGCGGTGGTGTGGATGCGGAGGACGAGCTCTGTTCACAGACGCCGATGCCAAGCCAGGATTCGCGCCGCCCGCCGCTGGTCATGGAAAGTGCCAGTGCTGCGGCCTCGCGAAAAATGTCCCACCATCCTCGCACCCCGCTCGCTCTGGCCAGCACTCTACAACTCGCACCCCGCAAACTCAGACTCCAACCAGGATGAAGCTCAATGTCAAGAATATCCGCTACTTGACGGCTGATGACTGGCGCGTCTTGACCGCTGTATGCGCTCTCACTATGCATTCGCTCGACCGGCGCTGATGGAGGCGCACAGGCAGAAATGGGCAGTCGTAATCACGAAATTGTCCCTACGCCCTTGATCTCGCAAATTGCCGCCCTACGCTCGTCCAACGGCGTGCACAAGTGTATTTCCAACCTCGCCAAAATCGGACTCATTGCCAGGGTGAAGAACGCAAAGTACGATGGCTACCGCCTCACCTACGGCGGACTCGACTATCTTGCCCTGCACTCGTACACCAAGTCGTCCACCATCTATTCGGTCGGGAACCAAATTGGAGTAGGCAAAGAGTCTGATATCTTCGTCTGCGCATCAGCGACAGGAGCACAACACGTTCTGAAGCTGCACCGACTTGGCCGAATCTCATTCCGCACAGTCAAGGCAAATCGTGACTATCTACGCAATCGCTCTTCGGCCTCGTGGATGTACATGTCACGCCTGGCTGCCGTCAAAGAGTTCGAGTTTATGAAGGCCTTGCGAAGTGAGGGATTTCCGGTCCCTGAACCTCTCGGTCAGAACCGCCACACCGTGGTCATGAGTCTCGTTGACGCTTTCCCTCTACGTCAGATCTCTGCCATTGGAGATCCCGCTTCACTCTACGCAGAGTTGCTGTCGCTTATCGTACGTCTCGCACAATTTGGCCTTATACACGGCGATTTCAACGAGTTCAATATCTTAGTCGAAGAAAAGTCTGAGGGCGAAGGCAAGGAAATCACACTCGTCCCGACGATCATCGATTTCCCACAGATGGTGTCTATATCGCATCCCAATGCGGAATACTACTTCGATCGAGACGTAGCATGCATCAAGCGCTATTTCGACCGTCGCTTTGGCTTTACTAGTGATGAGCCAGGTCCTTTCTTCCAGGAATCGACTAAGATAATTATTAAGAGGCTAGACGTTGAGGTCGAGGCAAGTGGCTTCAGCAAGAAAATGGCTAAAGAACTAGATGCATATATGAAAGAGCATGGGGTGGATGGGGATGCAGGGAATGCTGAGAGGGATGATGATGATGATGACCAGGACAATTATGAAGGCGAGCAGGATGACTCTGAGCAAAAGCCACAACCGGTGCCGGAAGAGAGCTCACTTGAGAATATTGTTGCTACTGAGTCTGAAAACCCCGCTACACCTGTTGAGCTTGCATCGCAAATGACCATCCTAGACATTCGGGACACAGATCCGTTACCTGATCCCAGCGAAATCAAGCCAAATCCACCGACAATGTCAACAAAGGCTGCCAAAGCCAAGGCAGGCTGGGCGTTATAATTGAAACCTTGCATCACGTCTCTTTCTTCAGCGATACCCAAAAATTTAGAGTGCAGGATGCACTCGCTAAAAGTTCATCATCCACAGCATAGCATAACATATAGAGGGCCGATCATGTAAGAAGCTAATGAAACCATTTACTTCTTGTCCTTATCTATCCCTACTGCTAAATTCAATGGTCATTCGTTCGTAACATAACATCAAGGTCTCCGAACGCCCCTCAGTCTGAAATCTATCGAAAAGAGATCCACGCTTGAGGAACGTCAAGTTGTCAAGAAACAATCCGGCCTGCCAGATGCGCATCCATCTCTCATCACGCCGACCCAGCTCTACTTTCACTCCTCGTAAGCCGGTGGATCCTCCCCCTTCGTATACTTCGGCAGCTCGTCCACCATCTCATCGGCCTCCATCACATACCCTCCCTCACACCTTACAACCCCAAACCACAACCCTATAATCTCGCTCAACCATCCCACGCCCCTCCCTCTCCTCCTCCCTCCTTCAACCCCCCTCGCCCCCTCCGTAAAACAATTCGCCCCCAACCCCACCGCCGCTCCGAGTCCCCCTTCGTCCCTCAGATTCCCCCTGCTCCTCCTGCTCAGGAGGCGATGGTACCTCCGGATCCACTCCCTACTCCACACATCGATGAGCAGGCTCCTTCTCTCGCGCTGGTCGACGCCCTCGGCGTCCTGCGTCGCGAGCAGAGCGTGGATATCGCGATGCTGCGCGGGGAACTCTGCGACGGGGAAGCCCCACGTGCGGAAGTCGGAGGCGATGGTGCCGGAAGTCGTTACATAGGGCGTCTGCAGGGAAGCGGTGGCGCTATAGGGCGGCGGGAGGGAGGCCGAGGGCGAGGAGGAGAGGGAGGCCGGGAGGTGGATGATGTACTGCATGGTTCCGGGTGGATTGGTGGTGGCGTTTCGGGGCGCTGTGGAATCGGGTTTTGTGTTGGCGCTGGGGGTGTTTCCGCTGTCGCTCTGTAGATGCGGCTCGTGAATGGGCTCGTTGTTGTTGTTGGTGGTGGTGTTTGCCGTTGCTATCGATGAAGAAGATGACGACGACGACGAGGATGTTGCGCTCCGCTGCAGCAATCCGACGCCCAAGCAAACTTTCGCACTGCTGTTCTTATTCGTACTCGCGCTCTTGATGCAATTGATCGCTCTGCGGCCCAGCCCTTGCTTGTTTTCACTCCCGTTCTCGGTTTGGATTTCGTTCTCGCTCGCGCTGTTCCCCTCTGTAATAGCCGGCAATGAAGTATGCATTACGTTCCCGGAAACCGAAGACGAAGGAGGCAAACGTCGTCAACGGTTTTCCATCCAAGATCTTAATAAGAAAATCCCAGGAAATCAGGAAATGCCTTCGTCTGGCAAAGCCACCTCTTTTCTTTTTTTCTTTGTCTCTCCAATGCGCGGGAAACTTGAGCATCTGCCTTGTTCCGAAACCAACTAAGCTCATCTGCCTAATTCTTCTGGCCTCTAAGCCTTGGATCAAGTGCCTGTGCCTCGCACTAAAGGCGCCTGGCTTCGAGTGTCATCTGCGAGCAGCGCTCATTCACCACGTCATGCGACCCCGCCTCGAGCGTTTGCGATACGGACACGCATCGTACACTGTCTGTACAGCCCACCCCAAACCTCCCCTACGAAATTGCCTTCCCGTCGCATACAAGTTGAAAGTGGCGGCCTATGTTGGTTTATCTGGGTCGTAGATCGTGTGACATGGTTTGGTCTGGTGGCCAAGTCATAAGCCGCGAGTACCGAGGCATCGTCGAATGACCTTTCAGCCTGCCACCCTACCTAACTTGATGTATGGGCGAAGCAGCTGATGCTAGGCTCATCATAGTCAACCAAAACACGGATGCCTACTCATGCAACGGCTTAATATGATAAGCAAAGTATACCTTGGAAAGGTTTTGCCATACTTGAAGCTAAGGAATCTACAAACAGATCCTCCCATAGAAACTTTTGACAGACCGCCATCTCCGTGAACCTGCCCATGATCGATGAAAGCTTTACAGGGCTAACCACCAAGATCTCCCGTGCCTGTGCACACGTACCAGATGCTAAGATATGCTCATAAGATGGGTGAAGTTTTTGGGAACCTCTCAAAGATGAAGAGAAAAGGAAAATAAAAGCAGTGTAGTGGATGAGTTCGACTGCAGGAAGGGCCGGAATCGCATTATGCGTCCTCTTGACAGCAACAGAGGAGTCACTGTGAGAGAAGAAGGTAAGGAAAACTAGGTCGGGATATTCGCTTTGAGATGGAGTGTAACTACCGAGACAACTGCGGAGACCAAGGACATGAAAGGATGTCTAGATTTACTGCTGGTCGTCAATGAGAGGCTCGAGAGGATAATGGTGACCCATGTCCAAGAAACGATCGTGAAGAATAGTCGCACATGTACGCGGGTCAGTGAACAATCTCACATGAGGAGCCGATGCGTCACATGTCGTTTTTCAATCATCACCGTTGCGATGGCTTGGGGAACCGGAGCACTCTTCCTTCACTGGTGTAGCTGGGTTGGTTTTGGCATCAGCACCGTGGTCAGATCCGCCGTCTTCGGGCTTGTATGCCACAGTAGTGGGTACCATTGGTTGCATGGCTGAGCGAGACATGCCAAGAGTGGATGGCACGGCTGGCGTCCATGGCTGGCGGTAGCGGTTTGCGGCCGGCACATACGATGGATGGTTTCTGCAATAGTCAATGGGAGGAGCGCATGAGGATCGCTCGCAGAGACGTACGCTACTCCTTGCTGAAGGAACACCTCGAACTCGTTTGTCTGCCCCTGAGAATCGGGTGACATGGTAACAAAGCGCTCAGGGCCCGCATTCAGACCGCGAGCCTGAGCAACGCCGACCTCGTACTCCGCGGCACGGAAGACACGGCCAGCAGCAGTCTGTTGCTTGAGCATCTTCTGCTCATGGGTATCTGAGTAGCGAATCTGGATGAGATGCTCCTCAGCACCAGGCTTAATTACAGGGGTGTTGTTGAATTTCTTGATGACCTCCTCACATATGTCACGTGTGTCAAAGCTAATCTTGGTCAGAAAAGTCAATCATGATTGCTGTGGACCTACCGAGCGAAACCCACGCCACGGCCAGTGCCGGCGCCGTCTCGAAGGATCCTACTGGAACAAACTTTATGAGGTGCGAAAATAGCGGCCAGCTCCTACAAATATGTTAGCACCCAAACACACTGTTGATGCAAAGGTCAAGGGTGAGAAAAAGACGACGTACGTGCTCGTTCATATTCTTGGGAATATTTGACACGTAAAGGTTGGTGTTGTTATCATCAGCGAATTTCTTGAGCTTGGCATAAAACGATTCCTGAATGGTTCAGCAAAGCCAATACGGGATACGTAGTTCACTGTGTGGGCTTACTCGAGCAAAGCTAACTTCGTAACCCAAGTAATGGAAGCCACGGATGCAATTCTCAGCATCCTCGAAGTTGTGATACTTAATGAAACCAAAACTGAATAGTCAGTAAAGCATGTCTGCACTGCATTTGGGAGTATCGTACCCTTTGCAAAGGCTCGTCTTCATGTCGATGATGGATTTGGAGCTCTGGATGTCGCCAAACCGCTCTCCCCATGCCTGCAGCATCTCATCAGTAGTCTCCGGAAGAAGGCCTCGAATGTAGACATTTGTCTCGCCATTCTTGTTCTCCAAGCTTCGGTCCAGTGGTTTCAAAGGCGAGCTGGGTGCTGGAATGGCTCGTGGAATAGGCGGCTCTTTCTCCAACAACTGAAGCAGGTGAGGAGGGAGGGTTGGCACCGTCGCCTGCTTGTGCATGGGATTGATCAACTGGTACTGAGCCAACTGGGAAGGTGACGGCGTGGCACTGTTGGCGACCGGGAACATGCCGCCAGGGGAACGATCCATGATAGCGGCCGGGGCGCCATAGCGGTAAAGACCTGAATTCGTATATGGAGTGCCTGGAATGTCATTCTCGTTCGACGAGACAGAGTCACGACGTGGAGTCATTAGAGCAGGCATCTCGGCTGAAGAAAAGCGAGAAGTCCATCCCGCACCCATCGGGCTGTTGTCAACCATGGGCTGACCATACTGATAGGCGGCTTGAGGAACGAAGGCGCCGGCGTGATTGTACATTCCTGGAGAGTGGGATACGGCGGACTGCTGCTGATTGGCGCCAGCCATGACACCGTACATAGAGCCCATGTTAGGAACCCAAAGACCCTGACCTTGTGCGAGAGGCATGGCCCCGTACTCGGACGCATTGGCGGACATGACCGAGGCGCCTGGTTTGGAACCCATAGCGTTTCCATAGGATCCATGGACGTTGAGAGCTGCCATACTATTGGTCAGAGCTGACATGTTGTTACTACCAGATTGGGGCATCGGCAGACCTCGGTGGAGGTAGTTGGCCGTGCCATGACCTTGACCATTCTGGTTGTAGTGACCCATCATGCTCTGACCCTTGTAACGCTGCTCGGTCGACGGGTGGTTCTCTCGGCGAGTGCTGGAGCCCATTTTTCTGTTCGCGGAATAGCAAGTGGAAAAGCAAGAAGCTGAATCGAACGAAGAGACTAGCGAGGCCGCAAAGTTGCTGAAAAGCAAAGCGGCGTGAAGTCAGCGGTTGACGGTGGGCGACAAAAGTAGCGACACTGTTCGATTCAGCAGAGCGAGCTCTGTGCGTCGAGGCGGTTGAGATGCAGGGAAAAAGCGGTGCTCTGCCTAAGTTAGAGATCATGTGCAGGCTTAGCGAAGATTCTGGAAGAGGGGACGGTGAGTGGTGAGTGGTGAACTGGCGAAGAGAGGGAAGGAGATAAGAGGGCGAGTGATCAGGATAGTCTCATCAGGGCTAGACGGATCTGTCGAGGAAGAGGACGGAAAGTGAAGGCAGCAAACGGTGATAGCGGGGCAACGAGACGTACCGGGTCGTAAATGTCAACTCTTGCAATGTGCGGGACTGGTAGTGACTCCAAAGCTAGGGGATAGTTAGTCGTGGGCCAGGGTGACGCTTGAATGGAACGGGGAGTAGTGTTGGCGACAGACCTGTGAAAAGCTACAAAGAATGTGGCCACTGAAGCGTACTGGTGAGAAAGAAGTGTGTGGTGTAGAAGAGAAAGAAAGCGAGGGCTGGAGTAGGACGGAATCAAAGCTGGGTGGCTGCTCACTCCTCGCTGCTTGCCGTGTGGGTAGAGGAAGGAGCCCCCGCCGTCGAGGAAGCGGCCGCACCGAATGGAACAGCGCAAGCAAGGACTCACCTTCTCACGGATGGACACACAGAAACAGATGTCGACTAGAACATATATAAACAGCAATGGCGGTGGATATGGAGATTTTGCGTGGAAGGAGTGGTTCCGGCACCTCTTCCAGTCTTCCAGCCTCTTGACTAGACTAAGGAAAACCCACTAAGTGATGTTGTAGAAGAGCTGTTTCAATACCAATGTCTGTACAGCGAGGTGGGGAAGCCTCTGCAATGCGTGTGTTGGTCCCAGACTGCCATGGGGAAGACGTGCTTTAAACCAGCAGCACCAGGACCGCCAACGCTGTACCTCTTAGCGGTAGACGTGAATTCGCCTGCGGATGCATAGAGGCAGTGCCATGTCGCATTAGCTCTGTACTCTTCCCGCCGTTGTGGTCCCTTCCATGCCGTTCTGAGACGTCTCTTGAGTGTGGTGGTGAACGCCACCATCTGCGAGTAGAATTGGAGTTTTACTCGAGAAACCGAAGACACAGCAGCTTCAACGCCCTTGCAGCAGGGCTGAGCAAGCAAAAGCAAATTCTTCACAGGTCATCGCCAGCCTTCATGGCCGTCGTACAGAGCGAGGCGAGATCGGCGTACAGAGACTTGCTACCCGAGCTATCACTTTTTCACGTCGACCGAGTCGACCTCAGCCTCGAGCGTTTCTCGTTCGACTTGAGTTAGCTTGGCGCATGAGTATGCTACACAGCTGCAAAATGATTTCTTGCAAATCATCCGTGCCTTCGTGTGAAGCCTGAAATAGACTGCGCGAGGAGTGCAGCTGCATCCCTGTTATTAAAATGACGCTGTGGCAGCTGAGATTTCAGTTTCGCTGGTGACCTTTTCATCAGTCAATAACATTTCTACGTGGGCTATATCAGTCATAAGTCTACAAGATACCCCGATTTGTCTCAACAGGTGACAATGAGCGAATATACATGGAATCACTTAGCACCAGTAGCTACAAACTAAGTGGCGACAGCAGTGCTATAGCCTAATCTTCGTTGACTCACTTGAGCAAAATTGTATTGGGAAGAAGAAGATTTTTGCCATGTCCCAACGTGCTTGAGAGCATGCATTTGCTTCCTGCACGGGGCATGCGAAAGCAAGGGCACATTCCGAAGCTGGTCATGGGGCTTGTACGCTGGACAACTGGACGGTAGGTTACCTTTACGAATAGAGACATGGATGGCCGGTGCACTCTGCGCAACGGAGATTCTAAGGATTTGCGGGGACCAGGACTGCCGGCCGCGAATCGGTTCCTAGAATCAGGTTTCAATTGATACACGGTAGATTGATCGGGTTGAAAGTTTTTCTTGTCTTGTTTCCTGCGTCTCGAACAACCTGCAAATGGCCGTTTCAAGCGCGGCTGTGTGACAGAGGGCACTCAACGTAGAAGTACCAGTCACAGCCATCCACGCTGTCACCCAGGCCTCGAACCTTCCTCTAAGCAGCCAAACAGGTGTGTGAGTTCCGTTTCTCGTCAGCGGGAGCGAGCCTTTTTGTTTAGTGTAGATGGAGAGAAAGATTTTTTACTAGGATCCCCGCATATCGCGTAGACATGCAGATGGAGGAAGGCGCGAGCTGGAACAGCCATCAATGGGATTTGTGATAACATCAAGGCCAGCCCCGGCCTGTCAGACTGTTGTGCTTCTCGCGGTGCTGCAGGCTCGCTTCCGTGTGGTCCACAAAATCTCATCACCTGGATAGCGAGCGTGCAGCACTCTGATTGCTGGCTGCTCAAAAGACACCCACAACCCTCTTCTACGTTGTGCTGTGTCGCCATCAGCCCCGGATCCAGCTCGACATCCCCTTTTGGGTTGCGTTCAATCGTCCGTGATAACCCCTTGGGCGTCTTTTGCTCCTTCTGGTCATGTCGCTTAGTCGCCTTCACAGTGGTCTGACAGTCCCAAGCGCCTTCAGAGCGGCCAATCCAATGCCGCCGGGCTCAACCTCATACCCGGAAGCCGGATCTCCTCGCGACGCCCACGACCATAGAAGGTGCTGATGAGTTGCATCGTGAGGAGTCTTGCGCCGTGGTGCGTTGTACAGAAACGGGCACGAGCCAGCTAAAGTCATCCTCAACCTCGTAGAGGGATAGCTTCGGCGGCTTCCGAAACGGTGAGCACCGTGTAATCCTCAACGTGCAGGCACGTTCATCTTCCGAGCTAACACAACGAGCCTTTGGATGGCAAGGTACGCTTTTTGAGCTCCTAGCAGTTGTTTGTAGTGACATGCCCGTCAGAATCTAAATGCCTTCTTGAAGACTACTACTAGAGACGCTGAGATTTGGGTGACGTGGGAATACAAGAATAGCTGACACTGCTCTTGCCACAGGGCCGCACGAAGTATGTCACTCAGGCAGATTAGCGCCTCCGAAGCTCGAGCTACGATGAATGAGGACGGTTTGGAAACAGAGCGATCAAGTTCACGTATTAGGGATGAACCCCCGGAATCCGAGGTCTAGATTATTCAAGGCGAACTCCCTAACATGACGCCAACTTCGCGCTACCGTCCGCCACCAACAATATTCCATCGCTCCCACCCCTTTAGCAACAAAATGCACAATTAAGGGGAAAGTGTAGGGTCGTCGTTGAGGCTCGCGTTTTTGATATCATATTAAGCAATTTATTTACTTGTATGATCCACTCTGGCTATGTATTTTCGAAACGAGCCAAATACTCTATCTAACAGAGTTAAAAAAAAAAAGGCAACATATGCAACTCGGACGTAATTACACCCGCTTCTCAAGCCGTGACGCCAACGCTCCACCCATAAGTCTAAGTTTCGTCAGAACGGTAGATGCTGCTGGGAATATAATATTAGCGTTCAGGAGGCAAGCCTCGTCTAACTCCATACGTCTTCCTGGTATTGATTTGATGCCCTCATTGCTTTCACAATCTCCTCTCCCCTGGACTCTGGCACATCCCTATATTTCGAGATGATCTTGCCAAGGAGGGTGTTGACTTCACGTGCCATATTAGCTGCGTCACCGCAGACGTAAAAGTAGGCCTTCTGTTCCAGCAGCTTGTTAACTTCTTCACCGTATTCTTCCATCTTGTGCTGAACATAAACTTTTTCGGGGCCATCTCGAGAGAATGCAGTGTGCATGACAAAATTGTCACCAAGTGCCTCTTTGTATTCCTAGGTCGTGTGTAAGCATGCAAAGCATTACCAAGGACCAAGAATTAACTTACCTTCCACTCCTTTTCATAAACATAGTCTTCGGCCTTCTTCCTGCATCCGAAAAATAGGATTGTCTTTCCAACATTTTGACCAGCCTTGGCCTGCGCAGCTCGCTCTTGAATAAAACCACGGAACGGAGCCACACCGGTACCAGGGCCTACCATGATAATAGGCTTCGAGGGGTCTGAGGGAAGTCTGAAGTTGGAATGACGGACATGGACAGGGACATGAATGCCGTCGTACTTGTTGCGCGGGCCGGTGATGGCGTAGTTCAACCCATGTGGATCAGGATTAGGGTCACCATGCTGCTTCTGCTTCAAAGCCAAGAGATAGTTTGTAGTCACTCCTTTCAGAACGTGAGGAGCTCCAGTCTTCTGGCTAGACTCAACGACGGCTGTAATAGAGATCTTTTCTTTTTGGACGAGTGAGGACGAGGAGATGGAATAGTAACGTGGTTGGATCTTGAGGACGCCTTCAATGATTAGGGAGAAGGGAATCTTGGACCACGGCTCGCCCTTTGATAATTCTTCGAGGAGCTGTGCTAGGTTAAAATGACGCTCAGCTACCCGTGAGTGGAAATAATCTTTCTCGCTTCCAAGCTTCGTCATTTCAGCCTTGATTTCCTCATTTGGAGCAAACTGCGCGAGAGTGGATATGAACTGACGCGAAATAGGGGCACCAATCTCCATATGGTAGCGCACAGCGGCATCATAAGTCGTTGGGGTGGGGAATGGGACCTTAGCTGTTGAATCAAGGCCCTTGACCGCAATGACGGTGTCTCGCTTCTCTTTCAAGCCAAGGACGGCCAAGAGACGGTCTACCTCTTTTCCGGCATTGGTTGGCCAAACGGCGATGTGATCGCCGGTGGTGTACGATAAGTTGGAGCCGTTGATACCAATTTCCATATGCAAACAGTTTCGATCGGGGGCGGTAAAGAGCTCATAAGACTCCACGATGGGTGCGATGAAGGGGTTGTTGGCGTTGTATGGACCCTTCTGAGAGCCTTCGAGATGGTTCTTGTTGGGCTCGCCCAGGTAGACAGTGTTGTCCTCAACGTTCATCTCAGGCTTCTCCCTGATCTCGAACACAGGCTCGTAGACAGCCTCACGCTCTTCTAATTTCATGCTCTCGCACACAGCAGCCCACATAGGCTCTTTCCATGCGAGGAAATCTTCTTCCATGGTTCCAGCGCCATCGTCGCCTTCTCCAGCGTCACCAAGGCGGGTCGCGCCGAGCTTGGTCAGATACTTGTTGACATCGCGAACCATGGAGTTGTAGTGCTCGTATGTGTTGTTTCCAAGACCGAAAGCAACGTACTTGAGGTTGCTGAGTGGTTTGTCGTCTGCGGTGCCACCCTCGCTGAAGGTAACATCGTCGCCACCGAGGAACTCGTAAAACTCGACAGCGTTGTCTGTAGGCTCGCCCTCGCCGTACGTGGCGAGCACAAACACGGCGAGTTTGTCTTCGGGGAACTTGTCCAGATTGTCATAGTCGTAATCTTCCAAATCCGCAACCATGGTATTCAGGCCGAAGCGAGAATGCCCCTCTTTGGCCAAACGCGAGGCATAGTCCTCGGCGGTGCCCGTCTGGCTGCCGTAAAAGATGACGCAGTTCTTGTCTGACTCCTCCATCTTCTCTAAGATGTTGCGGGACCTGCCCGCCCTTGCGTGACCATTGGTGTTGGCGAGCGAGTTGCCATAGGGGTCACCGTAGACAGCCCAGTAGGTGCCCTTTGTGAAGTAGGCGATGGTCCCAAGCAAAAGAGCTGCGAGCACGACAATGTCGAGCGTGTCTAACTGCGCCATGATGCTAGAGGGGGGGTCAGCGAACACGTTGGAGGAATGCAGGACTGGCAAGCTCACAGAAGTGGGTGGAAAACGACCGGAGAGGCGGTGGGATTTCGGGCGTCGGTAAACCGCAAGAGAAGGGGCACTTGTCCGGGGTTTTCGGCCGTTGCTGGTGGAGAAACAACGCGGCTATGCAGGGCAGGACAGGCAAGAGGACGAAAGTCGCAGGCGGCGAAAGTGCGCGCTGACAAAATCTAGAGCAGCTTCGGACGATTGCGGGGAGGCAGTTCTCGAAGTGTGCCGATGGACAAGGTCGGCGTCGGAACACGCTGGTGCTACGATTCCGCACCGGCACTGAGATGGTTCCGCTCGCACTGGCAGCGCCACGGAACCAACTGCTGAGCACTGGGTAGAGATGGCTGTCGCAGTCGCAGTCGCTCTCTCGTTCCCTTTGCTGAGCTGCCTAAGCAGAGTGTCGTATGCGGGACAGGCGTCCACGAGCAGCAACAGCAGCAGCAGGAGAAGGAATTCAGGAGTGAGCGAAGATAGCGCACAGCGGTCAGGGGAAGGATAACTGTGTTTATATCAGGTCAGGACCTTCGCCTCAGCCTCTGAACCAAGCGGAAGAGTAAGCTGCAGGTGTTGGCTCTGGCACACGCGCTCCACGATTTTTTTTGATTATTTTTCCCGGGAGCTTAATTCGACCTCGCGTGGCGGTGGTTGTCAGGGGGCGAAAGCAGCAACAGCACAATCTTGATCCTTAGGCGGTGAGCTGGAGACCGCATCCACGCCCCAGAGACGGCCGGTCTGGCACACTTCAAGTAGGGGACACGTCGGCGTCCGGGTGCCAGGTCCAGCAGCTGGGCCGCTGGGAGAGTCAGCCCACGTGAGCGTCAACGCGCCGCGACTCCAGAGTGACAAGATTGGGCCGTCAGAGTCAGCGCGAGGCCTATACATGGCTCCACATTGGACAGCAGCGCGCCAGAAAAGCCCGACTGCCATCACAACAGCAGGCAGCAGCAGCCATGCACATACAATACCATGGGGCGTGGGATTGGGCGGCGTCGTCGTCGCCGTCCGCCTAAGCGGGTTAGCTCCCAGGAACCGCCTGGAGGCGCAGGGGTGCTGCGAAATCGTCCAACGTCTGCACAGAATGCTACTGAACTCACGCCAAATCCATCCTATCCCCTTCGTGCGGCCCTGAGCCGCTCAGTCCGGCCGCATTGCCCCTCCCAGCCAACCCCAGATGACGCCCCCGAGCTCTCCGGCGGCATGTGTGAGTTTGTTCGTTTCTTTTGTCGTTTCAGCACCTGCTTGAGACGAAGCCCTCTGCCCGCGAAACGCCCAGCACCGCCGCTGGCCTCCTGCAGTCTATAGCCTTGCCCGGTGCTGATGCCTACGTCCAAACTCTACCCTCCATTGCTGTGACTTGCTGACCCCTGCGTCGTGCTGCAGCTGCTCCCTCCCCACTGGCGCACAGCCGTCCAGGTGCTGTCCCGTCGCACCATATAGAGGGGCCGTCCATCCCCTCTCGCGAACCCTCGGTGACACGGGGGCGAGCGCTGACAGCTTCATCGCGCATCCTCTCGCCGCGCTCGCAGACGCCAGCCGTTGCGCCGAGCAGTAACTCGAGCCCGGACCGCAGCCTCGAGCGCAAACCCTCACAATCCTACGCCCACAACCGCCAGACCTCCATCGTGCATGGCATCCAGCACTCGCGCAGCACGAGTTTTGTGAACTCGCCCGCTACCAGCCCGCTGAGCCCGCAGGTCATTGCCCAGCAGGGCGCGTCGCTCGATGGAACCGTAATGTCGCAGGAGATCATAACCGAAGCCTTCGCCGCCAAAGGCCCATCCGCCCTGCCGCCTGCTAACACTACGAATGGACATGCGGGCGCTGCACAAGGAACCAGTGATGGCAGCGTTCCCCAGCGCAAGCCTGAGCGGGCCCAGAGCGCAAGATCGCGGAAGGGGGGCCATCACCACCATCGCTCACAATCTCGCCACCAGGCCCAGCATGACTTGAAGACGGTGGGCGAGTATGCATTGCACCATCTGTTCAACTCGGTGAGTGTTCCATCTGCTTCTCAGCAGCTTCACTAACAATTGTTATTCAGTTCATTCCACAAGCCGACATAAAAATTAGCCAGTGCCTCACAGACCGCGGCCAGCCAGAAGCGAGAGTGGAGCGTATATGCGGGCCTGGGGTTGATCCCAACTTTGATCAACTGATAGCAGCCCTTGGTCACATCGCGAAAGCTAAGCCCAAGTCCCTCATCGATACAATAATGATATGGCGGAAAGGGAAGAGTGAGGACGCTGCTCAACACCGTGTCAAGTTGGCCAATGTATGCGTCCGTATCCTTGTCTGCGATCCATACTGACAAAAATAAGGCTCGACAAGCAACGTCTCTACCACCCTCGGTGCTTCCACGCCGTAATACCGAACCTTTCCCACCTTCAGATTCCCGTCCTGCTGCAGCTGTTAGCACAAGTCCCGAGTATATGATTGCACTTCAACAAACCGTGTCACAAGCAGAGCAACGTTCGACCGTCTCGACTTATATTCTTTGCCGTGTGTTGATAGAGATCATCAGAGAGACGGACCTAGCTGCCCTCACAACCGATATGGCTGAGCGTCTTCTGAGTCTTTTCTACGGACAGCTTAATACGGTCGACCCTGATCAAGTGGAGGAATCTTCTCTTTACAAAGCTAACTGGGTAATCTATAGCCAACTCTTGGGGGAATTGAGCAATCTTATTTTCCATAGTGTACAAGAAAAATTCATTGTGGACCTCAAAATCATCGACAACCAATCTGCCATAAAAAACCAGTCGAGCAGAGAGATTGAAGCTAGAGGGGCTCTACTCGTGCGAGGTATGCGGCACTTACGCGTCAAAACTTCGCCTGCAGAATCCTGGGAGCAAACATGCGATTTTATGTATTCGCTAGCCAAACTCTTTGCCAATGCTCATGGGCAAACGATCAAATACGCTTACTGCCAGGTTTTGAGAGATCTCCTTCTACGGATTGCTTCGGAAGATACCTCCCAAGTCAATACGTCAAGGTGGAAGGGCGTTATCGACAACATAAAATCACGGGGGGCAGTGCTTCTGAGCAAACCTAAGCACTGGCAAGAGGCGTTTCCATTGATGTGTGCCATACTTTGTGTATCTCCTGTTGAAACGTTTGCAACACAATGGTTACCGCTTGCACTCTCGACACAACCTCGTCTGAAAGACCGCGCGTCGAGAGCCATTGCACTAAGGGGAATATGCCAGTTGGTATGGACATATATCTACCGATCCGCACCTGACCCCCAGCACGTCACCAACCGTAAACTTGAAGACGTTATTCGCATGGTGTACCAGCCTGGCAAGCGCTCCTACCTCTCGACAGATGCTATGATTGCAGAGCCTTTTATTCAGCTATCACGCATCATCGGTTGCAGACATCAGGATGTTTGTTTTAAGAACATCATTTTCCCCCTGCTCAACTCGGAGATGTTTCTTACAGGGCGCGATCTACGAGTTGAAAACTTGGAGCCTGATCGAATGGTCATCGGCATCCGGTCTTTTCTAACGCTCATGGATGATCTTGAAAAGGGAGATAAGATCGTTCCGCCGTTTCCTAGCCCCTTCAGCTCAAATAATAATACTCCTATGCCCGACTTCTCACAGCCAATAGCTAGTCCATCGCCCTTACAACACCCCTCATTGAAGTCGTTGCTCGACGTCAAGGAAGAACGTCTCTCGCGTCCCGTGGAATTCACCATCATGCCGGAAATTGCGCAGGAACACTATATACGTTTTTGTAAGATACTCGGAGAGATCACAATTATATGCGACAATGCATTCGGCGGCCAAGCTGTTCTAGACGAGAAGTTCGCCTTACAGACGCCCAAGACTCCTATGGCTGAAGCTTTCAGCTTCGCTCGAAGAGAGGACTTGACCTCTCCTGATCCACGACAAGGGTTCTATGACCTTCTTCATGTTGCTGTCCAGGCTCTGCCTCGTTGTATATCAACTCACATTCCATTACACTCCCTTGTGAATCTTCTCTGTACAGGTACAGCTCACGTACAAGGACATATCGCTACGTCTTCTGCACAATCACTTAAATCCATTGCACGACAACATGCACAGCGCGTCACAATAGGGTTCGCGAGGTTTATCTTCAATTTCGATGACCGTTATTCCACCATGTCAGATGGAGGGATGCTTGGTCCAGGTCACATCGAGAGGACGCTGAAACTTTACGTAGAGCTACTCCAGATCTGGATTGAAGAGATCAAGGAAAAGACGCGAAAAGCTGCCCTAGACACACCAGACGACGGAGTAGGTAACAGGGGAATTCATCTCGATCTTTCATCAGTTTGGGCACACGTTGACGAAATCGAGTCGCATGGTCTTTTCTTCCTATGCTCACCATCTCGTCGTGTCCGAGCTTATGCTGTTACCGTGCTCCGGCTCATCACAGAATTTGATACAGCATTAGGTGGCTCCAATACTAGAATCATCCGCGTGATGGAGGGAAGCCCGCAAAAAGTTATGGACATTAGCGACGAAAGACTTTCCCTTGCTGAACGGAGTCGACTTCAAAGAGGGATGCGCAAGAGCAACGTTCAAACCACTTTAGTGGAACTATGCAGCAGCGACGTGCCATACGACTCTACGCTTTGGTTCAAGATATTTCCCAACCTAATACGGATCAGCTTTGAGGTGTGTCCTTTTGCAGTAACTCTGACTCGCGATATTGTGTGCGCTCGCTTGTCACAAATGCATCGAACCCTACTCTCTTTCACAGAAGGCCCACGAGCCAGTCCGTACTCGACCTTTGACTCAAGTATCAGCAAGAACGGTAATCGGCTTGCGACCACTGCTCCGGATATTGTGATTGAGCAGTGGAAACTATATCTCATATTCGCCTTCACCACCTTGACCAATTTAGGCCCTAATGGCCACTTTACAACCAGTCAGGCGGCGCAACACTCCAGAAAAAGCTCCAAGTCTTCACAGACAGGCTCGAATAAGGTCTATACAGCAAGCGAACTTTTTTCACGGGTGCTACCCTTTCTTGCAGTTGACAACTCTGCTATTCGTGATGCAGCAGTTGTTGGTCTAGGCTCCATCAACATCAACTTATACCGCACATTACTGGAATCTCTACATGGCCATGCTGCAGCCTGCGCCGAAGAAGGGAAATTGAGAATGGGCATGCACAACCGGACGGTCAGCAGTCCTCGCCGGAGTCGACGCACTGATCATTTACGAACTGAACTCACACACGTTTACAAACTGACATCGCATTTCCTAGAATTGCCGGAAGCATACAATGACGACTGGATACTCAACAATCTTGTGAATTACACAAAGGACCTTCGCATATTTCTCAGTGATGCGGAGGTTCAGAATGAGTGGGGGTTCCAAAAATTACGCACTCATTATTGTGGACTCGTGGAGGTATTATTCGAGGGCATCAATAAAACCAGCGATCCTCTTCAGTGGATGCCCTTCCAAGCTCGAAAAGCAGCGTTCACGCTGATGGAGGAATGGTGTGGCTATTCCGCAAATCAGCCACAGGTTCGAAAACGAGAGGAAAACATGAGACGGTCTATGCTCGATCGTGAGGCAGACATGGGCAGTAAAGGCATTGCTACAGCAGCAATGGAAATTGAGAAAAGAGATCTTCGGACTGCCGCACTCAGTGCCATGGCTAGTCTTTGTGGAGGCCCGGTGAGCATAACTACTGACAGCAAACTCGTCCTGCAGTTCGACGTTCGTCGCATGCTTTCGTGGATTGACAGTATCTTCGAAACACCCAGTGACAGAACCCATGCGATTGGCCGGCGGGCGTTGACCAACCTAATCATTCATAATCGAGAACACACCTATCTTCTCGAACGTGCCATTGAGATGTGCTATATTTCCAAATCTTCGAAGGCGCTCGAAAGTTATTTTGAAGTTGTAAGCCAAGTGCTCAGAGAGCGAGAAGAACACACGTTACCTTACTGGAAGGTCCTCAGTGCTGGTCTTTACACTTTGGGACATGAAAACAACGAGCTGCGAATGAAGTCAGCGCGACTGCTAAGGACCCTAGAAGCTAGAGAGCACAAGAATTCGAAGCTCCAAGACCTCGATATCAGCATATCCGACAAGACAATTGCCGTCTACAAACTGGCACAATTCGAAATGTCTCGAAGGCTCTCTAAGCAGCATGCGGAGCTTGCATTCATGGTCTTTTCTCAGTTCTCCTACTATTTCAAGGAACTGCAACCAGACCACCAACGTAATATGGTGGCGGCTATGCTACCATGGGTGCAAAGTGTGGAGCTACAAGTGAATCCGGATGGAGGCCCAACAGCCAACTCATACATGCTGTTGGTAAATCTATTTGAGATCACGGTCCGTTGCAGTAGTGCTTTGCACAATGAGATTCAAGCCTTGTGGCAAGCCTTGGCTACCGGCCCGTACGCCGGCAACGTGCAACTTATCTTGAGCTTCATCATCAACTTGTGCCTTGACAAACGAGAGCAAAACTTCGTTGATTATTCAAAACAGATTGTAGTGCATCTTTCGAGCACGCCTGCAGGGCTCAAGGTTGTCGAAGCGCTGTTGCTGCAGATCAACCCCCGATCCATGGTCCAGGAAAAGCGCGAGCCTACGCCACCCCCGCCTGATGCTGTTAACCTCCCTTATCTTGCCGATCTCGGCGCGCTGCTACCAAGCAGCAGTAAGCAGGTAATTGAAAGCATGTTTGCCTAGGACGGAACGGTATACTGACATGTTTTAGGCTGGGTTTGCCCTTGGTCAAATCTGTCTCATCCTGCTCGTGGATCTCATGGTCTCGCCAGTTCAACTTACTAACGAGCATCTACCGTTGCTCCTTCAAGTCGTACTGGTGCTTTGGGATCACTACACTCCAGTCGTCCAGGACCAAGCACGCGAGATGCTTGTCCATCTTATCCACGAGCTCGTTATTTCAAAGATCGAGGACGACAATAAGTTTGGCGTAGATAAAGGTGCCATAGAAGATTTCGTCGAAAGCATTCGGCAGCATGACTCCAAGGTTGTGTGGAGCTACGATGATAAAAACGGCAAATATTCTGAAGACTCCGGCAACAAAGTGCCAGAATCGATGACTTACGTTGCAGCAGAGGTGCTTCGCTTCTTTTCACTCGCTTATCCCGGGCTGCGGGAAGCCTGGGGAAAGGTAGCGCTTGGCTGGGCAACATCATGCCCTGTTCGCCATTTGGCGTGTCGATCATTCCAGCTATTCCGATGCATTCTAAGTACTCTCGACCAGCAAATGCTTTCGGACATGCTTGCACGCCTTTCCAACACCATCTCAGACGATGAGAGCGATATTCAGACATTCTCCATGGAGATACTGACCACACTAAGGGCCATAATAGAAGCTTTGCAGCCAGACGACCTCTTGAAATACCCACAGCTGTTCTGGACTACCTGCGCCTGCTTGGATACCATCCACGAAGGCGAGTTCATGGAAAGCATGCTCATGCTTGACAGGTTCCTGGACAAGGTAGACTTGAGCGATCCTGGTGTCTTACTCATCTTCGAAGAGAGTCGGCCCGAGAAATGGGAGGGTGAATTCGAAGGTCTTTTCCAGCTCGTGTACAAGGGTGTACGTTCGAGCCTATGCTTGGATCGCTCGTTGAGGCTTCTCGAACGACTGGTAACGTTACCGTCGAGCCGGTTCGTGGGCGACGACACCCGTATCGCTTACGCTGTCCTTGCGAACCTTCCTCGCTTCATACGCAACTTCGATGCTCCTAACAAAGACCCTTTTGTTCGTGCCAGCCTCGAATTGCTCATACGGACAGCACATGACCAGCAGGTGGAAGACATTGCATCGACACTCGTCCACTTTGGACGAGGCATGTACCAAACGTCTGGGGAGTTCCTGGTATCCCTGCTCACAGCCATGAAGGATTACTTTTTCCCACGAATCGAGATGGGTTCCTTGGTGTTCTTGCTAGGACTTCTTGCCAACAAACTGGATTGGGTGAAGATCAACACATTGCGAAGTCTCGAGGTCTTGATACCATTGGTGGACATGAGGAGACCGGAAATAGCGAACAATGGCCCCGATTTGATATCGCCGTTGCTGCGTCTCCTGCAAACGGACTTGTGCAGGCTCGCCCTTCTGGTTTTGGATAGAATCATGTCGGTGAAGGGTGGGCCCCAGCCACCCAACATTGAACGGGCTCAGATTCGGATGAGCATGGCAGGCTCTCAGAGCAGCCGGGCGTTCAAGAAACAATTCGGGACAGTGCAGTCGCTGTACGGCATACCGGAGGAAACGGGCTGGTCGATCCCGATTCCGGCTCATCATTCGCACCTAACTCGGGCGAACGTGCATGCCGTCTTCTACACATGCAGCCACCCAGATGCTACGGCAGCAGCCGAAGCTTCGACACCCAAGATCGAGTTCCGGCAAGACGATTTCCCCTTCAGTCCCATCTCGCAGTACCGCACTGCGACGATGACGTCGGAGGATACTCGTGGGGAAAGTCACATTGGTGAGCTAGTGTTAAAGTTGGATAGTTTGGATGATTTCTTCGAGGACGACGACGAGACCGAGACGTTGACGGATCTACCCGACAGCTCCATCTTCGGCACCAATCGATACGCCAACGGGAGCTACTCTCAGGCATCGCTCGACGTGCGGGAAAATCTATACGACCAACAAACGGCACCCATCCTACACAAGTCCCTGACGCGAAACGGCAGCATACACTCGTTCCCGTCTGGCTTCTCGGATCTCAAACTCTCGCCGGCTCGCGATCCCGGGGTGATGACGCCAGCGGCCTTCAACTCGTTCGCTTCCTCGCAGCACCACGTTCCCGTAGCCGGCCATGCAGCGGCAGCGGCGACGGCGGCGGCGGTAGGCGGGCGTCCAGGACTCCATTCTCGATCGGTCACATCGCCTTCGGCGCCGAACCAAATGCAGCGGCTGTCTCCAGCACTGTCGACATCGGGACTCGACGAGCAGAACGAGTCCTTCTCGGACGACGAACTATCATCCGGGCGGGCGGGCACGTCGGCCGGAGCAGCATCGGACAAGTTCAACATGGACACGATGATAGGGGGGTTGAAGCAAGACACACGCAGCAAGTTACGGAGTGGGATGAGGAGATTGACGGGGAGCAGCGGGGATGCACGCGAGAGAGAGAAGATGCGAGAAGCAGTCAAGCAGGCGTTACAGAAGAGCCCGCAGGTGCCCAAGGTGCCGGATATTTACCTGATGCAGCAGAATCCGAAGAGTGCGGATCCATAGAAGGGAGAGGGAAGGGACAGATAATCAAATAGGGGACGATATGGCATGCTATGTACAGAGGGGATGTGGCATGGAAGGGTAGAGTATATAAGTCATCTGAATGTTGATATACGTGCGAGGTGTTAGGACAAGTTAGATGAGGGATGGCTGGCCACATCTTCATACCGCTTTCTTTTTTTGTTGGGTGCATGCATACGGGGGTAGATACCAAGACTCTGTTCGAGATACCAGAATTCTTAATGTAAAATCAAAAGATAGAAGAAAAAGGGTTGAAGTCCGAAGCAGTGCCTCGAACGATGGGAAAGAGAAAAAAAAGCGTGCAGGATACATGATACATGCAGACGGGTGGCGTGTGGCATGCGATGCGATGCGGTGCGATGCGATAAGGAGGGAGCGCCACAGTCTCGACTGGGGGCCATCGCAGGCGGTGTTTTTGTTGAGCACGTGCCGGCGGCGGTGGGCAGAGGGAAGAAGGTTCTCGGCGCGTTTCTCGGCGGTCGGGGCGTCGCTGCCTCCGCCGCTCCACCAATTCCACCACGCACCCCAAGGGACACCAAGGCACACCAGGGCACACCAAGGCACACTAGGGCGCACCATGGGGCGTGATGCTATCATCGCCCGTCTTCCCACTTGGCGTCGTGTGCATTTATTTATGACTCCTCCGCGGCGCTGACCAACACGTTGCTCGGCGCAGAGAATATGTCCGACCTTCCACGTGTTATTGTATAAATAATCACAGCCACCGCCAGAAATACTCATCACCCACTAACGCCGCGCAAGCTCCGAGCCTTCGCACGCAACCACCACCACTACCACCACCACACCCGGCGGGGATTGTGGCTGCTCGCAGAGACTTCTCTCAACTGCCGCCAAGCCGATGCACGCGTTAGACCCCGCCCGCGCGCTCGATCTAGACTCCCCAGCGGCCTCGCATCGATAACTTCGAGGTCAGCTTGGCGCAGCGCGGGCTTTGGGCCTTGAGCCTGGGGGGCATGCGGGGCCACTCATTCGTTATCGCCGCGCTGAGGCGGACATGGGGGGTGGTGCGGCGGACGGATAGACCGGATCATGGCGCGGCGGAATTCGTAACCTTATTCGCGGCGGAGTTAGCGCTGTGCGCCGCGGCCTCTTGCGATAGGCCGGCCGCCCCCTGGTTAGCAGGCTTTGAGAAGGGCTCCAGGGGGACGGGCGGGCTGCGGGGACGGGGGTCGGCGTTATGGGAAGGGGGAAAGGGCATGTGTTCGTGGGCGTTGCGCGTTGGGAGAGATGGGGATCCAAGGGATCGCAGGCGAGGGGGGAAAAAAGTGTATATGTATGCGCCGTGTCCCCGCCGTTGGGGCGGTGGGATTCGAGAATTGCCATATCCTTTGTTACTACCATCATCAAGTCTTCCAGCACCCAGCTTCACGGGTCCTTACAAGCCTTTTCGTCTTACAGTAGCTTGGCTTGATTGCACTTGATACCAAGTCGCTTCCATCTGCATTTACACCTTACATCATCATTATCATCGCCAACTTGCTACTACTACTACCACTACCACTACCACCACCACCACCACCACCTCCACCTCCACCTCTCCTACAACAAACCATCGCCATGTCGACCCAGCCTCAATACGTCTACATCCCCAACCTCATCGGCGGCCAGGTGCTCCGCATCCCCGCCTCAGCTGCCCTCGATGACGACGACGAAGAAGACTTTCACCCCTCTCCCGCCGTAGCAGCCGCCTACACCACCGCCTCCCTCTCGCGACAGACCTCGCCCACGCCCAGCATCGAGAGCCTCCAGGAGACGGAGTAAATAATCAGCGCAGAGACGCCTCGGCCACTCGTCTGAGACCAACAGCGTGAGAGAGAGAGGGAGAGAGATGAAGAGAACGAGACAATGAGAAGCAAGCACCTTTTTCGGTGAAGCCAAACACCCACAGCCCGCTCATACATTCTGTCGACACCATCGACACCATCGACGATGGCATCCGGCATCCGGCAGCGGGGGGGAGAAACGCGCGCGCGCTGCGCACATCATTACCTCAGCCATGGCAGAAAGTGGGAAAGGTTTCAAGCGCAGGGCAAGGCCGGGGGGTCGAGTAAACGACACGGCCTAAGCGAGGACGAGGCGACGCGGCACACATCATCGTGCGACGAATCCAGCCAAACACGGCAGCGCAATCGCATCCAGTGTTTCGATGCATTCTAAAGAGAGGGGGGGATAGGAGGGGGCCCCTTCTTTATTGCCCCGCTGTATTACGTGTACAGGAAAACCCTCCTTTTATTATTAATTTTTTCTTCGCCTTTTTTTTTTCTCGTTTGTGTGGGTACGGATC
>Ga0247757_10000283_pt1 | contig 42784 bp, 49 predicted proteins | sample UWRJL126311R4_FD_180929 | JGI IMG/M metagenome (GOLD analysis project Ga0247757, IMG submission 180929) | Plant litter microbial communities from Arlington Agricultural Research Station in Wisconsin, United States - UWRJ-L126-311R-4 | ecosystem: Environmental > Terrestrial > Plant litter >... | reverse complement strand
TCCCCCGCGTGGGCTCGAACCACGAACCTCCTGATTAACAGTCAGACGCGCTAGCCAATTGCGCCACGGAGGATGTTTTCGCATAACAAAGCTCCCAGAGTTTTGATGTGAATTTTCGAAAAATTAAATTATTCATAATCATACTTTTGCTTGCAGAAAAACATGTATTCTGAGTATTATATAATCTAATCGCGTAATATAACTGAGGTCAGTAGGTCAAACGAAACAGCCTATAGGTCATAATTATTAAATAGGTGAAGATATATAAACAACGCAAATGTCTGGAAAGAGTAAAGCAAACGCAATTAAAATCACGTATGAGAGCCTGCATGTGCTTTGTTTTGTATTTGGGGGAAGTTTCGTTTAGATCTTGCTCATTATCATACAATTTCAAGCTTTAAAGACAGTATTATTTCTCCTCATTCAAAACTACTATCCCGTAAGGGTCTCTGTCAACCTCGCTGACTATAACATCGAAATCTTTATCAGATAGAGCTTCTTTGAATTCCTCGATGCCTGCTTCTTCTTCTCTTAGCCGCTGCCACTCTTCCGTCACCTGAATCTCCAGCTGATCTACTAAAACCTCGCTCAAGAAACCCCTCTCAGAGTTACTGTGAAATAAATTGACTACGACTTGTCCTTTTTCGATTGCTGCAAGTGCTTCGTGATGACTCATCTCCCCCGTGAAGAGCATGTCTACGTCAAGGTTGCTGAGAAGTGAGGCGCCAGAGCCAGCGCAAATGCCCACACTACGAATGGTGAGATCTGCGATGTTGGTATTTTGCGGGATAGCAAGAGGGAAGCCCTTCGGATTGTTCAGGCCACGACCGATTCGATCAAGAAGCATGGATAACGGTTGAGGCTGTTCGAATTGTACGATACGACCCATCCCTGCGCCAGGATGTGATTCAAGAGCGGGAGTCTGGGGAATGACGGGTCTTCGGGTATGCGCAACGGCGGTTGGCGACTTGGTTAGCTTGTCTAGCCGCAGCGTCATTTGGGAAGAAGGGTGATGTGCGAGCGCCCAAGTGGGCCTCTTCTCCACAAATGGGTCATCTTCATCTGCACTGTTCGATTTTCCAGGAGGAGAGTCTACATCGAACCCCTCCTGCACGAGCTTGTCCTTCGATCCCGTTACAATATCGGCTAGCCAATCACCCAATCCCCCAGGAGCTGAATCCACTGCTGTGTGTGGACTGTACACACTTATTCCATGGCTTGCTAACCGAAGTAAGGTATGTTGCTGTGAGTTCGCAAGAGTCAGAGATTTGAGGCCGCGAAATATTATTGGGTGATATGCAACAATTATAGAAGAATTCAGAGCTATCGCTTCATCTGCAACTGCTTTGGTAAGGTCGATCGTGAGAAGTACATTGTTCGAAGGTCGTCGGGAAGCAACAAAAGGAGCCTCTAGAAGCAGGCCAGTGTTGTCCCAAGAACCGTCTGCAAGAGTGGGCGGATAGCTGAATATGTGTGAGACAGGAAGTATGAATGGACATGCAATCCATCACGCTATACAGTCAACAGCGAGGTCGAAATAAACTTACAGTTTCTTCATTGCTCTGGTTACTGCCCTCGAAAAGGGCGCAGAGCTCTTCGCCGAATTCATCCTGACAGCTTTGGCAGCAGCCGCGGGGAACATTCACAGTGCGCAGTGTAAAGATATTGTCAGTGCCAAAAACAGAGCTCCGACGCGAAGCTCCGGCCAGAAAGCACGGACCTTCTCGCGTCATATATGCAAATCGTTTCGCCGTCCCACCATCTTATCAGATCCGAGGATAACAACTAGTCCCTGCAATAGACAATTACCAATTCGACCACTAGATGGACCCTTACCGTAAACTCTACAAACAACTTGATAATCTTTCTGTGAGCCCATCCACCAACATGAGTGCAAAGACAGACAACGAAGTACAACAGGTGACCGCTGATAGCGGAATCACACCCGAAGTGCTCAAGGCGAAGCTGGCGGAGGGGCTGGGAGCTACGTACGTGGAGATTAAGGATATGAGTGGTACGTTCGGATACTTCTGCTACTGGCTTGTTCTCCCACGAACGACGGAAATGCTTACTAGTCGCTTAGGAGGATGTGGGCAAATGTTCGAAGCTGTTATAGTTTCGCCGCAATTCGCCAAAAAGACGACGCTGGCTAGGCATCGCCTTGTCAATGGGGTCCTCAAACAGGAGATTGCAGCTATCCATGCTTGGACACCAAAGTGTCATACTCCCGAAGAATGGGAAAAGAAGCAGCAGGCGTGAGCGGCAGTTTTTCAATCACGATGTTCTCTTTTTATCTTACGGATAGCTTGACCTAATTGCAACCGAAGGAATTGGTAGACGAATGGAGTCGGTGGCTCGGCGGCTCGGCTTAGCTCAGAAGGACCCGAATCTCTCCACTGGTCCGCGGGAACAGGTCACGCAGTGATGGTGGGGATTCTTCTGGTACTTCATCCTCGTGTATAAAGTCGTCGGCAGCTAGCAGTCTGCTTTTCACGTACTCAAAATCCTCGCAAAACTTTCCTGCCGCTTCCTCCGTGATGTCCTGCACTTGCTTTCTACTATGTAACTGCTTGAGGTTCTCTGCGGCATCCATAAGCGCGGAAGGAAGGAAAGCGTCAAGCTGTTGGCTTGTCATTACAAGGGCTTCTGGCTTAAACGCATCCAAGTTTGGTATTGTTCTCAAGCTCTCTGCAGTATCGGAGATGTCGGTCAGAGCTTCGAGAAGAGTATATAGACCAGAAGTATATGTTAGATACTGATGCTGATATTCCACAAGCTTTTCCGTGTGCTCGTTAATCGTGTTAGCTATTTGGCTCACTCGTTCCTTTGCAAATGTGAACGGAGCTAAAACCGTTTTTGTGGCCATGAGACAATTGATCGCAAAAATATCCTTATCAGGCATTTGCAAGCCTTTGCACAGGTTCTCGCAGCCGCTCAGAAACGGATCCAAAGTCTCGACTAGCACGGAGTTGAAGTCGCTATTGTGACCATCAGCTGTAGCAATAGACGTGTCATAGCTGTTGGCGAGGATTTTGAGCATCTGCAGTGCTTCGTCGAGGAAATCGGGTGGTGAAAGGTTGATGGGTGCGACAGCCAAATCACTTTGAACCGCAGCAACGCGATCTCGCATGCTGGCACGGAATTGTCGCATAGCTGAGTTCTCCAGAGTGGTGAAAATATCCAGGACTTCTGATTCTGTACCAAGTAGTCTCACAAAAGTGCTTCTGTAGAAACCTATCAGACTGGCAATCTTATAGGCTAATGTCGCATCGTTGTGGCTCTGGATGACTTGTTCTGTGCGCTGGCGCAGTAATCGAGCCACGCCAATAAGGTCACGGCTGACAAGCTGATTCAATGCTTTTTTCCCGTCAAAACCCTCCTCGTCCCCCTCATCCCGCAACCATGGCTCACTTTCTAGCCCAGCTTGAATGGATCGTTTAATCTCATCGCCATCTGAAATGAATAACACTTCTAATGCTTCTCTTTCAGAGACTGTGGCTGAGTGAGCCCAGGCGAGCATGTCACCAACATAACGTAGAGGATCATGGGCCTGGAACTCGATAGGTTTTGTAACTAATGTTTGAGTTTCTGAAGTAGTCCCAGTCAAAGCGGCATAGAAAGAATCAGAGAGGATACTCTCGCGCGCTTCAGCAAAGAAGTCTAGGCAGCTTTGAAATAGGGCTGGGCGCTCGGCCAATACTCGCAGGGAACGCCTAATCGAGGCGTTGATTTGAGGATTCTCGAGGTCGAGAGTTTTAAACTCTCGCTGTATCCACCGATACAGCTTTTGATAACCGGCATTTATCTGTTTGGAGCTCCGTTCGAGTACCTCCAGGCCTAACCGCTGGTCTTCGGTCCCCAATAGTACCTGGCAATCATAGTGAATCTTCTTGATCTTGGTCAGTGCTTGGAAAAAATCTTCGTCGACCGGCTTAACAGTAGACGATAGGATAGTCGCTTCATCTTCTGATATTATAAAATGCGCATTGAATGCAATGAGAACCTGCTGCTTCGTCTCGGCTTGTTTCTTCTGTAGGAGTAAATTTGTAGCCTCTTCTAGAACAGGTTTTGTCTCGCTTTTTGCAGCGGATATGTGCCCACGTATTTCCTCACAGAATTTGTTCAGGCTACTAACGACCGCTCCTATCCTCTTTAATTGCTGGACGTCTCAGTATAGACACGTGTCGAGTGTTCTAGGAACGCAAACCTCAGCGACCTGCCCAAAATCCTTTACAATTTCTCCGTTGCACTGTATTACTTCTGTCTGCACATCCAGGCGTAGATGGCGCCGGGTTTCTGCAGTGTTTCGTATGGCACGCGCATCAAGCGTTTCCAGTACATTACGAATCTCAAGATCTGCGTAAGATGCAGATAAAACAGTAGCAATCCTTGTCGAAAGCGCGTTTGTACCACGCGAAGGTGTTCCCACGATGGGAGACGGTTGAGAGGGGGCGTCCTGGGAAGCAGGTGTAACACGCTCCGAGAAGTAGCTGGCCGCCATAGTAGGTATAGGCAGCCGCTCGTGACGGGGTTCTGGTGTGCATGCACGCATGCATTGTGTAGGGGATGCGGTGCGGCGGTGGTCGGCAACACCTTCTACCGACCGCCGAAAGCTATATTAGCTCCATCATCGCGGCCGTGACGCCAATGCCATGTGACGAACTGCCTCCACTACTCAACAAAGCGACACACCATTATGGTCACATTCTAGACTTGTCTCACTGCCCATAGAAATGGGTGGCTCAAATGGTCATTTCTGTGCCGTTTTAGTGGAGAACACCGCCGCCAACACCTCAGCACGCCTGCTGTCGCCTTCACCAGACCACGCGCCCCGCCGCTGGCTGAGTGCAGCCTTGCAAGCGGAGCGCCATGGCTTCTAATCTTCTCTCCAGGCTTCTACCTTCCGCTTCCGATGAGTCCCAGGAAGGGGATGTTTACCACACGCATAATCGTCGCCTTTCTTCTACAGACGAGCCCAATAACCCTATGGACATCGACGAGGAGAACCTCGACGCGCGATTTGAAGCACAAGACCTGGAACATCTGCTTGCGGATGCCACTACTAGCCAAATGACCACAGAGAGCACTACTTTCCTCTCACAGCGCAACGAACGTGCCCCACCGGGTATCAACACGGCGAATAGAGCTGCACCGTGGCGACGGCCGCTCGATGACGATGACGATGTACCGCAGTCTCTCTTGCTTGAAGGGGGCTTTGATGCATCGACGGCGAACCGCAGTAAACCCATAGATGGTCTTCCCCCTCCAGTGCCTGGGCCTTCTACTCGACACACTCGTGCACAGTGGGAAACAACCCGGCGGCAGCAACGTCTGCACGATGATGGGCGCGGGGCTATCCTCCCACAGACTTGGAGAACATCGAATAGGTCTGGACAGTTTACAACCGATCCCAAGGAGCGAGCACTTTGGTTGTGGGTCAACCAAACAGAAGATTTAGATAACTTCCTTGTCGATGTATATGATTACTATGTCGGGTGTGGCATGTACTCAATTCTTTTACGCAATCTTCTAATGCTCCTACAAACAGCCTTTGTGGTAGGCTTCTTGACCTTCCTTGGATGGTGTATAGATTACTCCAAATTGTCGAGTAGTCACAAGCTTGGACAAGTCCTCCAACCAAAGTGCATGCATAGGTAGGTGCGTCGACTGAATTTTGTTCCTCTTGCTAATATGAGCGGTTAGAATACATGGGTTTTGGTGGCTTGTCCTCTGCTCATTCATCATCTTTTGGTTGCGATCCATGATAAAGCTGGCCGGGAGATTCCCTAAACTCCAGGCGATGCACGACTTTTACCACCACCTCCTGGATATCCCCGATCGAGACATTCAGACCGTTCAGTGGCAGCACGTTGTCAGCCGAATTATGGCATTACGTGACCTAAACCTCACCACGGCGTCAAATCTCAAGCCTGATGTTAGGAAACTACTAGACTCAAAAAGTCGACAACGGCTGGATGCGGTAGATATCGCCAGTCGACTAATGCGCCGTGACAATTACCTCATTGCATTATTCAACAAGGAGATTCTGGACGTAAGCATCCCGATACCTTTCCTCGGTAATAGATCTATATTTTCCGAGACAACGAGGTGGCATGTCAACATTGCTGTGATGGACTTTGTGTTCAGCGGCCCAAATGGGTCATTTAACCAAGATTTTCTTAGGGAACGGAACAGGCGCAACTTGGTCGCCAGAATGAGAGTTCGATTGATGTACACAGGCTTCATTAGTGTGCTGTGTGCACCATTTGCTGTATCCTACGTGCTTGCCTCATATTTGTTCAAATATTTCACCGTAGGTCTTTAGCTCCTGCTTAGTGATTGTTCTGACATTTATAGGAATATCATAAAGATCCGTCTCTGCTCAGCGATCGCGACTTTACCCCTTTTGCCCAGTGGAAGTTTCGCGAATTCAATGAACTCCCGCATCTCTTTCAGCGCCGCAGGAACCTAGCCTATCCAGCTGCCAATTTATATTTACAACAATTCCCGAAAGACAAGACTGAGCAAGTATCTGCATTTATAGCTTTCGTTGCTGGTGCGTTTGCATTTGTGCTAGTGGCGTTTACACTACTGGATTCCGAACTGTTCCTCAATTTTGAGATTACGCCTGGGAAAAGCGCCATCTTTTGGATCGGTGTTCTTACTGCAATCTATCGAACTGCACGCGGAAGTAGTCCACAAGAAGATCAAGTTGCTGACCCAGCGTACTATCTCACAGCAGTCATTTATCATACCCGTTATGAGCCCGCCTCCTGGCAGGATCGCCTACATACTGATGAAGTGCGGGCCGAATTCTCTCATCTTTATCAGCCAAAGATTCTCATTTTTATGGAAGAGATATTTAGTATGGTCATAACCCCTTTCATCCTCATGTTTCGGCTGCCAAACTGCAGTGAGCGTATCGTCGACTTTTTCCGTGAATTCTCCATCGTTGTCGATGGTTTAGGGGTCGTGTGCTCATATTCAATGTTCCCTTTTAAAAAGGGTGAGAATAATTTGCCAGCGAATAGAGTTGGTGGACAACGAGAGGACAATGAGTTGCGCGAGGACTATTTCATGGCAAAAGACAACAAGATGCTTGCCTCCTACTACGGCTTTCTTGACACTTATGCAACTACAGGACGTGGACATACCGGTCGCTCACAAGGCAGAGGACAATTTCATCCCCCTCCACAGTTTCCCAATAACTTCGGACACACATCACAGAACGCACCTTTTGCGGACGCTCGGGGAGCCAGTCGAGGACCAATCGGTCGACAACCACACAATCGCCGGGCTCTAAGACATGGCTCGAATGGCATTCCTGGAGAGCCGATTAACTCAATACTTTTAGATCCCATCCATCAACCTTCAGGGTCGGTGATGAGAGGTTCACCACGCCAAGGACCACAAGGTCGTTATCGAACATCTTTCCAACCGAATCAGGACCAGCAGGTACAGGGCCGCATCGAGGAAGAAAGCATGATAGGAGAATCGTGGCGCACAAGTAGGCTTGCACAAGAAGACGAAGAGGAAGACGAGGTACCTGGAGGCAATCGTGGCGGTGTTTTGCAGTTGTTGCACCAGTTTTCCAGAGCACAGGCTGAGGGTCGTGGCGCAGGAGTTGGCGTTTGAACTAAACTATTTTTCACATATACTCAGAGTATACTGACGTTAGCATGCCCAGAATAACCAGTATTATAAATCCGGCGTACACTGGCACGGCTCTAGATTTGCATTAGTTCCAGATTCATAGAGTATCGTATGCTTGCATGATAGAGCAATTTTGTCTCGTAAACAAGCTTCCTCTCGGTTTAAGCCCACTTCTCCATGTCAGCGGTCAAAGTCCTTTGTGAATATGTAGTTTACAAATCTCGTATCATTCACATCACATCCCACTCAATATCCACTTTGCTCCCGCCTGTTGTCGTCCCCACCTCCTCCATCTCCATCCTGATTTTTTTTCGCTTCACCGGCTGCCTCCTTGATACCCTTTTCATCACCCCTCAACTTCTCGAAGTAAGCCTTGATATCCTCTGCCCCAACCGCCTGTCCACTTTCCGCATAAGGCTTCAAGAAAGCCTTCAGACCATCCTTCAGATGCGCGTACGCCATCGCACCTTGAAGAGCCCTCACGCGATCCATATTGTTGAATGCTGCTTCGCCGCGATCAAGAAGAGAGCCTGTGCCAATAGACCCGTCTCCACCATCACCATCTTCGGAGACGGGTGGCTCGTACACATCCTCTTCCTCGAGAAGTTGAGGGTGTGGCTTGAGTAGGGGAAAGCAGGAAGGGCACCGGCACAGGTATTTGTAGAAATCAGGCTTCATGAATAGAGAGAATGGCGTTGTAGTTGCCTGAGTAGAAAGAGGTGGTAAGGAATCGATTTTGCATGATATGAGGGAGGCCTTTTCAGAAGTAAAGGGGAGTGCAGTGGAGGTGGAGTTTTCTGGGATGGATGATAGAGTCATGGCAGAGTCCTCAGATTTTTTCCGTTTTGGTGGTGCCATTTGTGATAGGACTGTTGTGTCTTCATCATCGTCCGCTTTTCGTTTCTTGAAGTCATCATTCGTAACGCCATTTGTCTCTTCATTTATAGAGTCCCCATTCTTGCTTGACTGCGCTTTGCTTAGCTCAACATCAAAGTACACAGGCGGGAGAAATCCAGGCGTGCTAGCATATTTTCGGATCCAGGGGAAGGCTTCCACACATTTATAACATAGGAAGTATTCGAAATCGTCCTCCATAGGAAACCCCGGTGGAAGTGGTGTGTCCTCGTCGTTTTCATTAGTATCTACTGTGATATCGTTACTATTTGTAACGTCACCGTCAGTAAGACCCGCAGCGATAGCCGTGACTATGGAAGGTCTCCGGGCATCAGGATAGTCGTCAGTCTCCTCATGTCTCGTTACGCTGACTTCCTTGGTTATTCCGTTTAAAAGTGGTGATCCGTCTTTATGTCCTTCTCGTGGCTTTTCAATACTTCTTTTGAACTCCTCCCTTGAAAGACCAAGAACGCACTCGGGATGCCACCAATCCTCGCCACATCCACCTTCATGCATGGTCCCCAAACCAAGGCATTGGAACATCGTACCCTTCTCTTGGTGTGGGTTGTATTCTTCTCCACATCCGCAAAACTTATTCCGGAAGTTTTGGTTGTATCTATTGCTTGCAGCAGGCTCCTCTCCAGTCACCCCATCTTTCTGACCGGATACGGGATTGACGCGTAATGTGCAAGGTGTCGCTTCCGGCAGACGACTAGTGCCACAGTCGCAAACGAAGTTGCGCTTGTTAAAAAGCTCGACGAGGGTATGTTCGCCGTGGCACGAGATAGAGCATGCATAGCAGACGGCTGCTGGCTGATAAGGATCGGATGGCTTCGAAGGCGGTGGGTTGCAGTCGAGACACGAATACAACCCTTGTCTGAGGGGACCAAGATCGCGCGTACATGTGTCAAATTGCTGCCATAGAATTAGCGACCCAGGGTTGAATGCGCAGTCACGATGGAAGCAGCCTACATATGGAAGGGCTTCGCGGGCTTCAGCCTCAAGACTGAGCTGCTCTCTGATGAAGCTGGGTCATGACTTAGCATATATGATCTCGAATGTGCAGAATTCCATCTTCTTACTCTGCGGCTGTTTGCGAGTTCTCTGAGGCCTGCGAGATGGAGTCGGCGCGCGGCTTGCGCCGGGAGGTGGATGACTGAGACTCGGTCATTGCTAAAAGATCTCATACAATCTTTGATGTCCTTCGACGTGCAAGAGAAGTGATTTCGAAGAAGTTAAGCCTAGGCAAGTCAACACAAACGTTGTAGAGTTTTCATATGTCCTACTGGTCCGAATGACGGCTTGCCGTGGAGCTTGAGTTGAGTGACGCGCCTTCCCACTTCGAGGCAGATGATGAAAACGCGCCAAGCCATTTCAACGCGTTCGACACGCGCACACGTTCTATCCTTTTCTGTAGCCGCCCCCTCGCCTATCCTCCTCCATAGCCCCTCCTTCTAGTCGCATTTACACACAATCCTACATCCAAGCCAACTGGATATGAGGTCAGTCCTCACCCACTTACTCCTTTTCCATTATTCTGGGTCCTAACACATTCAAGTTCCCCACCTCATTTCAGCTCCCCGTTGCGAACAAATATGTCGTCTGCGAACCGTGGAGCGACGGCACCTTCGCGGCCTAACAAACGCGCTCGAGACGATGATGAGTCTTCACTTGCACACCCTCCTTCCACTCGTAAGTTTTGCGCTGTAGTGAGAAGACACCGTTGACGTAGACAGCCTTTGATATGGCCTCATCACCTCCTCTGATTCCCCAGGATGATGGAATGCTAGACGAAGACAATATATATCGAGATGTAGACGATCTAGAAGAAGATGCTGAAGAGGCCTTGGGTATCGATCTTTTTGGAGAAGACATGGAAAATGACATCTACGCCGACCAAGCAGATCAGCGATACGAAGGCATTGATATCGATGATCAGGACTACGAGGACATGGATATTGGCAAGAGACGCGAGCTGGAGCGTCGCTTGAACCAGCGCGACCGTGAAGCTCGACGTCGCATGCCCGCCGCTTTTCTGCCTGAAGACGATGAAGGCGGTATTAACGACCTCATTAACAGGCCAGCAAGGAGGCGTCATCGATATGATGAAGATCAGGATGACATGGATCTCGATGGCGACATCATGAATGAGGAGATGTCATTGGAAGCGCTTTCAGACATCAAAGCCAACACATTGACTGATTGGGTTAATCAACCCGCTGTTGCCAAGTCTATTGCCCGCGAGTTCAAAGCATTCTTAACAGAATTTGTGGATGACCAAGGTGTTTCTGTTTATGGAGACCGCGTCAAAACACTCGGTGAGATCAATGCAGAGTCTCTGGAGGTATCATTCGACCATCTCGTCGATGGAAAGGCGGTGCTAGCTTATTGGGTCTCGAATTGCCCTACGGAGCTGTTAAAAATATTTGACCAAGTCGCCATGGAGGTTGTTCTTCTCCACTATCCTGATTACGAGCGCATTCATTCCGAAATCCATGTTCGAATTACCGAAATCCCAGTTAATTACACGCTACGACAACTTCGTCAGTCTCACCTGAACTGTCTGGTTCGTGTTACTGGTGTTGTGACGCGGCGAAGTGGAGTTTTCCCACAGCTGAAGTATGTCAAATTCGACTGCAACAAGTGCGGAGTCACTCTGGGCCCCTTTCACCAAGACTCGAACGTGGAGGTCAAGATCTCATTCTGTCAAAACTGTCAATCCCGCGGTCCGTTTACCGTGAATTCTGAAAGGACTGTATACCGGAATTACCAAAAACTCACACTCCAGGAATCTCCTGGAACCGTCCCGGCCGGCCGTCTACCACGTCATCGAGAAGTCATCCTTCTATGGGATCTAATTGACTCTGCGAAGCCTGGCGAAGAAATCGAAGTTACCGGAATTTATCGCAACAATTACGATGCAGCGCTCAATAACAAGAACGGTTTCCCAGTCTTTGCCACTATTATTGAAGCAAATTCAGTCGTGAAGTCCCACGATCAGCTAGCAGGTTTTCGATTAAGCGAGACAGATGAACAACAAATCCGCCAGTTAGCCAAGGATCCCAATATTGTTGAAAAAATCATCAGTTCCATAGCTCCAAGCATTTATGGGCATACAGACATCAAGACTGCTGTGGCCCTTTCTTTGTTCGGCGGTGTCAGTAAAGAAGCAGCTGGACGTCACGCTATCCGCGGTGATATCAACGTTCTGCTGCTCGGTGATCCAGGAACTGCCAAATCGCAGGTATTGAAGTTCGTAGAGAAGACAGCCCATCGGGCCGTCTTTGCCACTGGACAGGGTGCCTCTGCTGTCGGTCTCACAGCATCGGTTCGTCGTGATCCTATGACCAGCGAATGGACCCTGGAAGGTGGTGCCCTCGTTCTTGCTGATAAGGGGACTTGTTTGATTGATGAGTTTGACAAGATGAATGACCAGGATCGCACTTCGATCCATGAGGCCATGGAACAGCAAACCATCTCCATCTCTAAAGCCGGTATTGTCACGACTCTTCAAGCTCGTTGTGCTATTGTTGCCGCAGCCAATCCTATAGGTGGGCGGTACAACTCTACCATCCCATTCTCCCAAAATGTGGAACTCACGGAGCCCATCTTATCTCGTTTTGATATACTGTGTGTTGTACGCGATACAGTTGACCCAAGCGAAGATGAGCGTTTGGCTAAATTTGTTGTGAGCTCTCATGGCCGTGCTCATCCTCTCGTCAACTCTGCATACGACCCATCGGCGGTAAAGAAAGACCAGAATGGCGCAGAGTCAAATGCCCAGCAGGAAGGAATGAGGAACAAAAAAAATAATCAAGATAGCATGGACATGGATAGCCAGGAGGCGTCATCAGAACAAGGGGATATTTCGCAGGAATTGCTCAGGAAGTATATCCTTTACGCAAGGGAAAAGTGCAAACCTAAACTTTACCAAATTGATCAGGATAAAGTGGCACGACTTTTTGCGGATATGAGAAAGGAGTCCATGGCTACAGGTGCATACCCTATCACAGTAAGTCAGTATCTTTCTCACGTTGGACATTATTATTAATTTGTCTAGGTCCGCCATCTTGAGGCTATCATCCGAATTTCCGAGGCTTTCTGCAAAATGCGGTTGTCGGAATATTGCTCTTCAGAAGATATAGACCGAGCCATTGCTGTGACAGTAGACTCCTTTATTAGCTCACAGAAGGTGAGTGCGAAGAAGTCACTTGCAAGGGCGTTCGCCAAATACACGCTCAATCGCCCTGGTGCTGTGCGCAACCCCGCAAGAGCTGGTCGGCGAACCGGACGAGCGGCTGCATAGAACAAGTACGAATCACACGTACAATGAATAATGAAATTGCGATCAAGACGGTTGCAGGTCGAGGACTAAAGCTCAAAACATAGCGATAATGATACCAATTGTTGGCGTTATTGGATAACATGATGGCCCGTTCGGCCTTCGTATGCGACTGTTAAGTAACATTTGATAAGGCTTCTATCGCCACAACCCGTATTTTCTACGCAAACTATTTGTCATAATGTGTCCTCATGAAAGACAACAACACCCAACTAGTAGTAACGGCGACGCCGTTCGAAATATGTCGTAGGTGGAAAAGATGAGAGCATGTGCAGACGAACGATCTGATAGCAGACCAAATGAGGACTAGTGCGCTCGGTTAGTAGTGCCAAGACTTCGGTCCGCCCACAACTTGCTAAACTTTTCCGCCTTCATCGACTTCACGTCCACCACTAGAACCTACAACACTGTCCAGCATCGTGTCCGGAGCGCAAAACCGCAGAGATGGCACGTAGGTTACATTCAATGATAGCACTTTAGTTTGTGTGGCTAATCATTTACATGCAGCTAAGAAGAAGAACACCGCTGATAGCATCAACAGCCGTTTGGCGCTGGTCGTACGTCTACTCAGCAGCTCAACTCCTCTTAACCCAGATCTCATCATGCTCACTATTGTAGATGAAATCTGGAAAAGTTACATTGGGCTACAAATCTACTCTTAAAAGGTACGGGCAGGAGCTTCAGGAACTTTGCCTGTTCTTTGGAATTCTCGGCTAATGCGATCCAGTCTGCGTAACGGAAAGGCCAAGCTTGTCATTATCAGTGGAAACACTCCCCCTCTCCGCAAGTCTGAGCTCGAATACTATGCTATGCTATCCAAGACCTCTGTGCATCATTTCAGCGGCAACAACGTACGTTATCTTCCCGATCCCTCTCAAGGCCTAACGACGAGACACCATGACGGTTATCTGAGGGCTGGCCCTGAGAAGATGTCTGATATGACTTCGGAGGGCTTTCGACTAACATAGTATACCAATAGATTGAGCTTGGAACTGCATGCGGTAAGCTCTTCCGTTGCTCTACCATGGCCATTCTCGATGCTGGTATGTATCTTTCTCGTAATGCAACCTCAACAGCTAAATTTTGCGCAGGTGACTCGGACATCCTAAGCACCAACACTACTTAAGTGCAAGTGTAGAGAAGCGCCTATGCAATGGAAAGGGGGGATAGACTTATGATACCTCATGATATGTCAATACTGACAACCAAAATGAATAAAATGAGTCATTACGATTCTGCAACACCTCCTGTGCAAGCTACTTACTAGCCGTGCCCCCATTTTAGACATATTGCTTACCAGAACTACAACTGTTTAGGCCTAAGGCTTTGACCTCAGCTCTATGTTCGAGAGAAGTGATACTGAGTAACTGCTAGTTCAACATGATTGAATGTTCGATGACCCCTGTGAGAAGCAAGGTAAAGACCGCCGAATACTAGACCTCACCTTTTTACGATACCCTTGAGGTTACTTGTATTTGTGCAATGATGCCTCGTCAAAGTCGCTGGAAGGGGGAAATTTCCATGTTCACGTCTGCGCTCACTTACACCCCGTCATCTTCGCCTTGTTGTGCGCTGGTGCCGATAAACTGTAGACCGATATGCGCGGCACCTTTGGCAAAACCCAACAGCGCTGTTGGCTATATGACCATCGAGCAGACCTACTGTGCCACCACCACTGGGGTCTTTAGATAATCTCAGTGCAAGACACGGCAAGCACTGCTCCTCAATTTGACATCGTGCTAAAACTCATAGTTGTCATAATTAAGGGGAAAGAAAAGGAGGATGGGTAAGCGGCTTCCACCGCGAGGAGTGTGTCTGGAAGCGCCAGGAGGACAAGACTCAGATAGATAGTGCCTACATCCAGTACCTTCAGAACAAAAACAACCTCGAGGAGAACATGCGTCGCTTCCCCGATGCGTCCACCGCATGGATGGACCGAAATGTAGAGGCATTGTGTAATAATTTGTACGAGTTTAGTGTATACTAGTCTAAGGCATATCTTGTCGCAACGCATATTTGTAGTTTCTCCTACAAGAATCAGGTATCATGATATTTTGGTTCCCACATATCTTGCTTTCTTCTTCCTTACCTGGGGTCATAAGCGAAGGGCGAACTCATAGAATGTCAGCTATATAGTCTGGTAATGACAAATGATATCGGGACGGTCCAGCTTGTTAGATGCAATTCGCTTTGCATATTTGGTGTTGTCTCTGCAGCGCCATGGAAAATCCTCAGGACCAATCCAATTATTAGTGTGGCTAGCAAATCTAAAAACGGCAGGTCGCAAATTTCACCACGAGGAACAACCTCCGCCGACCTTCCTCGAAGCTTGAACTCGGGTTTGAAAATTTGGAGAAATAACACTGTACAACGTCTGCAAGAAGCTTACAGATCCCTAGGATCCATTTCATATTAACATTTCATCTGGTTATTTATGCGTGACCTTGCTACACCTGGTCAGTAGGTATTTAGGTATTTAGGTATCTAATTACAACACTCTCCAACACACAAGTTATAGGTATACTACTCTTTTATTACGCTGTCACTGTAGCTGTCACTGTTACCGTCTCTCTCTGCGTCTCAGTCGAGGTAACCGTCACTGTAAAGATTTGACTTGTGTCTATTGGAACCACCACTAGCGGGCTGTTTGAAGTTGATGAAGGCTGTGGTGATGGCTCCGCTGATGGCGGTGGCGGTGGTGGTGACGGTAGAGGTGTAGGCGTTGTTTCTGCTGGTACTGGAAGGCTTGGAAGGGTAGGTGATGAGCTTGACGAGGGAGTCTCCGACGTAAGGGAGCTTGACGTAATATCCGACGTGGGTTCAGAGGGGTTGGGTGAATTTGGACCCGCTGCTGGTCGTTGAGTGGGATACACGAAACCCCCCCCATTACTTACAGCCGGTGGATCAGCAGCAGTTTTGGTGGTGAGTAATGGTTCAGATGATTGTTCCGTTGACGATGTTATTACTATCACGGGTGGGAGAGATAGCGAGCTTGTGGGAAGCTGTGGAGACAAAGATGAGCCTGAGTTTTCACCCACGGGTACCGTTGACGATAAGGGAGATGAAGGACGAGGTAATCCTGAAGCTGAGATGGCCTGAGATGATACTCTAGTAAGAGTCGGGATAGGAATCCCCCCTGTCGCAACGGTGGTAGGGGTCGGAAATAAAGTGGTATATTCTGTTAATGTCACAAATATGGTACTTCGAGAAGATACCGACTCTCCAGATGATGTTACGGGCTGAGGTGTAGAATCAGAACGGGACGCAAGTGTTGTTGGAACAGGGGCTGTTTGAGAGTCTCCTGATACGGGATCAAGCGTTGAAGATACTTGCCCTGTTCGAGAGTCCGTATTACAACCAGTACTAGTAGATTCGTCTGGATGTAGAGTCGAGTTGCCGACGCGAGTTGTCGGTTGTAACGCACCATCTGTCGTTTTAGGAAGAGGATCATAAGTGAACATAGGTAGACCAGACCTGATGAGCAACGTTAGCACAAATGCGTACTTGAAATAGTTTGTATATGCTGGCTCAACTTACTCTGACCCTGTCGAAGACATACTCTTTAAGAGAGTCTCTAAGGGGAGAGCTGGAGAGTTTCCACTGGATCTTGTCGGCTGTAATGAAGACAATGTGTCTACGGAGGTATCTACAGGTGTTGTGTTTGATGACGCAGGCGAAGTTTTGGGTGCCGGCGTTTCGATTGAAGTTGGTTTGGTTATGAAAGATGTGGAAAAGACTGTTTCCTCGGGTTGGGTTGCCATGGGGGTGCCGTCCGGATCTACGAAGGTGATAGCTGGCTGAGTTTGAGTAAACATAGTGCGGTCCACGGGCTCAATAACGACTGCAGTGTCTGCTTCAACATTCTGTGTTACGCTACTCGGCGTGGCTACCGATGTACTCTTAGGCGCTTCAAAGAATAGCGGAATAGATGTCGACGAAGTGTTAGTGTAGTAAGGTGACCTTTTTTTTGTCAATAACACAATTGGGACGACTTCGGGGTTTACTGACGAAAGATGTCGGAGATGTGGTAACGGCCCAGCTATTACGACAGTAAAGTACGCTGCCAGCAGCGATAGTGTAAAAAATGGGACCATCCTTGAATTTGTGATCCAGAGCAGAGAATTGAAAATCTTCAGAAAAACTAATTGAGAAGCCGCGCGCTTGAACTAAGGTTGAGATGCAAGGCGACGAGGAAAAGATGACGGGAAGCAGATCATTAAGAGAGAAACGATCGACGAGAGAGCAAAGCAAGGCGATGGGAACGAAGACATGAAAGAAATTAGTTAGTAGCGAATCCGTGAGGCTACGAAACGCTGTGCATTGCAGTTGGCTTTAAAGCTCCATGAGCCCCTGTTTGGTATGGGAATAGATGGTACAGCGGTACTGGCTCAGCCTTTGTCGCTAATATGGCCGGATCTCATGCTGTACTAGGGTTTGGCGCTGGCGACCGGAGGAGTGGTTGTCGTGATCCCAGAGCAGAGCGGACGTGTTTCAGGAACTCAGCCAATCAGACTGCCACCGCGGTGGATATGCCTCTCGGGCGGCACGCCCAGACAGTTTCTCTACAACCCTGCCTGTGCCATAAATAGTTTCCATGCCGCTCGAACCTCAGAGAATTGCGCTACAATCTTGGGTCATTTAGCCATCCGTTACGAACAAAGATGTGGCGGCACTCCTTGCTGCAATGACGAATTAGCCATGATGCTGGAAAGCTTTCTGTATGCTGTACGTGCATTAAGGATGTGCGTGCTTAGGACATGGGTTCAAGGTACATAATGCCACTCAAACATGGTATACCGTTATAATTGCTCTAAAGCCATCAAATGAGTACTCTCACGGAAGCGGAAGCGAAAGCAATACCGGAAATAAAACCATCGTCCAAGGATCCTTCCAGCTGTTTATCTTTACCCCTTGTCCTATTCAAGAGTCCTCGAAGGTCCAGGTAGCCTCTCGTAGATGCTGTATCGTCTTCTCGCTCTCCTGTTCAAATGCACAAGAGAGCACGTGCGTGCAGGTGTAGCATCACCATTCAATACATCACGTGATCTCGCTTAACTTTTGGATCTGTGCCGAGTTGCCCGGGTAACGCTAGCGCAGGCAACACAAACCGCCAGGATGCACCCTCGTTCCCCATAGTTCGACGTCAGTATTGGTGCCCCATTCTTTCTCCCGCAGGCCTACAAATCACTCCCCCTTCATCCCAATCAACCCATCCGCCATGAGTGTAAGGGTTGTTGCGCGCATTCGACCGCTACTCAAGCATGAGCTCGACAAGGACACTATCGTGACTGCTGAGTCGTCTTCAGATGAAACTTCCAAGGGCCGGCCGACAGTCGTGCGGTTGCCCAGCCCTAAGAACGATGCAGAATCATTCAGCTTTCAGTTCAGCTCAGTCTATGAGCAGGAAGCCACTCAACAGGAGCTCTTCGATGCTGAGAGTAAGTCATGGCTGTCTGTATTACGATCAAACTCCATACTAATTAGCCCGCAGTATCACCCACGGTTAAGCACTTGTTTAATGGCTTGTGAGCATGACAAAGCCTCTACAGATTGATTGATGTATGATTAACATAACGTGTAGCGACCTCTCAATATTCGCCCACGGATGTACAGGTACCGGCAAGACCCATACGATGCGAGGCGGGAAGACTTTGGCCGATCGTGGCGTCATTCCCAGGCTGTTGAGTGCCATATACCGGAGGTGTAAGAAAACTGAAAAGGACACTGGGGGCACAACGCAAGTCGAAGTCGCACTCGAATATTTCGAAATCTATTGCGATCGTGTTTATGATTTGTTCGAGCCTCCGGAAAAGCGGACTCCATCAGGATTACCCATCAGAGACAACCGTGGTAAAACTGTCGTAGTGGGTCTGACAGAGAAGCCTTGCTCGACCCTGAAAGAATTCGAGCATCTATATGATCAAGCAAACATCAATCGGTCTACATCTGCTACTAAAGTAAGACAGAGAGAAGCGATTTTAATGACAATATACTAACGAACTCAGCTCAACGCACATTCTTCGCGATCGCATGCTATCCTGTGTGTCAAAATCACCCAAACGACTGACAGTACGATACGAGTAAGCCGCGCGTCCTGTATTGATCTGGCAGGTTCGGAAGATAACCGCAGGACGGACAATAACAAAGAGCGATTGGTGGAGAGCTCGGCCATCAATAAGTCTCTTTTTGTCCTCGCTCAATGCGTAGATGCCATCAACAAGAAACAAAGTCGGATTCCATACCGAGAGTCTAAAATGACGAGAATTCTATCATTGGGCCAGAATAACGGACTCACAGTCATGATTCTAAACCTTGCGCCAACTAGAGCTTACCACTTGGATACCTTGGCCTCCCTCAATTTCGCTAGTCGGACCAAGAAGATTGAGGTTTGTGAGGTGGAGAACGATCCTATTTTCCGGACGATGGTGAAACCCCTGGCAACATCTAGTAGTCTTGGGGGTGTGAATATGACACGCCAACCCCTCCGACCGTTGGCAGCAGCCCACAATGCTAACGTGCAGGAGGCAGATAGGAAAAAGCAAGGGCAGAAGCCAGTCAAGGCATTCTCTGTATACTCCGACTCTAGAAAGCCTTCGTCTCGCTCATCTAACCTTCCGCTCCAGACTCAAAGCCTCCGGAGACAGGAACCTCATAAACGGTCGGCGGACACAAATGTTCCCAGGTCCCGCTCTTCCAAGGCGTACAGGTGCGGAGAGACTGCGATGCGTGCACGTAACCAAGAGGCAATGACCAAAGAATCCATCGAGGCTCTCATTTCCCGGCGGATAGATGAGAAGCTGGCAGAGAAAGCATTGCAAGACACAGCAATCTCCGCACCTGCTTTGTCCGTAGAGCTGCAGAAACGCCTCGATGATCTGGAACAACGTATTGATGCAAGAGAAGACGATGACTCAGGACCGGGGCTGCAGTTCCTTCTAATGGGGAAGCAACATGCGTCGCGGGGAGAAGATGCCAGCGCTTTGCGGATGCTGCGACTGGCTCTACCCTATTTCCCGGGAAATACCAAGTTGACGGCTAAGATCGACAAGCTGCAGGAACGTATTCGTAGCAAGGGAGAGGGAACAGCGACGTACCAAGCCAAGGCAGACATCGTCTGTGATGGGAATGAGCAAGACGCCGAACTAGGCACCACGGCACAACCGCCGGCGAAGCGGAAAAGGACGGTAATCGAGCACGATACGGATGACGATGAATTTGCGCCTGTTAGTATTTCCGACAATGACGATTCCTACGTATCGAATGCCAGCTTCAAATACAAGAAGACGTCACGCAGACCAAAGATGGCGGCAAGCAAGAAGCTTCCTGTGTTTCGTGATCTGGAAGCCGCCGCTCCGATTTCTAATTCGTATTCCAACGAACAAACGCCCCGGACAGTGCGGTTGCTGAAGATCATCAACACGAGAGATGTGGAGCAGATCCGGACTCTGAAGGGGGTAGGACAGCACAAAGCAAACGCAATAGTGAATTGCTTAGTAGACATGGACGACGAGGAGATTCGGGACCTGCATGATCTGGCTACGCTGAAGGGCGTCGGGGGTAAGTCAGTGGAAACGATGAGGGCAGGATTGAGTGTTGAGTTCTGAGGCATGGGGGTTCGGCATTTGAAGCGTTTTTCGTACTGCATTTCCAGGCGTTGGTGGCGGATGATGGCTGTCAGGGGCAGGGATTTGGGGCATGGCGGAGCATTTGGTAGAGCGGATGGTTTTGGCGCGATGTCAGGCGACCTCTTGGGCACCAGCCTCAGATGTTCTTTCATCCAGCCATGAACAAATCGATTTCTGTTGCAGCATCATGCAGCGTGAAGGGGAGGGTTTCGTGTAACCTGTGTTAGCCCCTCCTCGCCTGCACAGACTCGGGATGGAGACCAACAGCAGCTGAGCTGCCGACATATCCGCCAATGTTGGGGGTCCTTCACATGGCAGCTCGCGCGACGACAGATGAACTCGGAGCAGCGACGGCGCCTCCAGCACTGGCGGTGGTGGGGGAGCGACGGGATGGGGGTTTTGGAGGTTTCCAGGCACGAAACGAGGGGATCGGCGCCGACGCCTCGCCGGCTCTGCAGCAAAGCGGCCAAGGTCGACGTGGATAGGCGCTCGGATGATTCGCATGGCCTGAGCGCGCCCGAGGGAATCGGTTCCTGAGAAAGGGACCAGGCCGGGGCCTGGGATGCGGCAGATGCAGCAGGGTGATGTAATCCGCTGCAGCCTGGCCAGCGCGAGGTCGAGGCCGAAGCCGCGCAGAGCCAACCACACGTGCGCCCATGGCCCCCAGCCCCTCAACACCATCCGCCCGCCTTCGCCACCGGGCCAACCTCGTGCTGTCGCAACCCGAACCGGCCGCTCTGCGATCTTGCATTCTCCGCCCAGCCAATGTCCAAGCGCGCCAGCCGGTGCCTGGAAGGACGGGCTGCCGTGGCCTGCCAACCGTGCTTCGCTGCGCGGCTTCGACGCAATCCCGCTGTCGCGTTGTCGCAGGACGACAGCGGCGGGTTTTATACTGGCTGCACCAAAATAGCTTGCGTCTGTTCAATTTCATTTTTCTCCATGCCGTCAGCTGACCGTCCATTAGTGCCGAGTGCCAGGGAACATACTCTGAGCTGCTCTGCATGCACATGCACGTACGCACGCTCGCTCGCTCGCTCGCTCGCGCAGGCGAAGGCTTGGGGTGGCCTGCGAGAATGGCGGGTACCCAATTTGCTGTCGGGAGACCAACGCAATCACCACCAAGACTCTTGGAGACACGTATGTATCTGCCCATTTATGTGTCCACTCGCTCGGGGAGGCTGCCAGGTCCAACGCCGCCGCCGCCGCCGCCGCTGCCATGGTGCGCTGTGCTGTGCCGTGCTGTGCAGAGCTTCGCTGGGCATGCGTCGACTGCCGACGGCGATGGAGAGACATACGGAGGTACTGTGTACAGCATGCACTGGAGACATGCTGCCATGAAAGCCGCCCGCTGTCTGTCGGGCTGCAGCACCGGCTGACTAGCCTTTTCGCTTCGGCAAGGTACAGGTACATGTTGTCTGTGGATCACGTTCGAGCGTACCCTGGGCTCCCTTGCAGCAGCGCTTGTCCACGGTGTTAGCTGTCTGCACGCAACACCGGGCGGAGTATATGCAGCCAATGAGCAGGGCGGGGGACTGTCACACTCGTCGACACTGTGCTGACGACCAGTCGACCATGTCGGCAGCGATGGCTTCCCACACGGCATATGAAACATGGCGGTGAGGACGGCCTCTTTCGCGGGAGCGCTCGGTGGGTGGTGAACTGGGGGCCAGGGCGTGGGCTGCCCAGAGACACCAGGAGGCCATGTCCGGACAGTCATCAACCTGCCCCACGGCCGGTTTGAGCGCAAGCACACACGCATGCATCTGCTCTCTCCTCTCGCGCTTTGCCGCTCCCCTCTGGGGCCTGGAAGACGCGGGGCGTGCAGGCTTGGGCGGCGCCGTCGCCGTGGACCGTGACCAGGAGTCAGGGCGCGCGCTGGTGCGAGGCGTCGTCCATGTACGGTGCGCCCTCAGCCGTGCTCGTTCGCGCTGTGAGGTTGACGCCGCAGGCCTGATGCTTGGAAGGATCGGCAGCCAGAGGAGCGGGCGCGTCGCAAGGCGGATCGGATTCGACCCCAGCGCAGCAGCGGTACGGACTGACAGCTCTGCTAACGTGCTGCTTGCTCTGCCTCTCCTTGTGCCTCTCCTTGTCCCTCTCCTTCGCTCGCTCGCTCCTCCTCCTCCCCCTTCCTCCCCCCTCTCCGCCCCCTCCTCGTCCATCCGTGAGAGCTGCATCCGGTCCTCCGCCGCCACCCGTGCCTCTGTGTGTCTGCGTGTGCCCGTGTGTCTCCTGTATGTGTGTGCGTGTGTGCATAACGCCGCGGCTCAGAACGCAGGCTTAGTGGCGGCATCGCCCCTCCAGCGTCTTATCGCAGCGTCACTGCCCTGAGGCACGCCCGCCGCATCTGCACTCGCCTCCCGCCTCGATCCAGCTCGACCACCGCTACCACCGCTAACCACCGCTGCCTCCACCTCCATCTCCACCTCCGCCGCTATTGTACCTGTCGACGTCGTGGCAGCCCATGCCCCGCGCCCGCACGGCACCCTCATTCACACCAGCCCGACGCCAACCCTGCTCCGCTCCGCTGCACCTGCGGCCCTCTCGATTCGTCATCAGCTTCCTCCCAGCCTCCTCCGACGTGCAGCAACCACGACCCTACGCTCCCAACCACTGACCCTATGCGGCTTTGCGAGACCGTGTCCCTCGGATTTTACTGTTACTCTCCTTAGCCACCGGCCGAGTGGCCCTGCGGAGCACCAGCTCTTCCGCGTAGACCGCGCCCAAGTCGTTCGTCGCAAGGGTCAGCGCGCTCCTCGATCATCCTCGACATGTCTGCCTTCCAAGCCGTCAACACCACCCTTTCCGTGCCAGATCCCCCCACCGGCCGGCCTGCCGAGGAAACCACCCCCACCGTCACCCGGGCAAGCGGCAACTTCTTTCCTGAATCCAAATCGTCAGACGATCCCCGCACCGATGACCCTTCCGCTAAGACGCCCACGCGCAATAGCTTTGGCAGTCTTGCCGGCCAGCGTCCCCTACCCACGTCTCCTTTTACACCCAAGCGTGAGCTCAGCGCCACGCCCAGCAGGACTCCTCTGAACAGAGAGGACTCGTTGCGGTCCTCCCAATCTACGGGGTCGCAAGACGTGGAGATGGGCGGGGCTGACGAGGAGGGGCGTGAAGGTTCCGACGACGAGAGTGTCCAGAGCGATGCAAAGCAGGCTTCCAAGAAGAAGAAGGGCCAGCGCTTCTTCTGCACAGACTTCCCCCCCTGCCACCTGAGCTTCACCAGGAGTGAACATCTGGCCCGGCACATTCGGTATGACACGAGTGGGATACACATTCTGCCCAACGCTAACATTGCCCAGTAAGCACACTGGCGAACGTCCCTTCCAATGCCACTGCGCTCGACGCTTCTCTCGTCTTGACAACCTGCGCCAGCACGCGCAGACGGTCCATGTCAACGAAGACATACCAGGGGATTCTCTGGCTGCAACCGGAACGAGGTTTCAACGGCAGATTCGAACTGATCGTGTCCGCCCTCCTGGGAACCGTTCGCGGGCAAACACCTTGGGGAGCACGGGAGGACACAGCCGAGGCCACAGCAGGAACCTTTCGTCGTCTAGTATCACATCGACTGCTTCGAGCCTAAGTGTAGCCCCTACTCCAGATGTTCGACGCCGACCGCCTCCTCTTGCAATGGCCAGCGATGGAGCTGCAAGGGCTCGGCTGTCGCTCAGCACCTTGGAAGCCTACAATCCTCCTCTCATGGGAAGTCCTGGTCCGCAAATAGTAGACTATAACGATGCTACCACCCCCACTTCGGCCACATTCTCAACAGCTACCGGCAGTCCTAGCCGTTTCAGCTCCGCCGTTCAATCGCCCGTCTCCTCCGCTTCACGGCCTGTGTCTTGGAGCGGTGCGGGGCCTAGTGGACGGCGACTTTCGGTACCCTCAAGTGGCAACCCCTTTTCAGGGCCACCTGGACAGGTAGCACCCTCCTACATTACTCCGTTAGCATCATCCGCCGCATCCACTTTTTCTCAACAAAGCAGTGCGTACGCAAGTCCGACCGTGCCTGATTTTGGAGGTGGCCGAAGAGAATCCAATGCGGATGCAGACTTGAGGAGACGCACCTGGCATCCTGGCACCTACACTGGCCCTCGACCTGCTACCAGTGGACTGGGATACCATCAGACTCCGGATGCGCCGCGTCCATTGTTCACATCGCAACCAGCGGCATCGCAGACCAGGCTTCCTGGGATCGAGAGCTTCGACCATGCACCACCCCCGCCTGCCTTGCCATTGCCACGCCGTCAGCCCAGTCCTATGCAGATTGATACCCCCACCCGACCCCTCACTTATCACGCTCCTACGGACCTTCGTCCTGTTCAAAGACATGAGAAGCGTACCAGCATCTCATGGGATACCACTCTGCAGCGAGGATTGAACAACCTAGGAATAGCAAGCCCAAATGCTCCTCGAGAATCTTACACCCAATACCACAACAGTCCCGGGCAATCTACTCATGCACGACCTACCACTGCACCCCATCCCTCCTATTTCCAACACCAGCCTCAGAGCCCCTCATCAAACCAATCTTCAGCTACAGACCTTCCCAGGACCTCCCAAGAACCTCCACCTACGTCTCAAAGGAACAAGCGACAGGCATGGTACAATGGGCCCATTAACTCAAACATCCCCGCTCAACCAGCGCGGGCTATTCAACGAACCTCGCCTGAGGACTCGAGCAGTAGTGAAGGCGTTCCCACTCCTTCCAGTTCCTCTATGACTGAATATCATCCGGCAATTGTACACAGTAATGGATTTGTTGAATCACACCTTCAAGGAGCCCCTGCAGAGGAACAGAAACCAACGCATACTTCAATCATGGACCGACCTCATCCGATTCACAGCCAGTACCAGCCATATCATAGCCACAGCCTATCAACACCGTCATATCGAACGTATCGACAACCTGATCGGGGATCCATTAGTTTTGCTCAACCTCTCTCACAGCCTCCTGCGAATGATATGAGACGGCTGGAAGCGCTTGTTGCGGTCGCCACTGGCGAACAGCAAGCAGTTGGAAGTCACACGTAGATTTCCCCACTGAACTAGATTGCTCCTGTTCGGAAAGTCTTAGTGTCACATTCAATTTCAGATGTTTTCGCTTGGCTACATTCGTTTCCAAGCATCCTAGAACATTTCGCTTCACTGCTTGGAATGACACGACATGACCTGACGACCTTTGATATAAACATATCACGAATTCCTTTGGTATTACCAGCTACGATGCGCATTTCGGCTAAATCCTTTGCTTTTGCTTCAACCAGTTTCTCTCTTGTTTTTTCACTCGACGTGGACGGAACGAACCCTGGTCTCCTATTATCGGCTCGATGATACCCCATGACAGTAGGATGGCTCATTCGTCGGATCCTCGATCGGCATTTGTCCGCATGACCACAACCTTCATTATCTGTTACATGCATGTTATCATCACGACCATTTCCTATGTTATTAAGGAAGAGATGGGTTTGGATTATACCGGGTAGGGGCGAGGAGCTTTGCAGGCTTTTAGGCCTTACACGTTTTGCTTCTTCCTCTACGTTTCTTTTTTCTGTGTTATTTTGACATCTCCAGATCGGGTTGCGGTTCTTGTTTCCTTACCTGCCAATTCGGTGTTTCTCTTTCCGTTAATGGGTCATCGCTTGTAATTGGAGGAAAGTGGTTTTTTTTTTGGCTCGTTTGAACCATCCACTTTGTCTGTACATGCTTTAAATGAGATAACACCTTCGCTTCAAATTCTCCACTCTGACTTGCCAGTGTAGTTTATTCGCTCCATTCTCATGTTGCCATTAACTGTAGACCTACCAATCTCATCCTTATGACCAAGACGCTCCATTCACCCCCCAGCCTTGAAGCCTCCGCTCTCGAAACCCAATTTCCATCAGATCGAGATACGCGGCAGGACGTACGCGATTGTGCCTTGTTCCGATAAACCCCCCCTCCATTCAAGAAGAGCTGAATACGAAACCCTTACCTGGTCCTCGGCTGTACTACCCGTGCCTACGGCATCCAGCCACTCGGGTTCCATCTCACGCCCGTCCACGTCGGGCCCCTACATGACCCGTACTACAACGTTCTCTCTCGCCCGGGGCCAGAGGGGCGGTGAGCAGCAGACGCGGCACGCTGCGCATGTAGGGACGCGTGGTGGACGTTTCACCCCTTCGCTCCCCTTTACGTGTGTGCTGTCGGTCGCACCAAGGAGGACTCGGCGGAACCGCTTGGAAACCAAGGGCCCTGCTGCTTGTCATCGCTGCGTGCATGGGAAGCGGGTGGACAGTGGACGGCGGACAGTGGACAGTGGCTTGCAGGAGTTGGCCTGCCTTGTCTTGTCTTGTCCTGTCCGATCGGAGACGGAACGGTGTGACGTGCTTCTTTCCAGTCCAGTCCAGTCCAGTCCGGTCCATCCATCCATCTATCCATCCCTTCTTTCCTTCCGCTCCAGCCAGGTTTCTGGCACCGTCACCGTGTAATGCTCAGCTCGTCGACTGTACATGTGCGTGTTTCATGCAAGTGTACACACATACACATACGCACACGCACACGCACACGCACCACATGGCATGCTGTTGCGTTTGGGTGGCCAGGTACTGCTTACTGCACCCTATTCTCATCATCGATCAATCATCTAACTCGGCCAGCTATGCTTACCAGCTGGCTAGCCTTGCAGGAACATGAGCCCCGCATGCCCCTTATCTCGATGATGTTCAGCTTTCGCGTGTACGAGTTAGTTCCCTGGGCGTACCACTGTGCAGCGAGGCCGAGCGTGCCAACAAGCACCGTGGCAACTCGGGCATCACAGCATGCACTCGCCCGAGAATGGCCGTGTTCCGGTCATCTGGCTCTCTGTAGGACAAAAGGATGGAGAGTATGCGATTGAAAAGACAGTTTTCGCATGAAGTATGATTGGATTGTAGACGTTTAACAATAAGCCTTCGGGCCGCTCTTCAGGCTAACATTCAACATATCGCTCCCAGAAAGTCGCCATCCGTACGTCATGAAACTGCCAAACAAGAGCTCACCGGGTATGAGGACTTCAATCATGTCATCCATAGCGTCTACTGCACGACCTAAATCCAACAACATCAGTCACGATTCAATCAGGCCAAGTAGACAGGATGAGTGGCACATCCTCAATGTTCGAACGTACCTTCTCCCGGAGCATCCCCAGCCATTGTTGCAGGCTAACTCCTTGGTCTGCCCGGTCTTCGACAAGAAGGGTCTGGGCCCAGAGTTTCAAACTTGGGTCTCCATCTTCCTTGACCACATAGAGTGTGGGAACGGTGATACTACCCGCGCCCTTGGACTTGTGATCCCGTGCCTTTTCTAATACGGCGTGAATGCGCTGGCTAAAATCATTGTCTAAAAGAGGTAGGGTCGTCTTTCCCTGCTTGAGGAGGGTCCGGTCTTCAACACCAAAAACATCGTTGAGAAGGGCTGGCACCGCATCTCGTCCGACCCACCTGCCACATAGGTTAGTTCATCCGCCTTCCAAAGGTAGGGAAGACTGCACTCACAAAAATTGGTTGACACCATCATCCAAAAGGTACAGACCATACGGCACAATACGCTCGGAAGAAAGATTGAGTAGAGGGGGCATGACAATGTTGCCGGTCTGGGGATCCGGAACACCCGCATCGTCAGGCATATCATGAAGAGAATAAAATGCCGGGTAGATGTATCTCAATAGTAATGCTGTAGGTAGAGTGGAGAGCAGACACAGCGCTGCAGCGCGAAGATCCTAGTCTATGTCAGCAACGTTGAAGTGTGCAAAGCACAAGTGGCACATACAGAGGGTATCTGTGCGCTCTTTCTTAACCCAACGTTCTTGATCAAACCAAGGAATAACACTGGTAATGCACGTAGGTTGGCAGGCAGAGCTAGACAATGTTAGTCATCACTAGAAAATCGATTGTATAACTTACTCAGTCCGCCTGAGCTTCCTCCTGCCAAATTTGTCCTATATGTTCCAAGTATCTCGATAATCTTCGATTGAAGGGCATCCCGAGCCGCATCCAGACCACTAGAAAGGGCGCGCTCAACAGCCTTGTGGCTAAAATATGTTGTGATTGCCTGAGGATCCGCTGATGCATAAACATTAGCCAGATTTTCAGTTGTAGGCAATCCTAAAGTCATAACACGGATCCTGCGGGAACCATTGCAGCTTGTGTGAAGAACAGCAGCTTGTAGAAATACCGTCGGCCGTGTCAGAGTTTCATCAATAGCGACTTCGACATTATATTGCTGATCCCTAGGAAATGAAGGGAAAGCGCAAAGATCGGAGGAGCGGTTGAAAAAATTGCCGTAGAATGCGGACATTCGTAGACCGGTGCTAGCACGAACTCGGAGAACTGCTTCAAGACCGATTTCGGAGCTGAGATAGTTTGTGAACTCGTGGGCAAGCTTGATCGCATCCTCAGGTCGCGCTGCATTCCATCCAGGGTAAAAGTACGTTTGGCCTCCAGTGTACCTCGGTAGATTGCTAAGGGAAGCAACGTCTTGATACGCGCTCGAGAAAAGGAACATGTCGATTGAAACTTGGTTTTTGGAGCATTCGACAGCAAAGCTTTTGTAAAACGAGTTCTGGGTCTGCAACAGGCTCCCCTCTTTGCTGGTACCCAATATATCTTTCCTTTCTCGATTCTCGAGCTTGCCATATCCGATGGTGGGCAGCGAAGAAGATAGAACTGTGATCTTCGCACCAATCGCTGCGGTCATTCGGTGACCAGCCCGTAGCGCCGAACCCATAGCAGAGCCTGTCTGTGGATTATCCTGGAACATAGCGGGAAGTTTCTCCAGGAAGTTCTGGAGATTCTGCATCGACTCGGACAGATTGACTAGCAGGTTGTCAGGGGTAGGGAGAAAAGGTTCATCTAGGTCTGAAACAACGAGCATAGACGGGTCGTTGTTCTCACTGCCATCTCGAGGAATAGAGAAATAGTATAAACTCGAATCAAAGCCAATAAAACCTACTCTTGTCCTGCCATCTGCATTGGGTATCCGGGGAAGAGCCTCTGAAATAATTCTAGAGATAGTCGCGCAAAGTCCGTTCACCAGGGAATGGTGTCCAACTTCGATCAAGAAAAGGTAGACAAGGGGCTGGCAATAGTTAGCCAATGCTGCACAAGAAAAGGGTAGAAACTTACTTGTGGAGGGCGGACCATGTACTCTTGTGGCGCCACAAATTCACACACAGCGTAATTAAGCTCGCTGCGCTGCCAACGATCAACGCTCTTCTGCTGGGCTGCATCCCAATCGAAAGCCTGGGGCACGTCGTTGGTCAAGTTACACATGTTGCAGCGCCATCTATGACCGTGATCAAGGAAAGTTACGTAAGGATTGATGTAGGCTCTAAGACCGGTTAGTTTACACACTCTAGAACAAGATATTCACAATCTACATGCCTACAACGCCGACACCGGCTGATGACCTGGTCGTCAATGACGGGGATGGGAGCTTCATCCTCATGGAGAGATGTATAGGGCTGCACAATTAGTGAAAATGGTAGCTTCGATTTCTTCAGCAGACTGTGGGTTGTGGGCACGCATGCCAACGTCGAGCGGATGTATGGGGGCGGGCAGTTCGCATGTGGAGACGGCGTAGCCGCGAGATTTGGAGGCAGATTTATCGGCGGCGGCAGCTGGTCGATCTCGGAGGCGTGTACGGGCTGGGCAATCAAATCGGAAGGGTACAGCTGGTTCTGCTGCATAGGCGCAGCCTGTTGCATCTGCGGCGTGACTTGGACTGGCTGTGGACTCAGATTCATCTGACCGAACTGCTGGCTCAGTGTGCTCGGGTCCTGCTGAGGGGCTACGGGAATGCCAGGCGAGTAGCCCTGTGCTGGTGCTCCATATTGCGCTGGAGGGGGAGCTCCCCCAGCCGCTGCACCTCCCAGGCCAGCATTCGCACCGAATTCGTAGGCAGCGCCGGCGTAGCGATCCCTCTTCTTTCGGTCCGCCATGACACAAGCGGACGGGCGGGCGGTTGTGGGCTTCGAGTGGTGAGAGGAGAGGGTATAAGCTGGGCGTGAAATATTGCGCTGAGGTGGGAGCTCGATGCGGATGTGTCTTCTATGGCGAAAGGCCGCGCTAACACCCCCGCCACACCTTGACGCACAGACCCAGCCTACGCCCATGTCTTTACCCACTATTCCTTCTCACATGCAGTCTTCTCCAGGCAGCCTCCATTCCAGTCACTATCCTCCGGCATCTAACGATATTCTTCACCCGCCACGACTCTTGAGGACACTTGTCACAATTCAACTGCTGCATCGTAAACCAACGTCAACCATATTCATTATTGTGGCATTCGGAATAGCCATTCATCAGTACACATAGTCGTTACAGTCATTAAAACATGCGCCCCGCAAGATTACCAGCGTCTCCCAGCGGCAATAGTTGCCTTTAGATGACACCTGCCCGCTCTACCTCCTGTCGCTCTGCTTCGGTCATCGGGTACGGAGGCTGAACCTCGCCACCCTCGCGGGAGCCCAGCGAGCCAACACTAGCAGCTCGCCTTTCACCGCTACCACTTCGGCTTCTAGCTGTCTTCTCTCGGTAATCGGAATGCTCCACTCCCTGAATCTGGCTAGCCTCGCCGCCTGGCATAGCTCCCATGCCCAATGCCCCGGCAGAGGAGTGAATCGGCTCGATATTAGGCTGCCAGCTGCGTAATTCATCTTCAGCATCATTGAGCACCTGACGAGCCGCTTCGCTATTCTCAAAGACTGGGTGACTATCACCTGGGACGATAGGAGTATCATCGAGGAGATTGAGAATCCGACGAGCCTGCCTGGCGAGGATGATCTGTTTCTCGGCGCGCTCAATCGTTGCAGCAAAATGGATGTCATAGGCCTCCTTGAACTTCTGCCGCGTCTGCGATCATCAGTACCTTACATTGGCCTAACGATTCGGGACGGCTTACGATGTTAGTCAGTTGAGCTTCCGCAACCAAACTCTGGGCCTCGGCACGGACGAGTTCCTGCTCAAGCTGGACAATCTTAGTACTCTGCGGCTCCTTGTACTTGAGCTTAGCGATTTCATCCGACACCTGTGGCATCGTTAGTTAAATATCCTGGATTCCCCCATCTGGTGGGCGTACCTTTGCTTTATGATCCCGGCTAGGCTGCACTGAGCTTTCCGTATTCCTGATTTGTTTCAGGACACCTCGATAGTCTTCCAATGATTGAGCGTAGGCATCCTCTTGCTCTGCTATCTCTGCCATTAGGACTCCCAGCTTATCGGAGACTTCAGAGATGGCATCATCGCCAGTAGCTTCACCCCACTCTGATAGTTGCTGGGCGATTGAAACACGCTCCCTCCCAGCCGACTCATAAGCACCTATGGCATGATTTTCAGCTTTGATGAGCTTGTACAGCTTTTTGGATAAGTCAGGTTGTTGCATTCCCCGAAGAGATGCCATGGTAAAGCGGTGCTTTGGTGCTGACTTTTCCCCGCCATCTTTCTTGGAGCGGATCGAAAGTGACCGATTCCTGGTACGCGCAGGCATGATTGTAAGCGAACGAGCTCGACTGAATGAGCGTGATGGGGGCCCTGGATATGCTGGGGGTGGTGGCGGAGGTGGTGGAGGGTTGCTGGGGTAAGCATAAATGGGCATGGTGACGTTGGCAAGAGAGTGAATGGAACGAGTTGGGATGGTAATGAAGACAGCCGCGCCAAGGATAGTGAAAGACTATGAATCAAGTGCAATATCGGCAAGGAAACAAGGTGAAGGCCAGCTTACATTTCGAATCTTGGGTGTAGCTGTCGAAGTTATATCGCGTTCTGCTGTGTGGCTATTGTTAGCAGGACCGTGATGCGCCGGGCTACAGCGGCTGGGAGTCGGCGTGGTCCCACCTGGCGGCTGCGCAAATTAGAGACAAGTCTGTCTCTGGTGTAAGTGGGATGGTTCCCTGGAGCGTTTTGAAACAGTTGGCGCGCAGGTACTGTGGACTGACGCTGAGGATGGGCTCTGTCGGAGGTCTGGCGGCAGCGACAGCAGGCAGTGGACGAGGGAAGCGCCCACGGCACTGCATGATGTCATTTCAAGCCACGCCGCCACACGAGAAAGCCACATTCGACAAGGCCGTGGGCTAAAAGGGGTCACATTGCAGCAACACGGCTCCCCGCGTCCAGCATGCATTGTACAATATCCTGTCTACTGTAACCAGGCTACGCCAACGGCAAAATAGATTCTTCCCAAGATCTCATCGGCGCTGCAAACTGCAGACTGCAGGGTCCCTGCAGCCTTCTTCCAGCGGACGACCAGGTAGGCTTTGGGCCGTTCTTACGCCAGCAATCCCATCTCCACAATGACTCCAGCACCTGCCTTCGATGCTCGTTCGGTTGGTGCTGACTGACTGCTGCGCTTCTGGAACATTGAAATATCGGACACCTGGATGCGAACCAAGGCTCGTTAAACTGCTCCGCGGCCCGCTGTCCTAATGCCTGACATGGCACGGCTATCTTTCATGTCTCCCCTAAATGCTTGTGGGTACATTTACATAGCCCGCGCCGGCCTCAATTCGCGGGAATTCAAGTTGCGCAGTCCTCGTCCCATCAAACTCAAGCAGACATGCTAGCCTGTTCCATATTAGCTTTGCAGGTGCTGATCAGTCTTCACGTTGATCCTTCACACCGTTGATGCTTAACGGCTCAACCTTTACCCGGTATCATCAAGTGCCCCAGTCTCCTCGAGGTAGGCCTGAAGATTCGAACGAATTCGCCCGAACGTCAGCCATCTGCAAGTGCACACACAACGATGTCTCTCTAGCTATGCTTCGATTAGGAATCTCCTCACAGGCTGACCAGTTCGCCCAAAATCCACGCGCCACCACCTCAATCGTCTCACTTACTTTGCGGGCGCGTGCAGGTCTAGCTATCGGAGATTGCTCATGTTCTCTGTGTGCGTATGTGCGTATGTGCCTTCTGTACAAGGACCCCGGCACACCAATCGCATGTCGTGCAATGTATGTTTGTTTGCGTGGGGAGCACCCACTTCGACTTGGCAACGTCGACCATATGGCGCTACATAATTACTAAAGTCACTCGTTCTGGGCCACCAACACTTATAATGGCACTCCGATCCAAGTACCCAGCTAGCCTACGAGGACCCGATGCCGTACGCCGCCGCCAACTCCTATTGCTTTTCGTTGGGTTTTTGGCCATTACGCCGCAATCAACTGTACCCGAGTCCAGTCAGATTTCTCTTCTTAGTCATGGTTCATTGCGCCGCCTGCATTATCTTCGTACATTTGCATGGAGATATGTCCATGATCGCGCCAGCTTCCAATATTTTGCCCAGCTGTAGCACGCTGATCAACGCACGGGTCCTTGGCATCACCTTGGAATACGTGCTTCCCGGTCATTAACGTTTCATTCACAGTGGGGTGGTGGAGTGAATGAAGGCGTTCAATTAGCTGTTCGCATCGCTGAATTGCTGGTACTGGCGGTCCTCATTGATTAGCTTTGGGACCAGTAGATATTGTGGCACATGCTCAATGCCACATCCTAGTTCCCTTTGCTTATTGCCATGTGCGTTCCTTTCTACTAGATCCTTGCAAGTCACCACTTGCTAGACCTCCATTCGGCCAATGAACCGTGCCACTCTGGGCACAGCAGACCGGCCGTTGGGACTATGATGCCATCAGTAGCCTTGTACCTCGTGCTATCCGTAGGCTATATAAGGCTTTTGCGCCCCCCACTTCATTCCGTAGGTCCTGTGTGTAACTTACTACCCAAGCATGGTCGCCTCTCGTTTCCTGGCAGCTCTTGCTGCTTGCAACGGCCTCGGACATGCCTTATGTCCTTACATGGAGAATGATGCTCGAGAACTGCCAGCAAAACACCCTCCTGTCCCACGAGATGTGTCCAGTGCCCCTAAAGCCTCAGGTACAGATGAATTCTTGGGCCAATTCGAACTTAACGACGGCGATGTCTATATGACTAGCGATGTCGGTGGACCATTTTCAGACCAGGAGAGCCTAAGTGCAGGTGAGCGAGGGCCAACACTTCTAGAAGACTACATCTTCCGTCAAAAGGTTCGACTGGTCTATGCAATCCATACAAGTAGGCTAACTTAGATAGATCACCCATTTCGATCATGAGCGTGTTCCTGAAAGAGGTGTGTTGCGATATGTATGGTAGTTTCTCGTCTGACCTTTGTGAAGCTGTTCACGCCAGAGGCGCTGGAGCTCACGGAGTTTTCGAATCTTACAGCGACTGGTCAAACATCACCGATGCATCTTTTTTGAAAGGCAAGGGAAAGCAAACTGACATGTTCGTCCGCTTTTCTACAGTCGCTGGTAGTCGAGGTTCTGCGGACACGGTTCGCGACGTTCATGGCTTTGCGGTTCGGTTCTATACAGATGAAGGGAACTATGGTATGTTCTGCGTTCAGCATATTGCTCAGCAGCCGTAGCATCATGTTGGCTACCATGCTGTCTTTTAGAGAGAGCCAGAAATCCTACATGCGAAAGCTGCTGACGTCTATGATCCCTGAACAGCCTTACTTACACCTGTACAGATATTGTTGGGAATAACATTCCTGTTTTCTTTATTCAGGATGCCATCAAATTCCCAGACTTGATACATGCTGTCAAACCAATGCCTGATCGAGAAATTCCACAGGCGGCAACGGCACACGACACTGCGTGGGACTTCTTCAGCCAGCAACCAAGCGCCCTGCACACGCTTTTTTGGGCTATGAGTGGTCACGGAACGGTGCGATCTTACAGGCATATGGATGGTTGGGGCGTTCATACTTTCCGCTTTGTGACAGCTGAGGGCAAGACAAAGCTTGTCAAGTTCCGGTTCCAGACTCTCCAAGGGAAAGCTTCTCTGCTCTGGGAAGAAGCTCAAATAACAGCGGGAAAAAATGCAGACTTCCATCGTCAGGACCTTTGGGACAGTATTGAGAAGGGATTGTATCCCGAATGGGAGGTAGGCCTCATGTGATCCTCTGCACACAAGGCAAATAACTGACTCTTTGATCGCAGTTCCAAGCCCAAATCATGGATGAGGAAGATCAGTTACGTTTTGGTTTCGATGTTCTGGACCCCACTAAAATTGTCCCTGAGGAACTTGTGCCGTTCACACCCCTTGGTAAAGTGACCCTGAACCGGAACCCCCGTAATTACTTTGCGGAAACAGAGCAGATTATGGTATGTTCATAGTTATGACCCTTAAATTTTCTATCCACAGAGCTGACCTAGCAGTTTCAACCTGGACACATTGTACGAGGAATTGACTTCACAGATGATCCGTTATTACAAGGACGCATCTTCTCGTATCTTGATACGCAGATAAATCGACACGGCGGTCCCAATTTCGAACAGCTACCAATCAACAGACCGCGTGTACCGATTCACAATAACAACCGCGATGGTGCTGGTATGTCAATTGCTTCCCATTGTTGATTCTAGCTGACTATCTAGCTCAAATGTTCATTCCTCTTAACAATGCTGCCTATTCGCCTAATACGCTCAATGGAGGCTCACCAAAACAAGCGAATCAGACTACCGGCAGAGGATTCTTCACGGCACCGAATCGTTCTGTGGGAGGAAAACTCATTCGCTCCGTATCCTCCACATTTGCCAACGTTTGGTCTCAGCCAAGACTTTTCTATAACTCTCTACTGCCTGTGGAGCAACAGTTCATAATTAATGCCATGCGTTTCGAGGCCTCCCAACTAAAGAGCGATGTTGTCAAGAACAACGTCCTCATCCAGCTCAACCGGGTCAGTCACGATGTAGCTGCCCGGGTCGCCGCTGCACTTGGGATGACCGCACCAGCTGCTGATCCTACATACTACACGAACAATGTGACTGCTGGAGTATCCGTTGCTAAGGATCCCCTACTCAAGATCGACGGCCTTAAGGTCGGCTATCTTACATCGGTTAATACCTCTGGCAATACCAGTGTTGGAGCTCTGAAATCATCTCTCAAAAACGCAAACGTTGATCTGGTCGTCGTCGCCGAGAAGCTGGGTGCTGGCATCGATCAGACCTACTCCGCATCAGACGCCTCACAATTTGATGCGATTGTCATTGCTGACGGCACGAGTACCCTCTTCGGGACGCCTACCAGCCTCGCCAATTCCAACGCGACATCGTCCGGTCGCAACAGGCCAAAATCCAGTAACTTTGCGACGTTTTACCCCGCTGGACGCCCACTACAGATCGTACAAGATGGATACAGATGGGGCAAGCCCATCGCTGCTGTCAGCTCCGGAGTAGCAGCTTTCAGGGTGGCGGGTATGCAGAGCGGCGAACCCGGTGTGTATAGTGGGAGCGATGTTGTTGCCCTAAGCCAACAGCTTCAAGCTGGGTTGAAGACCTTCAAGTTCTTGGATAGATATCCCCTTGATCAGTAGACGGTTGAAAATCACTGAGCCTTTAGTTTCTGGCTCGCTTATAGAAATGCTCATATATCGATTACTTAGAGAATTTTTTCCCCTGACCATAGGACGTCGGTTCACGTTATGTGTATAAATTCAAGAAACCCGAAGGTCAAATAGTGATGCTTAGATCCAGTTTAGCTGCATACTTTAGGAGCTAGATACAAAGGTATGTGCAGCTTGAAGTGGACAGTGTGAACTAACACTGAGAAAACCTACCTTGGTAGAGTACCTAGTCTATATTTATTTTAAGAATAGAGCAATCATCACCAAGTAAGTAAACCTTAATAGTCAAGGCTTTTAAGGTTCTTAATTGGGAGAATTAAAATCTTAATTCGCCGGTTTGAGCCCCAGGCTCGCCGAAGATAAAAAGTACCTTGGGGCTAGGGTAGAGAATTACTAGGTTGAGAGACAAAAAATCCCTAGGAAGCTCCTCTGGGTGGGCTAGTGTCAAAAGGGCTGCAAGGACACTAGGCTGGATGAAAAAGGCACAACAGATGCTTCATCCAGTGGCGCAGCAGGTACCATATGGCGACCAGCCAACATAACAGGTAAGTGAGAAATCTATTAAGGAATATGCTAACAATATATGTTACCACCAAAACTTTGGGAATTTTCTTTTGGATGACATCTGAAGTCACCACATAACAAGAGAGCCAATGCTATGTTAATAGTTTAAGCATACCTAGGACGAACATTCGTTTAGCGAATCTAAAATGCCAAATCTGTTACTTTACAATACAAATCATCAGGTCACTCTGTCATCCACCAACAAGACGATTAATAATTTCGTCAATGGCTCTACCGGTCATACATCCTTCATAGTTTCTTCTATTCAGGCTTGGTCTTATTTTTGAGTTGTCCTTGCCACTTTTCGATAAACATACTTGTCATCTCAAACATCTCCATGGTCCATGCACTCCCAGCATCTTCCATAACCCTTCTTTTATACGCTTCATTTGCCCACACAGTCGCCTTCTCCCAATCTGCGATTCTTGCATGGCTAATTGCTGCAATCCTGTAGGCTGTGGCATAGTAATCTGCGAGACTTTCCTTCTGGACTAAATCCACGAGCTGCAGACTCGACTCCGCGTTCTTGCGTGCTTTGCGGATACCGACCTTAGACTTCGGAATGTTCAGAGTGAGCTGTGTGGAGAATGCCTGGAATGCCCGACTGATGCTTGCACGAGACTCGTCCGATTGATGAAGGTCCACTGGATGTTGAGAGCATGCAGGGCAGGTGCAGACAAAGCCGTAGCGCGCAAGCCTCTTCTGTCGCTCCTCTCGGGACGCAAGCAGCGAGATGAAGGATACAAAAACCTCCTCGCCTTCTTGGATGACTCGTGTGGCGTATATGATTCTCTTCTGTAGCTTCTCGCTCCAGTAATAAGCAGCGTTTGGACGACAGGAGTGGTTGATCCGCGCAATCTTGGGGAAAAGGCCAATTTCCGAGCCAGTGTCATAAGCGTTGTTTCGAAAGATTAGGCCTAGCAAGCTGCTTTTGTCGGTATATTCCTCTTCGGCTGGCGAGATGTAGTAGGTCAACGAGCGCACTTCGATTTGCTGATCCCGAGACAGCAGATTGTACTCTGTATTTACAAGCTCGGAGATAATTGCGGTAGGATACCCTTTTCCAGGGTTATGGTGTGGAGGTTTGATCTTGATTATGGGGGCTTCGCGCATTATTATTGAGCCCGTTTCTAGCTTATGAACAGCAAAAACACCAAGGCCTTTCCCAGGGCTGGGAGCAACTATATAAGGGTCCGGCGAGCCAATACATTGTTGGTCAAAGGGTTGGACTCGACATACAGGTGGATGGGCAAAAGTCGCAGATATGAATGACAACCCGATTAAGAAGAGCATGTTAGAATGAAGACAAGATGATTATTTCATATTACTTTATGGAGTTCATCCTCTGGCCGGGACATAGGGAGCTATATTCCTCAGTTGATGTTTCGGGCTGAATTCGACGTTTCGGATTTGCGACCGTTCCTGTTTCAAGTGGTGAGTCCATATGAAACATAGACAAGAACCATTAGGAAGAAACCTAGAGGACGTGGTACAATAGGTATAGTAATCAGGTGATAGAGAGAATAGTTAGCTGTGCTGTCTTGTATTTTGCCATTTTGTTCCTGATGTTGTAGTACAGGACACGTGCCCAAGTAAGCTCTAGTCCTTTGAACTTCTCCATCGCTCACACACCTCGAGACTGCTGATCTTAGAAAAGAAGGTTGTTTTGGATATCTAATTAAGATGGCTGCGTGAATAGTTTGGTGTTGCACCAATGGCGACTCCTGTCATTAGTACACTGATGATTAATAGTGGTATGCTATGAATTTGAGGGTAGTAATAGAGCTAGGGGTGCATTTACGAGGCGGAGTTGAAGGCCTTAAATGTTCATTATTCGGGGGGGGGTTTGGAATTCATACATAAACGTAGACTTATGTCCTACACACAACGAAAAGGTTCTCGAGATAATAGTGCTTTCCCTGTTACAAAACCCCAAAGAGTGGCGAAAAGAATCTCGACATGTTTATTATATCAAGCCCAAGTCTCCGTATACCAATTTTTTAGTCAATCTATCGTTATATCATCTATCTAGCATTTAAGCATACATCCGCAAAAATCGTTGCTAAATCTTAGTCTTCAAGAACATGACTTGACAAGTTATTCATCCCGGGTTCTGTTAGTTCCGTCACTATTTTCATCGTCCAGTAAGCTCCTCTCTTCATCTGCAAACTTAACAGTCTTCTTCTCAGGGCCATTTGTATTCTTCTGCAAACTGACCCAGATAGCAGCGCCGATGATGAGTATAGCGCCCATAAAACTCTCAAGCGGCGGCGTCGTCCCCCAGACGGTGCGTTCAATAATAAGAGCGAATACCAACTGTAGGTATGTGAGGTTGGTCGCCCTTCCAGCCTTCTCCCGTTGCAGACCCTCGGTAAGTAAGAACTGCAGCAAAAAGCCTGCGAATCCGATTATAGCAATCAAGCCCCATTGGCTGAGGTTCTCTGGCATCGTGAACGTAATATCAGGATGCAGGAAAATAATCAGCGCAGAGCCGGTCGAGGCTATGAAAGCGAAATAAGTCACGCTGATTAGCGAATGCGCACGCTTTCCAATAACTCGAATCGTTGCGTACGCCATGGCTGCGCCACATGCTCCCAATATTGCAAGCAGAATGGCAACCGTTCGCTGGTGAGCAGAGATAGGAGTTGCCGATGTATTTCCTACTGGCATGCCGAGAGCGAGAAATGTTAATCCATCGTCATTTGGGTCCTTCAGCTTCTCAACCTGGTGTGAAGACGGGGCTACGGAAGAATCAGGGAAAAGCCATGGTGGACGAGCAACCAAGAGAACGCCGGCGAAAGCAATCAGGCCGGCGGACGCCTCTTTGACGGTGTATGGTTCTCTTAACCATAAAAAACAGACCAAAGCGGTAATGGTAGGGACGATAAACGTTATGACAGTTGCATCGGAGAATTCTAACCATGATAGTGAGTCTGTGTGGACGCTTTAGTTTTTCCAATTATTTCCTAAGGCATCGAACTTACAATATAACCCGAATAAACCAACGAAGCCGGAGGTCCCTCGCAGAACCAGTAGACCGGTGACGCCCTGCGGCCTCGGTATTTTATGCCACCAGATGTACAGACAGCTTAGAACAGTCGTGCACGACATGCGAATGAGAATGATGTGCAAGGCATGAAATTTGGTATCATAACCATTGACCAGCAACTTTGCCGCCGTACTCATCTGCGCTCTAGTCAGACACAATCATCTGCGGACAAGCTCTCGGAATATCCTTACAACAGATCCACACGTCTGGGCCATAAATACAAGAAACAAGCCAAAGTTTCGATGGAAAAAGTGCTTCAAGTTCTGTTTCCATGTGCTTTGCACTGGCTCAGCCTCCGTGTCTCGGCCCGCTTCTGCAGCAAGTGGAGAGGCATCCCCTTCGTGCTCTAGCCCGGCGGGAGAAGAAGTAATGGCGCCGTAGGATCTCATGTCAGAGCCTAGAAGAAGGGTTGTATGGACCTATTTAGTGTTGTGCTGAAGGCAGTACGGTGCTAAGCCTTTGAGAAAGGACCCACAATGCGGAACCCGATCGGCCGCTTACGAAAGTCTAGCCGGAGCAAGCATCGAATGATGGCTGTCACTGGGTGCGCCAGGGTTTTTTGTGAAGCAATTTGTATGTAGCATTATTACTGTTCACGACGAATCGCACTTGTTTACCTACACCCTTTAAAGGGTTAAGCATGTTTTCCATTATGCATGGGACTGCAGACATGACTCGAAAAAGTGTCTCCACGTGAAGCACTATATTCCCCTAGTACATGAACATATGAACATCTTTACCATGTATCCGAGGTCAATTAGAGGCCTTCGGAATGCGCCGTCCCTCCAGCAGCCCGCTAGTTCCGCGTCTACCCCATGTCGGGACGCTGTGGGGTGCAGAAGACGGAACTTGTGCCGCATCCACATGCCGACGGAAACCAGCCATGCTTCGATGCTTCGGCCTAAGACCGACGCAAGTCTCTAGCAGATCTCCACTTCTCGACTCTTCTCTTCTGGTTGCATTGTTTTCCTCTCAAGTCTCCTTCTCTCTGGGAATCACACCTCCGCAATTGCACTGCGACATCCGAACTGCATGCCTGCAGATAGCTCACAGAGCTTACCGTCCAAATGCCGTTGCTAGCCCGTACTTTCCGCACAGCTTCACACTTGTCGCGAAGCACCACAAAGGCATCTTCACTCCCAATATGTACCCCCTTAATCACCCACTAACAAGAAAAAGACATACTTCAATGTTGCACGTAGCTTTTCTACCACTTTCCGTCTCCATGAAATCAACAAAATCTACTCGTCGCCCGCCGCGGCGATCGGAGATATGCAATCGAACAGCACGCTTCTCTGCGGTGGCTTTGGTCTCTCCGGCGTGCCAGACACACTCATAAATCAAGTAAAAGAAACGCCGTCCATCACTGGGCTGACTGCTGTCTCGAACAACGCCGGAATCGTGGGTTCGGGGCTCGGGCTGCTACTCGAAAGCAAGCAAGTAAAGAAGATGATTGCAAGCTACGTGGGCGAGAATAAGGTCCTGGAGCAAATGTATCTGCATGGAGAGCTCGAGCTCGAGCTTACGCCTCAGGGCACACTTGCAGAGCGGTGTCGCGCAGGCGGTGCTGGGTTGGTCACATATCCCTGTGTTCGTGATGCAGGTACTGACTTAGTATTTCAACAGCATCCCGGCTTTCTACACACCCGCAGCGTTTGGTACCGTCGTGCAGACGGGTGAGCTAGCACTTCGACACAACCAAGATGGGTCAGTGGCGCAGTACTCGACGCCCCGCGACGTCAAGGTCTTCGACGGGAAGTCGTACGTCATGGAAGAGTCCATCAAGGGAGACTATGCTTTCATCAAAGCCTACAAAGCTGACAGGCTGGGTAATTTACAATTTCGATTCTCGGCGCAGAACTTCAATGGCGCCATGGCACGCAATGCAAAGGTCACCATCGTTGAAGCAGAGCACATCGTCGAGGTGGGCGAGATACCACCTGCGACCGTCCACGTGCCGGGCATATATGTCGATCGCGTGATCCAGTCGACGGCACCCAAGAACATCGAGAAGGTTGTAAACGCGAAGGACCCCAAGGATGCGGTCAGCGAGCTCGGCAAGGGCGATGCGGCAAGCAAACGAGAGCGCATCGTGCGAAGAGCGGCAAAGGAGTTCAAGAACGGCATGTATGCCAACCTGGGCATCGGCATGCCCATGCTTGCACCTTCGTTTGTGGATCCTTCGATTGAACTGCAGCTCCAGTCTGAAAATGGTATACTTGGTTTGGGACCGTACCCCGAGAAAGGTGC